>ERZ808262.974-NODE-974-length-9614-cov-2.513234_pt1 | contig 9614 bp, 4 predicted proteins | sample MGYA00520895_ERZ808262 | MGnify/ENA primary metagenome ERZ808262 (study PRJEB31516, sample SAMN03275588) | gut metagenome | biome: mammalia-associated habitat; material: feces | host: Papio cynocephalus | place: Kenya | collected 2012-08-02 ... | reverse complement strand
ACGGCTTCGGAGACACCTCCGCCGCGACGGAAAACGCGCTGTTTTATAACGGCAGGCTCCACAAGCTGGAGCATATCACGTTTGAGATACCTTTCAAGGACGGAAAAGAGGATCTCCTGTCTCCGTGGCGCTTTACGAGCTCCGACGGCCGGTTCGAAATGGATTTTGCACCCGTTCTGGACAGGGCCGCCTGCACAGACTTTAAGCTTCTCAAGTCTGACCAGCATCAGGTCTTCGGAAAGTTCACCGGAAAGGCAATTCTGGACGACGGAAGCGAGCTTTTTGTGCGCGATTTCTTCGGCTTTGCAAATCCGACCGACGGGGATATCGGCGACAATTTCGGATTTTTCTTCTTCCGAAAATCTGTCGTTCATTTTCGTGTCGGTCACTTTCGCCGGGCGTTTCGGCCGTGGAACACTATATGTTGTGTTCCACGGCCTTTTTCTGCAATTTTGGCACTACATTTTGATTCAAATCCAGTTTTTGCTCTTGACAAGCCATCTGGGATTTAGTATAGTGTCTATGGCGCGTTCGGAGGAACTACATTTTGTTGTTTTTCACGATTGCGGCCACAATATATAGTATTTGCGTGTGCAGGAAAATGGGCCGCTTCCATATTTTCCTGCATCACGTTTGTCAGGACGCAGCATCATAGAATCTGGAAAGAGGGAGAACGATATGAAGATCATCAAGCGCAACGGCTCCGAGGCCGTTTTCGATATCATGAAGATCATCGCCGCCGTCACGAAGGCCAACAACGTCGTGGAGGAATCCGAACGGTTGACGCCCATGCAGATCCGGCGCATCGCCGAGAGCGTGGAGCTGAGCTGCCAGTCGATGAACCGGGCGCTTTCCGTCGAGGAGATCCAGGACCTGGTCGAGCACCAGATCATGGCGCACGGCGCGTATGAGGTCGCGAAAAACTACATCACCTACCGCTACACCCGCTCGCTGGTGCGAAAGTCCAACACGACGGACGACAAGATCCTCACCCTCATCGAGTCCAACAACGAAGAGGTCAAGCAGGAAAACGCCAACAAGAACCCCACCGTCAACGCCGTCCAGCGCGACTATATGGCGGGCGAGGTATCGAAGGATCTGACGCGCCGGATGCTTCTGCCGCAGGAGATCGTCGAAGCGCACGAGGCCGGTATCATCCATTTCCACGACGCGGACTATTACGCGCAGCATATGCACAACTGCGACCTCGTCAATCTCGAGGATATGCTCCAGAACGGCACGGTCATCTCCGGCACGCTCATTGAAAAGCCGCACAGCTTCTCCACGGCCTGCAACATCGCAACGCAGATCATCGCGCAGATCGCCTCCAACCAGTATGGCGGCCAGTCCATTTCGCTGACGCACCTTGCGCCCTTTGTCGACGTTTCGCGGCAGAAGATCCGCAAGGCAGTTCTGGAAGAGCTCAGGGACTTCGGCACGGAAGCGTCCGACGAGGCCATTTCGAAGGTCGTGGAAAAGCGGCTGCGCGACGAAATTCGCCGCGGCGTGCAGACCATCCAGTATCAGGTCGTGACGCTCATGACCACCAACGGACAGGCACCGTTCATCACTGTCTTCATGTACCTCGGCGAGGCGCGGAACGAGCAGGAACGCAAGGATCTTGCCATCATCATCGAAGAAACGCTCAACCAGCGCATCGAGGGCGTCAAAAATGAAAAGGGCGTGTGGATCACCCCCGCCTTCCCGAAGCTCATTTACGTTCTGGAAGAAGACAACATCACCGAGGATTCGAAATACTGGTACCTCACGAAGCTTGCCGCCCGCTGCACCGCCAAGCGCATGGTGCCGGACTACATCTCCGAAAAGAAAATGCGCGAGCTCAAGCTCTCCAAGGGCGAAACGCCGGGTCACGGAGACGTGTACACCTGCATGGGCTGCCGCAGCTTCCTGACGCCCGACCGCTCCGGCACAGGCTGGAACAATGTCGCAAACGCCGGAAACTACGAGCCGGGCAAGCCCAAATACTACGGCCGGTTCAATCAGGGCGTCGTGACCATTAACCTCGTGGACGTGGCGCTCTCATCGGGCGGCGCGCTCGACAAGTTCTGGAAAATTTTCGACGAGCGGCTGGACCTTTGCTACGAGGCGCTCATGTGCCGGCACAACCGGCTCAAGGGCACGCTCTCGGACGCGGCGCCGATCCTCTGGCAGTACGGTGCGCTGGCGCGGCTCAAAAAGGGCGAGCCCATCGACAAGCTTCTCTACGGCGGCTACTCGACGATCTCGCTCGGCTACGCGGGACTTTACGAGTGCGTCAAGTACATGACCGGAAAATCGCACACCGACCCCGCGGCCACGCCGTTCGCGCTCGAGATAATGCAGCACATGAACGACGCCTGCAAGCGCTGGAAGGAAGCGACGGATATCGATTTTTCCCTCTACGGCACGCCGCTGGAGTCCACGACGTACAAGTTTGCCAAGTGCCTGCAAAAGCGCTTCGGCCTCGTCGAGGGCATCACGGACAAGAACTATATCACAAATTCCTACCACATCCACGTGACCGAGCACATCAACGCCTTTGACAAGCTGGCCTTTGAGTCGCAGTTCCAGGCGCTCAGCCCCGGCGGCGCGATCAGCTACGTGGAGGTGCCGAATATGCAGCAGAATGTCGACGCGGTGCTGGAGGTCATGAAGTTCATTTACGATCACATCATGTACGCCGAGCTCAACACGAAGTCCGACTACTGCCAGGTCTGCGGCTTCGACGGCGAGATCGAGATCAGGGAAGACGCCGACGGAAAGCTCGTCTGGACGTGCCCGCAGTGCGGCAATACCGACCAGTCGAAGATGAATGTCGCCCGGCGCACCTGCGGCTATATCGGCACGCAGTACTGGAACCAGGGCCGGACGCAGGAGATCCGCGACCGCGTTCTGCATCTGTAAGTGTTTATCAAGCTCTGCCCGAGGACTTTGCGGCCTTCGGGCAGTTTTTCTGTTTTACAAACCGCGCCCAAAGCGCTATACTGAACGCTGAGGTGACAGCATTGAAGGAGAAATGGAAAGTCCTCAAAAAGCTCTTTTTTGAGGCGTTATATCTGAGCGCGTTTACCTTCGGCGGCGGGTATGTGATCGTGTCGCTGATGAAGAAAAAATTTGTCGACGAGCTGCACTGGATCGACGAGGCCGAAATGCTGGACCTGGTCGCCATCGCGCAGTCGGCTCCGGGGCCCATCGCGGTAAACGGCGCGATCGTCGTGGGCTACAAGCTCGCGGGGCTCTCGGGCGCAGTGGTCGCGATACTGGCGACGATTTTACCGCCGCTGGTCATTTTGTCGGTCATCTCGTTTTTTTACGAGGCTTTCCGCGATAACCGGCTCGTCAGCACGCTGCTGTTTGGAATGCAGGCGGGCGTGGGCGCGGTCATCGCGTCGGTCGTGTGGGACATGGGCGCGTCTGTTGTGAAGCAGAAGAGCGCCGCGCAGGACGCGGTCATGCTGGCGGCTTTTTTACTTGCCTGCGTTTTTAAGGTCAACGTCGTCTACATCATTCTGGCCTGTCTCGCGCTCGGTGCGCTGCGGGCACTTATCGCCGCACGGAGGAAAACGCCATGATCTATTTGCAGCTGTTCTGGAGCTTTTTGCAGATCGGCGCTTTGAGCTTTGGAGGAGGCTACGCCGCCGTGCCGCTCATCGAAGCGCAGATCGTATCGAACCGCGCGTGGCTGCGCATGACGGAGTTTGCAAACCTCATCACCATCGCCGAGATGACGCCGGGCCCCATTGCCATCAACGCCGCAACGTTCGTCGGCACGAAAATTGCCGGGATCCCCGGGGCGCTGGCCGCGACCTTTGGGTGCGTCCTGCCGTCGTGCGTGCTTGTGACGTTTATCGCAAGGCTCTATCTCAAATACCGCAGCCTTTCCGCCTTTCAGACCGTTTTGTCGACGCTTCGGCCTGCGGTCGTGGCGATGATCGCGTCTGCCGGCGTGCTGATCGTAAAGGACGCTTTCTGGGCAGACGGCGAGATCCTGCTTTCGCAGACGAATTTCGCGATGGCGGCCATTTTTGCGCTGTGCTTTGTGCTGCTGCGCAAGACGAAGCTGAGCCCCATCCTCGTCATGGTTCTGGCAGGACTCGCAAACCTTATGCTGTCCTTTTTTTAGTACTTTTTGTCTTTAACGTCAACGATATGTAATATAGGAATATTTGCGCAAAAGCATTGCTATTTCCCCCTTTTTCGTGTATGATAGTACAGAGCCGCGGGGTGTTTTCCGCGGTGAAAAAACTTCATAAAAACCATCCGATGTACAGTAATCGGGACTCGTTGTTTTGATGGGTCCCGATGCAAGAGAACGGGAAAACCACTCGACCGGAGCTGTGCGCACGAGGCCGATTCCGAAGCAGCGAATGCTGCCGGGGCGAAAGCCCGCCATTGCAGGGGACGAACCCTTTGCGAGAAGGCAGGAAGCGGACGTGGAAATTTCGATTTCCAGAGTGCTAGTCAGAAGACCTGCTGTCAGCACCGCGTTTTTTCGCGGCGAAAGGATGAATGTGCGGGACGAGCTCTGCCTGTTGCATTTGGGACGAGTGCGCCGTTTTCCGACCGGAAAGCAGCGCGTTTTTTGTTCTTCGGAGTTGGCCTGCCATTTTTTAGGAAATGGCAGGTTTTCTCGTCTGCACGAACCCTGTTTCCGCCCCATTTTGGGGCTTGCAGATAGATATTTTAACTTCGGAGGATGAAAGCATGAAAAAACGCATCTTGAGCCTGCTGCTCGTGCTGGTGCTGCTGCTTGGCGTTCTGCCCACCGGCGTTCTGGCCGCAGACGGCGGCAAGCTCAGCGTGACCCTGTCGGGCATTCACGACGCACAGGTCAAGTCCCTCAAGCTCTTCTCGTATGCGGACAACGCGAAGGGCTCTGAAATTTCACTCGGCACGGCGGCAGACAGCCAGTATACCGTCGAACTCGAGCCCGGGACCTACTGGGTCGAGGGCTACGACGAAAAGGAAAACTGCAACGGCGGTCTGGCCATCACTGTTGACGCTGACCATACAGCCTTTAAAATTCAGCGCATCTATAATATTTCCGTCAGCCCGTCTTCGTGGGTGAAGGATACGGACTACACGCTCGCGCTGAAAATCACCGACGCAAGCGGCGCGGAACGGAAAATCGAGACCGGCGAGGCCGACAACTACGGCAAAACGGTACCGAGCTGCATCTTCGTCCTCGGCGACACCGTCTCGGCAACCGCAACGCCGAACGCAGAAAAGTACCCGAACTACAACGCGGCGACCGTGACCGAAACGCCGAAGGGGAACGACGATCTCAGCATAACCTGCAAGGAATTCGTCGAGCTCAAGATCACCGCGCCTGTCGGCTCGACCGTTGACGCTGGTACGCTGAAAAGCTACTTCGTCTTCAGTTTCATGCCTTCCGTCGCAATTACGGAAGAAAGCAAGACCGCGACCTTCAAGGTAGACAAGGGCACAGACTACTTCTACCGTGTGCGCCATCCGCAGGGCGCGACGTACTGGAACTACGTCAGGCTGTCCGCAAACGCGGAATATACGGTCACGGAGGAAGACCTCGGTCTGAGCGGCGATTTCAATAAGGATACCATCTATCATTTTGAAAACAACGTCTATGACCGCGCGGGCATCTATCTGAACATCAACACCAAGGGCTATAAAAACATGGCCGTGGGTGACACCTTCGAGCTCAACTCCTTCCGCAACTGGTTCGCGATCGAGAGCTTCTTCAACGCGAAGGTCGCGCTTCCCGAAATGCACTATCAGGTCATCGACGCAAATGGCAGCGCCAGCGATGTTGTGACCATCACGCCGAACGAGAAAAACTCGAACGTCGCGACCATGACCGCCAACAAGGCCGGTACGGCCATCGTCCTCGTCACCTATGACGCGATGACGCATATGGCGGGCCAGAGCTCGACGGGCTCCAAGCGCTTCTCCGCCATCTGGCCGGAGCTGACGGGCGTGTTCGTCGTGACGGTCGATCAGGACGGCAGCGCCATCCAGACCAACATGGAGCTTGACCGCATGGACGCGGTCATTTCCAAGGACGAAGCAAAGCAGCTCGACGCCGAGCACGATATTCTGTTCTACACCGAAGACGACGGCGCGACCTACAGCTTCAAGCCCGAAACCGGCTGCACCGTGAGCGTTCTGCGCCCGACCGTGACGGCCACTGCCATGACATATTCCGGCGGCTTCACGGAAAGCGGCGTGACAACTGCGGCCGACGGCACGGTGACCATCACAGGTCTTCCGACCGGCCGCAGCATCGTCAAGGTCACGAAAAACGGCCTTTCTACCTATCAGGTCATCACCGCCCGCAAGGTAAGCTACGAGCTTCAGGACAAGGACGGCAAGGCGCTGACAGAAGAGGCGAAGGCCGCCCTCAAGCCCGGCGACTCCTTCACCATCCAGTTCTCCAACCTGATCAGCCCCAAGGAAAAGCTCTCCGGCGCGTATAACTTCAACTTCACGCCGTATCTCAAGGGCTCGGACGGCACATACTTCAAGGGCGATCCCGGCAGCATCTACGGCGTCTACGACTTCAGCGGCAACCCGGTGCGCCAGAAGCTGACGCTCACCATCCCGAAATACTGGGCCGAAGAAACCTACACGCTGACCGGCGCGATCAAGCAGGGCGGCTTTGCAGGTGTTCCTTCTCATCGCGGCATTACCTACGCAGAAGGCACCGGTCCCAAATACGACGCTCCCTCTGTTACCGGCATTCTCAGCCGTTTGCCCGAGATCACGCTTTCGGTGCAGAAGGCCGAATTCCTGACCGGCAAGCTGGTCTTCCAGAACCAGAACGGCGCTTCCATTGACCGCAAAGACCTCACCATCACGCTCACCGACGCGCAGAAAAACACGCTCATCGTCAAAGAAGACGGCACGTTCAGCGCCTACGCCGAGGAATACAGCTACATCATCACCGGCTCCGGCGTGGAATACAAGACCGGTAGCGTCACGATGACGAAAGACGGCGACGTCTTCACCATCACGCTTCAGACCACGTCTGACGGCGCATGGGACGGCACAACCAGGACCGAGCCGCAGAAGGATGACGCCGGTACGACCTATCTCATTTCGAATGGCGCGGAGCTTGCATGGTTCGTCAACCAGAGCGCAAAGAATGCAGTCTCCGGCAAGCTGACGGCCAATATCGACCTCGGCAAATATCCGTGGCTTGACATTTCCTCCAACTACAAGGTCGAGCTCGACGGCGATGGGAAGACCATCAGCGGTCTGAACGCGAAAACGGGTCTTTTCAAGCAGACCGGCTCGAACTCGCACATCCGGAACCTCACCGTTTCCGGCACGATCACCTCGACCGGCAGCGCAGGCGCGATCACCGGCTATGCCAGCGGCAGCGGCTCTGTGATCGAAAACTGCGTGAACGAAGCCGCGATCACCTCGACCGGCAATAACGTCGGCGGCATCGCGGGCTACGCCTATAACGCTGCGATTCGGAACTGTGTGAACAAAGGCACTGTCACCGGTGCAAGCAGCGTCGGCGGCATCATCGGCGGCTTTGTCAGCGACGGTTCGAAGATTTCCGGCTGCTATAACGAAGGCGCAGTCACCGCTACAGGCAGCAAAGCCGGCGGTATCTTCGGCGGAAGCGGCTACGCCATCACCGTCGAAAACTGCTATAACACCGGCAAAATCACCGGCTCCACCTCCGGCGGCATCGGCGGCGAGGCCAAGGGCGCAACGCACTGGATGACCGGCGCAGTTACTGCCAAAATGACCGTTTCCTCCTGCTACTCGACCGGCGAAGCAGCCACGGCAGCGGTTTTCGGCACGGTTCATACCGCTTCCGTTGAGATCAGCAAGTGCTATTACCTCGGCACGCTGACAAAGGACGACAACGCCGAAGCGCTCAGCGAAGCAGACCTCAAGGATGCGGACCTCTCAGACGCGTTTGGGCTCGTCTGCAATGGCTTCCCCGCGCTCAAGTGGCAGAGCGGCGTCACGTTCCATGAGGCAAACGGCGACGGCACAGTCACCGCCCCCACGTGCCTGGAAAAAGGCTACACCACCTTCACGTGCTCGAAGTGCAATACCTCCTACCGCGCCACATACACTGCGGCGCTCGGCCACAATTTCTGCGAGGACACGGAAGGCTGCGCTAACTGCGTCCGGGTTGAACCCACCTGCACCAAAACCGGCACGATCACCCGCACCTGCCGCCGTGACGGCTGCTCGGAGAAAAAGGTCGACACTGTTCCTGCCAAGGGTCACACCCCGAAGGACGGCAGCGGCGAGACCCACATCGGCTACACGACCTACGTCTGCGCCATCTGCAATGAGACATATCAGGACTGGACAGACGATCTTCTGCGCCACGTCACTTACCGCGAGGTTGGTCTCAGCGACATCGCGGTCGCCCATAACGGCTCGTATCCGTGGGTCTATAACACAGAAGCCCGCCGCTTTGAAAGCTCCAATCAGGGCAAGGGCAGCACGAGCTCCGAGTCGAGCTTCACCTTCACGCTCAATTCTCCGTCCATTCTCCGCTTTAATTACGGTGTTTCGTCCGAGTCCAACGGCGACAAGCTGACCATCACGCTCACGCCAGATGGCGGCAGCGCACAGACGATCGCAAACGCCATCAGCGGCGAAAAGACCGGAGCATATGAAAAGCAGCTTGAAGCCGGTTCTTATACGCTCAAGCTCTCCTACGCGAAAGACCGCAATACCGACACAGGCAGCGATCTCGGCTATGTCCAGAGCCTCAGCTTCGCGCCGATGGTGCGCGTGACGGTTGAGAACACGCTCTACAAAGCCTCTGCGGGCGCAGTCTGGGACGGCACGCTCGTTGACACATGGGTCGAGCTCACGGGCGAGTCCACCATCGGCTCCAGCGCCGCGGCGGCGCTGGCAGAGCACGACGTCGTGGGCATCTACATCTCCTCCATCGACGGCCTCGGCCAGAAAGACGGCTCTTCCGCTTCCGGCTGGATGATCACGCTCAACGACTGGTTCATCCACGAGGGTCTGAACAACTTCGGCTTTGCCAAGTATCTCGACGCAGGCGATGAGATCCGCATCATGTTCACCATGAACGGCGGCCCCGATCTCGGCGGCAGCTGGGACAATGCCGACACCTCGCTCAAGTCGCTCAAGGCCCTCGGCGGTATGCTCACCCCGAAGTTCTCCGGCGAAACGACCACCTACACCCTGACGCTTCCCGAAGGCACGACGTCCGTCAAGCTGGCTCCGACGGCTGCCAACAAGAACTATCAGGTTCGCGCCTATCTCGGCGCGCAGGAGACTAACCGCGAATACCGCCGCACGCAGCCCATTCCGGTAGCGGACGGCAGCGTCCTTACCGTCGTCTGCGGCGATCCGAGCTGGCCCACCATGAACGCGAGCTCCAACACCCTGGGCAAGCACACCTACACCCTCACCGTGCAGTATGGCAAGGTCAAGTCGGACGATACCGGCGTTTTGTCCGTAAAGGTCGCGGATGTCGCAGCCGAGCAGGCAGAAGACGGAAGCTTTACCGTCACCGTTCCGGCCGGTACGAAGGTCTCGGCTTCCAGCTTCGCCATCACCACCACGGACAGCAAGGCAAGCGTTGGTGCCCCGACGGCCAGCGGCAATGTCTGGCGCTTCACCGG
>ERZ808262.968-NODE-968-length-9662-cov-3.983137_pt1 | contig 9662 bp, 5 predicted proteins | sample MGYA00520895_ERZ808262 | MGnify/ENA primary metagenome ERZ808262 (study PRJEB31516, sample SAMN03275588) | gut metagenome | biome: mammalia-associated habitat; material: feces | host: Papio cynocephalus | place: Kenya | collected 2012-08-02 ... | reverse complement strand
GGGCGGCGGTGGATCACGATCGACACGAGCCGGGTGGCGCTCGCGCTTGCGCGGACGCGGCTCATGACGGCGAAGTTTCCGTACTATCTGCTGGCGGACAGCGACGCGGGCGTGAAGAAGGAGATGGAAATCACCGGCAAGGCGATCGTCCGCGAGACGTACGGCAAGATCGCGCAGGGCTTCGTCTACGCGCGCGTGCCGCACATCACACTGAAGTCGATCGCGAACAACAGTGAGATCGACATCATCTGGAAGAAATACGAGGACGCCTCGCTCAATTTGAGGAAGCAATTGGCGCAGCATGCGGGCGAATACAAGGGCGCGACGCCGGAAGAGTGGCAGGTCCCGTTCGCGGCCCCGCCCGGCTGGGACGATGCGGCGAAGGCGGCGCATGCGCAGTTCCTGGAGCTGAAGCGGGCGCGGCAAAAGGAGATCGACGACTCCATCGCGCGCGTCGCCGAGACGGAATATCTCTACGACAAGCCGTATGAGGACAAGAAACGCGTGCGCGTGGCCGGTCCGTTCACGGTCGAATCGGTCGCGCCGACGCGCGCGCTGATCGTGAATCCGGACGACTCGACGACGGACCCGGTCTCCAAGATCGCCAAGGATATCGACTACGGCAACGGGGAGAACTATGTCGCGCGGATGATCGAGATCCTGCGCCGGTCGGGCGTCAAGCAGGCGAAGAAGGGCGACCGCATCACATTCAATTCCGTGACCGCCTGGGCGGGCGGCAAGCACATCGCCGCTGAGGGGTGGACGGAAGCCGCCGAGAACCGCAAGACGAAGCATTTCGCCATCGCTTTCGGTCCCGAATTCGGCTCCGTCACCCGCCTGGACATGAAAGCGGCTACACGCGAGGCGATGGAAGGCGGTTTCGACGTCCTGCTCTATTGCGCCTTCAACTTCGAGGCGTACGTAGAGGAAGGGTCCGATAGTGCGTTCGGCAAGCTGAAGGTCCTGCACGCGCGCATGAACAGCGACCTTCATATGGCGGAAACCGACCTCAAGGACACGGGCAGCGGCAACCCGTTCATCATCTTCGGCGAGCCCGATATCGAGGTCAACACGGTCAAAGACACGGACGAACTGACCGTGACCATCAAGGGCGTGGATGTCTACGACCCTAAGAGCGACGAGGTCCGCAGCGACAACGCCGACGCGATCGACTGCTGGATGCTCGACACGGACTACAACGAGGAGGCGTTCTTCGCGCGGCATGTCTACTTCCCCGGACGCGACAAGGTCTACGACGCGTTCAAGAAGTTCTTCAACAACGACATCGATCCCGAAGAGTGGGCGAGCGTCGCCCAGACGACGTCGCGCCCGTTTCCGCGTCCGAAGAACGGGCGGATCGCCGTGAAAGTCATCAATCACTTCGGCGACGAGGTCATGAAGATCTTCAAGGTCTGAGCCATGCCGCTCATTGTCGCCCAATCGTTCATGAAGCAGCTCAAGCGCCTGACGGAGCGTGAGCAGGGGATGGTGTCGAACGCCGTGCTGGGGCTGCAGTTCGATCCCGCGGCCGCGCGGCACAATCTCCACAAGGTCGACGGCAACGCCGGCTGGTGGTCCGCGTACGTAAACGGCTACCTGCGCATCATTCTCCGCAAACAGATCGGCGGCAAGAGCCTGATGGTCGTCTGCTGGGCGGATCACCACGATGCGGCGTACAGGTGGGCGCGGAACCACGTGCTCAACCGGCATCCGGCGACCGGCGCCATGCAGCTCGTCGAAATCCCCGAAGTCGTCGCCGAAGCGCCCAAGGCCCGCGCGGAAACGCCGCGCGCGGCGCATCCGAAACTCCCGCCCTGCGAAAAGCTCGGCCTTTCGCGCGCGGACCTGCTGGCGTACGGCATCCCCGAGTTGTGGGTGGCGCGCGTCCTCCAGGCGAAGTCCGAAGACGAGCTGCTGGAAATCGGTGAGCATCTGCCGCCGGACGCCGTGGAAGCCGTCCTGAAGATTGCCGTCGGCGAGAAGCCGGAGGTCCCCCCGCCCGCGGAAACGGCGGCAGCAGGGGCGGTCGCCGCCCCGCCGTTCGAGTCGGCACGCGAGAAGCAGGCGTGGTGGGTGGTCACGGACGACCAAGACCTCAAAGAAGCGCTTCGCTCGCTCGCCTGGGATACCTGGTGCGTCTATCTGCATCCGTCCCAGCGCGCAATCGCGGAGAAGACCTACAAGAGCGCCTATCGCGTCAGCGGCAGCGCGGGCACCGGCAAGACCGTCGTGGCGCTTCACCACGCGCGCCACATCCTGCGCACCCGACCGGACGCCATGGTTCTCGTCACGACGTTCTCCGAGAATCTGGCGGCCGATTTGAATTATCGCGTGGCGCCCCTGCTGCGTTCACGCGAACGTGAACGCTGCGACACCCGCACCTTCCGCGCGTTTGGTCTGGAGATCTTCGACAAAACCGAGCCGGGCCATCCGCATGTTCTGGAACCTTCCGAATTGAAGGAAATCGCAGAACGCGTCGTCGACGCGAATGCGGGGCTGCTCCCGAAAGGCATTCCGCCCGCATTCGCCCTCAGCGAGTTTGAGCGCGTCGTCGATACACGCGGGCTTGCCTCCTGGGAGGCGTACCGGGATGCGCTTCGCCGCAGCGTCCGGAGACGACTCTCCGAAGAACGGCGCGCGGCGTTGTGGAAGCTGTTCGAGATCGTCCGCCGCACGCTCAGACAGAACGGACAGATGACGGCGAACGAAATGTTCTGGCGATTGGCTAGGTTCTTCAAGGACCATCCCGATAGACCCCGCCTCTATACGCATATCGTGGTTGATGAATCGCAGGATCTCTGCGAGGCGGAGTTGGCGTTTCTCGGCGCCTATGCGCAGGGTGAAGGGTGCCTCTTCTTCGCCGGCGACATCGGACAGCGCATTATCCGCTATTCTTTCCCTTGGAAACCGTTCGGCATCGACCTTCGCGGCAGGAGCAAGGTTCTGAAGGTCAACTACCGCACGACGCGGCAAATCCGTTCCGTGGCGGATAGACTCATGGCGGACCAGATGACGGATGCGGACGACATTGTGCAGGAGCGCAAGGGGACGATTTCACTCTTGTCCGGTCCCAAGCCCGTCTTCAGACAGTTTGCCGACGTCGAGAGCGAAATCGACGGCGTCGCCGAATGGCTTGACAAGCTCCAAAGCGAACAGCATGTCGAATCGCAGGCGATTGCCATTTTTTACCGCAGCGACCGGGAGCGGGAGCGGGCCCGGGCGGCGGTCGCCAAGAGCAAGTATGCCGGGGCGGCGATGCCGCCGAAACTCTGTTCCATGCTCGACGCCAAAGGGCTGGAGTACCAGGCCGTTGTCGTGATGGCGTGCGACGCGGACGTGATCCCTTCGCCTGAACGCTTGGCGGAAGCGGACATGGTCGCCGGGCTAGAGGAAATTTACGATACGGAGCGCAACTTGCTGTACGTGGCCTGTACGCGCGCACGCGATTATTTGCTGGTCACCTCGGCCGGCACGCCGTCGGAATTGCTGCTCGACATGACGCACGGCGTCCCTTGACCGGGCAAGAGGCATGGATTTCCGTGGGGTTCGTCTTTCCCGTCCCTTCGTCCTCATGCCGCTGTGGCCGTGGCCGTCCGGTGCCGCCCCCTGGGGCGGGTTTGCGCGTTCATTCCTTCCGCCGGCCATGAGATTCGCCATTCCGCTTTGACTTTGCGGTTTTGCCCGGGGGTTGCCGCCGGAGGGGTGGATTTGCTATAATTTACTTTCATGAGAACACGAGCGATAGTTTGGACCGCGGCGGTTGCGTTCGCCGCGCTTGTCTTGCGGGCGGACGACGGGTCGATCGGCAATGACGAGGCGGACGGCGCGTTTTTTGATTTTGCCGCGGCCACGGGAGGCTTCCGTCCCTACGCGTGGGCGAATCCAGAGGTCGCCTCCGCCCACGTGACGCGCGGCAAGATCGCGTCCGTGCGCCCCGTCTTCATCCTGGATGCGGGGGCGGGCTGCCGGTTGGGGGCGCTCGGCTACGCCAATGTCGGCTTCTGGAGTCTGTCGGACCTGTCGCGGCACTACCGGGCGGAGCGCCGGAACTGCTTCAACGAGCTGGATCCCTGGCTGCAGTACGGCTACACGTGGGAATTCGCGGAAGGGTGGTCGCTGGATTCGCGCATTTCCTACCAATGGAACGAGATGATCGGCGCGCGCGTCGGACGGCGCACCTATCGGGAATGGATAAACCGGGAGACGCTGGTCACGCCGTGGTTTTCGTTCTTCACGCTCGTGCGCTGGATGGAGTTCCCCTACAATTGCCCGGGCATACGCGTCGGCATCTTCCGCGAATGCGCGCTGCCCGGACGGTTTTCGCTCATTCCCGAACTTTACGTGGACGGCGGCCCCCGGTGCTGGAACCGCCGCCGGTTCGGACAGTGGACGGAGGAGCCGGCGAAGTGGCGTCCGGGGCCGAACTCCGCGACGCTCTCGTTGACGCTCCGCTATCAGATAACCGACGTCCTGAGCGCCTATGTGGGCGTATCCCAGTTCTCCATTGTCGACCCGGATATTCGCCGGCAGGTCAAGGCGCGACCCGACGAACGCGGACGCCCCGACCTGGCGTTCGCGAAGGTGGGGCTTGTCCTGAGCCTCTGACGGCTCGAAAAGACGCTGACGTGCGGTCCCCCGCATGCGGACTCTGTCCGGCGACCTCTCTTCGGCGGCCAAGGGGGCGTTCCCCAAGGGGGGGGATAGGCGCGCCTCACGGTGATTTAGGGGAACCGTGTGCACGCTTTCCCTAGGTATTGCCGATGAAAGCCCGTTCTCTTCGTGACGAGCTCCACACGACATGGGGAAGATTCCCTTTTCCGCCCGTGTCGATTGGCTCCGTTCGATATGTCGATTGGCAACGGCGAGGGCGACGGGGCGCGTTCCCGGTGTCAGGTATGGTCGGAGAGCGGTTTATTTGGTATAATAGTGTCAATGGAATGTGAGAACGAAATATTCGGCTATGTTTTTTCCAATGCGGCGCTTCTGGAAGAGGCGTTGACGACGCCGTCCTACCGCATGACGTATCCGCAGGCGGAAGACAACCAGCGCCTGGAGCTGCTGGGGGACGCGGTTCTGCAGCTTCTGGCGACGGAGTGGCTTTTCGCGGCGTATCCGAAGGACAAGGAGGGGACGCTCACGGCGCGGCGGCAGCATATGGTGTCCAGTGCGGCACTTTGTACGGCGGCCGCGGCGCACGGGCTGGGCGGACGCCTGCGGCGCAACCGGGGGGCGGGTCCGCTGGACGCGCACGCGAAGACGCTTGCGGACGCAGTGGAGGCGGTCCTCGGCGCCGCGTATCTGGACGGGGGCAAGCCGGCGGCGGAAGCCGTTTTCGCCGCGCTGGGCCTCACGGAGAACGCCGCGCAGGGTGAATTGGACGGCAACCCCAAGACGGCCTTGCAGCACTATGCGCAGGCGCTTAAACCGCCGCGCATTCCTGTGTACGAGCGCGTGCGGACGGCGGGCACGTGCGACAAGCCCGTCTTCACGGCGCGCGTGACGGTCGAGGGAGTCGGGTCCGCGCAGGCGCAGGGCGGCTCGCTTCGCCAGGCGGAAACCGCCGCGGCGGACGCGCTTCTCAAGAAAACGAAATGACCGCGTCCCTCCCCGAGTCCGCATCCGCCGCGTCCGAAGCGGCGACCGAGACGGTGGAAGGCACCGTGCAGAGCGTCGTCTACCACAACGACGAGAACGGCTACACCGTACTGACGGTCGCCGCGCCCGCCGCGTTCGAGCTGGCGAAAGGGCGCACGTTCACGCTCGTCGGCAAGACGCAGGCGGTCTGGGAGGGCGAGGACGTCACGGCGGAAGGGCAGTGGGTGACGGACAAGGTGCACGGGCGGCAGTTCAAGGCGACGGCCATCACGTGCGTCGCGCCGAAGTCCGTCGCCGGCATCGAGCGCTATCTCGCCTCGGGGCTGATCAAGGGCGTCGGCAAGGTCCTGGCGCACCGCATCGTGCAGACGTTCGGGGAGCGGACGCTGGACGTGCTGTCGCACCAGTCGGGGCGGCTGCGGGAGGTGCCGAAGCTGGGGCGGACGAAGATCGAGCAGATCCGCGCGAGCTGGCACGCGAACGAGACGCTGCGCGATGCGATGATCTTCGGGCAGACGTACGGCATCTCCGTCAACAAGATGACGAAGATTGTCCGCCGCTACGGTCCGGACGCGGTGGCCATCGTGAAGGCGAACCCGTACCGGCTCTGCCGCGACCTGTGGGGGATCGGCTTCGCGACGGCGGACCGCATCGCGCTCTCGGTCGGCATTCCGAAGGACTCGCCGTTGCGCGCACGCGCCGCCATCGCGTATACGCTCGAGACGGAGGCGGAAGAGGCCGGGCATTGCTGGTCCTACGAGAACAATCTTCTGCTGCACGCCCACGAGCTGACGGAGATTCCGGTCGAGATTCTCGGCGAGGCGCTGGAGCAGGAATTGCGGGAGCGCCGCGTCGTGGCGGAGGGCACGGGCGAAGAAGGGCGCCGCATCTACCTATATCCGCTCTGGCTTGCGGAGCGCGACACGGCCAGCGGGGTGCGGCGGATTCTCGGCTCGCCGGTCCCGTTCCGCGCCATCGACGCCGACAAGGCGGTCGTCTGGTGGGAAGCGCGCGCCGGGTTCCATCTGGCCGCGCGGCAGCGGGAAGCCTTGACGCGGAGCTTGACGGACAAGTTTTCGATCATCACGGGCGGCCCGGGCGTGGGCAAGACGACGATCATCCGCGCGCTGGCCGACATCTATTCCGCGCGCGGGCTGAAAATCGTCCTGGCCGCGCCGACGGGGCGCGCCGCCAAGCGCATGGCCGAGTCGGTCGGGCGTCCGGCGCAGACCATCCACCGGCTCCTGAAATGGAATCCCGTCACCAACCGCTTCACCTACAACGCGGAAAACCCGTGCGAGGGGGACGTCTTCATCTTCGACGAGACCTCCATGATCGACATCCGCCTGGCGCGCGACCTTTTCGCGGCGCTGCCGTCCGCGGCGGTCGTCGTGTGGGTGGGCGATACGGACCAGCTACCCAGCGTGGGGCCGGGGTGCGTATTGGGGGATTTCATCAAGTCGGGCGCAATCGCCGCGACGCGGCTGGACCACATCTTCCGCCAGGACACGAGCGGACTGATCGTGCGCAACGCGCACCACGTGAACGCCGGCGAACCGCTCGAGGTGCGCCCAGGCGAAAGCGACTTCTACTTCGTGCGCGCAGAGGACCCGGAGCAGTGCCTGAAGCGCACGATCGAGTTCATGACGACGCGCATCCCCAACAAGTTCGGGCTCGACCCCCTGCGCGACGTCCAGGTCCTGACGCCCATGCGGCGCAATCTGCTCGGCACGGAAAACCTCAACTGCGAGCTCCAGAAGGCGCTGAACCCGACGGGCGACGCGGTCGTCCGCGGCGGCACGCTGTTCCGGGTCGGAGACCGGGTCATGCAGCTGCGGAACAACTACGACAAGGACGTGTACAACGGGGACGTCGGCTTCGTCCAGGCGGTCTCGGCGGCGGACCGCTCGCTCATCGTCGCGTTCGACGGGCGTCCGGTGAAGTACGAGGCGGCCGACCTGGACGAACTCGTGCTCTCGTACGCGACGACGATCCACAAATCGCAGGGCAGCGAGTATCCGGCCGTCATCATGCTGATCCACACGCAGCACTACGTCATGCTGCAGCGCAACCTGCTCTATACGGCTTTGACGCGCGGAAAGAAACTGGTACTGCTCATCGGGGTTCCGTTTGCGGTGGACCGCGCCATCCAGAACAACGTGGTGCAGGAGCGGCGCACGTCGCTCGCCGAGCGCCTCGTCCAGACTTCTCGCGTCGACGGAAAGGGAACGGAAACGAAATGAATATCGCCATTATCGGAAGAGGACTCATCGGAGGTTCGTTGGAGCTGGCCGCCCGGCGCGCGGGGCACACGGCGCGGATTTTTCCCGGACGCGCGGCGGAGCGTCCCGATCTGACGGCGTACGACTACGTGTTCGTCGCGGTGCCGCCGGACGCGGTGACGGGCGTCGTCGAGGCCATCGCCCCGAAATTGAAGGCGGGCGCCACGGTCGTCGACATCGCCGGCGTCAAGCAGCCGATCTATGCGGAACTCGTGAAGTACGCCTACGAAAAGAAGTGGTATTTCGTCGGGGGGCATCCGATGGCGGGCAAGGAACGGACCGGGTACGTCAACGCGTCCGCGGATCTTTTCGACGGCGCGTCCATGATCCTCACGCCGTATCCGACATACGGGCGCGGCGTTCTCGACCGGCTGGAGGTCTTGCTGCGGGAATTGGGTTTTGCGCGCATCGTCTATACCGACCCGCAGCACCACGACGAGATGATCGCCTACACGAGCCAGCTGTGCCATCTGATATCGTCGGCCTACGTGCGCGACGAACTCGCGCAGGAGCACGCCGGCTATTCGGCGGGGAGCTTCCGCGACATGGTGCGGGTCGGGGCGCCCGATCCGGACGTCTGGACGGAGCTGTTCCTGTCCAACCGCGCGGCGCTCGTCCCAGTTCTGTCCCGGTTCATCGCGCGCATGACCGCGTTCAAGACGGCTTTGGAGGCGGACGACCGCGCGGCAATCCGCGCGGCGCTGGAGGAGAGCGTGGCGGCCAAGAAGCGCATGGAGGAAGGAAGTTCGAAATGAAGATAGGTACGACATTGAAACTGGACGTCTGGGGCGAGTCGCACGCGCCGGCCATCGGCATGCGCCTGGAGGGGTTCCCCGCCGGGGAGGCCGTCGATCGCGCGGCGTTGCAAGCGTTCATGGAGCGCCGCGCACCGGGGCGGGACGCCTTCTCGACGGCGCGCAAGGAGCCGGACGTGCCGGAGTTCCACCAGGGGCTCGGGCCGGACGGCGTGACGACCGGCGACGCGATCGAGGCGATCATCAGGAATACGGACACGCGCAGCCGGGACTACGAGAAGACGGTGCCGCGTCCGGGGCACGCGGACTACCCGAACTACGTGAAGACGGGGCGCATTCCGCCGGGCGGCGGGGCGAATTCGGGGCGGCTCACGGCGGCGATGTGCATCGCGGGCGGCTTGTGCCTGCAGGCGCTCGCGCGGCGGGGCATCCGGGTGGCGACGCGTCTCGTGCAGGTCGGGGACATCGCGGCGGCGAAGGCGGCCGGCGATTCGGTCGGCGGCATCGTCGAGGCGGAAGTCACGGGGCTTCCCGTCGGGCTCGGCGGCCCCATGTTCGAGGGGATCGACGGCGCGCTCGCCCAGGCGATGTTCGGCATCCCGGGCGTGAAGGGCGTCGAGTTCGGGCGCGGATTCGCCGCGGCGGGGCTCAAGGGCTCCGAAAACAACGACCCGTTCGCGATCGTGGACGGGAAAGTCGTCACGACGACGAACAACGCCGGCGGCGTGCTGGGCGGCATGACGAGCGGGATGCCGCTCGTCTTCCGCGTGGCGCTGAAGCCGACGCCGTCCATCTACATGCCGCAGCAAAGCGTGGACCTGAAGACGATGCAGCCGACGGTGCTGCAGATTCGCGGGCGGCACGATCCGTGCATCGCCCGGCGCGCGATGCCGGTCGTGGAAGGGCTCGCGGCGTTTGTGGTCCTGGACGCGCTTTTGACGGAGGAGACCAGCGTCGTGTTCCGCAAGTTGACGGCGGCGGATTTGGTGAACGTCGTCATCGATTCGGGCGTCGAGATCGGAAGAGCACA
>ERZ808262.963-NODE-963-length-9702-cov-2.376490_pt1 | contig 9702 bp, 4 predicted proteins | sample MGYA00520895_ERZ808262 | MGnify/ENA primary metagenome ERZ808262 (study PRJEB31516, sample SAMN03275588) | gut metagenome | biome: mammalia-associated habitat; material: feces | host: Papio cynocephalus | place: Kenya | collected 2012-08-02 ... | reverse complement strand
CATCTGCCCTACCACGAGTTCTTTCATAAAGAGGGCAACCGTGCGTTCCACGATGAGCTCTCGGTGCGCATGTGCGACCTGATCGTGCCGCACCTCGCCGCGGCGATCGCGGCCGAGGGTCGACGACGGGGATGCGAGATCGCGGCGCCGCAGACGCTCGCAGACTTTATCGCCCACGGCCTCATCAACCTCGTGAGCGACCCGGACTCGCCCGATCCGCAGGTGCTTAAGCGTGTGCGGTCCTACATCGCCGCGCTCGTATCGGCGCAGGTCGATCAGCCGGCAGATTAGCCGAGAGGGGAGGCCGAAAGCGAAGCTCGGGCCGAGACGTGGCGCGCCCTCGTCACGTCGCCGTCGCACGGTACAGCCGCGTCAATCTGGAGCGCCAAGCACCGGGCCAGACAAGCAAGACAAGCAAAATCACCCGGCAGAAACACCCAACACCCGTTAGCGGGCTTTCTTTAGCAGCTCTTATTGAACAATGTTCAATAAGTTAGCCGATAGTAACGAGGACGACAAAATCGTCCAGGTAAACCCCGGTATCGCGATCAAGCTCCGCGATCCGGAACAAGAGAAAGGAACCACCATGATCAAGACGCTCGACCGCGACCTTCAGGCCCTCAAGAAGGCGGACTCGCTCCGCACGTTCGAGGCCCAGGCGCACAAGTACGACGCCGCGCTCTGCGGCCAGCACGCGCGTGAGCTGTATCCCCATGTGCTGCGCGAGGTGGGGGCGGCGTACCGCGCCTATGCCCAGCGCGAACAAGCGGCGGGGCGTGTGGCTGGCGGCAAGCCCGAGCGGGCGCTCCGGGTGCTCGACGTGGGCTGCGGCACCGGCGCGCTCGCCAGCTACGTGCTCGATTCGCTGCCGACATGCAAGCTCATCGGCGTCGACATCTCGCCCGAGATGCTGCGCCAGGCCCGCGTGCGCCTGGGCGACGCGGCGACGTTTGTCCCCGGTGATGCCGAGAAGCTGCCTTTTGGCGACGGCTCTTTCGACCTGGTGGTCATGAACGACGTCTTCCACCACTGCCCCGACCCGCACCGCGCGGCCTTCGAGGCCTGGCGCGTGCTCGCGGCGGACGGCGTGCTGGTGCTCGGCGAGGAGTGGAGCCGCCAGCCCGTGCGCGCGATGAGCAACGTGATGCTGCCGGTCTGGGGCGAGGGCGACATCCGCATCTATTCCGAGGACGAGCTCACGGGCTTGCTCGGCCAGTGGTTCGAGGCCGTCGAATGGCGCAGCGTGAACTCCCGCGCCTGTATCGCCGTCGCCCGCAAGTAGACGTACAGCCGAAACCTCGGCAGGTAAACACCATTAAACAGTCTTTCGGCTGGATTGCTCGTCTACAATGCGAGAGATGGCCGGAAGGCCTTTGTGCGAAACGGCGGGAGGCCCTTTGATGATCAAGATGTTCGCGAGCGACCTGGACGGCACGCTGCTCAATGCTCTGCACGAGACCGACGGCACGATCCGCCGGGCGATCCGCGAGCTTACGGCGGCGGGGCTTCACATGGTGCCCGCGACGGGGCGCTCGACGCTGCCGGCGGGCGACCACGGCTTCACGGGCCTTAAGATCGACGCGTGCTGCTCGAACGGCTCGATCATCCGCGACCATCACGGCGAGGTGCTCAAGACCTGGAGCGTCGACCCGCAGATCACCGAGGAGCTCATCAAGACGTTTCCCGGCATCTGTTTCGACTGCTCGACGCCCGACGGCATGTTCTCGAGCGGCTCGTTCGAGATGCATCAGGCGGGTTTCAAGAAGGACGGCCTGTTCAAGCGCATCGTGATGCGCGGCATGCGGGCGCGCGGCGGATATCACGAGGAGCAATATTTCGACCAGTCGCTCGCCGACATCCTGCGCCACGACGTGTGCAAGATCAACTGCCGCGTGACGACGCCTGAGCTCGAGCGCGAGCTCAAGGCCTATTTGGCTGAGCGTGCGGACCGTGTGGTCAACGCGCCGTTCGACCCCGTGATGTTCGAGATCACCGATGTCTCGTGCAATAAAGGTGAGAGCGTGGCATGGCTCGCACGCTACTACGGGATCGCCGAGGACGAGGTCGCGGTCTACGGCGACGGCGGCAACGACATCGCGATGCTCAAGCGGTTCCGCCACAGCTACGCGACCAAGAACGGCAGCGACGAGGCCAAGGCGGCCGCGGCGGAGACCATCGGCAGCTGCGCGACCCACGCCGTCCCCCGGCACATGCTCGCCACGATGCGAAAGCAACGGGCTCGCACGGTGATCGGATAAGCGCGCGGGGTGGGCTTTGGCGTGCGGAGAGCGTGGTGCGCCATTCCCGGCGACCCGTTTGGGGTGCCCAAGATGGGGAAGACGTCCTTCGCCCCGTGCGCTCTCTTCAACCGGGCTCCAAAAACCCGTGCACCGAGGCGGGCTATCGACCCACTTGTATAAAAATGCGTCGAGTATATTTACTACAAGAAAGGTGGCAGCGAAAGCGGTCGCCGGCGGCGGTAAAACCGCACGGATTCGAGTGCCCGGAACATGCCCCTATTCACGGGGTCGCGATTCAGGGGTCTATTCGGCGCATTTTTATACAAGTGCTCCGTACGGGCACGCGCCCAGGCCGCCCCACCGCCGGAACAAGTACCTTGCGTGAGCATGTGCCGTGCCCGTCGAATAACCGCCCCGTGCGGGCGTGCACCCAGGTCGCCCCGTCGGCGGCGCGGCCTTTGTCACCTTTCCGTGAACGTGCACATGGTGTGCAATAATACTCAGGCTGTGCAATAGCGCACAGACTGAGTAACAAGGAGGCCTCGTGCCCCAATCCCAACTTGAGAAATGCGACCGTCGATCGTTGCGTTCGCAGCGGGCCCTGCGCCAGGCGTTGGCGAGCGAGCTTGCAGACGGCGAGGACATCTCGCGCATCAGTGTGGCGTCCCTCACCGAGCGTGCCGGCCTCACGCGTCGTACCTTCTACACGCACTACCGCGACATCCCCGATTTCATCAACCAGGTCGAGGACGGCATCCTGGCGGAGATCCGCGACCTCGTGAGCCGGGTCGCCGCCGCCAACCTGCCCGAGCTCTACCGCAACATCGACGAGCTCGAGCCCGCGCCCGGCTCCGTCGAGCTGTTGCGCTACCTGGCTGCCAACCGCGACCTCATCGGCTCGTTGCTCGGCCCCGGGGGAGACCCGGCCTTTGTCCGCAAGCTCATCGACATGGCGCGCGGCGCCGTGAGCAACCGAGCGCAGACGGGCATCCTGGGCCTCGCGATGGGCAGCTTCCTCGACTACTACGTGACCTACGTGATTTCGGCCGAGGTCGGCGTGATCCAGCGCTGGTTCGAGCGCGATCTCGACGAGTCGCCCGAGACCATGGCACGCATCATGACCGTCATCGCCTTCGTGCGTCCCGGCGACCTCTACGGCCAACCCATCGACATCAATGTGCCGGAGTACGGCATGAAGCTATTGAACCTGCAACTCGACGACGCGGCCTCGCCTGCCGCGCCGGGCGAGTCCGACCATCTGACCAAGCAGAACTAAGAGGAGAGAACAAAGATGAGCAAACTCGTCGCAGACGCGCCGAAGGTCCCCGAAGGGGCGATTTTCAACCCAGACGCCGCAACCGGCCAGCTCCACCTCGGCATCGACGTGGGCTCCACTACCGTCAAACTCGCCGTGCTCAACGACGACAACAGAATCGTCTACGCCAAGTACCAGCGCCACCACACCGATGTCCGCGCCTGCGCGCGCGACCTCTTCGTGGGCGCCGCCGGGCTTCTTCCCGAGGCCCAGATGACCTGCGCCATCACCGGCTCGGGCGGCCTTCTGCTCTCGCAGTGGCTCGGGCTCGAGTTCGTCCAGGAGGTCATCGCGAGCAAGCGCGCCGTCGAGACCCTCATTCCCAAAACCGACGTTGCCATCGAGCTCGGCGGCGAGGACGCCAAGATCATCTACTTCGACAACGGCATCGAGCAGCGCATGAACGGCACCTGCGCCGGCGGCACGGGCGCGTTCATCGACCAGATGGCAACGCTGCTCCACACCGACGCGAGCGGCCTCAACGAGCTCGCCCGTAACGCCACCACCATCTACCCGATCGCGAGCCGCTGCGGCGTCTTCGCCAAGACCGACGTGCAGCCGCTGCTCAACGAGGGCGCCCGTCCCGAGGACGTCGCCGCGTCGATCTTCCAGGCCGTCGTGACGCAGACCATCTCGGGTCTCGCGTGCGGCCGCCCCATCCGCGGCAACGTCGCCTTCCTGGGCGGCCCGCTCCAGTACCTTTCCGAGCTGCGCCACCGCTTCTACCTCACGCTCGACCTCGACGAGGAGCACCGCATCGTGCCCGATAACGCGCATCTCTTTGTCGCGAGCGGCGCCGCCATGGCCCACGAGTCCAACAAGCTCTCCACGTTCCCGCAGCTCATCCATGACATCGACAGCCTGGGCGATACGCAGGGCTCCGAGGTCGAGCGCCTGGACCCGCTCTTTGCCACCGACGAGGACTACCGTGAGTTCAAGGAGCGCCACGACAAGGAGATCGTTCCCAAGGGCGAGCTCGAGGGCTACCGGGGTCGCGTGTTCATCGGCATCGACGCCGGCTCCACCACCATGAAGGCCGCGCTCGTGGGCGAGGACGGCCAGCTGCTGCACACCTGGTACGGCAACAACAACGGCGACATCCTGGGCACGGCCAAGGTCATCATGGCCGACTTCTACGACCATATCCCCGCCGGCTGCACCATCGGCCACGTGACCACCACCGGCTACGGCGAGGCTCTGCTCATCGAGGCCCTCAAGGCGGATTCCGGCGAGATCGAGACCGTCGCGCACCTGCGCGGCGCCAAGGCGTTCCTGCCGGGCGTCGAGTTCATCCTCGACATCGGCGGCCAGGACATGAAGTGCCTGCGCGTCAAGGACGGCGTCATCGAGCACATCATGCTCAACGAGGCCTGCTCCTCGGGTTGCGGCAGCTTTATCGAGTCCTTCGCTGTGTCCATGGACATGGACGTGCGCGCCTTCGCCAAGGCGGCCATCGGGGCCAAGGCCCCGGTCGACCTGGGCAGCCGCTGCACCGTCTTCATGAACTCGCGCGTCAAGCAGGCGCAGAAGGAAGGCGCCACGGTGGGGGACATCGCGGCCGGCCTTTCCTACTCCGTGATCAAGAACGCGCTGTTCAAGGTCATCAAGCTGCGCGATCCCAAGGAGATCGGCACGCAGGTGATCGTCCAGGGCGGCACCTTCATGTCCGACGCCACGCTGCGCGCCTTCGAGCAGCTCACGGGCGTGCATGCCGTGCGCCCCGACATCGCCGGTTGCATGGGCGCCTACGGTGCGGCCCTGCTCGCCCGCGACCGCGCCGGCAAAGACGGCGTGTCAAGCATCCTCTCGGCAGACGAGATCGCGCACCTCACCGTCACGCAGAAGCACGTGCGCTGCGGCCGCTGCTCCAACAACTGCCAGCTCACCGTCAACGACTTTGGCGGCGGACGTCGCTTTATCACCGGCAACCGCTGCGAGAAGGGTGCGGGCCACAAGAAGCGGAAGACGCAGGCCCCCAACCTCTTCAAGAAGAAGAACGAGCTGCTCTTCAACCGCGAGGTGCTCGATCCCGATGAGGCCCCGCGCGGCACCGTCGGGATCCCGCGCGCGCTCAACATGTACGAGAACTACCCCTTCTGGCATGCGTTCTTCACGCGCCTGGGCTTTAGTGTGCAGCTCTCCGACCAGTCGAGCAAAAAGACCTATCAGGCGGGCATCGAGTCCATGCCGTCCGAGAGCGTGTGCTACCCGGCCAAGATGAGTCACGGCCACGTGATGAACCTCATCGACCGCGATGTCGATTTCATCTGGATGCCGTGCGTGCGCTGGGAGCGCAAGGAGGACCCGACGGCCGGCAACTGCTACAACTGCCCCATCGTCATGAGCTACCCCACGGCGCTTGCCCTCAACATCGACGAGATCCGCGAGCAGAACGTTGAGTTCCTGTACCCGTTTGTGCCCTATCACGATAAGACCGAGCTCAAGCACCGTCTGTACCAGGTGCTCGCCGTCGACCGCGTGGCCGATGCCGAGGCCGGGCGCGGTCGTGTGCGCGGTCCCAAGATCACGCGCTCCGAGATCGACGCCGCCGTCAACGCCGCCTATGAGGCGGACGCGCGCTTCCACGAGGACATCCAGACCATGGGCGAGGAGGCCCTCAAGTGGGTCGAGGATCACGGCGGCCACGGCATCGTGCTCGCCGGTCGCCCCTACCACAACGACCCCGAGATCAACCATGCCCTGCCCGAGCTCATCTCGAGCTTCGGCTTCGCGGTCTTCACCGAGGACTCGCTCGCGCACCTCGTCAAGCCCGAGCGGCCCATCCGCGTCGTGGACCAGTGGATGTATCACAGCCGTCTCTACGCCGTGGCGCGCTTCGTGACCATGCGCAACGACCTCGACCTCATCCAGCTCAACTCCTTCGGCTGCGGCCTCGACGCCCTCACCACCGACCAGGTGCAGGAGATCCTCGAGGCGAGCGGCAAGATCTACACCGTGCTCAAGATCGACGAGGTGTCGAACCTGGGCGCCGCGCGCATCCGCATCCGCTCGCTCATGGCCGCCCTCAAGGATCAGGAGGCCGAGCGCCGCGCCGAGGCGGAGGCTGCCGGTAAGGCCTATGAACAGGGTGACGCCGCGCCGGTGGCCCCGAGCGTCGAGCAGCCGGCCTTCGCCACGCGCAAGTACACCTTCGAGGCGCAGCGCCCCTCCGCGTCGACCGCGTGGCCCAAGGTGCCCTTCACCGAGCAGATGCGCGAGGAGGGCTACACGATCCTGTGCCCGCAGATGGCGCCGATCCACTTCGACCTGGTCAAGGAGGTCTTCCGCGCCAACGGCTACAACCTGGAGCTCCTGCCCTCGACCGACCGCGGCGCCGTCGAGGCCGGCCTGCGCTACGTCAACAACGACATCTGCTACCCGTCGATTCTTGTCACGGGCCAGATCATGGAGGCTATCGAGAGCGGCAAGTACGACCTTTCCAAAACGGCCGTGGTGATCAGCCAGACGGGCGGCGGTTGCCGCGCCACCAACTACATCGCGCTCATCCGCAAGGCCCTGCGCGAGAGCGGCCACCCCGAGATTCCGGTGATCTCGCTTTCCGCCGTGGCGCTCGGCGAGGACAACCCCGGCTTCAAGCTCACGCCGGGTATGCTCAAGGCCGCCGTGTACGCCGTGCTCTTTGGCGACGTGATGATGCAGATGCTCTACCGCTGCCGTCCCTACGAGGCAGAGCCGGGTGCCGCCAATGCGCTCTACGAGGAGTACATGGCGCGCGCCCGCAAGCTGGCGCCCAAGTTCTCCCGCCACAGCTACACCAAGCTCTGCCGCGACGCCATCCGCGCGTTCGACACCATGCCGCTCGTGGGCGAGGGCACCAAGCCGCGCGTGGGCGTGGTCGGTGAGATCCTGGTCAAGTTCCACCCCACGGCCAACAACCACGTGGTCGACGTCATCGAGCACGAGGGCTGTGAGGCCGTGGTGCCGGGCCTGCTCGACTTCTTCCTGTACTCCATGAGCAACGCGGAGCTGCAGAAAGACGAGCTCGGCAGCTCCGCCACCACGCGTGCCGCCATGCAGAGCCTGATCAAGCTCGTGGACTGGATGCGCACGCCGGTCGAGGAGATGTTGGAGAAGTCGGAGCGCTTCGAGGCGCCGGAGCGTATCGGCACCATGGCCGAGAAGGCCAAGACGGTGCTCTCCGTGTGCAACAACATGGGCGAGGGCTGGCTCCTCACGGCCGAGATGCTCGACCTGATCGATCACGGCGCGCCCAACATCATCTGCACGCAGCCGTTCGCGTGCCTGCCCAACCACGTGGTGGGCAAGGCCGTGATCAAGGAACTGCGCCGTCAGCACCCCGAGAGCAACATCGTGGCCGTCGACTACGATCCGGGCGCGTCCGAGGTCAACCAGCTCAACCGCATCAAGCTCATGATCAGCGTGGCCAAGGAGAACCTGCGCGCCGGCAAGGGCTTCAAGCTCGAGAAGGTGGCACCTCTCTCGATGGACGAGGTCACGGGCCAGATGCGCGCCCATGACGATTGCGCGAGCTGCGGCACGGCGAGCGAGAGCGCCGTCGCGCGCATCGCCGAGCGCCTGGGTCGCGGGGTCCGCAAGTAGCGCGGGGCCGGGGTTGCCGGGGCGCGCGGCCGAGAGCCGCGCTGCGCCGGCACCAGGCCGCAAATGCATATCGATCTGATTCGAGGGCGGCGGGCATGTGCCTGCCGCCCTTATTGGACATGCGTGGCGCTAAGTTTGTGCTAAGGGGTGTTTGTTAGACTGCGCAGCAGATTGAGGCAGTCTGGCGGTGGCCGGCACGATGCAAAAGGAGCTCTGGCATGGCGAGCGAGCAGAACAATCCAAGCGACAAACGGGAGACGGGCGAGAGGGAGCGGAGCACGCGCGGTATCTCGCGCCGCGCCGTGATCGCCGGTGCGGTGGCTGCCGTGGCGGCGATCGGCGGCGGGGTCGCCGTGGCGCATGCCAAGAGCGCTGCTTCGAGCGGGGCGGCCTCGGGCGCGTCCGACGGCTCGGCGACGACTTCGAGTGAGTTGACGAGCGAGCAGAAGGTACTGCTCAAGCAGTTTAAGGCGACCTATGACGCCGAGGCGCAGGCGGCGATCAAGCAAAAGCTGGACGCGAAGTATGCCGCGGGGACTTACGACGACGTGAATCCCTATGTTGTCAGCGATCCCTTCGGCACCGATACGCTCAGCTGCTACGTGCGCTTTGCCACCGCGGACGCCGTGAGGGTCTCCTATACCGTGGCCGGGCGCAAGAAGTCGGGCGACGTGGCGAAGGTCGCGGAGTTCTCGCGCGTGCCCGCCGCCGGCGACGCCGCGGCGACCGAGCACGAGTTCAAGGTCTGGGGACTTATCCCCGGCATCGAGAACACCGTGACCCTGACCTGTACCGACGAGGCCGGGGTCGCGCGGACCTCGACGTTCACGGTCACGGCGCCCGCGCTTAAGGGAGCGGAGGAACAGCAGCTCAAGACCACAGCGGGGGAGTCCAACACCCAGCTCGCGGACGGCCTCTATGCGATTCTGGGCAACGACTCGTCCAAGCTCGACTTCATGTACTTCTACGACAACGCGGGGCAGATCCGCGGCGAGGTGCCCATCATCGGCTACCGCAGCCACCGTCTGCTCTTTCCCGGCGACGGCAGCATGGTCTTTAGCGTGGCGCCCACCAAGCTCGCCCGCGTGAGCGCTTTGGGGCAGGTCACGGCCGTTTACGACACCGGCGATTACGAGCTCCATCACGATTACGCCTTCGACGGCAGCGGCAACCTGCTCGTGCTCGCAAGTGACGCCGGCACGGAGGCCGACCTCGACGTCGACCGCAAGGGCGAGGACAAATCGAAAGCCGACCGCGTGAGCGTGGAGGACATGCTCATCAAGATCGACATATCGACGGGCGAGGTCACCAAGGTCGTCGACCTGGGCGATATCTTCCCCGCGCTCAAGGCAAGCGCCAAGGTGGCGAGCGACGGCGACCTCGACTGGATCCATATCAACACCGTCCAGTGGCTCGACGGCGACACCGTTCTGCTGAGTTCGCGCGAAACCTCGACCATCATCAAGCTCACCGACATTTTCGGTACGCCCACGGTGGATTGGCTCATGGGTTCGCCCGACTTTTGGGCGGGGAGCGGCTTCGAGGACAAGGTGCTCCAGGCCCAGG
>ERZ808262.961-NODE-961-length-9725-cov-2.754912_pt1 | contig 9725 bp, 13 predicted proteins | sample MGYA00520895_ERZ808262 | MGnify/ENA primary metagenome ERZ808262 (study PRJEB31516, sample SAMN03275588) | gut metagenome | biome: mammalia-associated habitat; material: feces | host: Papio cynocephalus | place: Kenya | collected 2012-08-02 ... | reverse complement strand
CGGTAAATAAAGGAAAGTTCTGCGCCGAGTGCGGAAAGCCCAAGCCCACCGCCCCGCGCCATTATAAGTGCGACAAGTGCGGCTGGGAGCCGGCCGACCCGACGAATCCGCCGAAGTTCTGCCCGGAGTGCGGCGATTCCTTTAACGACGCGGACGCGACATGAAAAAGCGGCTGATTTGGCTTTTTCTCGCGGGCGCGCTCGTCGGCTTCGGCGTGTTTGAACTGCAAAGAGCGGCATCGAACCGTGCAGAACGCAAGCCGGAAGTCCCGGAAACGGCTGTTCTGCTGGAAGTATCCATAACGCGGACGACATCCTCGGCAGACGATAGCTTCTGGTTCACAGCCGGCCGGCCCCAATGGGATGCGGAAGCGGACGGACATTTTCTGAACTGCGAATATCGCGCAGAAAACGGCGAGTTTGTCGAGCGGCGCGACGCAAAGCTGGACGATGCGCAGTGGGAGGAGCTGGAGGCGCTGGTGCGGGCGCTTGATCTTGCGCCCTACGAATCGCCGGACGAAAATCTTCTGGATGCGTCCAACAGCGATGTTACGATCACATGGACGGACAGCGGCGAAAAAATCAAATGCCGTTATACCGCCGAGGGCGCGGACGCGCTGGACGCATTTCTGCGGGAGCTTGCGTCCGGGACGCAGACTCCGGCAGAATTAGAAGAAACCGAATAAAAGGAGGAAGGCATGAAAGGACACAAATTCTTGAAAGTGACCGGGATTTTGATGATCGTCGCAGCGGTTTTCTACATCATCGCAGGCGTATTCATCGGCGGACTTGGCGCACTTGCGGCAGGTTTGGGCGCTGGCAGTGGTCTGACAGCGAGTTATTATCTCGCGCTTCTTGTGACGCTGGTCGGCGGTATCTGCCAGCTCATCGCGGGCATTGTCGGTGTCAAGCACAGCAAGAGCAGTGAAAACTCCAAAAAGTGCCTCACATGGGGCATTGTGGTCATTGCGTTCACAGTGCTCGGTGCGATCTTGAACACGATCAACAGCGCAAAATTCGACGTTGGGAGCATTGTGACCGGACTTGTTGTTCCGGCACTCTATATCTACGGCGCGATCCTCAATTCCAAGGCGGACGATACACAGACTACCGCGTAAAAGGAGATAACAATGGGACTTTTTGATAAGAAATACTGCGACATCTGCGGCGAGAAGATCGGTCTTCTCGGCAACCGCAAGCTGGAAGACGGCAACTGCTGCAAAAACTGTGCGAAAAAGCTCTCGCCGTGGTTCAATGAGCGGCGGCACTCGACGGTAGCCGAGATCAAGCAGCAGCTTGCCTACCGCGAGGAGAATCAGACAAAAGCGGCACAGTTCCAGATCACGCAGGAGCTCGGCAAAGACTGGCGCGTACTGTTTGATGATACGCATAGCTGGTTCACCCTGACGCGGGCGAGAGATCTTGCTGAGGAAAACCCGGACATTCTGGATTACAGCCAGCTTACCGGTTCCCGTCTGGATGTGGAGGAAACCCGGCGCGAATTGAAACGGCAGGATAAGGACGGCAAACAGGTCAGCTACAATCCGCCCCGCTACGAGTATTCCTACAATTTCGATCTGACCGTCACGGTCAATAGCCCGTACTTCGACGAGATGAACTTCCGCGTCAATCCGCGCCCGGTTACGCTGGAATCGGAAGCGCCGCGCGGCTTCTCCATCGCACGCGCCATCGACCCGACCTACAACATTGAATACCGCAGATACAAGCAGCAGGCGGATGAGATCTGCGAAGCCATTGAAAAGGCACGCAGCAAGAGCCATACAGCGCCCGCTGCGCCTGACGCGCAGCCTGAACAGCCCACACAGCCGCAGGCAGCGCCCGCTTCCGGTCCGTGGACCTGCCCGGCCTGCGGCGGAGCAAACACCGGAAAATTCTGCGAATATTGCGGCACGGCCCGTCCGTGACAACAATTTATAACTTGAAAAAGAAAGGAATTTTATCATGAAAAAGCTCATATCATTACTTCTCGTTGCTTCCCTGCTCCTCGTGCTCGCCGCCTGCGGCAGCAAGGACGCCCTCGCCGGGACATGGACGGGCGACCTCGGTTTGGATGGCGTCGTCACTTGGACGTTTGACGGAAACGGCAAAGTCAAGTTTGACAACGAGTTTTCCAAGCAGGACGGCACTTATACCATAAGCGGCGATCAGGTCACCATCCAGCTTGAACTCTGGGACAACGCGCAGACATTCACGTTCTCTGTTGACGGAAACAGTCTCACCATGAACGAAAATTCCGGCGGTGGACTCTGCGGCACTTACGAAAAGAAGTAAAAATGAGCGTCTCCCGTTCCATTTTCAGAAGCGGGAGACGGTAAATTCCTAGAGAAAAGAGGGTGTATATGCCAACACAGGTCACGAATTATCAATGCCCGGCGTGTACGGGGCCGCTGCATTTTGTGGGCGCGTCCGGCAAGCTCGAATGCGAATATTGCGGCTCAAGCTACGATGTAGCGGAAATTGAGGCGTTATATGCCGGAAAAGAAGAAAAAGCCGCAGCCGCGCAGCAAAAAGCGGAGGAAACACGCGCTTCAAGTCCGGACGGCGGCTGGGATACCTCCGCAATCACGGACGATTGGGGCGCGGATGGCGCATCTATGCGAGCCTATTCCTGCCCGTCGTGCGGCGCGGAGCTGATCTGCGACGAATCGACCGCTGCGACCTCTTGCCCCTACTGCGGCAACCCGACCGTTGTGCCGGGGCAGTTCGCGGGAACGCTCAAACCGGATTTCGTGCTGCCGTTCAAGCTGAGCAAGGATGACGCAATCCGCGCGCTCAAGCAGCACTATAAAGGAAAGGCACTTTTGCCGAAAGCCTTTTCCAGTGAAAATCACTTGAAGGAGCTGAAAGGTGTTTATGTTCCGTTCTGGATGTTCGACGGCGAGGCAGAGGGTCGTGCGCAATTTGCCGCTGCGATCTCACACACGCACACGATGGGCGATTATGAGATCACCGAGACAGACCACTATGACGTGCGCCGCGCGGGTTCCGTTTCGTTCGAAAAAATCCCCGTGGATGCCTCCAGCAAAATGCCGGACGATTACATGGACTCCATCGAGCCGTATGACTATGCAGACCTGAAGCCGTTTTCCACGGCGTATCTGCCCGGTTTTCTGGCAGATAAATATGATGTCAGCATCGAGGACAGCCGCGAACACGCTGACAAACGCTGCGAAGCGTCGGTGCTTGCCGCGCTCGAAGACAGTGTCAAAGGCTATACCAGCTGCGTGCGCGAAACCGGCGACGTGACCGTTCAGCGCGGCAAGGTCCACTATGCGCTGCTTCCCGTCTGGCTGCTTAATACAAATTGGCACGGCAAAAGCTATCTGTTCGCCATGAACGGTCAGACCGGAAAGCTCGTCGGTGATCTGCCGGTGGATAAGGGCAAGGCGTTCAGCATTTTTTCCGCCATCGCCGCAGGGCTGATCGCGATCGGCACGGCAGCTGTGCTGCTTCTCGCGTGAAAGGAGGATGCGACGATGAAAAAGAGAATTTTGTGCTCCCTTCTCGCGCTTCTGATGCTATTTGCACTCACCGTCTGTGTGTTTGCATCCGAGCCGCAGCTTTATAACATCACGGATGCCGCCGGTCTTTTGACGGATGAGCAGGCTTTGCAGTTGGAAGAAATGGCAGCGGAAACGGCTGCAAAATACGGCGTCGGTGTTTACATCGTCACCGTGGACGATTACCGGGACATTGACGACAGCGGTGTCTATCCGGCGACTTATGGCATCTATCACACTTACACGATGGGCGAGGGCGCGGAGCGCAACGGTATTATGCTGCTTCTGAGTATGGCAGATCGCAATTTCGGTCTTTTCCGCTACGGCGAACGCGCCGAATATGCCCTTGCCGAGTATGGGCTGAAGCAGCTCGAAGAATCTTTCCTGCCGCAGTTTGGGCAGGGCGACTGGTATGGCGGCTTCACGGGCTTTCTCAAGGCGTGCGACCTGTATCTCGCGCAGGCCGCGGCAGGTGATCCCGTGCAGAAAAGTCCGCTTGGTGCAATCCTGTTCGTAGTCGCGGGTTCGCTTCTCATCGCGGCGATTGTCGTGCTGATCCTGCGCGGGCAAATGAAGTCCGTTCGCAAGGCCGCCGCAGCAAACACCTATCTCACAGGCGAGTTGAAGCTCACGAAGAACAGCGATATTTTCACCCACCGCACCGAAACGCGCCGCAAGATAGAGCGTAATTCGTCCTCCGACAGCAGCCATGCCGAGTCCGGTGGCGGCGGCGCAGGCAGAAGCGGAAAGTTCTGAACCGCACATGATAGAATGTCGGCAGCGCGACCGCTTCAAGCCGGATAAGGCACTGATGCCGATCAGCTCTACGGAAGCGTCTGCAAAAAAGGAACAAGCGGATGATTTGGTTTTTCCAGATAGTGCTGAACTTCAGCGCCTGAAAAATCCGTTCCGTACTGCCGCAAGAGCACGAAGATGCGCCCCAGATCCGCGCGCCACTCCGGTGTTACGACTGCCGTCGGTGCGACTGTATCATCGTTCCAGTGATACTGCGGCAGCAGATCAGCCGCGCTCCGGCATACCCGTTCCGCGAGCGTCGTTCCGCGGGATTCACAGGCGTTCACGTCCGCACCCACAGCAAGCAAACGCTGCAACAGCGCGTAAGACTTGTCCGCTGCCTCGGCAGTGGAATGCTCCGTAAAATACACCCGCCCTCCTGTGTCAAACTGCGAATTGTGGCGGCAACAGTTCACGGCGGCCATCGCTGCAATATGCAGCACCGGCATACACCAGTCATCACAGCAGGTCGTTGGGTCTTCCATAAAATTCACATTCGCACCGCGATCCAGCAGCTCGTTTGCGATGGCAAACTGGTGCGTTTTGACGGCGACCTGAAGCGGTGATTGCCCGTCATCCTTTTTCGGCGGCTGCTTTGCCGTGCAGTTCACAAGCGACGGCTTCTGCTTCAGCAGCAGCCGCACCTCATCTAGATTGCCTTTTCGGATCGCCTGAAACAGCTTTTTCATATGCAAAGCACCCCCATTGCCAGCACCGGATTTTGCACTTGTCTATCTACCATTCCAACGCACCGGCATTGCTACGATTTTAGTATATGACATCCGGCAGGAAAACTCAAGCACAGGACCGGCATGGCATTTCGCAGTGCAGATGTTGTCGTAAGAATATTGTGCAGCGTAAAAAGCGGAGCGCGCCCGTTTTGAGTACAGAACGGACGCGCTCTACCAAAATTCAGGCACGTTATTAAACCAACGCAAGGCTTTCACCCGTATTCTCTGTATGCTCCCCTTGCTCGCGGCTATAAAGCAATGCTTCAATCACAGCTTTAATTGCCATGCGATCTCGTTCGTCGCAGGCTCGGATCAGGCGGATAAGCTGCATTTCCTCAGATTCACTATTCTCATATTCGGGATATACCACGCAGTCCGCCGAAATCCCCAACGCTCTTATAATGCGGCAGAAAACCTCAATGCTCGGCGCGCGCTTTTCATTTTCGATTGCCGCCAAATGCCGTGTTCCAATTCCGGCACGTTCCGCAATCAGCTCTCGTGAAAAGCCTTTCTCCATTCGGATCTCTTTCAGAATCAACCCCATTTTGTCTGTTATTTTCACTTCATCTTTATCGAACACTCTCAGTTCACCTCCGCCAATATTCTACAAAGAGAGCATCTGGCGAAAAATGTCGCATAAGTAGCGTAATTTTAGAACTGACAGTTCCAAATATCCCGGCGTTTCTGCCATATAAAAAAACGGCAGGAATGGTGGGATCAATGTCATGCCCAATTAAGTCCTCCTTTCTGCCGGAAAGGAGGACTTATGCGTTTCCTGTATCAAGAAATGCTCCGCTCGTTGAGCGTGATGTCGTAGAAAAGCTACCCAGCACGTTAGAAGCCGCGGCCTTGTAAAACGACTTCTGACTGCTGGCGATAGGCCATACACCGAACATGACGTATTAGTTCCGAATTTCATCTACTTTCCGAGCGAAAGTGCACAACGCCTTTATGCGCAGTTGCGTGTTTTCGCTTGGAAACGTAAACCTACACCGCAGCATCGCTCCCGCCCCCCGCCGTACCCCATTCAGATTCATCCGTTTCAAAAAAATCTGAATGAGGTACACAAGATGAAAGAAATCAATTTGCGGGAGTATTACCCGTTTTATAACATGGACGTTTATCTGGAAGTGACTGATGAGATCGCCGGTCAGCTCGACCGATTCAAGCTGGACGAGGAATCACACCGCGTCCGTATCCTGCGCGCAAAGGCGTATTTCTCGCTGGATCGCGGCGATGGCATTGAAAAGGATGCCTTGCAGAAACCGCCGCAGCCGTTGGAGCTTATGCTGAAAGCAGAGCAGGCAGAACGTTTGAACGCCGCTCTGCGCTCTTTGAGTGAGCGTCAGCGCCGCCGACTTCTGGCGTTTTATCTGGATGGCAAAAGCAAATCACAGATCGCAAAAGAGGAAAATGTCAGCGAGGGCAGCATCCGAGAAAGCATCCGAAGCGGCTTGGCGCAGTTGAAAAAATCCTTGAAAAATTTCTAAGCACACCCACGAAATCCGCGCATTTTTGTACTGGTATATGAGAAGCGGTTCGCGCCGCTTCCATGTACCTTGAAAACCGCATAGACATCGTGATAAGTGAAGTTTCCGATTGACCTTTTCGGTCTGTACCGCCATGACGGTGGGATGCCCGCAGCTTGCGGGCATCCCATTCGAGCGACCCATGCAGACCGGCTCTACGCGTGGCAGCGTTTGAGCAGTTCAGCCGGAAACCGAGCCTCCTGCTACGGCCTCCCACTGACTTGAGGGGGATTCCTGCGGCGTGCGTGAGTCTTACAAGCCACGGCACTGCGGGAATGGGTTGTTGGCCAAGAACAGCTTATGACGGTCCCAGAGGCGCAGCGCGCCTCTCGCCGGGGGATGAGAGAAATACGGCAGAAATAATTGATAACGATACGTCAGCCGCACCGAGGCACTATCGTAGATGATACGATTTCAAACCTGCCTGGCGCGGCTGATTTATACTTGTGATTTTTATAAGTTGTGGTCCTGAATGGAAAGGAAAATGAACTATGGCAATTTCCACGAAAGATGCCTACCACGTAATGTTCAAGGAATTTCCTGATGTCGTCGATGTTGACCAAATGAGTCGGATGCTCGGAATCAGTACCAAGACAGGCTACCGGCTTTTACAGGAAAATAAAATCATGCACTTCAAGGTTGGTCGCACATACAAAATTCCGAAGCTCACATTCTGGCATACCTAAACGTGCTGCAAAATGGATAGCCGCCGCATCCTTGCTGCTATCTGCCAAATCCGCTACAATAAACCTTGTCAATGGCAGGTGGATACGGCTACACCAAAGGAGGGTGTTTTTATGGTAGCAGGACATCTGCGCGAACAAAACGGTTTATACCAAATTATTCTCAGCTATAAAGACGGCGACGGCAAGCGAAAAACAAAATCCATCAGTACCGGTTTACCGGTCAAAGGCAACAAGCGCAAAGCGGAGGCCATGCTGATGGATGCGCGGCAGACATTTGTGCCGCCGGTTGTTACGGTCGCGCCGCTGGAAAAAGCAAAACCAGACGAGCTTCTTTTTACGGACTTTATTCTTGAGTGGCTTGAAATGATGAAAAATAGTGTAGAAACGACAACTTACTCTTCTTATTGCATGGTCATCAAGCGTAAGATCGTTCCGTATTTCAAGGATAAGCGGATTTTGTTGAAAGACCTGACTCCGAAGGATATTCAGGACTACTATCAGTATTCGCTGAACACTGAGAAAGTCACGGCGAACACAGTCGTTCATCGTCATGCGAATATCCGAAAATCTCTGCAATATGCCGTAAAGATCGGTCTTATCAACTACAATCCGGCAGACCGCGTAGAGCGCCCGCGCAAGCAGAAATATATCGCTTCTTTTTACAATGAACAGGAGCTTGAAACGCTGTTTTCCGCTGTGAAAGGAAAGCCGATTGAGCTTGCCGTGATCCTCGGCGCGTTCTACGGTTTACGGCGCAGCGAGGCTGTCGGTCTGCGGTGGGATGCGATTGATTATGAGCGAAAAACGCTGACGATCAAGCATACCGTAACGCAGATGAATGTTGACGGCAAGCAAACCATCGTGGATAAAGAGCGCACCAAGACAAAATCCAGTTACCGTACCTTACCGCTTGTCGCGCCGTTTGAAAAACTGCTGCATGAGTTGAAAGCGGAGCAGGAAGAACATCGCAAGGTCTGTGGCAGCGCGTATTGCACGGAATTTCTGGATTATATCTATGTGAATGAAATCGGTGAGCGCATCAAGCCAAACTTCATCACACAGAATTTTCCGCTCACGCTGGAAAAAGCCGGTCTGCGCCGTATTCGGTATCACGATCTTCGTCATAGCTGCGCGAGTTTACTCTATGCAAATGGTGTCAGCTTGAAAGACATTCAAGAATGGCTTGGGCATAGCGACATTTCAACAACCTCAAATATCTATACGCATCTGGATTACAGCTCAAAGGTGTCCTCGGCAAACGCGATTCTTGACTGTTTTCCGGCATAAACTTCATGCGTTGATACCACACCGTAAAAATAATTAAACGTTGGTGCATGAAGTTTTTGTGCATCATTTCCGGTTACCCCGCAGGGGCGAGGAAATGGCACATCTTAAATTTTTCTATGCGTATGCATAGAAAAATCGCCGCGAACCTGCACAGTTCGCGGCGACGGTGGTGCCGGTGGTGGGACTCGAACCCACACGAGTGTTACCCCAACGGATTTTGAGTCCGCCTCGTCTACCATTCCAACACACCGGCAGTTATTTTCAGAGCTTCTTCTGCCTGAAAAGCGACCTCGGAAGTTGGAGGGATGTTCAGGAGGGATGCTCGTGAAAACGAAAAAATACAGTATTCAAATGTCCTTGATTTTCAAGGGAAAACGCCTGTCTGGACGCCAGTGTGCGAAGTAGATTTTGAGTCCGCCTCGTCTACCATTCCAACACACCGGCATTACCGGTTTATTATACTACATGCTCGCGCAAAAAACAAGCCCGAATTGCAATTTTTAGCCCTCCTGGCCCTGCATCCGTTCGTTGAGGTGCTTACAAAGAAGCGCTAAAGACGCCGCCATGTTCTCGTTCTGCACGAGAATGCCGTCCGGGACGTTCAGGTGCTTGGGCGCGAAGTTCCAGATGGCAAGGATGCCGTTTTCGATCAGAAGGTCGCACACGCCCTGCGCGTATTCCGCGGGAACGGTGATGATGCCGATCTTGATCTTCTGCCGGCGGCAGACCTCGCCGAGACGAGACAGCTGCATGATGGGCTTGCCGCTGTTCGTCGTGCCGATGAGCGTGTCGTTGGCGTCAAAGGCCGCGACGATGTTGAGCCCATATTCGGCAAAGCCGCCGTAGCCCAGAAGCGCCCGGCCAAGCTTGCCCGCGCCGATCAGAACCGCGTCGTTGCTGTTGCCGTAGCCGAGGAAGGTCTCGATGTCCGCGATCAGGTGCTCCCGGTTGTAGCCGATCTTGGGCCGGCCGCCGTCGGAAACGAGCGCCAGGTCCTTTCGCACCTGCACTTCTCCCATGTGCAGGCCCGCAGCCAGCGCCGTGGCCGAAATGTTCGCCGACGCCTCCGCCGGGAGCGCCTTGAGATAGGAAAGATAGGTCGGCAGACGCTTGAGCGTCGCTCTCGAAATTTCTTTTTCCATGCTGTGTTACTCCTGTTGCCATGCCATTGCCAGTG
>ERZ808262.959-NODE-959-length-9742-cov-14.471766_pt1 | contig 9742 bp, 7 predicted proteins | sample MGYA00520895_ERZ808262 | MGnify/ENA primary metagenome ERZ808262 (study PRJEB31516, sample SAMN03275588) | gut metagenome | biome: mammalia-associated habitat; material: feces | host: Papio cynocephalus | place: Kenya | collected 2012-08-02 ... | reverse complement strand
GGAACGGATGGGAATCCGGCGTCCGTTACGGAACGCGGCATCGTGGAATTGCCGTTGGAGATGGGTTCCGCCGCGGATGGTAAACGCGTGCGTGATGTCGCATGGCCTTACGGATGCCTGATCGTCGGATTGCGCCGCGGCGAACGCGAGATGGTCCCGCACGGTGACACCGTGCTGCGTGCCGGCGACTATCTGATGGTGCTGTTCAGCGGCGAAAGCGAGCATGAGGCGCGTCGCGCGTTGCGGCGGTTGTGCGAGGCCGAGTAGGTGTGATGAGTGCGCATCCTTGGCGTTCTTGTCGTTGACGTGTTCCGCTTGTGGCGGCTCCGGCATGCGTTATGCGGCGTGGGCGTGCTGTATCGGTGGGTTGCGCGGCGTGCGCCTGCCATGCTTGTGCCGCCGCCCATGCGTGTCACGCCGCTGGTTTGCGTGTGTGTTGCGCTGTGTCGTCTATCGACGCATAGCGTTTCACGCTGCCGAATGGATGCGACGTATCCTGCGAGTGTTCGTCCTTGTGCGGTCGGACAGTCTTATGACCGGACCAAATTCGTGCCCGCGCAATCAGGCGATCTCGCGTCAAGTGTCTGGAGCGTGTAGACTCTGCAAGGTGAAGTAACGTCCATCCGGCCGATGCCGTGCGATCAGCGTGTGAACAGCGTCGTCCATATGCATTGATGGCAATGCCGGTCCGGAATGGTACGGGCAAAAAACGAATAACCATAAGAAGACGACGAAAAGACGACAAGAAGGTGTGATGGAAGCGCGGAAACGGCAATCGGAATCCGATATTCAATCCGGCCCCCGAATGGGGGAGGAGGCGAACCCGGCGACCCAGTCGATTGATGTTTCCGAAGTGGCGCATGCCGGCGCCCGTCCCGTAGGCGCCGCCGCGGCTTCGGCTCCGCCGCAGATTCCCTTGGCTCCGGCGAAACGTGTGCAGGCGCGGTTCAATCCGCTTGCCGACGGCGTGATGTATCTGGTCGTGTTCGTCGGCGGTTTCGCCGGCGTGGGATGCCGCCGCGTTCTGGACAGGGTGCTGTCTCCCGTCGACGGCGTCTTCGATGCCGGCACGTTCGTCGCGAATATGATCGCATGCCTGTTGTTCGCGATGCTGGTGGAATACATGGCGAACGCCACATGGCTGAAACGGCGCGTCCGGCAGGTCGCGAGCCGGGGCGTCGGATTGGGATTCCTCGGCGGAATGTCCACGATGTCCGGCGTGATGCTGGAGACCATGGAGGGATTGTATCGTGGCCGTTGGTTGGGCGCGTTCGGATATCTCGCCATGAATTTCGCCGGGGGATTGTTCGTCTCCGCGCTTGGCGTGCTGATCATGCAGATGCTGTTGGCCCGATTCGCGCATGGCACCGTAACGTCCGATTCCGTGGCATCGGGCATGCGGCAGGATGCTGCCGCATCGCCGCTTTCTGGTTCCGTTCCGTCGGGTACCGGTGGGATGGGTCCCGGTGAGACGGATGCCGACGGTATGGGCACCGGTGGAATGGAAGTGCGGCATGTGAAGGTGGCGGATGCGGCCCATTCGGCGGCCCAGAGCGCTCTTGAGGCCGCATTTGCCGCGCAGGTGGCCGCGCAGCAAGCCGCCCACGTCGCCGCCAATTCGCAATCCGCGGCACCAATGGCCGCCGCAAATGCGGGAGATGCGACGAATCGTCCCGATACGAATCTCCGCAATACGAACTTCCCCGATACGAATCGTTCCGATAGCGGGAATCCTTCGAATGCATCCACGGTGTCGGGCGCGACGGCCGCTGTGCCGGGCGCGACGAATACTACGCCGAACGCTTTGCCCAGCTTCGAGCCCAAGCCGGTGACCGCGGAAATCCCGGTCTCTCCCGATCCGATCACCGGGGAGGTGCGCTGATGATCTGGCTTATCTGCTTTTTCGGCGGTCTTGGCGCCATGGCCCGCTACGTGCTCGACGTGTCGATTCAGCGCAGTTGGAACCGTGCGGGGAACCGCGTCTTTCCGATGGCCACATTGGTGATCAATGGCATCGCGTCGCTGTTCGCGGGCGTCGCGATGATGTCGTTTTACGCGCAATCGGTCGATATGGATACGACCATGACGTTCGTCGTCGGTTTTCTTGGCGGATTCTCAACGTTTTCGGCCGCTTTGAACGAGGTGTTGTCGTTGATTCGCAAACGCCGTTTCGCCATGGCCCTGGGATACGGATTCGCGACTGTGGCGGTGCCCTTGGTGTGCGTCGCCGTGGGTTTCGGCATCACGGTGCTTGTCGGGCATGCGTGATGCCGGCGGACTGGCGAATTGCCGGGTATCGGACCGGTTCGATACCACGGTAGGATGGAGCCTGTCGATGCCGGCGCGGTGAATGCGCCGACGCTGCATGGATGAATCCGCGTGTGGATGCGCGGGCGAATGCGAGAGAAGACGGGCAAAAGGAGCACGGAATGGTTGGCATGCGCGATGTGGCGAAGAAGGCCGGAGTGTCGCTGAGCACGGTGTCGTTGGTGGTCAACGACACGGGTTATGTGTCCGACGACATGCGTGCCCGCGTGACCAAGGCCATGCGCGCGTTGAACTACATACCGAACGAATTGGCGCGCAACCTGTACCACAATCGCACGAATCTTGTCGGCGTGATCGTGCCGACCATCCGGCATCCGTTCTTCGCCACCCTTACCGCGCAATTGCAGCATGAGCTTGCCGTACAGGGGCTGCGCACGATGCTGTGCTCCACCAGCGACGCGGAGAACGGCGAGGCCGAATACGTGGACATGCTGCGCCGGCATATGATGGACGGCCTTGTGATGGCCGCGCACACCGCGCACGCCGCCGATTATTGGACGTCGGTCCACCGTCCGATCGTCGCGTTCGACCGTGTGCTGGGCGCCGGCATTCCGTCGGTCGGTTCCGATCATGAGCAGGGCGGTCGATTGGTCGCCGATCTGCTGATCCGCTCCGGTGCCCGCCATGTGGCGATGATCGGTGGTCCACGGAACCAGTTCGACGATGCGGCCGGATTGCTCGGCAGATCGGCTGCCGGTGGGGCCGCCGATGGTTTGGCGAGCACCACATTCCCGACGGTCCGCTATTACCTGACATTGGAACGCGAATTGGCGCGTGCCGGCGTGCGGTACGAGTATGTCGAGGCCGGCGAAGTGGCGGATTTCGACGGATACCGTCGTGCGATTCGCGATGTGTTCGACCGTGCCGATGGCGTCGACGCGGTGGTCAGTTCCGATGTGGGCGCCGCGATTTGCGTGCGTGAGGCGCTGGGGCGCGGCGTCGCCATTCCCCGCGATATGCAGGTCGTGGCGTACGACGGCACGTATCTGAATGATTTGACCGGAATGGAGCCGACCGCCGTCGTGCAGGATTTCCGGGCGATCGCGCAGTCCATCACGCATCGCATCGTTCAGGCGATCGCTGGGGAATCCAAGGGCGGCATGGCCGTTCAGCAACGGAATGCGGCGAATTCCACACAACCGGGAACGGACGTGCTGGTGCCCGTGACGTTGCGCGTCGGCGCCACTACGCGTGCTGCGCGGTAGCCGTCGCGGTTGGCGTGATTCTCGGAACGAACGAATGGCATGCGGCGAGTCATGCATCGAACCGGTTCGACACGCCCGAACGAGCATCCGAATTGGACTGACGCATGCGTTCCGCGATAGTATCGAACCGGTTTGATACACAACGTCGCGCAATGCAATGGAGCCAAAGGAGGTCCCATGAAAAACAGAGTGCAGCTCATCACCTACGCCGATCGTCTCGGTGACGGCACCATCGCTTCGATGACCGACATCCTGCGCAGCCGTTTCGCCGGAGTATACGAGGGCGTGCACATGCTGCCGTTCTTCACCCCGTTCGATGGTGCCGACGCCGGCTTCGATCCAATCGACCACACCAAAGTCGATCCGCGCCTCGGAAGCTGGAACGACGTGGCCGAACTCTCCACGACGCATGACGTCATGGTGGACGCCATCGTCAACCATATGAGCTGGGAATCCAAGCAATTCCAAGACGTGCTCGCCAAAGGCGAGGAATCCGAGTACTATCCGATGTTCCTCACCATGAGCTCCGTCTTCCCGAACGGCGCCACCGAGGAAGACCTCGCCGGCATCTACCGCCCGCGCCCGGGCCTGCCGTTCACCCACTACAAATTCGCCGGCAAGACCCGACTCGTCTGGGTCAGCTTCACCCCGCAGCAAGTGGACATCGACACCGATTCCGCCAAAGGCTGGGAATACCTCATGTCCATCTTCGACCAGATGGCGGCTTCGCACGTCAGCTACATCCGTCTCGACGCCGTTGGCTACGGCGCGAAGGAAGCCGGAACCAGCTGCTTCATGACCCCGAAAACCTTCAAGCTCATCTCGCGACTGCGCGAAGAGGGCATGAAGCGCGGTCTGGAAATCCTCATCGAGGTGCATTCCTACTACAAGAAGCAGGTCGAAATCGCATCCAAGGTCGATCGCGTGTACGACTTCGCATTGCCGCCGTTGCTGCTGCATTCACTGTTCACCGGCCACGTCGAGCCCGTCGCGCACTGGACCGGCATCCGCCCGAACAACGCCGTCACCGTGCTCGACACCCACGACGGCATCGGCGTGATCGACATCGGCTCCGACCAGCTTGACCGCTCGCTCAAAGGGCTCGTGCCGGACGAAGACGTCGACAACCTCGTCAACACCATCCACGCCAACACCCACGGCGAATCGCAGGCCGCCACCGGAGCCGCCGCATCCAACCTCGACCTCTATCAGGTCAATAGCACCTACTACTCGGCGCTTGGATGCAACGACCAGCACTACATCGCCGCCCGCGCGGTGCAGTTCTTCCTGCCCGGCGTGCCGCAGGTCTACTACGTCGGCGCGCTCGCCGGCACGAACGACATGGAGCTGCTGCGCAAGACGAACAACGGCCGCGACATCAACCGTCATTACTACTCCACCGCGGAAATCGACGAGAACCTCAAGCGCCCGGTCGTCAAAGCCCTGAACGCGCTCGCGAAGTTCCGCAACGAACTCGACGCGTTCGATGGAGAGTTCTCATACGAGACGGACGGCGACGATTCGATCAGCTTCGCCTGGCGTGGCAAGACCACTCAGTCCACGCTTGTCTTCACGCCGAAGCGTGGACTCGGCGTCGACAACACCGCGTCCGTCGCGACGCTGGAATGGAGGGACGCCGCCGGCTCGCATCGCAGCGACGACCTGATTGCCGATCCGCCGGTCGTCGCCTGAGCGACGCTTCGGCTGGGCTTTTCGGCATCCGCGCTCGCATACCTATAGTTCGCGACGGAAAGTGGGCTGTGGCGGGACGTGCTGGTACAGTGGTCGCCGTTGAAAGAATCGCTCGAATGCGCTGTCGCAGTGCGTTCGGGCGATTTTGCATATGCATGCATAGCGTGCAGGCGGCGCGTTCATCGGGTGTCGGCAACATCGCAATGATTCCGCGCCGCAATCGCCAATCGTCGTACTGATTCCAACCTGAAGTGAAGCGAAAAGAGCACAGAGAAGATGACTGAAGACCGTCATGGTACCGCGGGGACAAACACCGCCCCGCAGGACGCCGCGCAAACTCCGCAACAGCAGCAATCCCACCAATCCCCGCAGTCGGCTGATGCGCGGCACAACCAGCAGCCCATGCAACCGCGTCCGTTGCCCGGCCAGGTGTTCATCCGCCCGGGCATCGACGATCGCCCCGACTATGAGAAGACCCTGACGCCGGAAGCCAAGGCTGCGCTGAGGCGCCTTGCCGTGCAGCAGAAGCCGCGTATTCCGGAAGCCTCCAACGAGCGTCCGGAAACGCAGGCCGCGCGCATCAACGCGGGAAGCGGCGCTCCGCTGACGGCGGCCGCGCATCTCGACGCCGCCGTGCCGAATCTCGAATCGGCCTTCCTCGATCTGCGCGATCCGATGACCGCGCCGGACGGCACCAAGCCGACCAAATCGCAGGTGCGCCGCCTGACCGCGGGATTCGCGCTTGGCTCGCTGCTGTTCTCCGTGCCGATGGCCGCGCTCAACGTCGTGCTCGTGCCGCAGTTCGTAAGCCGTCTCGCCGGCGTGAACCGCGTCACCGATCTCGCGTGGATCTCCGCGGCCGGCATCGTGCTGACGTTCTTCATGAACGCCTGGGTCTCCGTCGGCTCCGACCACACCTACTGCCCGCTCGGCCGCCGCACGCCGTGGATTATCGGCGGCACCGCATTGGCCGCCATCGCCGTGGCCATCTTCTCCGCGTGCGATTATCTGCAGGTCGCTGCCGCGTTCTGGCTGATCGCGCAGATCGGCTATGCGATGGTCGCTATGGCGCTTTCCGCCGCATTCGGCGAACGTGTGCCCGACAAGTTCCGTGACCGCGCGGATTCCTGGCGCGGCAAAGGTCTTGCATTCGGACAGCTGCTCGGCATCGTGTTCGCCGTCGCGGCCACGCCCCACGCCGACGCGTCCGGATGGAACGGCACCACGCGCCTCGCCATCATATTGTGCTCGCTCTGGTTCATCGTCGCCGCGGTGGCCGCGCTGCTGGTGGCTCCACGTGAGCCTTCCAGCAGCTATCTGCCGCGCGAGAAGGTAAAGAATGGCGACTTCTTCTCGCAGTACCGCCCTCCGAAGGGCGCTCCGAAGTTCTTCGTCGCGTTTGCCGCGCGCATGTTCGCTGTCGCGGCCACTACCGGCATCGCCGTCTACCAGTGGTACCTCGTGCGGTACGGCCTGGGCGATTCCGCCAAGACCTTGGGTCTGTCCGGCGCCGCCTGGACCATCGTGGCGATGGCCCTTGCCGCGTTCGTCGGTTCGTTTGTGGCCGCGCTGATGCTTGGCCGTATCGCGCGGCTGTTCGACGATTCGAGGATCCCCGCCGTCATCGCCTGCGTGCTGTTCATCGTGGCCGCGGCGCTGCCGTTGCTGCCGATGGACCGTACGCTGTCGCTGTCGTTGTATTCGCTGATCGCCGGTTTCGCCTACGTCGTGTACGACGGCACCAGCCAGGAACTCGGTTTGGCGACGTTGCCCGATGTGCGCTCCGTCGGCCGCTCACTCGCCGCGTTCAGCTTGACGAACACCTTCGGCGCGCTGCTGGGCGTGGTCGTCTGTGCCGTGGTGATCGTCATGACCGGCGCGTATCTGCCGATATTCGCCGTCGCCATGGTGTGCATGCTGCTCGCCGGCGTCCTGACATTGCCGCTGAAGTAGTCGATTCGATATTCCCGATGGAAGCTCCGATACTTGGAATTTCCATCGGGATTCTGTTGGAAGTTCCATGGAAGTCCTGATACTTGGATATTCCCGCTGTCCGAATATCCAAGTACCCAAATAATCCAAGTACTCAAATAATCCAAGTACCCGTATATCTGAGTACCCGAATATCCAAGTCGGCTGAACAACTATCGTGCAAAACATGCAGTTATATCGGGCACCAATATTTAGTGTGCCGGATATGCAGTTTTGACCGGTGAAATCCGGGTGTGTCCTGCATATTCGGCACAGAGGAATTTCAAGAGGCCGATGAACTGCATGATTGGCACCTTGGTGTGGGATATCGTCTATTGGATATTCTGGTTCCGAGATTCGGAGAATTGCCGAAGAAACGTTCGACATACAGAAAAAACAGCGCGTCCACATAGTGAACCCTTGGTAGAAAGGGGAGGTGCGCGCGCTTAAGTTTACGGCATAGTTCAAGCGAGAAAAGCTCGCTGGATGTAAGACTTTGCGAAAGGAGGTTCGCTACGATGAACGGAATGGTTGCACGCGTACTGCTGTCCGCACGAATTATTATTCCGCTTTCGTTGGCGGACTGATTCAAGCAATGCGGCTTCAATCCCTCGCCAACGAAGGCAGGGTTGGAGGCGCGGAACACGTCGATGGCCCTGCTCAGTGCGGGGCCATTTTTGTTGCAGCCCACAAGGCGATACGCAATGGAAACGAAGCCGGCAAGAGAGAATGAACAGCATCGTCGGTACGGCAAGTTGGGAATGTACGAACTGGGGAACCGATGATGCGAACAACTACAGGAGTAATCCACATGAGTGCAGTCGAAGCAGCCGCTGGCAAGGCGCAGGCGATGGTGCGCGATTCGGTCAAGACCGTGATCGCCGCTTCCATGGTCGGCACCGCCATCGAGTTCTACGACTTCTACGCATACGGCACCGCCGCTGCGAACTATTTCCCGAAGGTGTTCTTCGGAGACACCACCAATCCGACCGTCGCGCTGCTGGCCAGCTTGCTGACGTTCGCCATCGCGTTCATCGCCCGTCCGTTGGGCTCTCTGATTTTCGGCCACTTCGGTGACCGCATGGGCCGCAAGACCACGCTGGTGGTTTCGCTGCTCACCATGGGTATCGCGACCTTCCTCATCGGTTGCCTGCCTACTTACGACCAGTGGGGCATCGCCGCGGTCGCGGTGCTGTGTCTCTGCCGATTCATCCAGGGCATCGGCCTTGGCGGCGAATGGTCCGGTGCGGCTCTGGTCGCCACCGAGAACGCTCCGGAAAACAAGCGCGCGCTGTACGGCTCCTTCCCGGAGCTGGGCGCTCCGATCGGCTTCTTCCTGTCGAACGGCACCTACTTCCTGCTTGAGGCGTTCAACGACACCAACGCGATGACCGCTTGGGGTTGGCGTGTTCCGTTCCTGCTTTCCTCCATCCTCGTGATCGTCGGTCTCGTCGTCCGTGTTCACATGGAGGAGACTCCGGTCTTCCGTCTTGCCCAGCAGCAGAAGAAGGTTGTGAAGTCCCCGCTTACCGAGGTGTTCAAGAAGAGCTGGAAGCAGGTCATCCAGGCCACGTTCCTCGTCGCCGTCACCTACACCCTGTTCTACACGCTGGCCACCTGGTCCCTTGCTTGGGGCACCAAGACCGTCGCCGAGGGTGGTGGAAACCTTGGCTTCACCAACCAGGAGTACCTGCTCATGCTGATGGTCGCCATCTGCGTGTTCGCCGCGTTCATCGTCATCTCCTGCCTGAACGCCGACAAGTTCGGCCGCCGTCGCGTGATCATCCTCTCCTCGGTGCTGCTCGTCGTGTTCTCGCTGCTGTTCCCGTTCCTGCTCGACTCCGCCGTGGTCGGCCAGCGCAACTTCGTGGCCAACATGGTCTTCCTGTGCATCGGCTTCGTGCTGATGGGCACCGCGTTCGGTCCGATCGGCGCGTTCCTGCCTGAGCTGTTCGAGGCCAACGTCCGCTACTCCGGTTCCGGCATCGGCTACAACCTGGCCGCCATCGTCGGCGCGGCATTCGTCCCGACGATCGCCACCTGGCTGTCCCACCACTGGGGCGTGCACTCCGTCGGTCTGTACCTTGCCGTGATGGCCGTGTGCTGCCTCGTCGCAGTGCTGACCTGCAAGGAAACCAAGAACGTCGACTTCTCCAAGTAAGGGTGCACCCGAACTCGGGTCGAAAATGTTCGCTGTTGATGTACTCACTATGTGAACGCGAACATGCGGAAAACAAAAAGCGGGACTAAAACAGTTTCGCAGGAGAGCGTGAGCGGTTCTTCGGACACAATCCGGGGGGAGCATTCCTAGGAACCGCTCGCAGCTACAACAACCGAATAGAAAATAATTTTTTCCCGGGAAACGCTTCCCGGGGCATATAACAGAAAACATAAAGGAGCGCCAATCATGGCAGCAACTATCTGGTACGAAAAGGATGCCGATCTCTCCGTGTTCGACGGCAAGAAGGTCGCCGTGCTCGGTTACGGTTCTCAGGGCCACGCCCACGCGCTGAACCTGCGCGACTCCGGCGTCGACGTCGTCGTCG
>ERZ808262.950-NODE-950-length-9831-cov-3.582140_pt1 | contig 9831 bp, 8 predicted proteins | sample MGYA00520895_ERZ808262 | MGnify/ENA primary metagenome ERZ808262 (study PRJEB31516, sample SAMN03275588) | gut metagenome | biome: mammalia-associated habitat; material: feces | host: Papio cynocephalus | place: Kenya | collected 2012-08-02 ... | reverse complement strand
CCACGGTCTACGCCAAGAGCCGCAGCACCAAGCGCATGCTCAACGCCTGATCGCTGAACATCTGATTACGACGGACTAATCCTCCGTCTGGCCAAATCACTGCTGGCTGGCAAGGAATTCCCTGCCAGCCAGCTTTTTGCAATAAAACAGCGTGAATACGTGTCATAAGAGACGACCTGCGAAAACCGTGGATACGAATCATGGCATCGATGCGGGCAGAGAGATCTGTCGGCGACCGATGCATGTTTGTTTCATTCTGCGAAGTTGGCTCCAGGACCTCTGGGGAAGGGCCTGAGAAGCCTAGGGGTCGAATTTTGTCCCGCAGTGCTGATTCACCAGAACCGGGGGACTATTTTTATTCCGTAGGGCTGGTGTCCGAGTATAAACTCCTCGGAAACGGCTTAATTGCGTGGCGGTTTCGCCGTTTCCAGGGTGATTGCGCTCGTCAAAAAGGACATTAGGGGGACATAAGGGGGGTTAAGGGGGCGTTGCAAGAGATTGTGATATGAGCCACGATAAGAAATATCGCAATTGTACGCCGGCCGGCGGTGTTGCTTGGCGGCGTCGCCACCGGTGCGTGGCAAAGTGGGAGGGAGGAGATACGACCATGGCGGCAGGAGGGGGTTCGTTCACGCTTGAGGAGGCCGCATATTTGCGGTCGCTGTCGGCGGTCTCGGAAGTTTCGCCGGTGCGCATCACCTATAGTGAGGAGTTCAAACGCTCGTGCGTGCGACGGTATAAAGCGGGCGAGTCGCCGGTGCGCATCTTTCGCGAGGCCGGACTCGACCCCTCGCTCATAGGCTACAAGCGCATCGAGCGATGCGTGGCCCGTTGGAAGGCGTCCGGCAAATACGCGGACGCTTCGGAGCAAGCCGATGACGCCCCGCAGGATGCCGGCGCAGACGAAACACCGGGCGTCGACTCCATCACCACGGACGAGCGAAAATATGACAATTGGCTGAACGGCCAGTCACTGAGCGCGGCTGACATCGCCTTCGCGTCGCTGCGACGCAGGGGGGGGGTAAACGTAAGAGCTTTGACGTGCGCGACCTTATCATCTACCAGCAGGTGCATTACATCGGAGCGTTGGAACGCAAAATCAGGGACTTGGAACAGCGAATGGCGCAGATACGGACGGTGCAGCCGACGATAACCGATGCGGGCGAATTGCCTGGTTTCGACGGCCCAGACGGTTCCGACGATCCAAAGGATTCGAGCGACTAGCCACGCAACATAGGCGTTACGTGGGCCCTGGTGAGTTACGCGAATGAAACAGAAGCGCAATTGACGTGAACATTCCCCACTCTAGGTTGAAGGCAATTGAGGAGGGGATGTTCCATGACAGTTGAAGCCGTTTCCGCGATCCGAAGCGGGCGAACCGGTGGGCGCGTGCTGTCCGGGCTGGCAGCTCTTGTAATGGCGGTGGTTTTCGCGATCGCGTTCCAGCCGACCGCCGCCCTCGCCGCCGAAGCCACCGACACCTGCAACCCCACGGCCTCCAACGGCTGCGTTAACGGTATTCTGCAGGATGCCGGCAAAACGCCGATCTCCGGCGTGACGGTGACCCTGTCGGGTGCCGAGTCCGCGACCACCACCACGGGCGCCGACGGCAAGTGGGCGTTTAAAGTGTCCGCCGACGGAGACTACACCGTCACTATCGACCAGTCTGTCGCCAGCCAGCACCAACTTGCCGCGCACGAGGCTTCCGTCACCATCAAAAAGAGCGATTTCTCCAAGTCGCGCGGTGTGGTGCGCTTCGATCAGGCCTCCGCGGCGAACGGCGCGAGCTCCACGGCGGGCGCCGGAAGCGGTTCCGGGGCGTCCGGCTCGTCCAACGCGGGCTCTTCGTCCAATGCCTCCGGCGGCTCGGCCGGCCAGTCGGGCGGTTCGTCGGGATCCAACATCGGCAGCCGCATATGGCAGCAGCTCTTCTCCGGCGTCATCTTCGGCCTGATGCTCGGCCTGATGTCGGTGGGCATGAACCTGGTGTACGGCACCACCGGCCTGAGCTCCTTCTCCCATGGCGAGCAGGTGACGCTCGGCGGCCTGATGGCCTATGTCGGCACGCAGCTGCTGCATATGCCGGTGGTGGCCTCCGCGGTGTTCGCCGTGGCGATCGGCGCGCTCACCGGATGGATCCAGAACGAAATCATCTGGGCCCCGCTGCGCCGCAAGCGCGTGGGCACCATGCAGCAGATGATCGTGACCATCGGCCTGTCGATGGCATTGCAATATATCTTCCAGTTCTTCTTCGGCGGCAATATCAAAGGCATCGTCAAATCGGTCCCCGACTCCTTCGACATCGGGCCGATCACCACCGACATGCCGACCCTGATCTCGGCGGGCATAGCGATTGTGGTGATTGTCGGCGTCACACTATTCCTGTACAAGACGCGGCTGGGCCGCGCCACGCGAGCCGTGTCCGATAATTCGGCGCTTGCGGCGGCTTCCGGCATCAACGTCGAACAGGTGGTTCGCATCGTGTGGATCATCTCCTGCGCGATGGCCGCGCTGTCCGGAGTACTGCTGGGCGTGTACCTCAACGGCATCAGCTGGAACACCGGCGCGACGCTGCTGCTGCTGATGTTCGCGGCAGTCACGCTCGGCGGCCTCGGCACCGCGAACGGCGCGCTCGTCGGCTCGCTGATCATCGGCGTGGTGGCGGACATGAGCTCGCTGGTCATTCCCAACGACATGCGATACGCCAGTGCGTTGGCGATCCTCATCATCGTCCTGCTGGTGCGTCCGCAGGGCATCTTCGGCAAACAGCAAAGGGTGGGCTGAGTTATGGATGTTATGAATATCGTTGCCAATACGCTGGGCGAGATCCTCGCGCCCACCACGGCCGCGTACGTGCTTGCCGCGATCGGCCTGAACATTCACTTCGGCATGACGGGCCTGATGAATATGGGCCAGGCCGGCTTCATGCTGCTGGGGGCCTACGGCTTCGCCATCACGCAGTCCATGGGCGCGAACCTCTTCGCCTCCGTGTGCGCGGCGCTGGCGCTGGCGGTGGTCTACGCGCTGCTGCTCGGCATCCCGACCCTGAAGCTCGGCCCCGACTATCTGGCCATGGTGACGTTGGCGGCCGCCGAAATCATCCGCATCATCGGCCGTTCCACCGCCATGACCAACATCACCGGCGGTTCCGCGGGCATCTCCCCGCAGGACTTCACCACGAAATTCGAAGATCTGTCGCCGCTGCCGGACGGCCAAACCACCTTCCTGCTGTGGACGTATTCGAACAACATCGCCAACTCGTGGTGGATCCGCATTGTGGCCTGGACGATCGTGGCGGTGGCCGTGCTGCTGTGCTGGCGCTGGTTCCACTCCCCGTGGGGCCGTGTGCTCAAAGGCATCCGCGAAGACGAGAACGCGATCCGTTCGCTCGGCAAATCGGTGACCACCTACAAGATGCAGGCGCTGATCCTGGGCGGCATGTTCGGCGCGCTCGCCGGCATCCTGTTCGTGCTGCCGCGTTCGGTGCAGCCCGATTCGCTGGGGCGCACGGTCACCTTCTACACGTGGACGATTCTGCTGCTCGGCGGCGCCGCAACCATTTTGGGCCCGGTGATCGGCTCCTGCCTGCTGTGGGTGCTGCTGACCTTCGTCAAGGAGGTGATGCGCGGCGTGATCCCCGACACCGTCATCTCGTCCAACCAGATCGAGGCGCTGGGCTGGGTGATCGTCGGCGTGGCGCTGATGTGCCTGGTGATTTTCAGACCGCAGGGTCTGTTGGGAGACCGAAAGGAGTTGGCGTTCAATGCGTGATTTCACTGCTCGTACCATGCCCAATGCGATCAGCACGGCTGCGCCCGGCGTCGGGGGCGGTTCCGGTTCGGCTGCCGCAGGCAGTCAGGTGCCGTTCCACGATCTGGCCCAATGGGCCACCAAGCCGCCGGAAGGCGAGACGCTGATCTCCACAGCCTACGGCGATAAGGTTCGTGAGGACCTTGCATTCGTGGACAACGTACCGGGTGTGCACAAGCCCGATCCGATTCTGGTGGCCGATAAGGTCACGCGCAAATTCGGCGGCATGACCGCCGTGAACGTTGACCATTTCGAGATCGAACGGCATGGCATCACGGCCCTGATCGGCCCGAACGGCGCCGGCAAAACCACCTTCTTCAACCTGATGACCGGATTCGACACCCCAAACACCGGCGCATGGCAGTTCGACGGCAACGACATGAGCCACATGCACCCGGAGCGCGTGGCCCGCATGGGCATGGTGCGCACCTTCCAGCTGACCAAGGTGATGAGCCGTCTGACCGTGCTCGACAACATGCTGCTGGGCGCGCCCGTGCAGCCCGGCGAGGGCATGTTCCGCGCGCTGGTGCCGTCGCTGTGGAAACGACAGGAGAAGGCCAACGTCGAAAAAGCCGAGGCGCTGCTCGAACGGTTCCTGCTCATCAAAAAGAAGAACGACTTCGCCGGATCTCTTTCGGGAGGCCAGCGCAAACTGCTGGAAATGGCCCGCGCGCTGATGTCCGACCCGCAGCTGGTGATGCTCGACGAGCCGATGGCCGGCGTCAACCCGGCGCTGAAACAGTCGCTGCTGGACCACATCATGTCGCTGCGCGAGGAGGGCACCACCGTGTTGTTCGTCGAACACGACATCAACATGGTCCGCCATATCGCCGACTGGGTGACCGTGATGGCCGAGGGGCGCATCGTGGCGGAGGGCGAGCCGAAAACCGTGATGGACGATCCGGCGGTGATCGACGCCTACCTTGGCGCCCATGCCAACATCGATTTGGGCGACGATTCCGTCCTCGAGGAAGGACTGAGCAAATGAGCGAGATTGAATCCACGGCTGATGCCCGCACGCGGGCCGAAATCCACGTGGGCGAGCCGGACGGAGAACCGCTGCTCGACGCGGTCGACCTGGTGGCCGGCTACATTCCGGGCGTGAATATCCTCAACGGCGCGTCGCTGACCCTGCATCAGGGCGAAATCGTGGGCATCATCGGCCCGAACGGCGCCGGCAAGTCCACGCTGCTCAAGTCGCTGTTCGGACTGGTGCACATCCATTCCGGCAAATTGATCTTCAAGGGGCGCGACATCACCAATCTGCGCGCGGATAAGCTCGTGTCGCTCGGCGTGGGATTCGTGCCGCAGACGGAAAACGTGTTCCCGTCGCTCACCATCGCCGAGAACATGCATATGGGCGCGTACCAGGCGCCGAAGCAGTTCAAAGAGCGTTTCGACTACGTATGCTCGATTTTTCCGCGGCTGGGGGAGCGCCGCGACCAGCTGGCCGGGTCGCTTTCGGGAGGCGAACGACAGATGGTGGCCATGGCCCGGGCTCTGATGATGAACCCGTCGGTGCTGCTGCTTGATGAGCCCTCCGCGGGCCTGTCGCCGATGCTGCAGGACGAAACCTTCATCCGCGTCCGGCAGGTCAACAAGGCTGGCGTCTCGGTGATCATCGTTGAGCAGAACGCCCGTCGATGCCTGCAGATCTGCGATCGCGGCTATGTGCTCGACCAAGGACGCAACGCCTATTCCGGTCGTGGCCGCGATCTGTTGGAAGACCCCAAGGTGATCAGCCTGTATCTGGGCAACCTTGAGGAGGAGGTCAAGGAGGAAGGACGATAGCAGCCTGGATCCAGACTGCTTTATTAGGCTGTTTCACTCTTTGACGGACTTTCGCGTCCTGCTTGGCCGCAGCTGGCCGATCTGCGTCGGTTGTTGTCGCAAGTGCGGTGTGCGAGATGTGGACGGTGCCCTCGCACACCGCACTTCGGCATGTCTGGTAATGGTTCCCGCGATCAAAAAAAGCTTGCAATGCTGCAATTGAAGCGCCTTGTGTTTCGAAGTGATTACCGGTGAAATTGGTGCGAAACACAAGTCATACGAGAACGTTAATTGCGCTGTTTATGGTCATGAACCAAGATCGGTTCCGCACCGCGAGCACGATTCCCCTGCTCGATTCCCCGGCGCGACCGGCCTACTAGAGAGGAAGCAACACCATGAAATCCAGCAAGATAATGGTAACGATCACCGCTGCGGCCGCTGCCGCGGTGATGGCGCTCGCCGGATGCGGTTCCGGTTCGTCCGGTTCGTCCTCAGCCTCCGGTTCCGCCAGTGCGTCGAAGACAACCAATTTCGTCTTGGGCGGTTTGTGGCCGCAAACCGGTTCGCTTGCCTATTTGGCACCGCCGGAGGTGGCCGCCGAAAAACTGGCCGTCCAGGATATCAACGACGCAGGCGGCGTGCTGGGTAATCCGATCACCACCGTCGACGCCGATACCTCCGACGCCGATCACGCCGACCAGAACACCTCCGCCACGCAGTCCGTGATGAGCAAGAACCCGTCCTTCATCATTGGCCCGGCCGCGAGCTCCGTGGTGAAGAACACGTACAAGACCATCACGTCCGCCAAGATCCCCATGCTGTCCATGGGCGCCACCTCGTCGGACTTCTCCGGCCTGAGCCCGTATTTCTTCCGCACCGTGCCGCCGGACTCCGTGCAGGGCGCCGTACTGGGACAGGTCATCGCGCAGGATGGCGTGAAGAATCTGGCCGTCGCGGTGTTTAACGACGAATACGGCACCGGCCTGCGCGACACGATCGTCAAATCGGCCAAGGACGGCGGCGTGAACATCGTCTATGGCGAAAAGGACGCCTTCGATCCCACCGAGACGGACTTCTCGTCGATCGCCACCGCCATCAAGGCGTCCAACCCGGACGCCGTGGCCATCGTGGCCTTCGACCAGACCAAGTCGCTGATCAAGGCCCTTGCCTCGGCCGGCGTGGACACCAAGAAGCTCTACTTCGTCGACGGCAACACCGCCGACTACTCCGCCGACTTCGATGCCGGTCTGCTGACCGGATCCAAGGGCACGATCCCGGGCGTGATGGCCTCCGACGACCTCCAGAAGAAGCTGGTTGAGGCCTATGGCCAGAACATCACGACCTTCACCTATGGCGCCGAAACCTATGACGGCATTATTCTGGCGGCGCTTGCTGCCGAGAAGGGCGGTTCCGCCGACGGCGAGACCATTCAGAAGAACATGGCCGCGGTTTCAGGCTCGAACGGCGGCGAGAAATGCACCAGCTTCAAGGATTGCGTGGCGCTTATCAAGTCCGGCAAGGATATTCAGTACTCCGGCCTGACCGGCATCGGTCCGTTCAACAAGAACAACGATCCAAGCTCCGCAAACGTCGGCGTCTATGTGTTCGACGGCTCCAACAAGCCGCAGTTCGACCACGCGCAGGAAGGCGAGGTGCCGTCCGAGTGAGCCGGGATGGGGTCGGCCCGACAGCTGATCGGCCCATCCGATAATTGGCCCGATAACTGAATGCGATCCCTGAATGCAGACGATGGCCTGTGGCGAATCAAGTAGTGCTCCGATTGCCGCAGGCCATCATTATTTTTTTTGGGGGGGTGATCACGGCGGCCATGCATGTGATCGAATAATATACGGGCGTCTATGATCTCCGTCGGTGTCCGGTTTTCGCAAAAGTGCAAAAATGCGGGAACCGGGATGGGGTGCAGCCGCCGTGTTCAGACGGCCGGTTCGAGACCGACCGCCTTTGTCACTGGGCCTGCTGCGTCACTGGGGTTTCCAGTGTCACTGGGCCTTCCTGCGGCCGCGGCGCTTGGAGGTGCCGGTGACGGCGTCGGCCACGTTGAAGATCACAATCTTGTCGTCGGGGTATACGGTTCCCTCGATGGTCTGGAAGGAGACCTCTCCCTCCGGGGCTTCGGGAAGGGGCAGATATTCCAGCAGGGCGGCGTGGAGCACCGGATCCTTGACGGTGATCGACGCCGTCTGCTTCTCGGCTGGGCGAGAGAATTTCACAGCGGAGTCCTCGTTTTTTTCGGCCGGGCTGATGGCGATCTGCTTGGTTTTGGAATTGATGAGCACCTTGGCATACGGTGCGTAATCGAGTATGGCGGCAACACCTTTATTGAAGCGAATCGCGGAATCGGTGACGGTCAACGTCGCTTTGGTGGGTGGAACGGTGAGGCTGACTTCGTTAAAACCGCGAAGCAGAGATGACATATGCAAATCTCCTTAGTGTTTTTTGTTGATATGCCGTACCAGTGTAACCGATTTTTACTGATTTTTTTACCTATGCATCCTATGGATTTCCCGCTGACTATTATGCGTGGCGGAGGGATTCTTTATAGGCGATGACACTGTAAAATATATGCGAAAATATATGCGCCGTTATGACGGGCTATTACACGGATTATATGCGGTTTTTTCCGTGCGGCGCCATGAACTTGTCGGCGTGCGAAGGTAAACATGGCCGCAGGTCCAGACCATCGACGATGGCGATTCGGAGGCTAGCATGGACACGCTCATTGACGCATCTGATCCGGCTGGAATGATCAGTGTGATAGTCGTCGTGGCGCTGGTGGCTGTTGCGCTTGTCGTGATGGGCATGCGCATCGGCTCGGCGCGCGAGGAGGAACGTGAGCGCGGTCATCGGCGCAGCCATGAGGACGAGGCCTCGCTGTTCGGCGACGATGTGCCGGTGCGGGAGGCGGAGCGCGGCCTGATCGAGGTAATGCCAAGCGCGGTGGTGATCTCCGATATTCACGGATCGGTGCGCTACTATTCGCCGGGTGCGCGGCGAATGGGCATAGTGCAGGGCGGCTGGCTGGCGTCCCGTGATATTGAGGACATCATTACGCAGGTTGCAAAAGACGGTGAGATTCGTCAGCGTGAGGTTGACATTCCGATTAATTATCCTGCCGGCGTAAGGCCGCGTGACGACGGTTCGGGTCGTGGCATTCAGGCTGGCGATGCCGCGCCGTCCGACACGATGCAGGTGCGGATTCGCGCCGGTCGCATCACGGAGTTGCTGTATGTGGTGCTGATTGAAGATGTGTCGGAACAACGGCGCTTCGAGGCGATGCGGCGCGATTTTGTCACCAATGTATCGCATGAGCTCAAAACGCCGGCCGGTGCCATTAGCCTGCTTGCCGAAACGATTAATGACGCCGCGGACGATCCGAAAATGGTGCGCTATTTTGCCGGTCGCATCACCAAGGAATCCGAACGGCTCACCGAGATGGTCAAGCGTTTGATTGATTTGCAGCGCGCGCAGAATCCGGCGATGAATTTCTCCGCCACGAATGTGTCCGCAATTGCGGTGGTTCGCGAGGCCGTGCAGGAAAATATCGTGCAGGCGCAGGCGAAGCATATCGGCATCGGCATTTCCTTCAACGGGACCAGCGTGGCGCTGACGGCGGCCGATGCCGCGCAGCGCGGCGAGCGGGTCGGCGATGCGATGGTGTTTGTGGATGAGGAATCGCTGCGTACGTCCATCAAGAACCTGGTGGAGAACGCGATTCGGTATTCGCCCGAGCGTACCAAGGTCAGCGTCGGCGTGAGCGTGGAGAACGGCCAGGTGAAGATTCGCGTGGTGGATCAAGGCATCGGCATCCCCGCCGACAGTCTGGGACGCATTTTCGAACGGTTCTACCGGGTGGATCCGGCGCGCTCGAGGGCCACGGGCGGTACCGGGCTGGGGCTGTCGATCGTCAAGCATTGCGTGCAGGAGTGCGGCGGCACGATTTCCGTATGGTCCCACGAAGGCGAGGGGTCTACCTTCACGATTTCGCTGCCGGAGTCCGAAGCGGCCTGAGGTCGCTGCGACGATGGCGTCGTGTTGTCCGCAAACTACGTATGCTTGTGGCTGTCTATGTAATTGAAATCCCTTGTGCCACAAGGGATAACAGGGTGTGAAGCGACGGTGTCTCAAGTGGGTATGATGGATGACGGATATGTGAACGCCGACCGTTCGCAAGCGTCTCACCAGGTGGTCTCGGAAACTGAGGAGCCTGAGGAATCTGAGGAATCCGAAGGT
>ERZ808262.942-NODE-942-length-9920-cov-3.927522_pt1 | contig 9920 bp, 5 predicted proteins | sample MGYA00520895_ERZ808262 | MGnify/ENA primary metagenome ERZ808262 (study PRJEB31516, sample SAMN03275588) | gut metagenome | biome: mammalia-associated habitat; material: feces | host: Papio cynocephalus | place: Kenya | collected 2012-08-02 ... | reverse complement strand
GGCGGGCAGACGTTTTACGCGGACGCCGCCGTGACGGAGGATGGCTCCGTGCTCATTCGGGCAGACAGCGAGGAGTATTCTGCGTTCGAGCTGGCGAAGCACGAGGGATATCATATCCTCGCCAAGCGCTGGCCGGAGATGGCGGAAAAGATCCAGAAGCGGCTGCTGTCTGAGGGCAAGATCACGAAGGAGATGATCGAGAGCTACGTGGACGCCTACGCCGGGATCTACGGTGACGACACGGACGCCTACGTCGAGGAGATCGTCGCGGACACCTACGCAGGCATGAACCGCACAGACTACGGTACAAACAAGCTGCGCGCGGACGTGAAGGTCGAGGTCGGCCAGTGGCAGAAAAAATCCGGCAGCGCGAGGGCGCCGCCGGCGAAGTACAGTATGGTTGGGCGTGGAGAAAACGGGCTGAAAACGTATAAGAGCGATTTTTCCAGCGACATGACAATGGACGAAAAGCGCGAGTATATGTACAGGCTCATCACGGAAGTGTGGGATAAAAAACCTCTCAACCTGACAATTCTGGAAGACGGAAAAGAAAAAAAGATAACGGCTAGGTTTGACGGTGAAGCAAACGGGCAGACATTCGCGGGGAAGATGGCGTTTGGGAACAGACGAGGGAGCAGAACGGAGCGCCTGATTACATTGAACCTTGCAAACGATATCTGGGAAATTGCGAATGAATCCAGATATGAAAACAGCAAAGGCGAGTTCAAACAGACACGGATGCACGAGAGTTCGGAGCGCTGGCATTACTTCGTAAATGCAATCAACTATGTCGATGATGCACAGCCGGGTCGGAACGGCGTTTACGACTTCAATCTGGACGTCATGGAACGGGATGATGGCGATTTCGTCTATACCTTCTCACTCAAAAAAAGAAGAACCGACGCCCCCCGGACTTTCACTGCCGGGGTCAGCAGCGAAAATGCCGCCAACGCAGGTTCTTCTAAAAACAGTATATCCAAAACGGGAGAAACTGTCAAGGGGAAATTCTCTGCCAGTGCAGATCAAACGTCCGCAGAGCAGAAGAAGCAGAACGACAAGACCGCGCTCGACTATTTCGGGAAGACGTACAAGTGGAGCGAGACAGGCTATGTGCTTCTGAACGGTGCAAGGCTGGATTTCTCCGGACGGCACGAGGGAGGGCCGGGCGGATACCGGACGGTCGACCATCGGGATATCATTGATGCGCTGGGTGAGGACTACGGCGGCGGAGATTACAGCGGCGGCATGGTGCGCTTCATGCAGGAAGGCAACATCCGCATTTCCCCTGAGAGCGGCGGCATCAATCTGGCTGTTATGCCGACAAAGGCACAGATGGACGCACTCAGCGATTTTATCAGCAAAGAACGTGGAGAGGTCATTCTGGACATTGACGATGCGCAGGGCAACACGATCTCCAGCACGGAGTTTTCCAGAGGGACGCACGCAAACAAGGTGCTGCAAGCGATCCGGGATTATTTTGAGAACGGGACACTCCCACAGGTGGATAACACGCCGTCGGTCAGTCAGTTCCGGTATTCCGCGCAGGACGGGCGGTATCGGGATCTGATGGGGGAGAAGGCGGCGAAGTATGTGCGGCGGCTGGAATCCCGGCTGGTGAACGAGCTGGCGGAGAATCTGAGCGTGCCGGGGAAGGCAAAGCGGGAGGTCTTGCAGCCGATGGCCGAGGAGGCGCTGCGGACGTTCTTCACGGACGGGCAGCTCGACCGGGCAAAGCTGAATGATCTGTTTGAGACGGCCTACAAGGCGGGCATTGAAGAAGACACGCAGTACATCGAGCAGTACGGGGATCTCAAGAAATTCATCCGGGATCAGAAGATCTCGATTTCGGAGACAGACAGGAAGGATATTGCGGACTACAATCTGTTCCGGAGGGCGGCCATGGGGACGCTGACGATCAGCAAAGACGGGTTGCCGGTGGACGTGGCGTATCAGCAGCTGCAGGAGATGGCGCCGGAGCTGTTCCCGGCGGACATTACCGCACCGAGCGATCAGCTGATGCAGATCTATGATGTGGCGCGCGGGATCCAGAAGGTGCAGAAGACGCTGGATGAATACTACGGGCCGCAGGCGGCGAGCTTCAAGAAGTGGCAGCAGGCGAACTTCACAGAATCCATTGACCGGCTGACGAGCGGGCTGCGGGTGGCGCAGCGATATCTGGAGGCACAGAACAAGGCGAAGGAGAAGCTCGCTATTCCGCAGACGGCGGCGGAGACAGAGCAGATGTGGAAGCAGCTGAAGGACGCCCGGCGAGTGGTCGAGAAGGCACAGAGCAAGACGCTGCTGACGGAGGCTGACCAGAAGATCGTGAACCGGCTGCTGCGCGGAGAGACGAGTCCGGATTACGTGGCAGGGCTGGAAAACGGGCAGCAGATTTTGAAGGTCTACGAGGCGAAGGCCGACTATGACATGCTGGCGCTGAAGCTCAAGGCGTGGAACGCGCAGCGCAAGCAGGGACTGCGGGACTTTGCCGAGCAGGCGCTGACCGAGGCCGAGGCCATCAAGTGGGTCGACAAGACCATGGGGATCCGGTACCAGCGCGAGACGATGGAGCGGAACATCCGGGATATCGCGCGGAAGGGCAAGGTCTCCGATGAGAAGGCAAACGAATTCATCAACAAGTATTTCTGGCCGGTGCATGAGAACGAGAGCAAGCGCAAGAATTACCTTGTGCAGCAGCAGGACCGGATCCGGGCGCTGGGGCTTGACCGGCAGGTACGGAAGGGGAATCTGGTCTCCGAGAGCTATGCGGTGCAGTGGCTGGGCGAGGCGGAATTCAACCGGGACTATCTCAAGCAGCATCCGCGTGTCGAAAGGCGCGGGGGGATGACGTTTGACGAGTGGAACGCGGCCATTCAGGAATTCGAGAAGCAGAACCCGAAGCTGGATCTCGGCAAGGTGCGGGCAGCCGTGAAGGTCTTCCACGAGGTCTACGACAAGCTGTTCCAGGACATGAATCAGGTGCGCATTGAAAACGGCTATGAGCCGGTCAACTATCTGCAGGGGTATTTCCCGCACTTCCAGGAGAACGAAGAAGGCGGCAGCATCCTGCAGAAGTTCGCAAGGGCGGCCGGGATCGAGGGCGATGTGTCGCCGCTGCCGGCGACGATCAACGGACTGACGGCAAACTTCAAGCCGGGCATCCGGTACATGGCGAATATCCAGAACCGGCTCGGATACGCGACAGCGTATGATGCGCTGCAGGGCTTTGACCGGTATATCGAGGTCGCGACGGACGTGATCTTCCATACGGCGGATATCCAGCGGCTGCGGGCGCTGGCGACGCAGATCCGGTACCGGGCGTCGGATGAGGGACTAAAGCAGAGGATCGACGCGATCATGATGAACCCGTTCCTCAATCCGGATGAAGCCAACGAGCAGGTGACGAACCTGACGAAGAACGGACAATACGGGCTTTCGAACTTCGTGGATGAATTGGATGAGTACACGAATCTTCTGGCCGGGAAGAAGTCGCGGCTCGACCGGGGCATGGAAAAACTCATGGGCCGGAAGTTCTACAACGTCATGAAGAAATTCGAGTCCCGCGTGGGTGCGAACATGGTAGCGGCCAACGTAGGCTCGGCGCTCACAAACTTCATCCCGATCACGCAGGCGTGGAGCCAGGTGTCGACGACGGACGTGCTGCGCGGTATGTGGGATACATTGAAGAACTACAAGACCGCTGACGGGCTGGATTCTGCGTCGACGTTCATCAACAACCGAAGTGGCTATGGACGGCTGGCCATGAGCACGATGGATAAGGTCTCCGCCGGTGCGGGCTGGCTGATGGAGTCGATCGACACGTTCACAACCGGAAGCGTGGTGCGTGCGCGGTATTACCAGAACCTGCGCAGGGGCATGAGCGAGATGAGCGCGATGCAGGAGGCAGATCAGTTTGCTTCCGGTGTGATGGCAGACCGGAGCAAGGGCTCGACGCCGACACTTTATTCCGCGCGGAACCCGCTGGTGAAGCTGTTTACACAGTTTCAGCTGGAGGTCAACAATGAACTGAGCTGGATCTTCAAGGACATGGCGCAGGAGGAACGGAAGAAGGGCGTGGCGGCACTGGCGAAGGCCATGTTCAAATTCCTCATCGGCACGTGGATCTACAATGAGTTCTACGAGGCCGTTGTGGGCCGCCGCGCGGCGCTGGATCCGCTGGATATCATCAACGATACGGTCGGAGATTTCACGGGGTATCAGCTGCCGAACACCGTGCAGGCAGCGGTGTCCGGGAAATGGGACTTCACGAAGGAGAAGCCGGGCACGTATCAAGCAATCAAGAATCTTGAAGGAAACCTGATTTCTGAGCTGCCGGGTACGCAGGCGCTGACGATCCTCGGCGTTGATGAGGCGTTGGGACTGGATATCGACAGCGGCAGAATCGCGGTCGCGTCGGCCATCCCGAACCTCGGGAACATCGAGAAGGCGCTGCTGGCAAAGAACGAGGACATGGCGCCTGCGAAGAAGGCACAGACCATCGGAAACGAGCTGCTGAAACCGGGATTGTATCTGGCGACGCCGTTCGGCGGCGGGCAGATCCGCAAGGCGTATCAGGGCGCGACGGCGGCGGCCCGCGGCGGCAGCTATTCGGTCGACAACGAGGGCCGCGACATCTTACAGTATCCCGTGTACAACGACAATCCGGCTGACCGGGCCAAGAGCTGGGCACAGGCGCTGCTGTTCGGCAAGACGGCAACGGAAGAGGCGCAGAGCTGGGTAGAGAGCGGGTTTAAATCGCTGTCCGCGAAGGAGACCGCGGCCTATCAGGGCATGACTGAGGGCGGAGAGGATCAGCGGGAGACCTATGCGTTCATCCAGGCGGCCCGGAAGCTGGAGAAGAGCTATGACAAGATGATGCTGCTGAAGGCCTATGACATCAGCGATGAGGCGAAGGCGGAGTATTATTATCAGGTTCTGGCCGGGGACACGCAGAAGGCGGAGATGGAGCCGAAGGACACGCAGGAGAGGATCGACTACATGAACGAGAAGATCCAGGACGCGCAGGACGCGAGGCAGAAGCAGGATCTGAAGGATTCCATTGCTGCCGGGACCGTGACGCAGGAGAAGGCAATCCAGAAGATCCTTGCGAACGACTACGCCGAGGACGAGAACAAGGCGTACTGGCTCTACAAGGAGTGGACCGGCGGGAAGGACTATACGAAGTTCGGACAGCTGCTGCAGGTCGTGGAGTCCGGCGGCGACGTCGGCAAGGCGGCGCAGGAGTATCTGAGCCACGGCGTGGAAAAGGGCGATATCGGAGACGCGATCACGAAGGCGTACAAGGCGCAGTACATCGCCGCTTCGCCTGCGGAGCGGAAGAAGCTCAAAGAGAAGCTGCTGGCGGCCTATGTGGCGGCCGGGTTCAACCGGGCGGATAAGTCCAGGGATATTGACAAGTGGCTGACGGACAGCAAGTAAAACAAGAAGGCCGGGGCGGATGCCCCGGCCTTCGGTATATCTGTTACTGCGCTTTTTCCAGCTCCGCGAGGCGCTGGCTGTGCAGGTGGACGACGGATTTGAGGAAGGAGACTTCTTCTTCAAGCTCTTCAACGCGGCTTTTCGGCGCAAGCGTTTCGAGAAGGGCCTGCTGGCCTTCAATCAGGAGGTCCAGCTTTTTCATGACGCTGCTCTCGATGATGACGCGGGTGTTGGCTGCGGACTGCTTGAGCATGTCGTCTTTGGCCTGGTCGATCATGGCAGCGGTCTGGGCCAGGATACCGGCTTTGGACTTGTCGATCATATCAGCGGTCTGGGCCAAGATACCGGCTTTGGACTTATCAATCATATCAGCGGTCTGGGCTAAGATGCCGTCTTTCGCGTCGCCGACGGACTTGTCAATCATGGATTGGATCTTCTCAAAATCTTTTTCGTCAAGCATGGGATTGCCTCCTGTCATTTGATGGTTCCAGTATAGCACCGGCGGGCGGGAATGGCAAGGGGAAAGGTGCACGTGGGGGTGAATCCGGCGGCCGGGTCTGCTACACTGGATGAAAAGGAGGGATGCGGCATGGCGACGCCAATTCCGGGGGCTTACCCGAGCCCGAGGATCGACAAAGGGGTGCTGCGGTGGTACGAGGGGGACACGTTCTCGATCGTGCTGCGGTTCGACCTGAAGGACCAGGACGGCGAGACTGTCACGATCGGGACGACGGACAGCATGGCGGTCGTGTTTCTGGACGACACGCGGCAGACCGTCCACACGTTCAGCTTTGCGAAGGTGGAGAACGACCAGGTCACGCTGAACTTCGACGCGACGGTCACGGCAAAATTCGCGAGGGGAAAATACACCTACGACATCCGGTACACGCACGGCGACAAGACGACGCTGGCGAGCGGGAACCGGGCATTCGTGGAGTAAGGAGCAGAGAATGAGGGTAGAAATTCCAAATCAGATCACGGTGACGATCGGCGGGCTGATCTCCCGCGGGGTAAAGGCAGCGGAGGTCACGTACGAAGGGAAGCTGATCTTCACGCTGACGGACGGCAGCGAGATCGACCTCGGCTCCGTCATCGGTCCGCAGGGGCCGAAGGGCGAGACGGGACCGGCAGGCCCGCAGGGACAGACCGGCCCGGCAGGCGCGCAGGGCGAGACCGGCGCGGCGGGCGCGAGCATCACGTCGATCACGAAGAAATCGCAGAGCGGGACGACGGCGACGTACACGATCGCGCTTTCGGACGGGAAGACATTTGACTTCAACGTCGAGACCGTCAAGGGCGAGAAGGGCGACAAAGGCGACAAGGGTGAGACCGGCGAGCGGGGGCCGCAGGGCGAGACTGGCCCGAAGGGAGACCCCGGCGAGAAGGGCGACAAAGGCGAGACCGGCGCGACCGGCCCGCAGGGGGACCCGGGTGAGCGGGGGCCACAGGGGGAGACCGGCCCGCAGGGCGTTCCCGGCGAGAAGGGAGACAAGGGCGATAAGGGTGACACCGGCTCCGGTTTTGTGGTCAAGGGCTACTATGGCTCGGCCTCTGCACTGCAGACGTCGGTGCAGGACCCGGCGGCCGGCGACGCCTATGGCGTGGGCGCGGAAGCGCCGTATGACATTTACATCTACGACGGCGTGACAGGCGCGTGGATCAACAACGGGCCGCTGCAGGGCGCGAAGGGCGAAAAGGGCGACAAAGGCGACCCCGGCGCAAAGGGCGAGACGGGCAGTACCGGCCCGGCAGGCACCGACGGCGTGACGCCGACGATCGGCGCGAACGGAAACTGGTATCTGGGAGAGACCGACACCGGGAAGCCGTCGCGCGGCGAGAAAGGCGATAAGGGCGACAAGGGACCGCAGGGAGAGCAAGGTGAGACAGGCGGGACCGGACCACAAGGGCCTGCGGGCCCGCAGGGTGAGACCGGGCCGCAGGGACCAACAGGTCCAGCCGGAGACGATGGTGCGCCAGGCGCCAACGGCGTGACGCCGACGATCGGAGAGAACGGCAACTGGTATCTGGGCGAGACCGACACCGGGAAGCCGTCGCGCGGTGAGAAGGGGGAGCAGGGAGACAAAGGAGACCCCGGCGCGAAGGGAGAACCGGGCGAGACTGGCCCGCAAGGGCCTACGGGGCCGCAGGGGGAGACGGGGCCACAGGGGCCAACAGGCCCGCAGGGTGAGACCGGCCCGCAAGGTCCAACTGGGCCACAAGGTCCCGCGGGCGCGACGCCGGTGAAGGGGACGGATTATTTTACCGAGGCGGACAAGCAGGAGCTGGCCGCGGCGGCCGCAGCGCAGGTCAGCGTGCCAGTCAGCTCTGTCGACGGGCAGACCGGCGCGGTCAGCCTGGCGGGGAAGTATGCAGCCCCGGCGAAGACCTATCCGGTGACGCTCACGGTGGCGGGGTGGAATGCGACGTCGAAGCAGCAGGCGGTGAGCTTCGCAGCGGCAAGCTCGACGGAGACGGACCATCTGCTGATCCCGACACCGAAGCTGAGTGACCTGACAGCGTACAACGACGCCGGGATCCTCTGCATCGGGGAGGACGGGACGGCGCAGACACTGACGTTCCAGTGCGAGACGGTGCCGACGGCGGCGATCACGGTGTATGTGACGGTGCAGAGCGTGAACTATCAGGAGGCGTCCGCATGATCTTCAATACAGCTTATCATAAAAAATCCGGCGGCATTGCGCTCACCGGCATAGCGGTAAAGACGCCGCCGACGACAACCAGGTTTAAAGCGGGTGCGGCGATCGACATTTCTGGCATGGTACTGGAAGCAACGTATTCTAATGGTGCGACCAAAGAACTGACTACAGGATTCACCTATTCACCGACAGTCGCCGCGAAGGGCGATACTGCGATCACGATCAGCTTCACGGAGCTCGGCGTTACTGCGACAACCACGCAGGCGATCAGCGTCGTTTCGATCAGCGCTGTGTTCTCGGAAAATGATTGGGCGGACATCATTGCAGCTGTGCAGAACAATGAAGTCCCGTCTACATGGAACGTTGGCGACAGCTGCAATATGACGATCAACAACAAGACCTACGCGATCGACATCATCGGCAAGAACCACGACGACTACGCCGACGGCTCGGGCAAGGCTCCGCTGACATTCCAGATGCACACGACCTACGCGACGCAGTACAAGATGAACGGCGGAGCGTATAACAACTGCGGCTGGAAGAACTGCCTGGTGCGGACATCCAACGCGTTCCCGGCGCTGAAGAAGGTGATGCCGGCGGAGGTCGTGGCCGCGCTGAAGGCCGTGACGAAGAAGACCACGGCAGGCGGTGCCAGCTCCGCCATTGACACGACGGAGGACACGCTGTTCCTGCTGTCGGAAATCGAGGTACAGGGCACACGGACATTCTCCTATGCGGGCGAGGGCACGCAGTACGAGTATTACAAGACGGCGGCCAACCGGACGAAAAACCGCGCGTGGTATCTGCGCTCGCCGAGACTCAACAGCACCAGCTGCTTTGACAGAACGGGATGGAGCGGCGAAGCGGACTGGAGCGTCGCGTCCGAAGTGGACGGCATCGCGGCGGCATGGTGCTTCTGAGAAGGGCATAAAAATGCCGCCCTTCCGGGCGGCAAAGATAGACAAAATTTGCAGCGTATGATATGATGGATACGCCCCATTCGTGGGGCGGGCGCTGCTGCATACGGCGGTCAGTCACTTCCCTGTAAAGGGGGTGATGCTGATGGGGAGCAGACCATGGGCGAAAGCCCTTCGGTTCCTGCTGCGAGTCGCAATGGTAATACTTATCATGCTGCTTTTCTCCCAGAAGGTTTGTTGACCGCCCGGAGGCACCCGAGCGGTCAATGATGGCTTCGCTATTTTGACTTTATCGGACTGACCGCCGCAGCAGCGTCCTTATATCTCCATTATACCGTCCCGCTGTGAATTGTCAAGCAGTGGGGCGGCTTTTTTACGCCCCGGGAAAGGAGAACAACGGATGGACCTGCAGGATCTGAACGTTGCCGTCGCGGAGATCCGCGGCAACGTCGACCGGAATACCGGCCGGATCAAGGATCTCGAGAAGAAGACTGACGCCGTGGCCAAGCTGGCCGAGGCCGTCGCCGTCATGGCCGAGCACATGAAGACGCTCGACGACAAGATCGACGGCATGCAGACGAGCGTCAACAACCTCACGCAGCGCCCGGCCAGGCACTGGGACGCGCTGGTCAGGATCGCCCTGACCACGCTGGTCACCGGCATCATCGGCTGGGTACTGGGCAAAATTCTGTAACACACGCCGCAAGGCGCGAAATTTGAAAGGAGAACTTACATATGAACGCAAAATGGTGGAAAGCCGCGGGTATCCGCGCAATCAAGACCGTCGCCCAGACGGCGGTAGCGACCATCGGCACGAGCGCGATCCTGTCCGAAGTGAACTGGATCGCCGTGGCCTCGGCCTCGGCGCTGGCGGGCATTCTGTCCCTGCTGACTTCCGTCGCGGGCC
>ERZ808262.941-NODE-941-length-9935-cov-2.281781_pt1 | contig 9935 bp, 13 predicted proteins | sample MGYA00520895_ERZ808262 | MGnify/ENA primary metagenome ERZ808262 (study PRJEB31516, sample SAMN03275588) | gut metagenome | biome: mammalia-associated habitat; material: feces | host: Papio cynocephalus | place: Kenya | collected 2012-08-02 ... | reverse complement strand
TGCCCCCCCACCCCGGAAAAAAAGCCGACAAATGCAGGGGGCAGCCGCCACAAAACGGCCCAGCTTTCATACCAGAGCTCCAGCGCACTCAAAAGCGCTGCGGCGACCGCGCTGAGCCCAAGAAACAGATAGGTCATGAGAGAAAAACCTCGATTGGAACAAATTGATACCGAGCTCTAGTATACTCCAACCGAGGTCAAAAAGACAGTCTTAATTTTCCGTTCAAGAAAAATTTACAAAAAGCCCCGCCGAAACGATTCAGCGGGGTCTGCTTTTGCGCAATTAAAGTTTTTGCTGGCTGAGCCAGATATCCATAATCAGGCTGTGCGGAAGCAGCTTCACCAACGCCATCTGCGCTCTTGCGATGAAGCCGAACGAGCTCACGTCCTTGCCGCGCTTTGCGTCGCGCCAGGCACGATGGACGATCTGCTGCGGCTCGTACATGGCGGCGTATTTTTTGACGACGGGCTTTTCCGCATCCACGACCGCACGGTCAAAAAACTCGGTTTTTGTCCAGAATGGGCACACGGCCATGACGGAAATGTCCTTGTCGTCGAGCTCACGGTTGAGGCTCCGGCTGTAGCTCAGGACAAAGGCCTTGCTGGCCGCATAGACGCCGATGTAGGGGACCGGCTGGCACGCGGCGACGGAGGCAATGTTGATGATCTGCGCGCCCGCGTGCATATAGGGGATCGTCAGCTGGCACATGGCCAGGAGCGCTTCACAGTTGAGGTCTACCATATTGAGGTTCTGGGAAAGGGGCGTGTCGCACGCGGCCTCGAATTTTCCGTAGCCGCTGCAATTGACGAGCAGACCGACGTTGGCCTGCGCGTTCTCCAGCAGCTCCGCGTAATGTGTGAAGCTCTCGCGGTTCGTCAAGTCCAGCGCGATCGGGCGCACAGGGAAGGGCACGGTCTCAGAAAGCGCCTCGAGCCGGTCGAGCCGCCGCGCGATGACCCAGACCTCGTCGAAGGTATCATAGGTGCTGATGGTCTCGGCGAAGGTTTTTCCCATGCCGCTGGACGCGCCGGTGATGATGGCGATTTTTTTCATTTCGAAGACTCCTTCCGGAAGATCGGTTCGCGACAAAGGCGGGCCAAATTTTTTTACAGTATAGCACAAGGCCGCATTGAATGCAACCGAAAGCACGGAAAAGGCGGCGGCTGCACGCATTTTGCACGGATATTTTCAAGGAAAACGCGCATTTGACGCTCCGGTTGCCCGCCTGCGTGCAATTTTTCTGCGCCTCGGCCGTATATATGAAAGGAGGGGGAGAAAAGCCATGACGGAGGAGATCGGAAGAGCACACGTCTGAACTCCAGTCACCACCATTCTTCTGACACGCCACGACGGTCAGCTGCAAAGGCAGGACGGCCGCATCAAGGACATCGAACGCAGACAGGACGATCTTGACAAGATGGCAAGCTGCGTCGCGATTTTGGCGCAGCGGCAGGAGGACATGGACGCGGACATCAAGCAGATCAAAAACGATGTCAGCCAGCTGGCGCAGAAGGCGGGCCGCCGCTGGGAGCTGCTGGTCGATAAGGCGATCGCGGCGATCGTTGGTGCGCTGGTCGGTTTCGCGCTGCTGAAATTGGGTTTGGGATAAGAAAGGAGTCAAAACAATGCAGGAATTTTTGAGAAAGATCACAAGCAGAAAGTTTCTGGCCGCAGTGGCCGGCGTCGCGACAGGGCTCGCGATGGTTTTCGGTGTGGACGAGACGGCCATCAGCACCGTGGCGGGCGCAGTGACAACGGTCGCAAGCGTCGTGAGCTATATCCTGTCTGAGGGTATGATCGACGCTGCGGCGGTGGAGGCGAAAAAGGAAGCATGACCACCGCGCATCCCGGAAATTACACGCCGGGAAGGACTGGCCCTGTGCGCTTTCTGGTGCTCCACTACACGGCAGGCCGGAACGATTCGGCGGAAAGCAACGTTCGGTATTTCAAAGACAACGTGGTCAAGGCCTCGGCGCATTATTTTGTAGACGAGCTGGGCTGGCTTTCCTCGGTCGACGAACAGGACACCGCGTGGAGCGTCGGCACGGCGGGCATTTACAGGCAGAAGCATCCCGCGTGCCGCAATGAAAACTCCATCAGCATCGAGCTTTGCTGCCGCTGGGCCTCCGGACAGTACGCGTTTTCGCCAAGGACCGTCCGCAATGCGGCGAGGTTAACGAGGCTTCTCATGACGCGCTACGACATTCCGATGGAAAACGTGCTGCGCCATTTTGACGTGGTCAGCAAGCGCTGCCCCGCACCGTGGGTGGACGATGAAAGCGGCTGGCTGGCGTTCAAAAAACGAGTGGAGGAGGAACTGACGATGACGAAGCAGGAGCTTTTGAGCCTTGCCGGTACGGGAGATACGCCGTCCGATTGGGCAGAACAGGCTGCCGCTTGGGCAAAGGAAACAGGGCTCATTTCCGGCGACGGAAAGGGGAATTTCGGCTGGCAGACGCCTGTTACGCGCGAGGCGCTGGCGGTGCTGCTCTACCGCTTTTCGCAGCTGAAAAACGAAACAAAATAAAGAAGATCGAGTCGGTACAGATCGTACCGGCTCTTTTTTTGACCGTCGCGTTCTGCGAAAAAAGGCAGTTTTTTTGATGGAAACATTTACACGGAACGGATTCTATACTATAATATAGTTGTGAAAGAAGATTCTGAAGAATTTGGAGAGAGGGCGCTTGCCCGAGGAAGGCTATGACACGAACCTTGAAAATCTGGTGCGGCGCACTGGCGCTTGGCTGCGTGCTCTTTGGGTGCGCACAGGCCGGGCCGGAGGTGCAGCCGCAGACGATCGTACAGGAACAGACTGCGGCAGAAGAAGCTCTGCCGGAGCCGGTTTATGAAACGCACGAGCCGTATATGTCGGCGGAAAACGGCTTTTTTGAGCCGGAAAAGCCCCTGACCCGGGCACAGGCCGCGCAGATGGTCTGCACGCTGGTAGGTCTTAAAGAGGCGGACGCGCCGGATATTTTCTATGCAGACGTAGCGCCGGAAAACTGGTACTATGCGCCGGTCCACACTGCGGCGGCGTATTTTGAAGCACCGGTCGAAGAGGCGGCGGAAGAAGTTCCGGATGAAACGGCGGATGCGCAGGACGCCGCGCGGTACTTCCGCCCCCGGGATACGGCGCTGGCCTATGAGCTTCGTGATGCGCTGCGGCGTGCGCTGGAGCTGCCGGACACGCCGCTTCCGGATGGGATGGAGGAAATGACGGTCCTGACGCGCGCGGACGCGGCAAGGCTTGTAAACGGACTTCTGGGGCGCAGGCCGGACGAGGCGGCTTTGCGGGGGATCGGGTTCGATCTGCTGCTGGACGTTTCAAGAGACGACCCGGCGTATTTTGACATTCTGGAAGCGACGCTGCCGCATGAATTCGAAGAGGGCACCTGCGAACAGTGGAACACGCAGACGCTGAAGCTCTCGCCCCTTCGCGCGGGCGCACACACGAAAAAGGGCGCGGGCTACGTGGTAGACGAGAACGGCCGCACCATCCGGCAGGCGGGACTTTTTGACTTTGACGGCTGGACATATCTGGCCGAAGACGAAACGGGCCGCATCTTTGCCGACAGCAGCCTTCACCGCTTTGACGGCCACGTGTACTACGCAAGGCGCGGCGGCCAGCTGCTCAAAAACGAGTCGCTGGGCGAGTACCGGTTCGACGAAAACGGCGCATACACCACGGGCCGCGAGGAGGTGGACGCGCTTCTCGACGAGGCGATCGCGGCCTTCCAGGAAGACGGCATGACGCGAGACGAGCTTCTTCGCGCGTGCTACGACTATGTGCGAAGCTATAAGTATCTGGGCCGGAACGCTGCCTATGGGCCGGAGGTAAAAACGCCGCCGTATGAAGAGCTTCTGGACTTTGCAGAGAAGATCCTCACGACAAAAAAGGGCGACTGCTATAATTTTGCGGCATGCTTCTGCCTGCTGGCAAGACGGCTGGGATTTGAAGCCGAGTGCATCATCGGCGAGTGCGGCTACGTCTGGAACTGGCGGCCCATCGCCCACGGCTGGGTCGAAATTACGCAAGATGGCCAGACGCTTTTATATGACCCGCAGATCGAAAATTACAACATCCGCGCCGGGATCTCCAACGAGGAAAACGGCGCGTTCGGCGTGACGTATGAGACGGCGCACGCCAGGTATCTCAAGCACTGAGAATTTTGGAAAAGAGGAAAAAGCTGTGAAGAAGATCCTTAGCATCGTATTCGGCGTATGCCTGCTGGCGCTGCTTTGCGCCTGCGGAGAAAAAGAAGGACCCGCCGTACCCGCGCCTGCGGCCTCAGAAGCGCAGATGCAGGAGGAAGAAAAGCCGGAAGCGACGGAAGCGGAAGAGCCCAAAGCGGAAGGACCTGCGCCGATGGAGGAAGCTGCGCCGGAGCTGCCCGCGGATGAGCCTGCCGAGCCAACGCTTCTGGAGACGGCGCTGACGTTTGTGGACAAGGACGCGGCAGAGCTCGTCGCCGCGATCGGAGAACCGCTCGACAAAGCTTATGAGGAATCGTGCTCTGGCCCAGGAGAAGACGGCATCTGGACATATGATGGGCTCACGGTCTTTACCTACAAAGAAAACGGCGTCGAGACGATCGTCGACGCGGAATAAGAGGGACTGGCGATGAAAAAGACGGCATTGACTTCACTTTGCCTTGCGCTGTGCGTTTTGCTCTGCGCGTGCGGAAGCGATAAAACGGCGCTCAAAACGGAAGATCTTTCGATGACGGTGGACGGAAAGACCGTTTCGGCCGACGCGTCCGTTGCGTCGATTTTAGAGCGCTTCGGGCCGGATTACGAGATGGCCGAGGCAGTCTCGTGCGTGTATTCCGGCATGGAGAGGACCTACTCCTACGAACATTTCATCCTCTACACCTATCCCGGAGACGACGGACAGGAACACCTTATGGAGGCGTATGCGGATGCTGGCGCACAGACGTCTCGCGGCGTGAAGATCGGCGACAGTCTCAAGGATGTTGAGGAAAGCTACGGCTCTGACTACACGAGAACGGGCGACGTTGTGACGTTTTCGATGGAAAGCGCAAACGAGCAGATGGTCCCGGCGGGCGTCTATTTTGAATTAAGCGACGATATGGTCACGGCCATCGGTATTGTCGCCGAGCACCGGGCACAGTAAGGAGCGGGGTATGCGGAAAACTTTTTGCGGCGTTTTGGCCGCGCTGCTGCTTCTGCTTACGGCGTGTGCCGCGAAGGTCTATGTACCGGTCGGCGAGCCGACAGGAGACGAGGCCCTGGATGCTGCCGTGCTGGAGCTTTTGCAGGAGCGGTGCAGCCCGAAAAAGTCTGAGCGGGAAAACATCGAGGCGGTCTACCGCTTTATTGCCGAGGACATCACCTACCGTCCCGGTACCGCCGACACGAGCGGGGGCTTTACCGACAGCTTGACGCACGAGCTTGCGTTGGAGCTTTTGCAAAAGCGCAAGGGAAACTGCGACGGTCAAGCGGCTTTGATGGCGGTTTTATTACAGCGCATGGGCTACACGGCCCAGATCGTGCAGGGCACGTTTACGCGCGAAGAAGGAACGGAACCGGTCGACCACGCGTGGGTCTGCGCGACGATCAACGGCGTGGGGTATTACTTTGACCCGCTTTACGGCGGGGGCTTTTGCCAAAACGGGATGGACTACTGCATGGCGTCAAAGGCGCTTTTGTCGCAGACGCACCAGTGGGACGAAACAGCCTGATTTGAATTTGAGGAACTGCAATGGAAATTCTGAGAAAGCTTCGGCAGTATGCAAAAACGGACCGGACGGCGATCGTCTACGGGGAAAAATCGCTTTCCTACCGGGACTTAAACGCCTGGTCTGACGCGTTCGCGGCCTTTTTGGCGGAGAAGCAGCCGGAAAGCAAGGCGCCGGTGCTGCTTTACGGACATAAGGATCTGGAAATTCCGGCGTGTATGTTCGGATGCCTGAAGGCCGGACGCGGGTATATTCCGGTCGATGTGACGTATCCGCCGGAGCGTGTGGCGCAGATTGAAACGATGGCAAAGCCGGGCCTTGTCGTCGACTTTACAGGGACGCTTCGAACGCCGTGCCTTTCGCTGTCAAGACTGCGGGAGATCCTGAAGGAAAAAGCGGAAGCAGCGCCGGAAGAAAACTGGCTCAAAGAAGACGAGACGGCCTATATCTTATTTACCTCCGGCTCGACCGGAACGCCCAAGGGCGTGCAGATCACGGCGGGCAATCTCGCGGCATTTCATGAGGGCGTGAAGCCGTGGTTTGAGAAAATGCAGGAGGGCGGCGCGTTTCTGAACGAGATCTCGTACTCGTTCGACGTTTCCGTCTGCGCGCTTTATGAGGCGCTGGGCCGGGGCATGACGCTCTGGACAGCAGATTTGCAGACGCTTTCAAACCCGAAGGCGCTGTTTGCGCTTTTGAAGGAAGCAAATTTGACCGACTGGGTCTCGACGCCGTCTCTGGCAGAACTCTGCGTGCAGTCGGAGTCCTTCCGGCGCGATCTGATGCCGAAGCTGCGGCAGTTTCTCTTCTGCGGCGAGGTGCTGACGAAAAAGCTCTGCCGGGAGATTTTCGAGCGCTTTCCGGGCGTGCCGGTCGTGAACGCCTATGGGCCGACGGAGACGACCGTTCTGGTCACCGGCGCGGAAATGACGAGAGATATGCTGGAAGCGACAGAGCCCCTTCCCATCGGCTTCGCGTTTTCCAATTGCGAGGCAAGCATCTGCGATGAAGCGGGCAGCGCGCTTCCGGACGGCGAGGCGGGTGAGCTTCGCATCTGCGGAAAAACGGTCAGCCCCGGCTATCTCGAACGGCCGGAGTTGAATGCGCGGGCCTTTTTTGAAAATGCGGCGGGGCTTCGCGGCTACCGCACGGGAGACCTGTGCAAAAGAATAGACGGCTGCATCTACTATCTCGGCCGGCTCGACAACCAGATCAAGCTCAACGGCTTTCGGGTCGAGCTCGAGGATGTGGAAAACAACCTCGGGAAGGTCGAAAATGTCGCGCGGGCGGCGGTTCTGCCGGAGATGCAGGACGGGAAGGTCGTTTCCTTAACGGCCTATGTGATGCTCGAAAAACCGGACGGCGAGGGGAGCTTGCAGCGCGCGCGGCGCATCAGGAAGGAACTATCCCGGCTTGTGCCGTCTTACATGGTGCCGCGGAAAATTGTCGCGGTGGAGTCGTTCCCCCTCAACACGAACGGCAAAATTGACAAAAAACGACTGCGCGAACAACGCGCAACGTAGGAGGCGGGTATGAGCCCTTATTCCGGACTCGGTTTTTTTCTGACGCTGAGCGTATTGCTGGTTCCTGCGGTTTTCCTCGGTCTGCGCGGGAAAAATCTTCGCGTGTGCGGCATGGTAGTCACGGCGGTGATGCTGCTGTGCATTTTCGATACGCCAAAAAAGGTTGCGGCGCTGGCGCTGTTCTGGGCATGGCAGCTGGCGGTCATTTTTGGGTTCCTTTGGATACGAAAAAAGACGGAAAAAAGAGCCTTTTTGTGGCTGGCGCTTCTTTTGAGCCTGACGCCGCTGATTCTGACAAAGCTTTCCGTTTTCGTCGAAGCGTTCTCGATTTTCTCGCTGCTCGGCATCAGCTATGTGTCGTTCCGCGCGGCGCAGATTTTGGTCGAAATTTATGACGGACACCTGAAAACGCTGAACGCGCTGGACGTGAGCTATTTTCTGCTGTTCTTTCCGTCCATCCTCTCGGGACCCATCGACCGGTTTCAGCGGTTTTCGGGCGACTTGCAGAAGACGAGAACCGGGGAAAGCTACGAGGCACTGCTCAAGGAAGGCCTCTGGCGGCTGGCGACCGGCGCGGTGTATAACTTCGTGCTCGGCAACCTCATCTGGCAGTACTGGGTGTCCAAGCTGCCGGACACGGCGCTCGGGACGCTTTCTTATCTGTACGGCTACACGCTTTTCATGTTCTTCAACTTCGCGGGCTACAGCCGCATGGCCATCGGCACGGCGTACCTGCTGGGCATCGAGCAGCCGGAAAACTTCAATAGACCGTTCCTGAGCCTCGACATGAAGGATTTCTGGTCGCGCTGGCACATTTCGCTCTCGACATTTCTGCGGGACTATGTCTATACGCGCTTCTGCATGGCCGCGCTGCGCGGCAAATGGTTCCGCGAGCGAAGAACCTGCTCGTATCTTGGCTACATTCTTACCATGCTCATCATGGGCCTGTGGCACGGACTGACGGTCTCGTACCTCATTTACGGCGCGTATCATGGGCTTCTCATGTGCCTGAACGATATTCTCGACACGCGCTGCAAGAAATTCAAGGCGCTCAAGAAAAACCCAAAGGCGGCGTGGCCGCTGCGGCTGATCACGCTGCACCTGTTCAGCTTCGGACTTCTGATCTTCTCCGGAAGACTTTTTGGATAAATCAATAGGAGGAACCAACCATGCTTGAAAACGTACTTTCCTGCATCTGCGGCATTGTCGGCGCGGACGAGGGCGAAATCACAGCCGACACCGAGCTTTTTGAAGAGGGCATTCTCGACTCGTTCGGCCTGGTGGAGCTTCTCGTGCAGCTCGAGGACTTCGGCACGAAGCTCGACGTTGCGAACCTGACGCGCGAGGAAATTTCCACACCCGCGAAGATCGCGGCTTTGATGGAAGCATGAGGCGGAAGCTTTTAGGGCGGGCGCTTTTGACGCTTTTCCTGACGGCGGCGCTTTTGTTTGCGGTGCGGTTCGTGACGGAAAAAACCGTTCCGGCGTGCCCCGAGGCGCTCGGAAACACGCTGGACGAGGAAAAGATCACCGGCACGTACCTTGTAAAAACGGCGGCAGAGCTCGACGATACGCTCACCATCTTTGGCTCGAGCGAGCTCAAAACCTTTGAGATCCCGACGCACCCGGCGAACTTCTTTGCAGGAAAACGCTGCGGCTTTCAGGTGAATTTAGTGGGGCGCGGGTCGTGTCAGTCGCTGGTGCACGCGATGGCCGTGGGCGCGTCGGAAGATAGCCTCAAGGGTAAAAAGATCGTCCTGATCACCGCGCCGCAGTCGTATGTCGAAGGCGGCATTGCGCCGGATCTGTTTCTGGCGAACTTTTCCGAGCAGCAGCTGCTGACGCTTCTATCAGACGAGGACTTATCCGGCGAGACGAAGCAGTATCTATCCTCGCGCGTGCAGAGCCTGATCGCGCAGTACAACGCTGAAAACGGAACAAATTTGCAGACGCACACGGCGGCGGGGCTTCTGAGCAGGGCCTACGCGTCCGAAAATACTGCGGAAAAAGTACTGCTTGCGCCCTACGCTGCGCTTTCCAAATGGCTTCTGGACACGAAGGATCTGGCCATCTCCGCGCGGCTGATCCGGGCCGGAGATTACACGGACGGTGAGGCGAAGACCGGCCCCATCGACTGGGAAGCCGAAGAGGCGCAGGCGATCGAAACCGGAAAGGCGCAGTCGACGAACAACGACTTTTCTATGCTGGACAGCTACTACCAGACCTATGTCGGCCACCGGCTTTCGCAGATGGAGGGCCGGGACAAGGACGTTTGCTACGACGTTTCGCCGGAATATGACGATCTTCGGTGCCTCTTTGATATCTGCAAGGCGAAAAATATCAAGGCGCTGTTCGTCCACGTGCCGGTCAACGGCAAATGGAGCGATCATACAGGGCTGACGCAAGAGCGGCGGCAGACGTACTATGAAAACGTGCGGGGCCTAGCCGCGCAGTATGACAATGTGACGCTGCTGGACTTAACGGCGGAGGAGAATACGCCGTATTTCCTGTGCGATACGATGCATCTGGGCTGGCTGGGCTGGCTGGCCGTCGACCGGGCGATGGAGGCATTCTGGAATGAAGGATAAAATCTTATCAAAATGGTATTATCTGGCACTTTTCTGCGCGGTCTGCGCGGCAGCCGTGTTTGCGGCGTGGCTCTTATTGGACGCGCAGGGCGTGGCGTTTGTGTATAGCGAATTTTAGTGGAGGAC
>ERZ808262.939-NODE-939-length-9977-cov-2.684640_pt1 | contig 9977 bp, 22 predicted proteins | sample MGYA00520895_ERZ808262 | MGnify/ENA primary metagenome ERZ808262 (study PRJEB31516, sample SAMN03275588) | gut metagenome | biome: mammalia-associated habitat; material: feces | host: Papio cynocephalus | place: Kenya | collected 2012-08-02 ... | reverse complement strand
GACGAGGGTGGTGTACTTGACACCGGCCTTCTCGGCGAGCTCCTTGACGGTCATGCCTGTCTGGGCGGTAAAGACGCGGACTTCAATGCCAAACTCGGTCTTCGCCTTCCGTGGTGCGCTCATTTGGTTTTCCTCCTTACCTTATTTATTTGGCTTGTAAATACGATGAATAGATGGTAGAATGAGATAAATCAGAGGCGTTTCCGGCTCGCGGTCTCTTTCGTGACCGCCGCGGAGTGAAGCCTCCAGGCGGTTCCCGACGCTCACGAGAACGCCTGCGGCCGTGATGGCCGCGACCATGATAACGAAGCCGCCGGGCATATCAGCCAGGCCGTCGGCCAGCAGCGCCGTCCCAAAAATGAGGGTGATCGCCAGGCCGTAGATTGCATCGAGAAGTTTCTTCATTGCTCTGTCTCCTCGCTCATGCGGGCTGTCCGTAACTCAGAATCCGAAACGAGGCTGTCACCGCCGGGGAAACGGTAAATCGGTTCCGGGTCACCTTCGTTGAGAGGCTGGGCGCCAACAAGATAGGCATCGCATCCTCTGGCGTGAATTTTAAGAGGCCAGCCGTATCGCTGGGAAAGTTCTTCGATGCGGCTCATTCTTCTGTTTCCTCCTCTGCGTCTTCGATGTCGCGCTCGGTGATGCTTCCGTAGGTATAGCCGTTGTCGTTGCGGAGGAAAATCGGGCGGTCATAATCGAACTGCTCGAGGAATTCAATAAGCTCGCCGACCGTCAAGGTCTGCCCGCACTGGCCGATTCCGTAGCCATTGCGCTTGCCTTCGATGTAGATAGGTCTCATGGTGATCTCCTTCCTTTGTGGGACCGGGGCGGTTAAGCCCCGGCGTAAGCTGCGTCAATCGTCCTCGTAGTCTTTGTAATCTTTGGTGTCAATGACTACCGTTGCACCGGTAGAAAGTTCAACTGTTATGACCCCAGCACGCTCCTCCATCGAGGCTTGACCGGCTCCATAAAAGAACTGACATCCTGCTTCCTCTGGGTCTGGCATCCAATTTCCAAGCATAATTTCCAGGGGTACGAGGCAAAAACGGTCGTTTTCGCTTGTGTAGCGGCGTCCTTTCTGGTCGTGGTAAATCCGGGGATAAATATCCGGCGCATTTTCGTTTTGGTTGAAAAATGTCTCTGCGAAAATGACCTGAAGCCCGGTCGGGCCATCTTCACATACAGGGCTAATGTGTTCCTGCATGGTGTTGCCCCAAATATCCCAAGGCGTGATTCCAACTGTTTTTGGGCAATCGGTTAAAACCGCAAACGGGGCGCCGATGCAAAAGCCGATTTTAGAGCTGCTGACCTTACGCCCTTGAACTTCGCTGGCAGAAAAATGTTTGCAGACGAGCTTGACCTCGGCGATGGTGTAAGTGCCGTGCCGGTAGCACTCGTAGAAATCGTGGACAGCTTGCGTTTCGCTTTTGGCGTGTATGCATTCCGTCCCGGTCGTGCCGTTCTCGCGGGTGAAGAAGATTTTGTAGGTGTTCATATAGGTTATTCCCTCCGATATATTTTCCTTGTGCTTTCGCCGTATTCTTCGGGTGCAGCCTAATTATCGCTGAGTACAGCAAAAGCCAAGCGATTTTTCGCCGCAAACTTCGATTTGGTGACTTCGCTGTATTCAGTAAACCTGTTTTGTTGACTTTGCTGTGTTTTGGGGAGATTTTTTATGAATTTTGCTGAGAGACTTGATGAATAGATGGCTGAAAAGAAAATGAATAGCCTGCGCCTCTCCAAAGAAATCGGCGGCTCCGACCGCGTAATTGGTGCTTGGCGTAAAGGTGAATATGAGCCAAAACTAGAAAGTCTTATTCGGCTCGCTGATTTCTTCGATGTCTCGCTTGACTATTTGGCTGGGCGTTCTGATGTCCGGGAAATGAGCATAAAAAAAGAGCCCGCACCGGAAATTTCCGAGAACGGGCAAGAACTTCTTGAAATATATAATCAGCTCCCCGAAAGGGAGCAGCTTCTACTCCTGGGCCGCTTGCAGGAGCGGTACGCACCTGTGCTTGATACCGCTTCTGCGGAGCCTCCCGCGCACAATGCGGAGGCTGTATAATCTGCGTCGATTTCGGAAGGAGATAGGCCGTGGAAAAGATAGAACGGAACGGCGAATACTACGCGAACTTCTTCGAGGCAGAAGGCGAAGGCCCTGGCGGGCAAAAGCTGCGGTCTTGGGGTGATGCGCGGAAGTATGGCTTTCTCTCTGCTGGCGGTGGGCGCTGCTATTGGCATCCGCTTTTACTGCTTTCTCCTGGCGACCACGTCTGGGTAAATATGCCCGGATGCGGCTTCGTCGGCTGCTGCGTCGTCAATGCGTCAGCCGCGCCGGCTGCGTCGGCGAAAATCAGTGGGACGCCGTTCTTTTCGCTGCCGCTGTCCGGGGAATACTGCCGGTCAAGAGACGATGAAGACAGCGAATATGTTGTTCTGGTCGAGTGGATAAAAGCTGTCCCAGCGGATGAAACTGTTAAATGGGATGGTATGTATGGAAATAGGGCAACGGTCTGCCGGCCGCGTTCTCCGCGATGGATTGACACCCTTGACCGGCTTAAAACCTGCTGGGAGATAAAATAGGTGGTAGTTTTCACCACCTATTTGCAAAAGGATATTCCCGGTTATTTTTTTCCGGAAAAAAGTGCCGACATAAATAAACTGAGTGTATATAAACTGTTCTATAAACTGATAGAAAACTTGTGATGATAGTGGTGGCTGGCCCGGGCCGGCCGGAGGTGAAAAAAGTGGAAAAAATCATTGACCTTGACGAACGCCGCTTTGCCATTGGTGCCGAGCACCGCGTTGGCCGTGCCTATTGCCGGAGCTGCGGGGCCGATGAAAATGTCAGCGATATGGTCTCTGGGCTCTGCCCTGCTTGTGCCTATGTCCGCACGAAGGCCCTGGCCGATATGCAGCGCCAGTACGCTGCGGCCGTTGATGCAGGCGAACCGGATGCCGCTGCGAGGGTAGCCGAGATTATCGCCGCGTATGAGCAGAAGGAGCGCGTTCAGCTTCGCGGCGCCTTCCATGGAAATCTGCGCGGTTCACAGTATCCGGGGAAATAAAAAAGCGCCTCCCCACGGAGGGGAGGCGTCTGCTTTTATCTGGCTGGGGTCTGGCTGGAAAGGGGAATGAACTCGAGGTTGAGCTTCATCCCCATGCCGGCGGCGAGCCGCTTGAGGGTGCGCAGAGACGGGTTTCCGGTTCCGTTTTCCAGTCGGCTGATGTCGGCCTGGTGGATGCCGGTCGCCTGCGCAAGCTGTGCTTGTGTAAAGTCGTTTTCCGCGCGGCCTTCGATGATGGCGCGGATGATCTGGAACTCGGGCTCCAGGGCGTCCCATTCGGCCTTGAACTCGGGGTCTTCCATTTTCTTCGCAATAGCATCGTTGAGAGTAAGCATTATTTTAGAGCCTCCCTTCGCTCGTAGTCTGTCCGGTATTTCTTCGCCAATTCGATTTCGCCGGGCGGGGTCTTTAGCGTCTTCTTGGTGAAGCCGTTTGTAAGGATAATCTTTTTCCCAATCGCAAAGAAATATAACACACGGGAGATATTTCCTTCCTGCTGGGCTCGGATTTGGAAAATGCCGTCTTTCAGAAACTCTGAATAGGGCAGCCGCAGCCGAGTTCCGTCTATCTCCAGCATAGAGGCTATTTTATATATCTTGGCCTGCATCTTCGGGGATAGGGTTTCGATGAAATCGTATGCCGGCTTTGTGCCGTCTTCCGTTTCGTAGAATATGACTTCGTATTTGTCCATATATCCACCGCACGTTCTTTCTCTGCGGCTATTATATGTGATTTATCCCATAATGTCAATGCTCTTTTGGCTTATTTTTTTGGTGCTGCCCGGGCAGCGGGAAGGAGGCTGTGATGCCTGCGTATAAAGACAAGGAGCGAGGCACCTGGTACGCCTCGTTCTATTACACGGATTGGCGCGGAGACCGTAAGCTCAAGAAAAAGCGCGGGTTTCCCCGGAAGAAGGATGCCGAGGAATACGAGCGCGAGCTTCTGCGGAAAGAGGCGCAGAGCTGTGATATGACCTTCGGCTCCATGACGAAACTGTATATGGACGATATGCGGCCGCGTCTGCGGGAAAGTACCATGCGCAGCAAAGAATACTTGATTGAAGGGAAAATACTGCCCTTCTTCGGGTCTCTGCCGCTCAACGCTATCACGCCGGCGCACGTCCGTAAATGGCAGGCTGAAATACTCAAGGAAAATCCTGCGCCCACCTACGCGAAGTCAATTCATAATCAGCTCTCCGCAATTTTCAATTATGCGGTGAAGTATTACCGGTTCCCGGAAAATCCGGCCCGGGTCGGCTTTTCGGTGATGTTCTGGACGGGGCTGCGGATAGGGGAGCTTCTGGCGCTCACGCCGGCCGACATAGACCTCGATGTGAAGACGCTGTCCGTCACCAAGACCTTTCAGCCCATTGACGGCCGCGAGGTCGTGACCGAGCCGAAGACGCCCAAGAGCCGCCGCAAAATAGAGATGCCGCCGAAGCTGGCCGAAATGCTCAAGGGGTATATGGCTGCGCTCTATAATCTGGCGCCGGATGATCGCCTGTTCCCATTTACGAAGTCCTACTTTCATCACCAGATGCGGAAAGGGTGTGAGGCCTGCGGCCTTGAAAAAATCCGGCTGCATGATATCCGGCACTCCCACGCTTCACTGCTGATAAACCTCGGCTATCCCGTGCTGGTGGTGTCCGAACGCCTGGGGCACGAGGACGTCGAAACGACGCTTCAAACCTATGGTCATTTGTATAAGACGACGACCTCCGAAGCGGTCAAAAAACTCGATGATTTGATGTTGTAATGCCACTGTAATGCCACGAGAACGAAAAAAATCCCCGGGGCTCTGTGTTTCCAAGGGCTCCGGGGATTTTGGATTCTATTCCCACTCGTTTACCGATGTTTCACATCACGTCACATCGGCTCTTTTTCGCCGCCTTCTTCGCGGTGTTTCTCTCTATTCTCTCCGTCCTCTTTCTCCGCGTCGTTTTCTGCAACGGTTTTGCAACGTCGCAGGTGGACCTCTTCGTCGGCGTAGCTCTTGCCCTTGGCCTGAAGGAAGGCGATGGCGGCCTCGGTGTAGAAGTCGGAGCGAGAATAGGACCCGTCCTCCATCGCGTCGCGCTCGGCGACGTATTCGTCGATGGCATCCACCAGGGCGAGGGGGGCGTTCACGGTCAGGGGTATTCTCCGGCTTTTGCCCTTCATCGGTCTTCCGTGTCCTGCCATCAGATTTTTGCCTCCTTCCAGTTTTCCACCGCGGCCGCGACAGCCGCGTTCAGGCGCTCTCTGTCGGCCTCGGATAGGTAGGCTATCCATTCGGCCGGGATGTCGTTGTAACCGTACACAGCGCCGCACAGGCCGCCGCAGATGGCTCCTATGGTGTCCGCGTCCCCTCCAAGGTTGACGGCCGTGACGAGCGCGGCCTTGAAGTTGGTCGTGTGCGCCCAGGCGTACATGGCGCATTTCAGGCTGTCTACGCAGTAGCCGGATGGCCGCAGTCCTTCCGGCGTGTCCGGGAGGTCCTTAATTTTGTACGGGGTCCCGGAGGCCATATTGCAAATGTGGCTCACCAGGAGGCCGCCGGCCGCTGATTCCCGCAGGGCCTTTGCGTCGTCGCTCCCTGCGGCGTGTCTTACGAGGTAGTGTACCACATCGGCGTAGAATAGGCAAGCGTCATCGCTGTCCGCGCTTTTGTGGGTCATGCGGCCCTGGTTGACGGCCTCTCTGACGGCCCGCAGTCGGTCCGTGTAGTAGAGCGCCGGGTAGATGCAGCGCATGAGGGCACCGTTCCCTCCGCTGCGGTCTCCATTGTGCTCTGCGGTCAGGTGGGCCGCAAAGGTCCACATGATGAAGTCGGGGATGGTGCGGCGTTCCTTCGCCGCGCAGTTCTTGGCGATGGCGATGGAGCTTGCACAGGTCGCGCCGATGTCCTTCGGGCGGCTATTGGCCCAGGAAATGAAGCGACGGCCGATTTCCTGGGCCGGGTCGTCCGGGTTCGCCATGATGCCCTCGGCAACGGCCAGGGTCATCGCGGTGTCGTCTGTGGTCTCTCCGGGGACAAGACCGAGCCAGCCGCCGCCGACCATGCGGTCGACGGGGCCGCCGTATTTCGCGACGATCTGGCCCCGCGTCATAAACTCTACCGGGCCGCCCAGGGCGTCGCCTACGGCCACGCCGTAGAGGGCGCCGGCGATATGGTCTCTCAAAATCTCAATGCTCATTTTCGGCTCCTTCCTCCCGCGCTGTGGATAACTACGGGTTCCAGTAATGGGTAATGGGTTAATAGTAATGGGTAATGGGCTGGGCTTGTACTGTGCGAGTACGGTGCTTGTCTGGTGCAAGTACAGTGCTTGACCGGTGCTTCGCTTTTATTCCCCTGATGGGAGGGCTTTGTTGCGCGTCCTGCGCTCGATGCCCTTGGCCATGGCCGCCACCTTCATCTGGCGCTCATAGTCCACGTCGCCGTCGTCATCCAGGTCTCCGGCCAGCTCCGGGGGCGGGTATATGTTGTTCTTCGCTATAAAGGCGGAGTAGAAGATTTCGAGGTCTTCTTCCAGTGCCCGGCGGTACATATCGAAGTCGGCCTCGATTTCGATGTAGATGGCGTTGGTGCAGTCGATGCCGACCTTCTTCCTGGGCCGGTTGGTGTACTTGCCGATGCAGCCGTAAGCGTGGCCGCTGCCGCAGTATTTGTAGGCGAGCTGATGGAGGAGGCGGCGCTCCAGGTCCGTCTTGAAGGTGAGCCAGTGGGTCGTTTCCTCTTCGCTCTCCAGGTCATCGAGGCTGATACTGTACTTCTGGAGCATGGCCGTGAGGATGCGCTCGGCGTTCTCGCGCTCTCCTCCGACGCCGCGCTCGGCGAGAGCCTTGGTCTTCATCAGCTTCTCTATCAGGCGTTCACGTTCTGTCATAGGGGGTCCTCCTTCGGTTCGTAGTGGACGAAGTCGACCGGGTGGTTTGGGTTCATGTGGGCGAGGGCGATGTCCTCGTCGCTCATGCAGTCGCAACATGGGTGCTCCCAGGTCTGTCGCTTGCTGTGCAGGCAGTTCCGGCACGGGGTTCCTGTGCTCTTCATAGCTCCTCCTCCGGTTCTTTGAGCCATGCCAGGACCTCGCCGCCGTCTGTGTGCCAGGCTTTGGCTTTGATGGCCCAGGTGTACGCGAGGAAGTCTGCCAGCTCCTCGTCCTCCATCTCTCTGATTTTGTCTGCGCGGGTAAAAATTACGTCCGGGCATTCCTGCTTCCTGGCGTTTTGGCAGGCTTTCCCGCCGTAGTTCAGCAGGCAGCCGGGCACCCGGCACCTATCGCATAACTTCACTTTCCGCTGCTCCCTTCGTCCGTTCTTCTGCCGCCTGGTCTGCGGCGCTTCGGCAGGCTTCGCACTCCTCCAGGGCCGCTATGGCGGCCCGCAGGGCAGTGCAGTAGTAGGCCGGGACCATGCCTCCGTAGCGGTAGGCCCAGACAGCGCGGCGCTCCTCCTGGAGCTGCGCGATGATGGCTTGGTAGTCTATCATTTCAGCCCCTTCCTTGTCAGTCCATCTGGTAGTACATCCCGGCGTTGAAGCCTGCGGCCTGGAGGAAGTCGCGGGCAATCTCGGCGGCCTTGGTCCGGGCGTTGCCCTGGCCTCCGCCGATGGGGAAAACGAAGAGCCTGCCGCCGAAGGCGTTCCAGACGAAGCAGCCGGTTCCGGCCTCCGCGGCCGCGGCTTCGACCTTCGCCTTTTCCCAGCCAGGGAGGGCGATGGTCGGCGCGTCGAAGTTGCAGGTGCCGCCGTCGTCGCTCCCTCTGTGCGCGAGGGCGTATTCTTTGGCCGCTCGCAGGCAGTCTGCCAGGTCCTTATACTTCCCGGCCGGGGCCTCGACGTGGTAGTTGGCCTTGATGTCTTTGTGGGCGGCGAGGGCCGCCGCCTCGGTGTCGCTCTGGACGACGGCCAGCTCGGTCATGGCCGGGCCGCAGTAGAGCATGGTCTCATAGCTTCCGTCCGGGAGTTGCGCGGTCGAGAGGGTGGCGGCCGTGCCGTCCTTCAGGCGGATGTTCTCGTTCTTCAGGCGCTTCATTTCAGGTCCTCCTTGTAGATGATGTAGATGTCGCCGCTGTCGTCCCAACTTACGGTTTCCATCAAATGGCTTTCGGCGACGAGCCAGGCCGCCCGGCCCATGACCGCGGCGACGTACTCGGCCGCGACGCACTGGCGCTTTACGGGGAGGCATCGGCCATTCGGGATTATCTCGGCATAGTAAACCTTCTTTTTCAGGGTCCTAAGGGCCGCCGGGTTCTGTGCCTCCATGCCGAAGGTCATCCCGTTAAACTGCCTCATGTGGAGCTGCGTCATTCCTCGTTCCTCCCGGCCACTCTTAGCTCGGCCTTATCGACGAGGCTGTCGCCTCCGGGGAAGCGGTATATCGGCTCTGGGTCGCCTTCGTTTAGGGGTTGGGCGCCGACGAGGTAGGCGTCGCACCCTCTGGCGTGAATTTTCAGGGGCCAGCCATAGCGGTCGTGAAGCTGTTCGACGGCGCTCTTCTGCTCCTGCGCCTCGGTCCTGTGGTAGACCGTCATCTGGCGCTTGCCGGTCTTCTCGTCGTAAAAGCCGCAGTTCTGCCAGCCGTCATAACCCCAGATACGGGCCATCGCAGAGAAGGTATCGTTGGGGGCGCTGCGGCGCGACGTGATGACGGAGAGGGAAACGAAGGCAAGTTCGCCGGTCTCGTCCTCCGGGTCTCTACGAAACTCGCAGAAGGCGCGGGGATAGCGCCGCTTCAGGGCGGGGTCCTTCAGGTAGGTCTCGCGGGCGGCCTTGTAGTCCTCGAAGGTGTATTCGATGGTGTAGACGACCTTGGTCTCAGCGGTGATGATTTTCATGTGCTTCTCCTTCACTTTCTGTCGTGCAGTTCCTGGATTTCGTCGAGGGTTGCGAGGTGGACGTCCAGCTTGTCGATGGCGTCCTGCGCCTGCCGGGCGAGGGGGAGGGCCTGGCCCTCCAGGGCTTTCTCCTGCATCTCTCGGATGCGGGCCTGTTCAGCCTTGATGCCTCTTCTGGCCCATTCAAGAATTTCAGTATAGGTCATATCTGGTCCTTTCTGCCTTCGTTCCTCCGGGGCGGGCTGCTTATTATTCCGGCGTCTGGTCTTTCTTCCTGATGGCGTTCACTCTGGCGAGGAGGGCGGTGTATCGGGTCATTCCCGCCTTGACCGTGCGGTGGTCCTTGACGGCGCTCCGAAATTCCGCGCTGTCCGGCCGGTCTGCGGCTTCGACGATGCGCTCGGCGTCGCTGCTGACCTCGTTGCCGAGGTAGAGGACCTTTTCGGTGAGGAGCTTGGAGAGGTCAGCGATGTCGTCCGCGGAAAGGGTACGCTCCCGGAGTTCCGCGACGGCCTTCTCGCTCTCCGCGAGCTTGTCAACGAGGCGGTTGTAGCCGAGTTCGGCCTCGATGCGCTTCTCCTCTGCGCTCTCGGCTTTCTGCTTCATGGAGCAGGCCCAGTCGTTGTCGATGTTCTCGCGGGCAATCTCGAAGCAGCCTTCAAAGGCTGTTGCGATGTAGCTGCCCTCGCCGAGGTCGGCGACGATTTTCATAATCTTGGCGAGCGCGTTGCGCTCCTGCTCTTTGGTCGTCATGTTCAGTTCTCCTCCTCTTCGGTGCCGTAGTCTTCCTCGAAGCGCTGCTCGGTGATGCCGCCGTAGGTGTAGCCGCCGTCGAAGCTCAGGAAGACTGGCGTGTCTTCGTCGTACTGTGCAAGGAAATTCATCAGCTCGCCGACCGTCATGGTCTCGCGGATCTGGTCGATGCCGTAGCCTTCGCGCATGGTGTTAAGGGTCAGCTTTTTCATTTCGGTGTCCTCCATTAACTGCCGTTGGTTATTCGTTCGTTGTGACGCAATAATATACCGGCGTTGGTTAATAAGCAAGGAGAAAGACCGCCGAATGATATACAAACTCACTCGGCGGTCTTTGTGCA
>ERZ808262.937-NODE-937-length-10008-cov-3.423892_pt1 | contig 10008 bp, 8 predicted proteins | sample MGYA00520895_ERZ808262 | MGnify/ENA primary metagenome ERZ808262 (study PRJEB31516, sample SAMN03275588) | gut metagenome | biome: mammalia-associated habitat; material: feces | host: Papio cynocephalus | place: Kenya | collected 2012-08-02 ... | reverse complement strand
CGTGTGTTGACGAGGAGATCTCGCTGGGGGACTTTGTGCTTACAGGCGGGGAGATCGCGGCGATGGCTGTGGCGGACTCGGTATGCCGCCTTGTCCCCGGCGTGCTGGCGGACGAGCAGTGCTACACCGGGGAGAGCCATTGGGACGGGCTGCTGGAATACCCGCAGTATACAAGACCCGAGGTCTGGGAAGGACGGCGTGTGCCGGAGGTGCTCATTAACGGCGACCACAGCAAGGTGGAGCGCTGGCGGCGCAAAAAGCAGCTGGAGCGCACGATGGAAAAGCGCCCGGATATGTTTTCAAGGTTTGCACCGGCGGACAAGCTCGACCTGGAGCTTCTTGCAGAGATAAAAAAGGACGCGCGGCGAAAGAAACTGACAGAGCCGCTTATGTGCCGCGCGGCGACTCAGGCGGACGAGACGGACATAATGCGCATCGTCGCCGATGCGCGGCGCAGTCTGAAAGCGCATCATGTTGACCAGTGGCAGGGCACGTATCCCGAGTGGGCGGACTTTCTGCCGGATCTTGCGCGCGGGGAGTGCTTTGTTGTGCTCCACGGCGATGAGATCGCCGGGATGTTCACGCTCACAAAACTGCCGGAGGCGTGCTATGACGGCATAACCGACGGCAAGTGGACGGCGGGCATGCCATACTGCGTGCTCCACCGCAGCGCTGTCGCGGCGGAGTACCGCGGCAGCGGCATGGCGGAGTATCTGATGCGCTGCGTCGATCAGCGCGCGCGGGAATACGGCGTGCGCTGCATACGCACGGATACGCACCGCAAAAATAAGGCGATGCTGCGCCTCCTGCGCGAGTGCGGCTACCGCTACCGCGGCAATGTGATCTATACCGGGGAGCTGTCCGACCCGGCGCGGCAGGCGTTTGAAAAAGTGCTGAAGAACAAATAATCATATACTTATATACAACACAAAATGTGGAGGCTCAAATGAACAACACAAGAAGCCCGAAGTATTACCTCATTGCGGCAATCATCTGGACGGTCATTGCCGTGGCGGCGCTCGTCGTGATGCTTTTTTACAGCACCGCCGGCACATTTGCCAAGCTCTGCGGTCTTGCGCTCATCACCATGTGCATCGCCGCCCAGTGGCTGCGCTACAGCCGCATGAAATGACCATGAAGCTTACGGACATTACCCAAATAAAAGAGATCCTTTCCCGGCACGGCTTCCGCTTTTCAAAATCGCTCGGGCAGAACTTCCTCGTGGCGGACTGGGTTCCGCGCAGCATTGCTGACTCCGCCGGGCTGGACGCCGATACCTGCGTGCTTGAGATAGGACCGGGCATCGGCTGCCTGACGCGGGAGCTGAGCGAACGCGCGGGAAAAGTCGTCGCGGTGGAGCTTGACGGCGCGCTGCGCCCCGTGCTGACGGAAACGCTGGCGGATCTTGCAAATGTCGAGGTCGTGTACGGCGACATCCTCCGTCAGGATCTCGCCGCGCTGACAGCGGAGCGCATGCCGGGGCTGCGCCCCATCGTGTGCGCGAACCTCCCCTATAACGTAACCACCCCCGTGCTCACAAAGCTCATAGAGAGCGGGCTTTTTGACACCGTCACCGTCATGATCCAGCGCGAGGTCGCCCGGCGCATCTGCGCCGCGCCCAATACGCCCGATTACGGCGCGTTCGGCATCTTTGTGCAGTGGCACATGACGGCGGAGCTTCTCTTCGACGTGCCGCCCGGCTGCTTCATCCCGCAGCCGAAGGTCACCTCCAGCGTCATCCGCCTCACGCGCCGCGCCGCGCCGCCCTGCACCGTGCGCGATGAGAAGCTGCTCATGCGCATTGTCCGCGCGGCGTTCAACCAGCGCAGAAAGACGCTTGTCAACGCGCTCAGCGCCGGTCTTGGCATGGATAAAGGGCTTGCGGCCGCCGCGCTGGCAGGGTGCGGACTTGACGAGCGCGTGCGCGGAGAGGCGCTTAGCATCGCCGAATTTGCCTCACTCTGTGAAAAAATTGGCGATTTGTGCGATGTATCGTCACTTTGACGTTAAATGCGCATAAAAAAACAGATATTTGTGCACAAAATCTATTGATTATTTACGACAGTTTGTGTTATTCTAACCAGTGGCTGATTAGATATTTCGACAATAGAAAGGATCGAAAAAGAATGAGTAAGAAATACGTCTATCTGTTTTCTGAGGGCAACGCTTCCATGCGTGAGCTTCTGGGCGGCAAGGGTGCAAACCTTGCGGAGATGACCAACATCGGTCTTCCCGTGCCGCAGGGCTTCACCATCACCACCGAGGCCTGCACCCAGTATTACGAGGATGGCCGCAAGATCAACGACGAGATCATGGCTCAGATCATGGAATACGTCGAGAAGATGGAGAAGCTCAACGGCAAAAAGTTCGGCGATCTTTCCAACCCGCTGCTCGTCTCTGTTCGCTCCGGTGCGCGCGCTTCCATGCCGGGCATGATGGACACCATACTCAACCTCGGTCTCAATGACGACGTTGTCGCCGCCATGATCAAGGGCAACCCCGATCCGAAGTTTGAGCGTTTCGTATACGACTCCTACCGCCGCTTCATCCAGATGTTCTCCGACGTCGTCATGGAAGTCGGCAAGAAGTACTTTGAGCAGCTCATCGACGAGATGAAGGCTGCCAAAGGCGTTACCTCCGACCTGGAGCTTGACGCTTCCGACCTCAAGAAGCTTGCCGAGCAGTTCAAGGCGGAGTACAAAAAGCAGATCGGCGAGGACTTCCCCTCCGACCCGAAGACCCAGCTTTACGAAGCCATCCGCGCCGTGTTCCGCTCCTGGGACAACCCCAGAGCCAACGTTTACCGCCGCGACAACGACATCCCCTATTCCTGGGGCACTGCCGTCAACGTCATGCCGATGGTCTTCGGCAACCTCAACGAGAATTCCGGCACTGGCGTTGCCTTCACCCGTGACCCCGCCACCGGCGAGAAGAAGCTCATGGGCGAGTTCCTTGTCAACGCCCAGGGCGAGGACGTTGTCGCCGGCGTGCGCACTCCCATGCCCATCGCCCAGATGGCGGAGCAGTTCCCCGAGGCTTATGCCGACTTTGTGAAGGTCTGCGCCATCCTTGAGAACCACTACCGCGACATGCAGGATATGGAGTTCACCGTCGAGAACGGCAAGCTCTATATGCTCCAGTGCCGCAACGGCAAGCGCACCGCGCAGGCCGCCCTCAAGATCGCATGCGACCTTGTTGACGAGGGCATGATCGACGAGAAGCAGGCCGTTCTCATGATCGACCCCAGAAACCTTGACACTCTTCTCCACCCCCAGTTTGACACCGCCGCCCTCAAGGCCGCAACGCCGATCGGCAAGGGTCTCGGCGCCTCCCCCGGCGCTGCCTGCGGCAAGATCGTCTTCAGTGCGGAAGAGGCGAAGGAATGGGCCGCCCGCAAGGAGAAGGTCGTTCTTGTCCGTCTTGAGACCAGCCCCGAGGACATCGAGGGCATGAAGGCCGCACAGGGCATCCTGACCGTCCGCGGCGGCATGACCAGCCACGCGGCAGTCGTCGCGCGCGGCATGGGCAAGTGCTGCGTCTCCGGCTGCGGCGAGATCAAGATGGACGAAGCCAACAAGAAGTTCGAGCTTGCGGGCAAGACCTTCCACGAGGGCGACTACATCTCCATCGACGGCTCCACTGGCAAGATCTATGACGGCATCATCCCCACGGTCGATGCCACCATCGCCGGCGAGTTCGGGCGCATCATGGCATGGGCCGACAAGTACCGCCGCCTCCAGGTGCGCACCAATGCTGACACCCCGCACGACGCGCAGAAGGCGCGCGAGCTGGGCGCACAGGGCATCGGTCTCACCCGTACCGAGCATATGTTCTTTGACAGCGACCGTATCGCTGCTTTCCGTGAAATGATCTGCTCCGACACCAAGGAAGAGCGCGTTGCCGCCCTTGCAAAGCTTGAGCCGATGCAGCAGAAGGACTTTGAAGGCATCTATGAGGCTATGGGCGGCTACCCCGTCACCATCCGCTTCCTTGATCCTCCTCTTCACGAGTTCGTGCCCACCGAGGAGGCCGACATTGAGGCTCTGGCAAAGGCGCAGCATAAGAGCGTTCAGGCAATCAAGAACATCATTGCCTCCCTGCATGAGTTCAACCCCATGATGGGTCACCGCGGCTGCCGTCTGGCCGTCACCTTCCCGGAGATCGCCGAGATGCAGACCCGCGCCGTCATCAAGGCCGCGCTCGCCGTTCAGGCGCGTCATCCCGAGTGGAACCTCGTTCCTGAGATCATGATCCCGCTTGTGGGCGAGGTCAAGGAGCTCAAGTTCGTCAAGGACGTTGTCGCCGCCGTCGCCGATAAGCTCATCGCCGATGCCGGCTCCGACATGAAGTATCTTGTCGGCACGATGATCGAGATCCCCAGAGCCGCCCTCACCGCTGACCAGATCGCCACCGAGGCTCAGTTCTTCTCCTTCGGCACGAACGACCTCACCCAGATGACCTTCGGCTTCAGCCGTGACGATGCCGGCAAGTTCCTCGGCGCATACTATGACCACAAGATCTACGAGAGCGATCCGTTCGCCCGCCTTGACCAGGTCGGCGTGGGCAAGCTTGTTGACATGGCAGCAAAGCTCGGTCGTGCGACCCGCCCGGAGCTGCACCTTGGCATCTGCGGCGAACACGGCGGCGACCCCAGCTCTGTTGAGTTCTGCCACAAGGTCGGTCTGGACTACGTTTCCTGCAGCCCGTTCCGCGTTCCCATCGCACGTCTTGCCGCCGCACAGGCAGCCATCAAGAACGGCTGATCGGTTTATATCTGAATATGAATAATGCGCAGTCCGCCCCTGCCGGACGGACTGCGCGACCGGAACGCCATGTGAATAGGTTCGCTATTTGCATGGCGTTCTGCTCATAATACCTGAAGGAGTCTGAGGCTTATGAAACCCAAAGTTTATTTTTCCCGCGAGATCACGCCCGAAAAAGTGGTGGAGCTGTATGACCGCCTCGGCAAAACCCTCCCCGGCAGGGTTGCCGTGAAGCTGCATTCCGGCGAACGCGGCAACCAGAACTACCTCGGTCCGGATATGTGGAAGCCGATGGTGGAGAAGGTCTGCGGCACGGTGGTCGAATGCAACACCGCGTATGAAGGCGCGCGCAGCACTACGGAGAGCCATATTGCGCTTATGGCGGAGCACGGCTGGAGCGAGAACTTCACCGTTGACATACTCGACGCTCAAGGACCGGACATGGTGCTCGACATTCCCGGCGGCAAAAGGATCAAGAAGAACTACGTCGGCAAAAATATGGCGGATTATGACTCCATGCTTGTCCTTGCACACTTCAAGGGTCACCCCATGGGCGGCTACGGCGGCGCGCTCAAGCAGCTTGCCATCGGCTGCGCCTCGTCCTACGGCAAGGCGTATGTCCACGGCGCCGGCAACCCTGACGAGTGCTGGACGGCAGACCCGGATTCCTTTCTTGAGTCCATGGCGGATGCGGCGTCCTCCATCGTCAGGTATTTCGGCGGCAATATGGCGTTTATAAATGTCATGAAGAATATGTCCGTCGATTGCGACTGCTGCGCCGAGGCGGAGGATCCCTGCATTGCCGACATCGGCATTCTCGCCTCGCTTGACCCCGTCGCAATTGACCAGGCGTGCATCGACCTTGTTTATTCCTCCGACGACCCCGGCAAGGCGCATTTCATAGAACGCGTGGAGAGCCGCAACGGCATTCACACCATCGAAGCGGCGTCGGCGCTCGGCGTCGGGTCGAGAGAATATGAGCTTGTAGAAATCTGAAACAATTTTAAGGCGGGAGAAAATTATGAAGCTTGTCATTGGCAACGACCACGCGGCGGTCGAACTGAAAAAAGAAATAAAGGCGCATCTGGAGCAGCGCGGTATAGACGTTGTCGATGTCGGCACGAACAGCACCGCCAGCTTCAACTATCCTGTCAGCGGCTACAGGGCGGCAAAGCTCGTCGCCTCCGGCGCGGTGGATGGGGGCGTGCTCATCTGCGGCACGGGCGTTGGCATATCCCTCGCGGCAAACAAGGTGAACGGCATACGCGCCTGCGTGTGCAGCGAGCCGACCACCGCCCGCCTCTCAAAGCAGCATAACAACGCCAACATGATCTGCTTCGGCGCGCGCATCGTCGGCGCGGAGCTTGCAAAAGACATTGTTGACGCATGGCTCGATGCGGAGTTTCAGGGCGGACGCCACGCCGCGCGCGTCGCCATGATAACGGAGATAGAGCGGACGCAGTCTCTCGCCGCCGCAGAAGAATAAAAGATCACCGCCTTGTCCAGATCAACGGACGAGGCGGTGATTTTCACTCCCCATATAAGAACACCCGCAGCCGCTCGCTCTCATAGCCGTAGTCGCAGCCGGTCACATCCTCGTCGTAACCGTCGTGCACCCATATGCTGCTCCTGTCGGGTATCGTCATCTGCTCCGCCTGCGCTCCGGCGAACTTCGGCGCGGCGAGCAGCAGCGAGGCAAGCTGCCGCGCGGGGAGATCCGTGTCTATCAGCGGCAGCACCGCCGCTGCAATATCGTCTATCTGCGTCAGGCGCAGGCTCTTTGCCCGCGTCAGCACCGCCTGCACCACGCGCCGCTGGCGCGCAACGCGCTCCCAGTTGTCGTCTATGCGCCGCAAACGGCACAAACGCAGCGCCCCCTCGCCGTCAAGGCGGTTCATCCCCTCAGAGAACCATATCTCCGTGTATGTGTCCTCGGTCAGCGCGGCGGCCTCCGCTGCGGTCAGCTCCACATCTATCCCGCCCAGCGCGTCGATTATCCTGCTGAAGCTGTCAAAGTCGAAGTGAACATATCCCGCAACATCCACGCGAAAGCAGCGGCGTATGCTCTCAGTCGTCAGCTCCGCCCCGCCGTAGGTGAACGAGTTTGTCAGCATAACATCCCCGTGCCCCTGCCACGGCACTGCGGTGCTCCGCTCAAAGCTCACAAGCTTCACGCTGCCGCTCTCCCGGTCGAGCGAGCACAGCATCGTCACGTCTCCGCGCCCGAGATCGTCCGAATCCGGCAGCAGCTCGTCCGTCCCGATGAGCAGGATATTGATAATGCCGCTCTCGTCCGCATCATCGCCGCCGCGCACGCTCTCCGCGCCGAACAGCCTTGATATTGCGCTCTCCCGGCGCTCCGTTCCGTCGGCAAGCCTTGCCGTGCCGCCTCCCGGCGTTTGCACCGCCGCGGCGACGGACGGCGCGGCGGATGGCGCTGCCGCCGCTCCGGCTGCGCCCTCCCGCACGCTCATCCCGGCGGCGGCGCCGTTGACCGCCGTGCACACGATGGCGGAAGCCAGCGCCGCACCGGCGATGAGTGTTCTTGTGTTGAAGCGTTTGATGGTTCTCACTCCCGAAAACTTGAATTCGGAATATTATTGCCGGAACGCCGGGGTTGTATACATGGAGATATGCACGGCTGTATGCATATGGTTGCCCTTGCAATTTCACTGCGCCTGGGTTATAATTTCCACAACGGCGCAGTGCCGGCTGAAAGCATTAACTGTAAGGGAGATATACCATGAAAATCAAGAAGAAAAAGCACATTCTGGCGAGGGCGCGCCGGCGTTATCACCGCGCGTTCTTTCTGCTCGGCGCGATCCTCGGCGGCGCGCTCGGCTTCAACCTGCGGAAGATCGTTGACGCGGCGGTGGAGCGCGCTGCCGCGCTGAAAAAGTAATATTGCGCGAAACGCGGGGCATGTCAGATTGCCCCGCGTTTGCGTATTTCAACGCAAATTTTCCGCCGCATGCCGCAGACGTATTGTGCTGTGCCGCCGTAAAAATTTCCTTATTTTCAAAAATGTCACTGAAATGTAGTTGACGCCGACTGATAAAAATCCTACAATATGCATATAAGGTTTTGAGCGCACATAATTATATAGTCATGTGGGCGCTTGAAATTGTGGTTATGAGAAATTTTTTTATGGAGGAGAATAGGATGAGCAAAAAACTCAAAGCAGTGCTGTCGTTTGCGCTTGCGCTGGTTCTCGTGCTCTCTCTTGGCGTTTCGGCGTTCGCCGACAGCTCCGATGCAGAGAAGGACAAGGAGAAGGAGCCGGAAATAGTGCAGATCGCGTTCAACCTCGGCACGATGGAAGCCTGCGCCGTGCGTATGCGCGAGCTGGGGTATGACGACATCCGCCTCGACGGCGTCAGCTATAAGGCGGACGCGGAGGACGGCGTTATCGCCATCAATCTTGGCGACCTTGCCGCCAGCAAGCTCCTGCGCGAGAACACCGAGAAAGCGGAAGAGCTTGGCATTGATTACGCTAACCTCTATATCCGCGGCGGCAAAGTCCTCGTCAAGGACGATACCGGGCTGAATTCCGACCAGATCGCCGCCCTGAAGCAGGCTGTTGCCAAGCTGATGGGCTCCGTGCGCATCGGCGTGAACATCGGGGATATTTTTGACCTCGCCAACGGTGAAAAGGTCAAGCTCCGCGTTCAGGTGTGCAATTTCATCTATCCCCCGCAGAAAGACGATTCCATAAAGGTCAAGGTCATTGATGAGAAAAACGCTGAAAAGCTTGTGAACCTTGATAAAGAAGAGAATCCTATCAGCGCAAAGACTCCCGATAAGACCACCGTATACTTTTACTACGATGAGACAGCAGTATATGAAGAAACCACAGCCGTTGATGCAGATGAAGGTAAGTGCACTTTTGATAGAGAAATTGTCCCAAAAGAAAAGGGTATTCCAAGCAGCGTTGGTATAGCAAAAGATAAAAATGACAAGAATACATACTACATTCAGCTTGAATATAGTGGGAGTGCCAGAGACAAAGTAGAAGAGTTAAAAGACCTTACCAAAACCGAAGATAGCAATGGTTTTCTCAAGGCGTTGAAAAAACTCTGGAATGATACTTATGGCTGGGCGAAGACCATTTTCATCTCCACAGATAAGGACGGCAAAAACGTTGTAAAAACCATCGATATAAAGAATGCCACTCCTAACCTCGGGGAGATACTTGACGGTAAAATTCCTGCAGGGTATGGAAAAGACGATGACGGTATACTTACGCCTAAGAACAATGCTGAGGTCAGCTATGATAAGGGCGACAAAGCAGAGGTGACAGTCAGAGATAAAGTCAAAGTTGAAGAATCCGAAGATGGTGGAGATATAGATATAGGCAGTACCGACACCGATACCAGTGACGTTGTCACGCTGGAAAACACCGATGAGAAAGCAGTTGCCGTAACCGATGATGCTGCTGCTGAGTCCGCCTGCGAGCATGCCTGGGATGATGGTGTTGTCACAAAGGAAGACACCTGCACCGAACCCGGCATCATGACCTATACCTGCACTAAGTGCGATGCTACCAAATCCAAAGAGATCCCCGCAAAGGGGCATGTTTTTGTGAATGGCGTCTGCACTGTTTGCAATGCCGAAGAGCCCAAGACCGTGGAAGAGCCGAAGCCCGAAGAGCCGAAGCCCGAAGAGCCGAAGGCTGATGCCCCTGCAGCTCAGCCCGCGCCCGCTGAGTCAGCAGCACCGGTCGTCACCGAATCGAGTAAAGGCACTCCTGCACCTACCGTTGAGGAAAAGACCCCTGATACCGTCCCCACTCCGACCCCTGTCCAGCCTACCCCTGAGCCTGCACCTGCCCCTGAGCAGCCGCCGGTTGAACAGCCTGCCGGTGCTGGTGAGGGCGCTGCCGGGTAACGGAAAACTCACCGCATTATAAAAGAGAATATATTTAACTCCAAAGCACTCCGGATTTTTATCCGGAGTGTTTTTTTGCACCTGGTTCACAAAAAGTAACATAACATAAACGACATAATAGACTTAACATATTATAATAAACATAAAAAAATATACATAAAATAAAATACAGAACATAATCTACATAAAATAATTAACATAAAATAAAATACATAATACAATAAACATAACAAAAAAGTGCGCTGCAATACGCAGCGCACTGTCAGTTTGCGAATTCCAAGGCTTCCCCTTGAGGAGAAGCTCAGACTGGTAAAAAACAAGGCTTTCGGTAACAGCATTTTGAACACTTTCAAAATGC
>ERZ808262.933-NODE-933-length-10039-cov-3.371394_pt1 | contig 10039 bp, 9 predicted proteins | sample MGYA00520895_ERZ808262 | MGnify/ENA primary metagenome ERZ808262 (study PRJEB31516, sample SAMN03275588) | gut metagenome | biome: mammalia-associated habitat; material: feces | host: Papio cynocephalus | place: Kenya | collected 2012-08-02 ... | reverse complement strand
GTAGCTCAGCAGCACGGAAAAATAATCCGAGCCTTCCGAGGCGTACCGGAAGTCGGACAGCCACATCATCTCCTTGAAAAGGATGTAATAGCCCGTTTCCACCACGGCGTAGATGGCGGCAAGGCCGTACACCACCCCGAAAGCGATCCGTCCGGCTCCGGCAGGCATCCCCAGCACCACCGCGGACAGCATCACCGCCCACAGAAGGCCGAATACCAAAGGCCACTTGGTTCCGGAGCTGCCCCGCAAGAAAACCCAGCTGAAGGCTTCCACGGCGAAAAAGGCCAGCGGAATCAGGAACAATCCAATATACTTTTTATAGTCCGGTGCCGCCTTCACCGCTGCCGGGGCGGTTTTTCTGCGTTGCTTTTTGTTTTTCCCCACTTGGGTTCACTCCTTTGCGTGATTTTGCCCTATTGTAGCACAAAAAACGACAGTTGTACACTTAAGATTTTCTTTTCCCCCTGACATTTTTCATAAAAAACACAATTCCCTCTTGTAAAATCTTCCAAATTGACGTATACTAACCTATATTTCCAAGAAAAGAGGAACCCAAATGGAACTGATTACCGTTCGCGAGCTGTTCAAGAACACCCAGGCATACGCCGGTCAGGAAATTACCATCGGCGGCTGGGTTCGCAACAAGCGTCCCAGCAAGCAATTTGGCTTTATCGTCCTGAATGACGGCAGCTATTTTACCCCTGTTCAGGTGGTTTATAACGACAGCCTGGAGAATTTCCAGGAAATTTCCAAGATCAACATCAGCGCGGCTCTGATTGTCCGGGGCACTCTGGAGCTGACGCCCGATGCCAAGCAGCCCTTTGAGATTCAGGCCTCCGCCATCACCGTGGAGGGCCCCTCCACCGGCGATTACCCCCTGCAGCCCAAAAAGCACTCCATGGAGTACCTGCGCACCATCACCCACCTGCGGCCCCGGGCCAATACCTTCCAGGCGGTGTTCCGCATCCGCTCTCTGGCCGCCATGGCCATCCATCAATTCTTCCAGGACCGGGATTTTGTGTATGTCCACACGCCGCTGATCACCGGCTCTGACTGCGAGGGCGCCGGCGAAATGTTCCAGGTCACCACCCTGGATCTGAGCAATGTGCCCAAAACCGAGGAAGGCAAGGTAGACTACACCCAGGATTTCTTCGGCAAATCCACCAATCTGACGGTCTCCGGCCAGCTGAACGCCGAGACCTTCGCCATGGCCTTCCGGAATGTCTACACCTTCGGCCCCACCTTCCGTGCCGAAAACTCCAACACCACCCGCCACGCCGCCGAGTTCTGGATGATCGAGCCGGAGATCGCCTTTGCCGACCTGGACGATGACATGCGTCTGGCCGAGGACATGATCAAGTACATCATCTCCTATGTGCTGGAGCACGCCCCGGAGGAAATGGCCTTCTGCAACCAATTCCTGGACAAGGGTCTGCTGGATCGGCTGCACAACGTGCTGCACAATGACTTTGGCCGGATCACCTACACCGACGCCGTAACCCTGCTGGAGCAGCACAACGCTCAGTTTGAGTACCCCGTCCACTGGGGTACGGATCTGCAGACCGAGCATGAGCGGTATCTGACCGAGGTGGTCTTCCAGAAGCCCGTCTTCGTCACCGACTACCCCAAGGAGATCAAGGCCTTCTACATGAAGCTGAACCCGGATGGCAAGACCGTGGCGGCCATGGACTGCCTGGTGCCCGGCATCGGCGAGATCATCGGCGGCTCCCAGCGTGAGGATAACTATGATCTGCTGAAGAACCGGATCGAGGAACTTGGCATGAAGCTGGAAGACTATGACTTCTACATGGACCTTCGGAAGTACGGCTCCGCCCGGCACGCGGGCTTCGGCCTGGGCTTCGAACGGTGCGTCATGTACCTGACCGGCATCGGCAACATCCGGGATGCCATCCCCTTCCCCAGAACCGTGGGCAACTGTGAGCTGTAAGGCAGTGCCGCACCATTGCATCTTCGTGTCTCAGTCAGGATTTTGTCCCAATTCAAAGCTTGGGAACCTCTGAAGCAATCGCCTGCGGCTGGATAGCGGATCTTTTTCTCTATCCGTGCGGCTTCAAAAACGGGAAAGATAGCGCAGCCGTTGCCAGCGCAAGCTGGCTTGCGGGGGTGCGCTATCTTTTTCATTTTTCAAATTGAAGAAGTGGGGCAAAAGGCTGCTGAGACGCGAAGATGCAATTGTGTGGTGCTGCCCTACGACCGCCGACAGGTGGCAGTGTGCAGCCCCTGTACTACATTCCGAGATAGGCATCTCTGCGCATAACCGCCGGGGCGCACTTGCGGCAGTAGAAATTCTCCCCCACCAGGCTGCTTTCCGACTGATCGCCGCACCGGGCACAGCCGGGGATCCGGGTGATCTTATAGTCGAAAATCCAGTAGCCGGAGCCTGCGCTGGTGATGCTTGCCCAGGTGTGCTCGTCGTTGACGTGGGCTGGCACCCGGACATAATTATAGATGTTGGAGTCCCGAACCTGGACGTTCCCATCCTCTGTGATCTCCTGGAGCGCAATATAGTGGCCGCCCCGGGTCCAGTAGCCCTTGTGCTGGATGGAAACTACCAGGTGGTGGTTCTCCAGTCCCTCCCATGCCTTGGCAGGCTCATAGGTTTTCTCCACCAGATAGAAATCCATCGCCGGAGGCTCCTTGACGAAAATCATGCCGTCGGTGCCGTTGCGGTGGCTGTAGCTCCCGTACCGGCGGCACATCTCCGGCGGCGTCAGCAGCTCATCGGACAGATAGGAAGCAACCATTGCCATGGTGGTAATACCGCAGCCGTTGGTTCGCAGCTGGAAGCCGCCGAACATGACACCAGGATAGTCCTGCTGCAAATACAGGGGAATCTCCGGGAACCGCTCATGGGCAATATCGGGGTACAGCAGATCGGAGGTTGTGACCTCCGCCTTTCCCTCAGGAAGGGCGATCTGGTCATAGGCAAAATCCACCGGGTATTCCGCCCGCGCCTGGGTCAGAATGTCCGCCTCCTGCTCAGTAAGCTCACTGTCTGCCGTCTCTACCGCCGCCGCGTCCAGCCGGCCGGAGAAATAGAGGATATGGACACCGTCGTCATCGGTAATGGCCGTGGTGTCGCCGCTCTTACGAGCCGGATCAAAGCACCAGCTATCCAGCTCGGCGGGAAGCTCCCCCTTCTTCACCCGGCTGTAGCCGCCGCCGTCCAGGGCTGAGGCTTCGTCCTGAGAATACAGGTGTGCCAAGTCCTTGAAGGCCGCCTCGGACTTCTGCTCCGTCTGGGTCAAAGGCTGCAAGCGGGTTCTGGCCGCCTTCCGGAACGCCGTCAGAGCTTCCTCGGCGGTTTTGCCGTCGGTTTTCAGCAGGATGTACTTGATGTTCACAAGGTAATCCCCGTCGGTGCTTTCCGTGTACGCCACCTCCGGCGAGGTCAGGTCATAGGTCAGATTGGTAAAGTACATGTAGGAGCGGTTCAGAAGCTGCGCCATAGCCGTCAAATCCTCTTCGGTGGTGCCGAAGGCCTCCTGAGCCAGCGCGGCTGCATCGGCGAAGCCCTTCTCCCCTGCCAGGGTTTTCAGGGTATCCGGCAGGGAATCCAGGTAGGCCTGGTGCATGGTATTGGGGCTGTAGAAGCGGTTGTAGCCGTAAAGGTACTTGGTTGCCGGCATTCCCTCCATGTAGGTGGCATACTTCTCCGGGTCGGGCTGGTACTCCGGCTCCAGAACCAAGGGCACCTCCAGGCTCCGCTGGTTCAGTGCCGCGGCGGTATGCCAGGCGTTCAAGGCCTGCCGGAGGAAATACTGCTGCCAGGAGCCGACGGTGGTATCCGCCTGGCAGGGCTGGGTGTCCAGCGGCGCGTCAAAATCCGGAGCCGGGGTCTTGCCGTCGGCCCGATACTGGGAAACCTCTGCCCAATACCAGACGGCAAGCTCCCCGTTTGTCAGCTTGGTGTCCCCGATCCGGGCAATCACCGCCGACGTGTCCCCTTCCCGGGTATAGGTACCCTTGCAGGTCACGTCATTGGGGTCGCCGTCGGCGGGAACTGTGGCACCCGCCTGAGCCGAGGTGGTTTCCCCCGGAGCGTCCCCATTGTCCCCTGCCGGGGCACAGCCGCATAAAAGCAGCACCGCAAGGACTGCCGCCAGAATTCTTTTCACGCAAAAAACCCCTTTCGGGAAATGATTTGTTATAGTATAACATGGGTGCTTTCGATTTTCAATGAGATGCGACACATTTTTCCGGATTTTCCCGGCGGCTTGACTTTTCCCGGAAAGCATGATACGGTTAAGCCCCCATACCTGACAGGAGGCATTCTATGTTTCGTAATCTGCCAAAGCTGAATCCCCGGCACTGCGCCGTGGCCTTTTTCGCCTCTGCCTTTCAGGCCTTCGGCATGTACCATATTCACGCCCTGTCCGGGGTGACGGAGGGGGGCATTTTCGGACTGATCCTGCTGCTGCGCCACTGGCTGGGGCTGTCCCCGGCCTTCAGCAGTCTGATCCTCAACGGCGGCTGCTATCTGCTGGGCTGGAAAACTTTGGGGCGGGAATTTATCGGCTATTCTGTTGCTGCCGCCCTGGGCTATTCCATGGGCTATCGGGTCTGTGAGCAATTTCCGCCGTTGTTGCCGGGGATCGCCGAGCTTCCCCTGCTGGCTTCCGTCGCCGGAGCCTTGTTCATCGGCATTGGCGCGGGGCTGTGTGTCCGGGTGGGCGGAGCCACCAGCGGGGACGACGCCCTGGCCATGAGCCTGACCCACCTGACGGGCATTCCCATTCAACGGCTGTATCTTGTCAGCGATCTGATTGTGCTGACGTTGTCTCTGAGCTACATTCCCCTCCGGCGAATCGGCTATTCCCTGCTGACGGTGATCCTCTCCGGGCAGATCATCGGGTGGATGCAGAAGGGGAAGAAAGAATAAGCAGCTTCCCTAAAGATGTCATTGCCGCACCAGTTTGCGGGCTTAAATTGGTACAATAGCTTAGGGAACCTCTGATTTATAGCAATTTAACAAATTAACACGAATAACCGCAAGCGCAAAACCAGCCGGAACAGTCAGATGGCGTCACCGCCTTCATCAAGCTTATCACTCCTATTACATCCATTGTATTGTATGTTGATTATATAAAAAAACTCTCAAGATTTTGATTTTCTTGAATGCTAAGGAGCCTCTGAATCAATCATCTGCGGCCGTGAGCGGTTCTTTTCCGCTCACTCTTCGGTATCAAAAACGGGAAGTACATACAGGATTCCACCGTTTTCGATACCTCGATTGGACGAAAAATCTCTCACTCACAGTTCTTGTCAATTTCATCAAAGCTTCCCGGACACTGTCGCAATTACACGGATAACCATTTTATCGAGAATGGTATGAAAATCAAAATGCAGGTACCCGGTGGACACCTGCTGGAACCCGCGCGTCAATGCAAAACAACCCTCTTGCCGGAAAACGGAAACTATGGTATAGTATTTCCATAGTTAACAGCGTTTTGGAGGAACCGGAACATGAAAACGGGAGTTGTTGATGTAGGCGGCGGCCTGCGGGGCATTTACGCCGCAGGCGTTTTGGACTACTGCATGGCGGAGAATATCCATTTTGACCTGGGCATCGGGGTCTCGGCAGGCAGCGCGAATCTGACCTCCTACTGCGCCGGACAAAAGGGACGCAACTACATTTTCTACACGGATTACGCCTTCCGGAAGGAGTATATTGGCTTTGAGAATTTCCTGTCCCAGCGATCCTATGTGGATCTGGACTATGTTTACGGCACTCTGAGCCAGGCGGACGGGGAGTACCCGGTGGACTATCCCGCTATCCGGGACAATCCCATGGAGTTCTATGTGGTGGCCACGGAGGCCAGAACCGGCCGTCCCAAGTATTTTACCAAGGCGGACATCAAGCAGGACAACTACGACATTATGAAGGCTTCCTCGTCCATTCCCTTTGTGTGCAAGCCCTATGAGATTGACGGCGTACCCTATTATGACGGAGCTTTGTCCGACCCTGTGCCGGTGGAGAAGGCATTCTCCCTGGGATGTGACCGGGTGGTGCTTCTGCTGACCAAGCCGGAGCGGCTGCTGCGCACTCCGGGCAAGGACGAAAGGTTAGCCGCCTGCATCCGGCATACCTATCCGGCAGCCGCCCGGAGTCTGTGTCTGCGTGCCCAGCGGTACAACGAAAGCGTGGCTCTGGCTCGGCTCCAGGCCCGTCAGGGCAAGGTGCTGATCGTGGCTCCGGAGGATACCTTCGGCGTAGATACCCTGACCCGGGACAAGGACGCTCTGGATCGGCTCTATCACGCGGGCTACGCCGACGGCGAGAAGATCAAGAAGTTTTTGGAGAAATAAGGGAAAAGGAGCTGCTTGCCGCGGCTCCTTTTTGCGTCATTATTTTGCCGCGGAGGCATCGTTTTTAGAAAGCAGATACACGCAGTACTGGTTCATGCTGATGCCCTCCCGCTTGGCGTGTTCCGTCAGGGACTTGTGCAGACTTCTGGGGATTCTCAGCTTGAACTGGCCGGAGTAGCTTTCTAAGTCGTCCGGCTCCCGGATGGGAACACCGTCCTCCAGGGCGGCTTCCAGCCAGGCCTGCTTGGCATCCCGAGCGTTGGCTACAGCGGCTTCTACCGTTTCTCCGCAGGTAATGCACCCGGGTAGGTCAGGATAGGACACCACATAGCCGCCCTCGTCAGAATCCTCCACAATTTCCATGCGGTAAGGAAGCTCCAGGTATTCATTCAACGTTTTCATTGGCAACCTCACTTTCCACAACTTACTTGACCATTTCCACATAAACCCTCTTAATTGGTTCGTGCTTTGGGATGGTGATCGGCTGACAGCCAGGTTTTCGGAAGGTATAATGGCTGCTGCCGCCTTTGGGCGCGTGCATTTCATAGCCATAGGATTCCAGAACCTTCCGCAGCTCCTCAAATCGGAGACCTTTGCTCAGAGAACAAATCCGTTCCAGTAGCTTCTCCCATTTTGACATCCCAATCCCTCCTGTTCCTTTATTATATATGGTATCGCATGTGGTGTCAAGTGTTTTTGCCAACAAAAAGGAGCTGCTTACAGCAGCTCCTTTTTTGGAATTATTTCACTTCCACCAGCTCATACTCTCTGCTGCCGAAGCCCAACGCGGCGGCGGCTTCGATGGTATGCACGCCGTTCCGGCTCTCGACCCGCTCCAGGAAATGGGCCTTGCCCGGATCGTCGCATCCGTAGACCAGGTCGATACAGGCCTGGTCGATGGCGATGGGATCGGTGGAGGCCAGCACGCCCATGTCGGCAAGGCAAGGATCCTCGGCCACCTCGCAGCAGTCGCAGTCCACGCTCATGTTCTTCATGACGTTGATGTAGACCGCGTTTCCCTTGAAAAGCTCCACCACAGAGCTGGCCGCGTCAGCCATGGACTCCAGGAAGGAATCGTGATCAGCCGTCCAGATCTGCTTGGGATCGCCGGCACCGTGGATATAGGCCTTGCCGAAGGAGGAGGCCACACCGATGGACAGCTGCTTCAGGGCTCCGCCGTAGCCGCCCATGGGATGCCCCTTGAAGTGGGACAGCACCAGCAGGGAATCATAATTGGCAATATCCTTGCCCACAAAATTCTTGTGGATCACCTTGCCATTGGGAATGGGCAGCTCCAGGTCGGGACCCTGGGCGTCCAGCAGGTCAACGGTGAAGTACCGGTTCCAGCCATGTTCCTCCAGCAGAGCCAGGTGCTTGGCTGTGGTGTTCCGGGCACCGGGGTAGGCGGTGTTGCACTCGACGACCGTGCCGCCGACATAATCGATGGTCTCCTTCCAGAAGTCCGGACGGAGAAAATTCTGATTTCCCTTTTCACCGGAGTGAACCTTCACGGCCACCTTGCCGGGAAGCTCCTTGCCAACCAGCTTGTACAGCCGCAGAACGGCATCCGGGGTGATGTCGCGGGAAAAATAAACCGTAGATTTCATAGGGTATCTCCTTGCTTTCTGGATTGTGCCGAAGGCACATCCTTATTCTAAACCGAATGGGACAAAATGGCAAGCATTTTTTACAGCTCCCCGTATTCCATGCCGTAGGGCCAGCCGTTAAGCCCGCCCAGGTTATAGAGCCTGGTGTAGCCCAGCTCGTCCAGCTTGACGGCGGCCAGAGCAACTCGGCGGCCGGTGCGGCAGTAGAGGAGAATGGGCGCGTCCAGGTCGGGCAGAACGTCCAGAATTTCCGCCTCGTCCATAGTCTCCAGATCCTCCTGGGGCAGGAGAATCGCGCCCGCCGCGTGCTCAATGGTGTATTCCTCCTCGGTGCGCACGTCCACCAGGACGCTGCCCGGGCAGGTATCTAAAATGTGCTTTCCTTCCTCGAAGGTGATGAATTCTATCATGAGAGTTCCTCCTATTTCTGCCTTTTTCTCAAAAGCTTCGGCGGCACCGGGAATCGGTGCCGCCGGGTAAGATTCAATCGTCCCGATCCATTTCCTTGAGAATTTCGTCGGCCTTCTCCTGGTTTTCCTTGGCCTTGTCGATGCCCTCGGTGCTCTCCTTGCTGAACAGAATTCGAATGGTCAGGATCATCAGCTTGACATCCAGCAGGAGGGAATAGTTTTCAATATACATCAGGTCAAGGCGCAGCTTGTCATAGGGGCTGGTGTTGTACTTGCCGTAGATCTGGGCGTAGCCTGTCAGGCCGCCCCGAACCTTCAGCCGATAGGCAAACTCCGGAATATCCTTGCAGTATTCGTCGGCAATGACCTTCCGCTCAGGCCGGGGGCCTACGATGCTCATATCGCCCTTGAGAATGTTGATGAGCTGGGGCAGCTCGTCCAGCCGGAAGGGGCGGATGATTTTGCCTACCTTGGTAATCCGGGGGTCGTTGTCCGTGGCCAGCACCGGGCCTTCGTACTTTTCCGCGTCCACGATCATGCTGCGGAATTTCAGAATGTCAAATTCCACCCCGTTCCGGGTCAGACGCTTCTGGCGGAAGAATACCGGGCCCCCGTCCTCCAGCTTGATGGCGGCGGCGATGAGCAGCATCAGTGGGGAGAGAATCAGCAGAACGATGGCACTGATGACAATATCCATAGCCCGCTTGCAAACCCGCTCGGCAGGGGTCAGCCCCGTACCCTTGACGAGCAGCAGTGGCGTGTCAAAGAGGGTGATGTTCCGGGCGCCCCGGAGCATGATGTCCGTGAGCTTGGGGGAGACGTAGGTGCGGACGCGGTAGCGGTAGCAGTATTTGAGCAGATCGTTTCGCAGCTGGGCAGGCACGTCGTTGAGGATCACCGCGTCGTACTTGGGAATCTCCTTCACGATAGCGTCAAGCCCCTCGTCGGAGGAGATCAGCGCGCTGATATTGTACTTATCCTTCCGGGTGTCCATCTTGACCTTCAGCTCCACGCCCCGGCGATGGCCGTAAATGAGAAGCATGTCGTGGGGGGCGTACAGCCGGTGATAGAGGCTGGTGTAGACGAAGATCAGGATCACCGCAATGACGATCTGCACCGCTGTCAGAGTCAGCATTGGGGATGGAGGCAGCAGGGCGTTGCCGATGAGGCACAGCTGCCAATAGGTGATAAAATTCACCAGACACAGGGAAACAACCTGCCCGATCACCAGATCCAGCCGGTGAAGCTGGCCGAACATAGTGCATTCCGAGTTCAGCAGCAAGGCATACAGCAGAACCCCGTAAATGCCCATCAGCACATATTTCCCTTTGTAGACGAAGTATTCCAGGCCATAGCCGAACTTCCAGGCAAAGTAATAGGCCAGGGTCAGCAGGATGACCTCCAGCAGGGTTTCCGCCACCCGGACGAAGCCCTTCATATCCTCATAAGCACCGCGGCTTAGCTTTCTCATTGTCTGTTTGCACATCCTTTTTATTTACAGCATCCCCAAATGGGCAAAAAATCCATAATCGTTTGAATTTTACCACAAAACACCAGAAAAAGCAAGTCACAGCCGGAATTTTCCCAAAAGAGCGTCTGTGCTGTAAATAGATATGACCCAATGAAGGAGAAAAAATGATGTGGCATATGACAGGTTGCAGGATGGACGCATCGTCAGATGTGTCCGTCCTG
>ERZ808262.932-NODE-932-length-10046-cov-3.055050_pt1 | contig 10046 bp, 11 predicted proteins | sample MGYA00520895_ERZ808262 | MGnify/ENA primary metagenome ERZ808262 (study PRJEB31516, sample SAMN03275588) | gut metagenome | biome: mammalia-associated habitat; material: feces | host: Papio cynocephalus | place: Kenya | collected 2012-08-02 ... | reverse complement strand
CCCGAATGGAGTCCAATAATGACGTCCCCCGCGCGGATGGACTTCCCGGTGATCAAATCGGCTTTCGAGACGTGCCCGACGATTGTCCCCACGAGATCGTATTCGCCGAGCGGGTACAGCCCCGGCATCTCGGCCGTCTCGCCGCCGAGGAGAGCCATCTTGTTTTCTTTGCACGCTTTGCAAAGACCTGAAACAATCTGATTGAACTGGCGCGCATCGAACTTCGCCGCGCCCACGTAATCCATGAAGAAAAGAGGTTTCGCGCCTTGGACGAGGATGTCGTTCACGCAGTGGTTCACGATGTCCTGGCCCACCGTGTCGTGCTTGTTCATCATGCAGGCGATCTTGAGCTTCGTGCCCACGCCGTCCGTTGAAGCGACCAGAATCTGATCTTTGCCCGCCGGCACTTTGTGAAGTCCGCCAAAAGAACCGATACCCCCGATCACACCCGGTGTCTTGGTGCTGGCCACCATCGTCTTGATTGCCGTCAAGGCGGCCATCTTGTTGTCGATATTTACGCCGGATTGCGCATACGCAGACTTCGTCTCAGACATCTTCTCTTCCTTAAAATCTATACTTGAAATAAAAATCGGACATCAAGGGCGGGGCGCCTTCTCGAATGAGAAAAGCGCCCGTCCCGCTCGTCCTGCTTAGAGCTTGTCGTTGGAGCCCAAAACATTGACGATCTTGTGGATATAGAGCTTCTTCATCTCGTCGCGAGCCGGCCCGAGGTACTTGCGGGGGTCGAATTCCGCCGGATGTTCCGCGAAGTACTTGCGGATCGCCGCGGTCATCGCCAAACGCGAGTCGCTGTCGATGTTGATCTTGCACACCGCGCTCTTGGCGGCTTCGCGCAGCTCGGACTCCGGAATGCCCACCGCGTCCGGGAGCTTGCCGCCGTATTTGTTGATCGTGTCGACATATTCCTGCGGCACGCTCGAAGACCCGTGCAGCACGATCGGAAAGCCCGGGAGCTTCTTCTCGATTTCCTTGAGCACGTTGAACGCAAGCGGCGGCGGAACGAGGCGGCCGGTCTTGGGATCGCGCGTGCACTGCTCCGGTTTGAACTTGTAGGCGCCATGGCTCGTGCCGATGGAAATCGCGAGCGAATCGCAGCCCGTGCGCTGGACGAACTCGACGACCTCTTCCGGACGCGTGTAGTGCGACTCTTCCGACGAAACTTCGTCTTCCACGCCGGCGAGCACGCCCAGTTCGGCCTCGACCGTCACGTCGTACTTGTGCGCGTAGTCGACGACCTGCTTCGTGAGCTTGACATTCTCGTCGAACGGCAGGGCGCTGCCGTCAATCATGACCGAGCTGAAACCCGAATCGATGCAGCTCTTGCATGTCTCGAAGCTGTCGCCATGATCGAGGTGAAGCACGATTTGCGGATTCTTGCAGCCGAGTTCCTTGGCGTAGGCCACCGCACCCTCGGCCATGTAGCGCAGAATCGTCGGGTTGGCGTACTTGCGCGCACCCTTCGAAACCTGCATGATGACCGGAGACTTCGTCTCGACGGCGGCCTGAATAATCGCCTGCATCTGCTCCATCGTGTTGAAGTTGAACGCAGGAATCGCATAACCGCCCTTGACGGCCTTTGCGAACATTTCCTTGGTATTGACGAGACCAAGATCTTTGTAGCTGACCATGTTTGACTCCTTATTTTAGACCCCTCTCGGGGTGATTTGACATAATTATACCAAAATTAACCTTACTCATGCAAGCAAAACCACGCACAAAACCCACGTCAAACGCCCTTTTTACACCGTTTTCGGCGGAATTCTCCCTCAAAACCGCGCGGAAGCCGCTTCTCGCCCCCCTAAACAGCCCCAAAGGCCCGCTGCAAGGCGCAAATGGACGCATACGGATCGTCCGCTCCGCACACGGGCCGGACCACGGCGAAATTGCGCGCGCCCCCCGCCTTGACCGCCCCGATCGTCTCCAGGTTGATGCCCCCGATGGCCACCGCCGGGAACGGCACCGCGGCGATCATCTCCCCGGCCCGGACCGGTCCCAGCACGGGGTCGGGAATGTCCTTCGTCGGCGTCGCGTAGACCGGCCCCACCCCGATGTAGTCCGGCCGCGCCGCCCCTTCCGCCGCGGCCGCGGCATGCGCCTGCTCGAGATTGTGCGTCGAAAGACCGACAATCCGCAGTTCCGGATACCGCGCCCGGACCTCCGCGACCGGCATGTCGTCCTGCCCGACGTGCACGCCGTCCGCCGCGACTTCCGCCGCAAGCGCCGGATCGTCATTGACGATGAATGCCGTTTCCGTCCCCCGGGTGAGCGCCCGAATCCGCCGCGCGACGCCTAAAACCTCCTCCCGCGGGGCGTGTTTCATGCGCAACTGCAGCATTTTCACGCCCGCCTTGACCGCCGCCTCGGCGCACGCCGCGTACCCGACCTTCGGATTCGTCATGACCAAATAAAAGCCAAAATCTTCCATTTCAGATCCTGTTGTCCCAGTTCTTGAAGACGACTTCCTGCCCGTTCTTCTTGATCGCCGCGTACACCTCCTCCGGCGCACGCCGGTCCGTCAGCGTGAATTGGGCGACATCCGCCTTATGCTCCTTCTCGAGGACCGCATACCCGCCTGGCGTCACGCGGCTCCCGGCGCTCATGTTGTCCGCGGCGACCTGCACGATGTAATCGCGGAAAGCCGGCGCTTCACGCGTCGAAACCGTCATGCAGCATTGCGGGAAAACGATCCGGAACGCGAGCATCATGAGGTCCACGTCGCGCTCGTCGACCGGGGCGGGCGGCACAAAGCCCCCTTCCACCGGACAAAACCGCGGAAACGCGAACTGCACCTTCGCCTCGTAGCACGCCCGCATCAGATAGAACGCGTGCGCCCCCAGCGAAGCCGCCTCGGGCCGCCACGGCCCAAGCCCCCCCAGAAACGCGCACCCGAGCGTCCGAAAACCCGCTTTCCCCGCCCGCAACTGCGTCCAGAGCCGGAAATCGTAATTGCTCTTGGGTCCCGCCGGATGCATCTCCTTATAGAGGATAGGGTCGTACGTCTCCTGAAAGCACGTGAGCCCCTCGTACCCGGCCTTGAACAGCTCCCGGTACCCTTCTTCGGTCTGGGGCGCGACTTCCAGCGAAAGATTGGAAAACATCTTCTTGAGCAGCCGCCCGACTTCCGCCAGATGCGCGACCGTATTGACGCGCGGATCCTCCCCGGCGACGACGAGAAGCGAATCGATCCCCGTCGCCCGGATGGCTTCCGCCTCCTCGCGGATCTCTTCCAGCGTCAGGTTCCGGCGCACCGTCCCCGTATGCTGGATGCGGAAATCGCAATAGCGGCACGAATTGATGCAGGTGTTGCCGATGTAGAGCGGCGCGTACACGCTCACCGTCTTCCCGTAGTAGCTCTGCCGCGCCCGCCGGGCCCGATACCGCATCTCGTCCAGGAACCCGTAGGCCGCGGGCGAGAGGAGATTCAGCAAGTCGAACCAGTCGTGCCCGGAAGGCTTGGCCAGCGAGGCGGCGACTTGCGCCGCCGTCACACGCCCGAAATAGTCCGAAACCTCCTTTTCCGAATACTTTAGCAGCGGAAACATCCCTCGCCTCTCTCCCTTTACTTGAAAATGTCGAACGTATGCTGCGGCGAAGTCGCCTGCGCATAGCGTCCGGCCGCCGGCGGATCCGCCTCGCGCGCCAATTCCGCCGCCCGCACCGCCAGGCGGAACGCTTCCGCCATCTTGACGGGGTCCCCCGCCGCGGCGACCGCCGTGTTCGCCAGCACCGCGTCCGCGCCCATCTCGATCGCCTCCGCCGCGTGCGAGGGCAGCCCGATGCCCGCGTCCACGACGACCGGAACCTGGCTTTGCTCGATGATGATCTCGATCATGTCGCGCGTGCGGATGCCGCGGTTGGACCCGATGGGCGCGCCCAGCGGCATGACCGCCGCGGCCCCCGCGTCCTCGCAGTGCCGGGCCAGGACGGGATCGGCGTTGATGTAGGGCAGAACGACCATCCCCAGCTTCACGCATTCCTTGACCGCCTCGAGCGTCTCGACCGGGTCGGGCAGAAGATAGCGCGCATCCGGATGGATCTCGAGCTTGATCCAGTTGAATCCCGCCGCGCGCGCCAGTTTGGCCAGGCGCACCGCCTCGAGCGCCGTCCGCGCGCCGGACGTATTGAGCATGACTTCGACCTTCGTGCGGTCGATGACCTTCAGGATGTCATCATGCGCCGCATCGTCCTCGTGCACCCGCGTCAACGCCGTCGTCACGAGTTCCGTGCCGCTCGCCTCGATGGCCGCGCGCGTCAAGGACGAATCGCCGAACTTGCCCGTCCCCAGGAAAAAGCGGTTCGTGAAGGTGCGCCCGCCTATCGTCAATTTCTTCATGTGTCAGATTTCCTTTCCCAAAAGCCATGCCACCGCCGCGTTCGCCTGCATCGCCGCGGCGATCCCGACCCGGGGCGAAACCGGCGCGCACGTCGCGTTCACCCCCGAGGCGCCGTCGCCCACCAAAACGAGATTCGCGCCGACCTGCCGGATCTTGATCGCCGCGCTGCGGCCCCAGCCCGCCAGACCGCTCGCCGCCACAAGCCGCACCCTACGCGGCAAAAGCGCCCCGTACAGCATCGCCTTCGCCGCGGCGTTGTCGAACGCCTCGACGACCAGGTCGCACGCCGCGAACGTGTCCGCCGCGTTCTCCGCCGTCAGCCGCACGTCCCGCATCTCCAATTCAAGATCGGGGTCTATCCGCCGCAGGTTCTCCTCGAGCGCGGCGACTTTCTTCCGGCCCAGCTGGTCGCGGAAGAAGAACTGCCGGTTCAAGTTGGACGCGTTGACCGTGTCGAAGTCGCAAATCACGAACTTCTTCACCCCCGCGCGCACCAAATGCGCCGCGACGTTCGAACCCAGCCCCCCCGCGCCGGCTATGCCGATGCGGGCGGACTCCAGAACCTGCCGCTCGGAGTCCGTCAAATAAGGATTGGCTCCCATCGCTCAACCCCCGGCGACGATATGGAAAACGTTGAGTTCCGCGCCGTCTTCCAAAGGCAGCTTCGCCAGACGCGCCGCGTCCGAATAGACTTCGCCCTTGTACTCCACCAGCACGGTCGCGGGCACAATACCCCGCGCCGCGAGAAAGTCGTATACCGTCGAATCGGATGTCTCGACCTTCTTTCCTTGATAATTCAGTGTCATCTTTACTCCCTCCGCCAGCATGACCTGGTTCAGGTTCAACGGGTCTATTCTCAGCCAGAACCGCCTGGCACCCCGAAACAAATGCTATTATACCATATTCTTCCCCGCCCTGCACGCAAAATCACCCCGTCGTGCCGCCGGCGAGGTCTGACACAATAATGACTCTTCTTTCGTGATTATCCGCCTCAGGAGTTGACGATGGCGCCACGAACGGCAAGGTCGATGGCACTATAGGCGTAAGTCGCCTTGCCGAGCTGCTGGGGATCGCCACGGACAGCCGAAACAATCAGTTCGCCGAGTTGACTGATCACCGGCTTGATTTTAGCGTTGGCCGAGGTTCCCGCATAGAACGCCACGATGTCGTCGACCGGACGATCCCAAACTAGCCTACTTTTATCTGGGTCGAAACGCATAAATGCCATAATAGTATACTGCAACGGGGCGACATAACCATCCTGCGTTTCATAAACGCCCTTTTGCTGAATGTAACCGGGCGTATGGAAACGACAGGGTTTGTCATGCCTAAGCGTGGCATCCTTTCCTTTGTTTGACTTCTTTGCGAACGGGGATAGGCGTCCATAGGAGCCCCCCCTCCCTTCCGATCCACCGAATTTGTTGTACAAGGACGGAAACGAAAATTCGATGGAATCCCAAATACGCGGAATATCTTTGAGGATCTTCAACGAATCCTTGAGGACGGCGCATTCGACATCGAGGTTGTTCTCGTCGTAACGGTTCTTCCAGAGCGTGAGAACGTTCTGTACCTGTTCGGCACACTTCCCGCGTCCGCTGTAAAACCCTGTCGCCGAAGAATGGAAATCGGCAAGAAGCGACGGGCATTGCCCCGACTTTTGCAACTGGGTGAAGATAAACGATACAAGGGCAAGCACGTATTCGCCCTTCACGACCTTTCTGGAATCGCCCGTTGACCAAGCGACTATATCCTTAAGGTAAATGGGGAGGTTTTCCTTGACAATATCAAATATACCCCTCTGATTGTCAGAAGCAAGGTTTGAAAGCTGGGCGTTGTTATTCCTGGCCTGGGAAATGTCAAAGATGCTACTAGTAAATGCGGAAAGTGACTCTTCGGTTATCTCGGGCACGGTAATGATCTCAACCGGCACCATGAAGTTGAAACTCACACCATTATTGCTCAGCGCATAGCGGACGATGTCGCTGTTCTCGACCCAGAACTCCTTGAGCGCAGACCACTCCCTAATCCTCTTAACCTTTGCCAGAAGCTGCTCGTCATCAGCAAAAAGACGCTCAAGAATGAAACAAGAAATCGCAAATAAATTGTGCCCTCCATCGAGAACATCCTCGAAATTGCGGTAGTTCGGATCAAAAGAAAGGCGAATTCGGTTGCGTTCAAGTTCTTCAACAACGGAACAGGAAATCAGAAGCCCCTTGGATTTGCAACTCATCAGCTCCGGCGATCCGGCAAGCGTCTCCTTTATAGCTTCGGTCGCCTGATTAATTCTAGGTCGACGGGGATTTGCCTCTAACTCGGATACACTCAAAACATCTAGCACCCCTTTCGCACCGATGTAGCCTAGATATTTGCGGATAGCGCCATTAGCCACATCCTGCTTGACTAGTTCTTCGATTTTAAGGATGATCGAGTTCTTAACCTTTGTCTTATTATTAGACATAATTTAACTTCGCCTTTCAGTTTTGCATTTCCGTCTGACGAAATCTCGATTGTCCCTGCGACAAACCTTCCGGTTATGCCTTGATCGTTTTCACGATCTTCCAGAGCTCTATCCAGACCTCGTTGTCATCTTTCGTGCAGAACCCCATCTGAGGCCTTAGGAAGTTACCTTCCCCTACGGACAACGGAAACATTGTATCATATTTTCGTGTTTCTTGTCAATAGGGAAATCGAATTTTCCCTTAATAATTCAAGATGGACTGTCAAGGGGCTTGTTCGTTTACCAAATACTATACATCGGCGCAAAATATTTAGCCTGTATAAAATGTCTAAAGCGACAACACGGGGGTTCGTCGTACCCCAGCACGAGGAATAGGAATATTTTTGTGAGCGATTCGCCCGAAAAGGACGAATACTTGTAGAGTCCGCCGCCCAACAGTATATTCGCGCAAATATGCCGCCCATCTGCTGAACGGAAAGATCCGCTTCCGCGTCCGGAAGGGGCGTGGAAGGACCTGCATAAGCTCTGCGCGCCGGACGCCCGTTTCCATTCTCCCTATAATAAGGCTGCGCGAATGTTCCGCCCGTGTTTCGCCGGTTACGATCCCGGGCAAGGGACTTCCGGGACGGGCGGCGATCCTCTGTCGCCGTCGGGAAACCGATCCATCCTCTTCGAAACATGTTCACAGACACGGACCGACTCCTGGGATCGGCACGAGAAAGATAGAGATTGTGGTCTCTTGGGTGAAAGACCGCGGTCTTTTGAAACGTTCTGCCGATGACGCGGTCGCGGCATCCCGTACCCACCAAGGCTTCAAGCCGCTATCTGCTTGTCTTGCGCCTGATTATTGTGTTAATGACGGTTTTACGCAACTCTCACGCGGGAAACGACACGTGCACTCCCGTGCATACTGCACGATGCGGCGCCACACCCCTCGGGGACGGACTGCCGCCGCCCCGCCAAAGCCGGGAAGAAGCCGGAATCCGTCCCGTCCAAGAAGAAAAGGCGTACACAGTATTTGGCAAACAAGCAACCACCCCCATTTCTTACCAGTACACTTTCTATTGACCGCCGGCGCGTGGACGCGGATTCCGCCGCATCCCGCCCAATACCCCCCGAAACGCCGCGGCGCGACCGGACGGATCCGGGGAGGTCGCGACATGCGAAGATGGGCTCGCCTGGGGCCGAACAAGGGCCCTTCCTGTCCCTCTCGCCGTCTCCCGGTCAAAAGACCGCGGTCTTTTGCTCCGGAGACCGCGGTCTCTTGACCCTGAGACCGCGGTCTCTTGCGGACGTCTTCGGCACGCGACGTCCACGTGGCGGTTTGAACGGCAAAAGGTACGCTTGGAAGCCGCCCGGACCGTGCGCACAACAAGAACGGAGGATGACGGGAATATTTCGCTTCCTTGGCGAAGAAGTCCGCGCTCGACGCCGGGGAACAAGGGCGAGAACCGCGCAAAATCCGCATATTTCTGTGTATTTTCAGCCTTTTAAACTTTTTGAAATATCGGGTTGACGGCGCACACGCATTTATGTTATACTATATCCCATTCAACCGTGGTGGGATGGCCGAGCGGTTAGGTAGCGGACTGCAAATCCGCTTACAGCGGTTCAACTCCGCTTCCCACCTCCAAGAGAGAAGTCCGACAAGGACTTCTTTTTTGTTTTATCCCCCTGGTTTCAGTCCGCCCAATAAGGGCGCATATCGTCCGGGACGGGTGCTTCAAAGGCCAATGGAACGCCCGTTACCGGGTGGCGAAGCGCGAGTTTCCAGGCGTGCAGCATCTGCCGCGGCGGGACGGGCGAAAGACGCTTGTCGAGCGCGCTCTTCCCGTAGGTCGCGTCCCCGATGACAGGGCATCCCAAAGAGGCCATGTGCACGCGGATTTGGTGCGTGCGCCCCGTCTCGATTCGGCAGACCATGCGGGAAATCGGGCTCCCACAGGCGTCCGTAGTCGCCAGAACCCGCCAATCCGTGATGGCCTCCTTGCCGTTTCTCTCGACTATCGCCATGCGTTTGCGGTCGACGGGATGGCGGCCGATCAGATTCACGATCCGTCCGGCATCCAGCCGCGGCCGCCCGTGGCAGATGGCCAGATACGTCTTTTCGATTCCGGCATGCCCGGCGAACGCGCGAACGAGCCCCGCCATCGCCTTTTCGCTCTTGGCGACGACGATGAGTCCGCTCGTATCCTGGTCCAGCCGGTGCACGATACCGGGACGCGCCACGCCGCCGATGCCCGAGAGGGCCGGGCAGTGGTGGAGGAGCGCGTTCACGAGCGTGCCCGTGAAATGTCCGGGCGCCGGATGCACCACCATCCCGGGCGCCTTGTTCACGACCAGCATATCCGCGTCTTCGTAGACGACCGCGAGCGGTATCGCCTCCGGTTCGGGTATCGCCGGCACGGGGGGCGGAATCTCAACCTCTATCGTATCCTTTTCCGAAACCTTCAGGCCCGCTTTCGCCGCGGGCGCGCCGTTTACCTTGACGAACCCCGCCTTCACGAGCCCTTCTAGGCGCGAACGCGAGAAGTCCGGATACCGTTCCTGCAGAAACTTGTCGAGCCGTTCCATCCGCCTCAGTCCTCCCGCCAGCGGATGTAGCGGACTTTTGAATCCTTGACGTACCCTTCCGCTTCGACCGTATGCGTCATCCCGCCCGATTCGCCCGTTATCCGGATGGTGAAGACCGTATCCTTGTCCGTTGAAAAGGACAGGTATTCCGCCGCCTCGGATCCCACGGAAAGCGTGGAATCGACCAGTGAGACCCGCTCGCACAAATCCGAAAAATCCTTGAACGGCCACTGGATGCGCGTCTCGTCCACCGTATAGGACTCGGGCAGAACGCCGCGCGCCTGGATAATCGCCCGGGCGCAATCCTGCGCGTCTTCCAGCGCCTCGTCTTCCTCCGGATTCCGGTAGACGCCCGGGATGGAGAGGAGCGCGTCCACGTTTTCGCACGTGTTGACGTTTATCTTCTTGCCGCCTTCGGTGCAGAACAGATCCAGAATGCCGCGCACCGTGATCTGGTCGTCCTCGCGCTCCCACGGATTGATTACGCCGCCCGTGAGAACTTGCGGATAGTCCCGGAAGCCGCGCACGTATTCGAGCTCCTTCACGTCCGGTATGCGCCCCTGCCGCGGACGCCGCTTCAATTCGATTTTTTCTTCGTCCGTGCCTGTGAACTTCTCTTCCAGCTCCTCGTACCACTGGTTTTCCGCACCGCACGCCTT
>ERZ808262.929-NODE-929-length-10053-cov-2.685037_pt1 | contig 10053 bp, 8 predicted proteins | sample MGYA00520895_ERZ808262 | MGnify/ENA primary metagenome ERZ808262 (study PRJEB31516, sample SAMN03275588) | gut metagenome | biome: mammalia-associated habitat; material: feces | host: Papio cynocephalus | place: Kenya | collected 2012-08-02 ... | reverse complement strand
TGACTACCCTGCCAAAATTCCCGAATCCGAAGTAAAACCCATTGCGGAAACCGGCGAAATCGTCTTAAGCCGCGTGGTGGTTCCCGAATATGTCATTGTCCACGACGGGGCTCCCAGTGACCGCACCGCCCAGAATTACTGGGTCAAATACACGGATTATATCAAAAACGTGGCTTCCTCCGAAATCTATTCCACCTGGCCGGAATCCACCATTTATGCCAACGTGCTGGCTATCATGTCCTTTACGCTGAACCGCGTCTACACGGAATGGTACCGGAACCAGGGCTACAACTTTACCATTACCAGTTCCACCGCCTACGACCAGAAATGGATTTACGGCAGGAACACCTACCAGAACATCAACCGGGTAGTGGACAGTATCTTTGCCAACTACGTTTCCCGCCCCGGCATCCGCCAGCCGCTTTTTACCTCCTACTGCGACGGTCAGCGCGTGACCTGTTCCGGTTTGAGTCAGTGGGGTTCCAAATACCTCGGTGACCAGAGCTACACCGCCATCCAGATTTTGCGCTATTATTACGGAAACGACATTTATATCAACACCGCGGATGTCATCTCCGGCGTTCCTTCCTCCTTCCCCGGCTACGATTTAACCATCGGTTCCTCCGGCGACAAGGTGCGCCAGCTCCAGCAGCAGTTAAACCGCATTGCCCAGAATTACCCTGCCATTCCCAAGGTTACGGCAGACGGCATCTACGGTTCCGCTACGGCTGCTGCCGTCCGCAGCTTCCAGAACATTTTCGGGCTGCCCGCCACCGGCATCACGGACTTTCCGACCTGGTACGCCATCTCCCGCATCTATGTGGGCGTCACCCGGATTGCGGAGCCGTCGTAAACTTGTTATGCGGATGCACGAAAAAAGGGGGCTGTTTTGCACAGCTCCCTTTTGTTTTTCTAAAAGCTCCGGATTTTATCGCTTCCGTCATCCACGGTGTTTTCTATCTTCAGTATCTTTACGTCATAACCGGCACCGGGATTTACTTCTACGGAAACCACATCGCCCACCTTGTGCCCCAAAAGCGCTTTTCCTAAGGGAGACTCGTTGGAAATGAGGCCATGCAGGGAATCTCCCCGCATGGTCGTTACAATCTTGTAAACCTCCGTGCTGCCGTCATCCGCAAACTCTATGGTAACCGTGTTGTCGATACCCACTTCATCCTCGGCGGACTCGTCGGATATGACCTCCGCCGTCCTTATCATACGGTCCAGGAAACGGATACGGCTTTCGTTTTTGTTCTTTTCCTTCTTGGCTGCATGGTATTCAAAGTTTTCACTTAAATCCCCATGTGCCCTGGCTTCCTTCACATCCTCCAAAAGCTTCGGACGCAATGTCAGCTTCCGGTATTCAATTTCCTCTTCCATACGACGGATATCGTTTTTCGTCAGCTTGTCGTTCATAGCCTGTCCGCATCCTTTCCTTACATGCAGCCGCTTTAAGCGGCTGCATGCTCCCAGCACTCTTCTGTGGGGTTTATTTTGCAAGCAGCATCATGATTTCGTTGCTTCTGTTTACAAACTTGGTCATATCTTCCGGCTTTAAGGGTGCATGCTGCAGCTTTGCAAGGTCGTAAAGCTGTTCGCAGATCATACCCACATGCTCATCCTCCTGATGACCGATTACATACTGTACCAGCGGATGGTTGGCATTTAAAATTAAGGTCTCGCCTTCTTCCGCCATGTCACCCATACCCATGCCATTCATGGCATACATCTTCATCATGTCCTGCATACGGCGGCTTTCCTCGGAAAGGGTAATCATGGAAGAAATCTTCTTGTTTTTCAGCTTCTCTACCTTAACTTCCAGCTTATCCTTCTTTAAGGCCTTCTTCATAATCTTGGCAATGGCTTCTGCCTGACCCTTCATTTCCTCTTCCGCTTTCTTGGAAGTCTTGGACTTGAAGGTATCTGTCAGGTCGGCATCGATTCTCTGGAATTTAATGCCCTCGTTCTTGGCCTCCAGCTGGGAAATAAACGGCTGGTCAATATTGTGGTTCAGGATAATCGCATCCATCTTGGCAGCCTTGAACATGTTGATGTACTGGCTCTGCTGTACCTCATCGGTAACATAATAGATAACCTTTTCCTTCTTTTCTTCGCCCTCGGCAGCATCGTCTGCATTGCCGTCAGTTGTACTGCCGTCTGCAGTATTGCCATCGGAAATGACTTCTGCTTCTACCTTGTTGCCGTTTTCATCGGTTGCATTCTCTGCTGCATCCGGGTCAGTCTTGTTGACTTCCAGGCACTCCGGCAGCGTCATATATTTACCGTCCAGATTCTTAAAGAGAATGTAGTCCGTCATCTTCTCGCAGAACTTGCCGTCCTTTAAGCAGCCGAACTTGATGAACGGGCTGATATCGTCCCAGTATTTCTCGTATTCTTCTTTTTCGGTCTTGCACATACCTGCCAGCTAGTCAGCCACTTTCTTGCTGATGTAATCGGAAATCTTCTTGACAAAACCGTCGTTCTGCAGAGCGCTTCGGGAAACGTTAAGAGGCAGATCCGGGCAATCGATGACACCCTTTAAAAGCATCAGGAATTCCGGAATAACCTCTTTGATATTGTCGGCAATAAATACCTGGTTGTTGTAAAGCTTAATGGTTCCTTCGATGGACTCATATTCCATATTAATCTTCGGGAAATATAAAATACCTTTCAGATTGAACGGATAGTCCATATTCAGGTGAATCCAGAACAGAGGTTCCTTGTAATCCTGAAATACCTTTCTGTAAAAAGCAATATAATCATCCTTGGTACATTCATTCGGATTTTTCATCCACAGAGGATTGGTATCGTTCAAAAGCTCGGGACGTTTCTTGATTTTCAGTTTTTCTTCGTCGCCTTCTTTTTCCGGCTTAATGGTTTCGATAACCTCATCGGACTCTAATTTTTCTTCTGCCTTGATAATCTGGGTTTCCTTGATATCTTCCTTGCTTAAATAAATTTCAGTCGGCATGAAGGAGCAGTACTTCTTGATAACCTCTCTTGCCTTGTATTCATTACAGAATTCCAGACAATCTTCCATTAAGAACAAAGTAATGGTGGTGCCGACTTCTGCCTTATCGCCGTCCTCCATGGAAAATTCCGTACCGCCGTCGCATTCCCAGTGCACCGCCTTGGCGCCTTCCTTGTAGGATAAGGTGTCAATGTGTACTTTGTCCGCAACCATAAATGCGGAATAGAAGCCCAGACCGAAATGTCCGATAATCTGGTCTGCGTTGCTCTTGTCCTTGTATTTTTCAATGAAATCCGCTGCGCCGGAGAATGCAATCTGGTTGATGTATTCTTCTACTTCGTCAGCGGTCATGCCAAGACCGTTATCCTTAAAGGTAAGGGTCTTTTTCTCCGGGTTGACAATTACGTCAATTCTCGGTTTGTAGCCTTCGGGGAGCTCGTACTCTCCCATCATATCCAGCTTCTTTAATTTGGTAATGGCATCACAGCCATTAGAAATCAGTTCCCTGTAAAAGATATCATGGTCGGAATACAACCACTTTTTAATAATCGGGAAAATATTGTCACTGTTAATTGATAAACTGCCTTTTTTTGCTGCCATATAAAACACTGTCCTTCCTATACTAAAATACCGCCTGCCCGACGCAGGCTTATTTCATCACATAAATGTAGTGTAAATCTGTCATGGCAAAAAGTCAATATAAAAATTAGCACTCATTCAAGGTGAGTGCTAATAATTTTATAAACTTTATTAAATTTATAGAAAATACGAATCAAACACCTTGAAAAAATCGGAAGTGGTGACTTCCGGGTCCTGAACACAGGTAACCTCTTTCCAGAGCTTTTCATTCAGGGTTCTTGTCAGGGTTTCCACATAACTGTCGTATTCTTCCCCGAATACTTCCTTCTTCCGTTCTTCCATGATGATCTGCTTATTGTGGTCGGTTTCTTCCCGGTTGTAGGTGCTTAAGCATTTCAGAATATGGTATCCGTCTTCATCCTCAATAATATTGCTGATTTCGCCGGTGCTCATATTGAAAACCACATCTTCCAGCTCTTTCGATACCTGACCTTTGCCGATGGAAGTCCGGATGTCTGCATATTCACTGTACTGCGCCGCCACACTTTCAAAATCGTGGGCTCCGTCCGTAGCCAGTGCATAAGCTTCTTTTGCCTCATTGTAGGCTGCCGTTTTCGTTGCCTCGGCATATTCCACCCGCTTGCCGCTTCCGTCCGTGGTGTACGTGCGGATATAAATCTGCTCCACCGTTACCATACGGGCCTCGTCATCGCTGATTTCGGGATTGATATCCTGAATAATCTGGGCATATACCTTTTCCGCCAACGCATATTCCGTATACATCTGCAGGATGAGCTTTTCGGAAAGGTTCAGGGTTTCGATTTCCTTTTCATTTAAGGAAGCGTAAAACGTATCGGCTGCCGCCTTCACGCTGCTTTTTTCCGCATCATCCAGCGTTACCTTTCGCTCCTGCGCCATAAGATTCAGTGTCTTTATCTGGGCTATCCGCGCCAGTACGGTTTCCTTCAGATTGTCCTGCAAAGTGACGCCGTTCTGGCTCACTTCAAAAATCTGCTCGCCGAATACTTCTTCGTATTCATTCTGCACAGTCGTCAGATACAACATAATTTCCGGTACCCGGCAGGACATGTTCTCTATCTTGAACACTTCATCCTTGGCAAAACCGGTGGTCAGCACCACCTTGGTGGTACTGCCGCTTTTGCCGCAGCCCGCAAGCAGCATCAGAACGGAAAGCAACGCTGCCGCAAGCCGTTTTCTTTTTCCTTTATTTTTACTGAATAACATGAATCCATCCCTTAGGGCCTTCGATACGTCCCATCTGAATACCGGTCAGTGTTTCATAAAGCTTTCTGGTAACAGGGCCCATATCGTCCATACCGCTGGGCAGGCAGATTTCATTGCCGTGGTCAACAATCTTGCCGACAGGGGAAATAACGGCTGCTGTACCGCAGAGACCGCATTCTGCCATGTCTTTCAGTTCATCCTTGTAAACTTCTCTTTCTTCTACTTCCAGTCCTAAGATATCTCTTGCTACTACCACTAAGGAACGTCTGGTAATGGAAGGAAGAATACTGTCGGACTTCGGTGTTACAACCTTGCCGTCCTTGGTTACGAACAGGATGTTAGCGCCGCCGGTTTCCTCAAGCTTGGTACGGGTTGCCGGGTCAAGATACATATTTTCCGCATAACCTTCCTTGTGTGCCGTTACGATAGCATGAAGGCTCATTGCATAGTTAAGTCCGGCTTTGATGTGTCCGGTTCCGTGAGGTGCCGCACGGTCAAAGTCACTGATTTTAACGGTAATGGGTTTTGCGCCGCCTTTGAAGTAAGGACCTACGGGCGTACAGAACATTCTGAACTGATACTCGTCTGCGGGTTTGACGCCGATAACCGGGTTGCTGCCGAACATGTAGGGTCTGATGTAAAGAGTTGCACCGCTGCCGTAAGGAGGCACATATGCCGCATTGGCTGCTACTACCTTATTGACGGCATCCATAAATCTTTCCTTCGGGAATACGGGCATTTCCAGTCTTGCTGCGGAATCCATCATTCTTTCTGCATTTAAGTCCGGGCGGAAGGTTACGATATGTCCATCCTCTGTGGTATAAGCCTTTAATCCTTCAAATACGGTCTGTGCATACTGGAGTACGCCTGCGCATTCATTCAGTACAATATTAGGATCTTCTGTCAGGGTGCCTTCGTCCCATGCACCGTTTTTGAAATTGGATACATACCGGTAATCTGTCTGGATATAACCGAAACCGATGCTGCTCCAGTCAATGTTTTTCTTTGTTGTATTTTCCATAATCTGTACTTCCTCTCCTATATTTTTTTACAATTATTATCCTTTTTTTACGAAAAGTCAACTACTTCTCCTATGCCTTTCGCTCATACTTTCTAAAATAATAGGTTATGTCAAAGTAGGTCTGTTCATCGCTTTCTTCCGTAAGCTCCCATCCCTCGCTCCTGTCCAGGTTTTCAAAAAAGCGATTGGCATCGTATGATTTTTCTATATAAAGAACATACGCCGTGTCGCACTTGGGTAAAAGCGCCTTAAATACACTTTCTCCGCCGTACACAAAAATGCTTTCCTGCTCTTTTTCCTCAATCAGCTCTTCCAGTTCCTCCACGGAATGGGCAACCGTCACCCCTTTTTGCGCAAACTGTGCATCCTGTGTCAGAATAATATTTTCCCTGCCGTACAGGGGCTGTCCCTGCGGAAGCGCCTGCAGTGTCTTTCTTCCCATAATAATGGTCTTTCCGAGTGTCAGGCTGTCGGTATTTCTCTGCTCCGCCGGAATTCTTGTCAGAAAATCCCCCCCTTTGCCGATAGCCCAGTTTTCATCCACCGTTACAATAATGTTCATATCCTCACCATGCCTTTCCTAAAATATCCCGGTTGCCTTAAATGGCAATTGGGATATTTTCTATCTGGGGTCCGAATTCATAACCCTCTACTTTTACATCGTTGCGGGTGAACCGGTAAAAATCATGAATATCGGGATTTAACCAGAACTTCGGTGCCTCTTTGGGCTCTCTGGTAATCAGTTCTTTTATAATGGGAACGTGCCTGTCATAAATATGGGCATCCGCAATCACATGCACCATTTCTCCCACCTGCATGTCGCACACCTGCGCCAGCATATGCATAAGCACGGCATACTGCACCACATTCCAGTTATTGGCAGCCAGCGCATCGTTGGAACGCTGGTTTAAAACCGCATTCAGTGTCAGCTTATCCTCACCCTTTTTCTGGGTCACGTTAAACGTCATACTGTAAGCACAGGGATATAAGTTCATCTCGTGCAAATCCTGATGCACATAAATATTGGTCATGATGCGGCGGGAAAAAGGATTGTTTTTCAAATCGTAGATTACCCGGTCCACCTGGTCCATCATGCCTTCCTTATACTGGTGCTTGACTCCGAGCTGATAGCCGTATGCCTTGCCGATGGAGCCGTTCTCATCCGCCCATTCATCCCAGATGTGGCTGTGCAGGTCATGAATGTTGTTGGACTTCTGCTGCCATATCCAGAGAATTTCATCCGTGGCACTCTTAAGTGCCGTCCGGCGCAGGGTCAGAATGGGAAACTCCTTTGATAAATCATACCGGTTCACCACGCCGAATTTTTTGATGGTATAGGCGGGTGTCCCGTCCTCCCAGTGGGGTCTGACTTTTTCCCCTTCGGTGCTGGTTCCGTTCTCCAAAATATCTTTGCACATGTTAATAAAAACATTATCTGCGTAGCTCATCTTATACCTTTCTTTTCCGATTACACATCCCACTTGTCACAGAGTGCAATAATCTGGTCTGCAAATTTTGCCATATCCTTGTTGCTTGTGCCTTCATTCTTTTTAATAATGCCAAGCAGTCTCTGACCGGCAGAAAGAAGTCTTGCATAAACACCGGTAACCGGCTTCTCTTTCTTTTTAACGGGAATACCGTCCGCTTCGTATTCAAACTTGCCCGTTGCCAGGTTAAATACGGTTCCGCTGTAGGGCGCATACGCCTTGATGCCGTGTTCCACCATCAGGCACTCTGCGAATGCCGTGCAGACGCTGTCCTCTCCGTGCACCACAAAGACCTTCCGCGGCTTTTCGGTAAATGCCGTTATCCATTCAATCAGACCGTTTTTGTCGGCATGACCGCTCAGTCCGTTAAACTGTCTGATTTTAGCCCGGACTTCAATGGGCTCGCCAAACAGCTTGACTTCCTTTGCTCCTTCTATGATGGCACGGCCCAGTGTGCCGACTGCCTGATAACCTACAAATAAAACGGTGCTTTCCGGTCTCCACAGATTGTGTTTTAAATGGTGCCGGATTCGGCCTGCCTCGCACATACCGGAGGCTGATATGATAACCTTCGGTGTCTCTTCAAAGTTAATGGCTTTGGATTCGTCGCTGGTAATGGAAAGATTCAGTCCCGGGAAAGAAATGGGATTGATGCCCTGTTTCACCAGTTCCATTGCCGCATCGTCAAAGCACTGGGAAATATTGTCCTGAAAAATGGAAGTTGCCCGCACAGCCATGGGACTGTCCACGTATACCGGGAAATTTCCGTGTCCTGTTACCAGATTATCTGCCTTGATTTTCCGGATGAAATATAAAATTTCCTGTGTCCTGCCCACGGCAAAGGAAGGGATAACCAGATTGCCACCAGCATCCAGGGTTTCCTGTATCACTTTCGCCAGTTCTTCCACATAATTCGTTTTTACCTCGGGATGCAGTCTGTCGCCGTAGGTGCTCTCCATGACCACATAATCCGCTTCCTTCGTATAGGTCGGGTCCTTGATAAGCGGCTGGTTCTTGTTGCCGATATCCCCGGAAAATACCACTTTTTTCGTGGTATTTCCTTCCGTCAGCCACACTTCTATACTGGCAGAACCAAGCAGGTGTCCCACATCCGTAAACCGGATTTTCACGCCCTCGCATAAATCAATGATTTCATCATAACGGCAGGGCACAATCCGCTGTATGAGCCCTTCCGCATCTTCCATGGTATATACCGGCTCCACCAGCGGAGCATCCGCTCTTCGTTTGGACTTCCGGTTCTTCCATTCCGCTTCCATTGCCTGGATGTGCGCACAGTCGCGCAGCATAATCTCACACAAATCGGCGGAAGCTTCCGTCGTAAATACCTGTCCTCTGAATCCTTTTGCATATAAAAGAGGCAGCATACCGGAATGGTCTACATGCGCATGGGTCAGCAGCACATAGTCCACACAGGCCTCCTCTACCGGGAGTTTCGCACTTTCAAACACATTCACTCCCTGTTCCATTCCGTAATCCACCAGAATGCATTTGTCCCCAACTTCCATGCAATGGCAGCTTCCGGTTACCTCGTGGTCTGCACCAATAAATGTAAGCTTCATTGTAACCCCACCTTTTCTTCGGATTTTACTATTCTCTTTCATTGTAACTTTTTTACAGGCAGAGGGCAAGGAGAAATTCAAAAAGCCCGCCAAGGCGGGCTTTAAAAAACAAGCAGAACGATAAGCCGGGTTATGTCGTTGGACAATCATCTATCTAACTCTGCCGTTACCGGCAGCCTTAAGCGACCTACCTGAAAACAGGCCGGGCCAGCCTATGGTTTTCTTTTGGTCTTGCTTCGGATGGGGTTTACATGGCTCCTGCCGTTACCGACAGGACGGTAGTCTCTTACACTGCCTTTCCACCCTTACCGGCAGCGCTTACGCACCACCGGCGGTTTATTTCTGTTGCACTGGCCTTGGAGTCACCTCCACCGGACGTTATCCGGCATCCCGCCCTATGAAGCCCGGACTTTCCTCACCCACTTACGTGGCCGCGATTGTCTGTCCTACTTGTTTTTACGAAGCATTAGTATAACATATCACGCGCACGCCGTCAACGCGGGACGCGACAAAGCACACCCCTCACAAGCGCTTCTACACCGGCAATGCCGGGCACCCCATCTTACACATTAAAGCAGCTTCCGCCCACAAACTCCCGGCAGATGGAATTGTTGGGAAGGCTCTCGCTGCTGACTCCCAGGAAATAGCCCAAGAATTTAAGCAGACGCTTGGCTTCAAAATATTCCGGTTCGTCCTTGCCGATGTTGAAAAGAAGCGGTTCGGCAAACTGCTTTAAGACTGCCAGCTCGTAAACCAGAGCGGAATTGAACATGGCATCCGCACTTTCCTGGAACGGGAAAATATTTTCTTCTTCGCCGCGGCGCACGGAAGGCCACATCTGGATGGTTCTCTTGGCGGAAGCCCCTCTGGTGCGGGCATCGCGGACCATCCGGCGGAGCAGGCGTGCATCCGTCGTCGGGATGCGGTTGTGCTCATCGATGTTTAAGCTGGTCAGTGCGCTGATGTAAATCTTGAATTTGCTTTCGGAAGGCAGTGTATAGGACATCTTATCGTTCAGGCCGTGAATGCCTTCGATAACCAGCACGTCCTCTGCCCCAAGCTTCAGGGTATTGCCCTTATACTCTCTCTGTCCGGTCTTGAAATTAAAGGTGGGCATTTCCACGGTTTCCCCGTTTAACAATGCCGTCATATCCTTATTGAACTGCTCTA
>ERZ808262.927-NODE-927-length-10059-cov-6.597661_pt1 | contig 10059 bp, 10 predicted proteins | sample MGYA00520895_ERZ808262 | MGnify/ENA primary metagenome ERZ808262 (study PRJEB31516, sample SAMN03275588) | gut metagenome | biome: mammalia-associated habitat; material: feces | host: Papio cynocephalus | place: Kenya | collected 2012-08-02 ... | reverse complement strand
GTTATAGTCGCAAAGCTTTTAATCGTTTTCTTAATAAAAGAAATAAAAATATTGATTTCACTCTTTTAATAAAAATTTGCAAGAAATTAGGAATTATTAAAATTAATATAGATTGACATTACACTTTGTAACGTTTTATGGGACAAAAAGATATCAATATATTTAACTATATTATTATAAATGATAGCGATTATATATTGAGGAAATATTTAAAAAAATAGTCAAAAATTTTGTCATTTTTATATAAATATTAAATATATAATTATTAATTTGGTGAGGAAGAACTAATGAATAATACGACTTTTAATAAGCAGGATGCAATAAAATCATCGCTTGAAAATGGAATAATAAATATTGATAAATTATTAGCTTGCAATGATTTTGAGACAATAAAAGAAGGATTATCAAATTATCCATTAACCATAAATGAATATTTAAAAAATTGTTATAAAGATGGTGACTTAAGAACAATTTTTCAATGGTCTATTGATAATGACGCTACCATGATTTCAAACGTTGTTATGGAGGAAAGCGATCTAGCTTCTTTGTCCAACTATCTTAAAAGTCGCAGATTTATAACTAATGTTAAAGTAATTAGCTTTGATGATTTGGTAGACTACGAAATAGCATTATTAAAAGGCAAAGGTAAAAAATTCATTAATGATAATTATTTTTATATTAAAAAAGACAATGATAGATATTATTCATCAGATTTTATCAGAATGGATAAAAATAAAGAACAAGTGGCAGATGAAATAATTAAAGAACTATCTTTAAAAATTGATAAAAAAACATTGACCGCTGGTTTAACAAAAGAATATTTTGAAAAATTATATAACGAGAAAAATTATGAACTTCTTGTAATTAAACTTTGCGTTAGGCTTGAAGCTGTTCTTAAGTGTGATTTTCATTATCAAGGGACATTTGAGGAGATGCTCTCTCAATATAGTAAGGAACATGGATATGAAGAGGTGGATGATGGATACGGCTATTCAAGCACCGTTGAAAAAGAAGAAAATTTAATTTTTCACAAATTAAGAAAATTTAGAAATGACATCGTACATGCTGAAAAAAATCAAGACCCACTATCTAGCGAAGAACTTGAATCAGCAATTAAATATGTTATATCACTAGGTTAGGGAGATATTATGGACAAGTATCAAGAATATTTATTTAAATGCGTTCAAATTTATTCAAAAATGGCTTTTAAGGAAGGAGAAGTAGGATTAAAAAAAATTAATGTAGATAAAGACAAAATATCTTTAACACAAAATGATAATTATCATATCAACAAATATGAAATTTTTATAAAACATCCGATAATTGAAAATGTATTAATTACCAAAAATAGTGGTGATAAGACAGCTGGTGAGAAGGTAGATGAAACCAGATGGAAAGTAGTTGTGGATTTTAATGATAAAGCATTATCTATTATTATTTCTTTTAAAAAAAATATTGTTGATCCAATAGAAATACCTATCGTTTACATTGATGCAGATAAAGGTGCTTGGGATGAAAAAGAATTTAAGGAATATAGTGATAAACTTTCTAATATCGTTAATATTAAATTCACCTATTACAATTCATTAATTAATATTTTATTTAATTCGGTTAATGAAGAATATTCTTATTCTGTTGCAACATTGTATTATGTTTTTAAAAATAATGATGGCGATAAAGTTTATCAATTTATGGGCAAATTTAAATCTGATAGTGATAATCATTTTATACCAATTGTTAATCTTGGATATGCTTCATATGCAATAGAATTAAGACAATATAATGAATTAAATGAAATTATATATGAATCAGATAGAATTGAATTTGTTATAGAGCCTACTCGCTATAATAATCAGCTTATCATTTAGCATTTTAAATATCGTATAAAAAATTGCTTGATCTATGAATTTTTAAATAATGTAAGGTTGAGCCTGACAATTTTCAAGGCTCAACCTGGTGGATGTCTTTTATAAAAACCCATTAAAATATTTTTAGAAAGGAGGGAAAGTAGATGAATCTTTCTGAAAAAATCAGAATCATTAGAAAGGCTCGTAGTTATACACAAGATGATGTTGCTAATAAAATAGGAATAAGCAGACAAACAGTATCGGATTGGGAAAACGGAAAATTTGAACCAACACTTGATAATATTCGCGCAATCACAGAAATGCTAGATATTTCATATGATACATTATTAAATGAAAGAGTTAATTTAAGTGATAAGACTGTTCTTAATACTGCTTTAAAAAATCTTGATAATGATACTAAAGGCAAAATTAATAAATCATTTAGATATCGCATACATGCTTACACGATAACAAAAAAGGATTATTTGAAAGTCATAATGCATTTTTCTTTTCTTGCTTTAACATTCATTGCAGCACTTAGTTGCATTATCAATACTCATAGATTTGATTTTATGTTTATTGCTGATTGCTTGCTTGTGATTATTTTATTGACTTTATTAGCAACATTGCCAATTACAATAGCTACTATTAAGAAAATACGCGATGGTGGTTGCGGTTATTCATTTGGAACGTTAAGTGAAACCCATCTTGTTATTATTGAATGGTCAGATACAAAATATGATAGAACTACTTATATTCCTGTGTGTGAAATTGAAAGTATGGAATTAGATAAAAATGCTAATGATAAACACGGAAAGGTAATTGTTAATATTAAAAATAGAAGAAAACCATTAATTACAAATGATATTGTAGAGCCTCAAAAAATGATTAATATGTTCAATAATTTAGAAACTTTCATCGAAAGTCCACATGGAAAATAAATATTTTAAAGTTACATGCAAATGTGGTCATGTAGGCATCAAATATTATATTAGAATCCCGTTTGCCGTTAAAGCTACATCAAGAAAAGGTGCTGCTGAAATAGCAAGATATATTCCAAGGGTTAAGCACGATCATAAGGATGCAATACTTGAATGCATTGAGATTACATATGCTGAATATCTTGAACTTAAAGAGAAAAATCGCAAGGATCCTTATCTATGTTGCAAATGTAAGCAAGAACAAGAAATGATAAAAGATTTTTCTAAAAGATTAGAGATCGAACCAAGATTTCTAAAAGAAAAGAAAAAAACAAAAAGGAATTCTGTTATTTATAGAGTTAAAAAACAGATTATTAAAGAATCTGAAAAATGGTGGCTTGCGGAAGAAGAAGATGAGGGTGATTACTTATATGAGCAATTTACGTATTAATTCAATTATGGAAAACCCATCTTTATGTGATGGTTACGGATATAGAACTGTGCTATTTCTTCAAGGATGCAATTTAAAATGCTCTGGGTGTCAAAATCAAAGTACATGGGACATTAATAAAGGTAAACTTATTGATGTTAAAGAATTAGCACTTCAAATTAGGAAAAAATGTAAAAATAAAAAGCTAACAATAAGTGGTGGAGAACCACTTTTGCAAGCAAACTCTCTTAAAGATTTATTAGAGGAACTAAAGGATTTTAATCTTTGTCTCTACACAGGACATGAACTAAGTGATGTTCCTCCAGAAATCTTGAAGTATTTGAAATATATAAAAGTTGGGAGTTTCAAGAAGGAATTAATGACCACAATAAAACCATTTGTTGGTTCAACTAATCAGGAATTTATAGAGGTAAGGCATAATGAAAAAACAGAATAAAAATGATAATGCTGCTAATAGAAAAAGTTATGTAGGAAAGATCTATAATCTTGGGGAAGCAAAGCAAAAGAAATTTATTCTAAAATCACTGAAACCAGAATGGGCAAAATTACACAAAGAAGGATATATTCATATTCATGATTTAGATGCATATGGTTTGACTTACAATTGTTTGACATTTGATATAATTAATGCTTTTCCCTACAAAAACTTTGATGGACTAAACCAAACTGAAAAAATAGTAATGGTTTTTGATTTTTTAAAAGAATTACTAGCTAAAATAGGAAATGAACAAAGCGGTGGAATGTCCTTTGCTAATTTTGATAAAGATTTTGCCTATATTTTTGCAAAACTTGATGTTACTTTTAAAGGAAATGAAGATATATTCAAAGCAGCAATTAATTCATTTATTAATTGGTGCAACAATATGCATACAAGAATGGGACAAACAAGTTATTATGTGACAATTAATATTGGTTTAGGAACCGATCAGTTTTCGAGATTTATTACTGATACAATCCTTAGTTGTTTCTATAAATCAGGTGAATTAGTTTATAAGCCAAATATTGTCTTCAAAGTACACAAGGGTATTAATAGGTTTAAAAACGACCCAAACTATGATCTTTTAGAAAAATCACTTCTTTGTAGTACTAAAAAGATGATACCAACATATCTTCTTTGTGATTGTGATGCAAATCGATATACAAATCCATTAGTACTTTCAATAATGGGATGTAGAACTAGGGTTGTTGATGATGTACATGGATTGGTCGGAGCTATTGGTAGAGGAAATATCGATAATATTTCTATTAATCTTCCTAGACTAGCATTAGAAGCTTCCACAGAATATGATAATCCCAAAATGAGAATAGAATCCTTTAAACAAAAATGGTTAAAAATTGCAAATGCGACTAAAGACATTCTTATTGATAGATTCAATAAAACATGCGAATCGGACCTTTTATTATTTCCAACGAATTTAGAGTACAAATTATGGTGTGAAGATATAAAAGAAGTTGGCTTATCTAAAACATTTAAACATGGAACATTATCAATAGGTTTTATTGGTTTATCTGAAGCTTTTGAAATAATGACTGGTGAAAAATATTGGACAAATGAGAAAAATCGATCCATTGCCTTAAAAATAGTTGCGTTTATGAAATCTTATGTTGATTTTTTAAGAGATACCTTACATATGAATTTCTCTTTGCTCGCTACAAGCGGAGAACTTATCAGTGGAAGGTTTATAAAATTAGATCAAAAAAAATTCAAAAATAAATTATTAAAAAAAGGTTTTTATACTAATTCGTTTCATGTTGATGTAGACAGTAAATTACCAGCATATAGAAAACTTGAAATAGAAGGACCCTTTCATATTTATTCTAATGGTGGATGTATCTCATACATTGAACTTTCTGAAGCACCATTAGGTAATGTTGAAGGATTAGATGATCTTATTGAAATAGCTATTAAATCTGGAGTGCATTATTTAGGATTTAATTTTCCTAAAGACATATGTTCAGATTGTGGAACAAGTGGGACATTTGATAAATGTCCATCTTGTGGTAGTAAGCACATCACAAGAATAAGAAGAGTAAGTGGCTATCTTGAAGTTCAGGACTTCTTTACAAGCGGAAAAATGAACGAATGCAATAGGAGGAAGGCAAATTAGATGATTTATTATATTTCTGATACGCATTTTGGCGATCAAAAAGTTTTTGATAAATGTTCAAGACCTTTTTCGGGACTTAAAGAACTTGAAAATGAGATAGTCAAGAGGTGGAATAAAAAGATAAGCGATAACGATATTGTGTTTGTGCTAGGTGATATCGCTGAAGATAGCTACATAAAAGCAATAGATATATATAAAGGTCTCAATGGACATAAACATTTAATCGTTGGCAACCATGATCTTAAAATGCTTAAATTAATAAAAGATTCTAAAGTTTTTGAATCAATTGATTTTATAAAATTAATTGATGATTCCAATAAAAAGGTTTGTTTATGTCATTATCCAATTATGGATTGGATGGAATTTAGTAGAGGCGGATACCATGTTTATGGACATATACACAATAAAACTGATAAAAACAATATTGCATATGCCGAAATTAAGCAATATTTCAAAAATAAGCCTGCATTTAATGCTGGTGTTGATGTCACTAATTATGAGCCTGTGACACTACAAGAAATGATCAAACTTAAGGAGAAAAATAAAAATGAACCATATATCAATTGAAGGAATGGATGGCGTTGGCAAATCTACTACCTGTAAACTCCTATCTGAGCGACTTGGCTATAAATTCGTAGAAAAGCCTCTTCATTATTTATTTGACAAGTCCGAAGAAAAATTTGATGAATACATTAGAATTAGAGATCAAGTAAATGAAAATCAAAATAGAGTTTTTACTTCGTGGTTTTATGGCTTAGGCAGTATTTATATGTATGAAAAATTTAAGTGTGATAACATAGTCACCGATAGACATTTTGCATCAAACTATGCTTGGAGTGGAGACGATAGTAATGGTGAGGTATATGACCTTCTTATTCAAAAATTAGGAAAACCAATGCTTACGATCATTCTTTATTCTCCTTCAAAAACAATAATTAATAGGCTTATTTCAAGAGACAAAAATGATAGCGATATTAATAAAGCGAAAAAATCAGAATACATTTATAAAAGAATGATTGAATTTTGTGAAACAAAGGAGTTTCCATATTTAGTTATTGATACATCAAATCTTAGACCTGAAGAAGTTGTAGAAAGAATTGTGAGGGAATTAAAAAAGAATGAATAAATTAAACGATTTAAGGTTAAGCAAGAGTATGAAGTACACGGCACTTTACATTGCCATGCGTTTTTTTGAACATGCCCCTGATATTTATGAAAAAATTTATCCTAACGGCACTTACATCAAAATTGATTCGGCGAATCAAGTTGTTTACATAAATGATAATAAAGTCTTTAAACTAGTTTCGCATAAAAGTTTTGTAAAACTAGAATATATAAATAGGTTATTAATGCTAGGCTATTCAATTAATGATTTTTCCCTTTCTGAAGATTCATCAATATTTAATGGTTTTAATGTTGAGTTCATAACATGGGATGATCCTTTTGATGAAAACTCACTAAAGGATAAGCAATGTCGTTATAAATCAAGACTAGTTAGCGGTGTTTTAGAATACAAAACCAAAATTAAGGATGTTGATATTTTTGAACATGGTTTATTTGAAGAAAAAGGCAATATTAAATTAAGAAAGCAGGTTATAAATTTTTACACAGATAAGGATTTTATTATCGAAGAAAATAAAGTTGTAAAATACATCGGTAAGGCAAAAATAGTGGTTGTTCCTGATGGTATTGAAGAGTTGGAATCTGCTGCTTTTTGGGATAATCAATATATTGAAGAAGTAGTTTTACCAGAGTCATTGAAGAATATGGGTGGTGATACTTTTTACAATTGCAAAAAACTAAAGATAATTAATATCCCTGCATCAGTGGAACTTATGGGGAATAATCCATTCGCAGGATGCCCATTAATTAAAATTACTAATTATTCCAAACATTTCATAATTGAAAATGGTGCTCTTTATACGTCAGATAAAAAAGCATTGATTTATTGCCCAATTAATGGTGATGAAACATTTTTTGTTATTCCAGAAGGAGTGACTATTATTTGTAAACACGCATTTTTTCTTTGCGATAGATTTACAAGAATAACATTACCATCATCTTTAGAAAAAATGGAAAATAACCCATTTTCAGGTTGCTCAAAATTAGAATTGCTAAACAATTCTAAATCCTACTATATTTATGATGATGTTATTTATAATAGATTCAAAACTTCTGTGGTTGGTGCCTTAAATAAAATTAAAAGCAAAAGACTTATTCTTTTAGACGGGATAAAAACAATTAACAGAAATTCTTTCTGGAACTGCAAAGGTATAGAATGTATTGTTTTTCCAAAATCATTGAATGACATTGGATATAATCCTTTTGTTGGATGTAGTAACATTCATTTCGAGTCAAAGTCACCTTATTATAATGTTGTAGATGGTGTCCTTTATAATGAGGATAGATCTAAAATCATATGCTATCCAGCTTGGAAAGCAGTGGGACATGTGAAACTCCTAGATTCAGTTATTACATTAGAAAGAGGAGCTTTTTCTGGCTGTGACAAGATGACAGGTATAGACTTACACAATGTGAATATAGTCAGCAAATCATGTTTTACTAATTGCTTTTCCTTAAAAAAATTATATTGTAGTGATTTATTAACTTATATCGGTGTATGGGCTTTTGCATACTGTTCTTCTTTAAAGGAAGTGTCCATTTACAATGATACAGTAGTTGATGATAATGCATTTTCAAATACCCATGCGGAGCTAATTAGAAGAAGAAATAGAACTAATTATGTCATTGAATCAGAAAATCTTAAAACTTTAATAAGTATGAAAGGGGCTTATAAAGGGAAAATAGATTCTATTCTCATCGATCCCCCTTACAACTCACATATTGATTACATAGGATATAAAGATTCTTATTATGAAGACAGTTATCTTAAATTTATTGGCGAAAGAATATCTATTTCGAAGGAACTTTTATCTGATTTTGGATTCTTAATAATTAACATAGATGAAGGTGAATCGATGAATTTATTTAAATTATCAAAATTAATATTTGGTGAATCATGTGTAACTTTACATAAGTGGAAAAAGAAACATAAATTTTTTGATAATAATAGGGTTATTTTAAATCCTAACAAGAAGCAGACAGATTATGAATATGTGATTATTTGTAGAAAAAAAGCCAATATGAAACTTGGAAAGTTAATGCAGCCTTATATTCAAGATGGCATATTGTTTGAAAAAGAAGCAGATGTTCCGGAGATATTTGATTGTTTTGGAACAACATCGTCCGCAAAAGATGAAATTTGTGCTTTGTTTGGGAAAAGAGATTTTTTTTCAACTCCAAAACCATTAAAACTGATAAAGGAATTTGTTAGAATGACAACTAAAAGAGATTCGATTGTTATGGATTTCTTTGCTGGTAGTGGAACTGTTGGCCATGCTGTAGTTGACTTAAATAAAGAAGATGGTGGCAATAGAAAATTTATTCTTATATCTAATAGTGAGTCAAATATTTGCAAGAATGTGACTGTTAGACGAATGAAAAAGATAGGAGCAGACTTTATCTTGCTTGATTAGGGGGATGGTTAGTGAAATATTTATTTTTTGATATCGAATGCTCGAACTGTTTTGATGGTATTGGAAAAATATGTGAATTTGGATATGTTATTACTGATGAGAATTTTAAAATTGTTCATCAACAAGAAATAGCAATGAGTCCTGGAAGAGGAAAAGACTGTAGATTCCATCTTAAAGATAGAAAAAAACAAAGAGGCATTGAGCTTGCATACGAATATGATTATTACTTTGAGCAACCAGAGTTTAATTATTTTTATGAAAGCATAAGAAAACTTATTGAAGATACTGAAACAATTTGTTTTGCTTGGTCTAGTAATAATGACATGTTACATTTATTTCATACATGCCAAAGATACGGTAAAGAGCCAATGAGATACATTTGCTATGATGTTCAAAAGATTGCAGCCAATTATTTAGAAATTAAACAGCAAATATGCTTAAAAACAGCCTGTCAAACTATAGTGGGCAAAGAGTCAACAATTTGTCTTCAAGAACATCTTTCAAGTGATGATGCAAAAATGACCATGATGATTTTTAAAACAATTACTGTAAGAAACAAAATGGATTTAAAGACTTTTCTTGAAAAATATGAGTTTGCAAAAGATGATGCTTATAACTATATAATTAATTTTGAAAATAAAGTAAGAAAATTAAGAGAAAATAAAAAAAGGCATCAACTTTATAAAAAGATTGTCAAGAAAGATTCAATATTGTTAAAAACTAACGAATTTAAAGGGAAAAAGTATAATTTAAGTGAAGAATTAAAAATAAAAGTCGAAGATTTGCAAGATGTAATCAATAAGGTCCATTCGCTTGGCTCTATAATTGTTGACAATCTAGATGAAGTTGATTATTTTGTTGTTTATGATGAAAATAATAAAAAACATATTACGAATAAATTTAATGGAGTACATAATGTTCATCTAATGCTACTTGAAGAATTAATGACTAAATAATAAATACAAATTACCTAGTCATGAAAATTTTAAGATATAATTTCTCACGGAAAACCTTATTTATAATTTTTAAGTACTAAAATTTTTTGCTAATTTACAAAAGTAAAATAGATATTTATTAATAATACTTAAGTAAATTCTTCAATATCTTTTAAAAGACGTTCAATTTATGCAAAAATAAACATGTATGATAAAAATTAAAATATTGAACGAAATTGAAAAGAAGAATATCAATATAAAA
>ERZ808262.925-NODE-925-length-10077-cov-3.348433_pt1 | contig 10077 bp, 11 predicted proteins | sample MGYA00520895_ERZ808262 | MGnify/ENA primary metagenome ERZ808262 (study PRJEB31516, sample SAMN03275588) | gut metagenome | biome: mammalia-associated habitat; material: feces | host: Papio cynocephalus | place: Kenya | collected 2012-08-02 ... | reverse complement strand
TAAAAGAAACGTGCTGCAAATGGGCAAACTTTTCTTTTGCTTTATCCAGCATTTGCCGCGAATAGTCCAGAGCCTCAACATGACCTGTCTCCCCCACAGCTTCCTGTACATACGGAATCAGCACGCCGGTACCGCATGCAACGTCGAGCACGTTCACGCCGGCGCGGACGTTGGCATTATCGAGAATGCGCGCTATCTTCGTGTCCGAGCGTATCGTCTCTGCGTCCCAGTCTGCGGCGTGACGGTCAAAAAATTCTATAACTGCGTTTTTATCCATTGTTCTGCTCCTTTGCGGGAGAAAGTTTATTATAGCGCTCCGGGATGAGCCGGGCGCGTGTCAGCGCATAGACGATGCTCGGCACGAGCACAAGCTGAATAATTACACCCGGGAGCGCCGTGACAAAGTACCCCGACGCCCAGGCGGCAAGCGTCACAGACCCCGGTGCAAATATTAGCGCCTTTGCCGCGCCGCCGGCGATACGCCCGATGAGCATTGCGGCAAGCATGCTGATGTACAGATCTGCAAAAATTTTCTCCGTGCGCAGCCGAGCCATCAGAAGCCCGGACACGCCGCCGTAACACACACACTCCACCAGCATCACCGGCAGCACCGCAATGGGCGGCATTCCGGTGATGAGCGCGGAGAGCACGGGTCCGGCAAGACCGCACAGCACGCCGTAACCCCCGCCGCAGATGAGCCCGCACAGCAGCACGGGGATATGCATCGGGCTGTACACCGAGCCGGCGTTGGGGATGGCGTGGAAAGCCATGGGCAGCACCACGCACAGCGCGATGCACACCGCGGCAAGTATAGAGCGCTTCACCTTTGACATGGACAAACTCCTCATAGCTCTTATAAAATCATATACGTTTCAGAGCACAACTATTTCAAGCGCGCAAAGCGCCGTGCACACAAGCAGCGCCGACCAATCCTCCACACCAAGCTTCTCGTGCTTTTTTGCGATGTGCACGGCATCGGTGCGGTAGCCGCGCGCCTCCATGGCGAGCGACAGCTCGTCCGCGCGCTTGAATGCGGCGAGAAAAATGGGAATAACCAGCGGCATCACAGCCTTTGCCTTTTCAAAATAGCTGCGGCTGTCAAAGCGCGCGCCGCGCGCGGTCTGCGCCTTGCGTATCATATCCGTCTCTTCAAATATCGTGGGAACAAACTGGATAGCCACGGAGATAATCATGGCGATCTGCTCCGTTGGGATGCGCACGATGCGCAGCGGGGATAAAAGCCGCTCCATGCCGTCCGTCAGGCGCAAGGGGGCGGTCGTGGTGGTGAGAATATTGCTCAAAGCCAGAATAAGCACAACGCGCAGAATGATATTTGCCCCCTGAACAAGCCCCTGAAGCGAGGGTTTGAATATCCACCAGCTCACCCACGGGTCGTCGGGCCCGTAAAAACAGGTGTTCATGAGAAAAATCAGCACAAAAAACCACGTCAGCCGCCGCACGGATGCAAGCGCCGTCTCCGCGCTCACCTGCGCTAGATACACGATCGCAGCAGTCGCGGTTATCGCGGCGAGGTAGCCGGGTATCGTGTCCGTGGCGACAATGGCCGCCGCCAGCAGCATCAGGCACACGATCTTCACGGCGGCATTTATGGAGTGTATCACGGAATATCCTGGCTGATACATACCCGTCGGGAGGCGCATCATTGGCTTTTCCTCCACATGATAATTTTCAGGCGGTCAATAAACTCATCATATCGGATGGTATTGCCCGGCATATCGACCCCGCGTTCGCGCAGCATCTGTGCCGCGCAGCGCACCTGCGGCACGCCGACGCCGCTGCGCAGCAGGTCATAGTAGTCCGAGAAAATGTCGCGTGCGCTGCCGTCGCGGATAAGCTCCCCATTTTTCATAACGATAATGCGGCGCGCATGCTCAGCAAGCGCGTCGGCGTTGTGAGAGATCATGATTATCGTCGTCCCGGCAGCGTTGAGCGCATCGACCATGTTGAGAAAATCCTGCCGTCCGAGCGGGTCAAGCCCTGCGACCGGCTCATCAAGAATCAGCACGCCCGGCTTTGATGCAAGCACGCCGGCAATTGCAATGCGCCGTTTTTCTCCCCCTGAGAAGCCGAGCGGCGACTTATCGCGCACGGCGTCATAGTCAAAGCCTACTGTCTCAAGCGCGGCTCTGACCGCCGCTGCGGTCTCATCCTTCGTCAAGCCAAGATGCCGCAGTGCAAAGCCCACATCCCGCTCCACGGTCGTTTCGAAAAGCTGATACTCCGGATATTGGAACACAAGCCCCACCTTGCGGTGCAGCACATCGCGGTCATACTTTTTTGCGTTTATATTCTCACCGTCGAGCAGAATCTGCCCCTCGGTCGGCTTTATCAGCCCGGCAATAAGCTGTATGAGCGTGGACTTGCCCGAACCCGTCGCACCCATGACGCCGATAAACTCACCATCCGCCACGTCCAGCGTGACACCGCGCAGCGCACGCACGGCAAGCGACGTGCCGGGAGCGTAGGTATATGAAACATTGTCAAGCTTTATCGGCATACTTCGTCCACCAATTCTTCAAGGGTAAGCGGGCATATATCCAGCTTCACGCCTGCGTCGAGCAGGTCATAATACGCCTGCACTGCCAGCGGCGGGGTCAGTCCCGTGCGGCGCATAAGCTCCAGATCAGTGAGCATTTCGCGCGGCGTGCCCTCGGCAAGCTTCTGCCCGTCATGCACGAGCACTACACGGTCGGCAAACACCGCTTCTTCTATATAGTGCGAGATCATAACGATCGTCTTCCCGCTTTGATGCAGGCGGCGAACAGTGTCCAGAACCTCCCGCCGCCCCTGCGGGTCGAGCATTGCCGTGATCTCATCGAGCACCATAATGTCCGGGTCTGCGGCAAGCACCCCGGCGATGGCGATGCGCTGCTTCTGTCCGCCGGAGAGAAGCTGCGGCGAGCGCCGCTCGTACCCGGCCATATCGACCTCGGCAAGCGCCGCCTGAACACGCGCCGGTATGTCCTCTTCCGGTGTGCCGAAGTTGCGCGGTGCAAAGGCAATATCCTCCTCAACAAAAGAGGAGACGAACTGGTTATCCGGGTTTTGAAACACCATGCCGCAGCTCTTTCGTATCTGCCAGACGCGGTTTTCGTCGCGCGCGTCGTTGCCTGCAATGGTCAGCTCCCCGCCCTGCATTGGCAGAAGCGCGTTAAGATGGCGCGCGAGCGTTGTTTTGCCGCAGCCGTTATGACCCAGCACGGCGACAAGCTCCCCTCGCTGAACGGTGAGCGAGATGCCGTCGAGCGAGCGCCGCTCGCTGCCCTCGAAGTCATAGGAGTATACAAGCTCCTTCGCGTTTATCATCTCCACGTGCTCACCCTCTTTCGGCTTGTTTCCGCTCACGCCGCATAGTTTGGCATATAATCGCATTATTCGAAAATTATATACCATTTCCCCAATATGAGCAACCCCCCACCGGGGATTTTTTAAGCACCGATGTAGGAGTTACAATGATGAGTGACAGGAAGTAAAAAAAGATAGCGAATAGGAGCGACCTGTGTTAAGGTTGAGTTGACAAGACAAAACCGAAAGGCAGGTGTATTGGTTTTGAAAGATACCTGAATACTTGAAATCGCATAGCCTCATCCAGATAATCGGGGTAAGAGGTAACAATAAAAATCTTTATTTTAGGATTCAGTTTTTTCAACTGCGCGCCAACGTGGATACCACTCCTCCCCGGCATTTCTACGTCAAGAAAAGCAATATCTGCATAGGTCTCTTTCTCCAAAAGCTCGTCTCCGCTGGAATACGCAGCAAAATCGGGCATTTTCCCTCCCAGTCCCTTAAAAAATTCGCATACGTATTTTTGCAGCTTGTCAAGGAGTTCAACGCTGTCATCACAGAAGATAATACGCATAATGGCAAAAACACCTCACAGAAGTAGTTTTTGCCATTATACCATTATTATATGAAATTGTCATTATTCCAGTCGTGCTCTTGCCTGAGAACCATGTATCGGACAATATTCTCCAGCAAGGCAAGGTCTTCTTTTGTACATAAGGACAGGCTATCGACCAAATTCTGAGGAACGCCCTGCGGGTGCATACTGCCCATAAGCAGGTAATCCAGGGTAACACGGAGCGTATTGCACAAGCTTATCAGCACATCAAAGCTCGGTTTCTCGCGCCCTCGCTCAATATTGGACATGTGGTTATTCGATATACCGATCTTTTCCGCAAGGACGTTTTGGCTGATACCTAAATGCCTCCGCCTTGTGGTAATACGGTTCCCCATTTCCATAAGGTTGCCTTCCATAACATCACCCAAATGAATTTTAACAGGAAACATTTCAAATGCCGACAATGTGTATCAAAACTGTTTTGTTTCACATTTATTTTTACCTTGTTTTTTCTTGCTTAACCCCATTTTTTGCGTCAAATTTGCATCTGGTGTCAGCAGCATACAGTTTTTGTTTAGTCTTTTGCCGCTCGTTCTGGTAATGCTCCTTGGCTGCGCTTCGGGCATGCTGCTTGAAGGTGTGCTGATGATTGTCCCATTCATACTTGTCAGGAAATTCAGCGGCGGCTTTCACTTGCAGTCTCCCGGTGTGTGCTTTGTTTCTTCTCTGATGCTTCTCTCCGCGTTCCTATTTCTGATTCGGCTTGTGAGCATGAAGCAGAGCTTCATCTTACTTAGCTGTCTTGCAGTCGCTTCCACGCTTCAGCTTTTCTTTTGCAGTCCCATTGATAATGAGGCAAGGAAGCTCAGCGAAAAGGAACGTGCAGCATTCAAAAAGGTGGCTAGGATTATGTCCTTGCTGTTTTTAGCGATATACATAGCACTGCTGTCCTTTGGTCAGAGCAGGTTTGCCGTGCCAATCGGCACAGGGTTAATCCTCACTGCTCTATTACAAGTCCCTTGCTTCTTTGCAGAGAAAAGCTGCTCGGATTGACCAAAACTGCTTGAATTTTGTCATTTCGTGCAAGAGCTATTGAATCGCAGCGAAGAATGTGTATAATGTGTATTATGAGATCGGGAAGCAGTTATTCGGAAAGTTGTAATAGACTTGCCGTTAAACTGTTCTCTTCTTGGATTATCTCAAGTCTGAAGATTACTATTATTCACGCAAGGCGCCAGCGCGGATAATTGTAAAAAATATAAAAATAGAAAGGAGCGATGATAATGAAAAAGGTTAAGCGTATTGTAGCATTTGTGCTTTGCACAATCCTCCTCCTTGCACTTTCGGTGTCCGCGTTTGCTGATAGTCCCGCCGTGTACACTACTAATGCAGACAATCACGGCCTGTATGATGGAAAGTATGTCAAGTTGGTAAACCACACCGATGTTATTGTCCGAAATACAGCCGGCGGAACTAAGATTGGCACTCTGTGGGTTGGATATTATCTGACTGTTGACCTTGCAAACTGTGCGACTGTCAACGATATAGATTGGTCTAAGATCTCTCCGGATAACGAGGTCAATCCCACGTATGTTCGTTCTGGTTATTCCGCATCATATCTGCTGAACTAAAGATATTAAATCGAATATTTTTACTGTTACACCGTTAAAAGCGGCACTTTTAGAGGGATCATGAAAAGATATACGAAACTCACATGTATTATGCTGACCATTGCTTTACTACTTGTAATGACTGGCTGTGCAGGTAACTCTAATTTGGTTCCGCACGATCTATCAGACACTGCATCTAACGCAATAACACTTGATGAGCCTCAGTCATCCAATGAAACCGTTATGGGATATATAAGCACCGAGATTGAAACGCCAAAATGGGTTAACAGCTTTGACCGTAGCGACACGATAGGAAATTTTTTTCATATCGTTGCGTATACAAACGATGGTGGCCTCGCAGTTGCCAGCTATGACACGCTGAATAACACTTGGCAGCGATACGATATAATTACCGAACCGGCAATCTACCCTGGCGTTGAACTCTTTTCCGCGACTGAAAGCTCGTTCTGGTTAGTTCTAAGAGAGCACTATACAAACGCTGAAATAAGCTCTGACAACCTATCAAGGCCACTGAACTACTACCTTGTGTACATAGATACGGAAACCGGTGAACAGGCATGTACGTATCTATCTTGGGATGAAAATCAGCCGTACTATATGGCGCTTATAGCGATTGACAAAGGCCGCGCGCTTCTCAGCGACGGAGAGACAACATATTTGCTCAATCCCATGGCAGAGGTCATAGGCAACCCCTCTCTTGAAATAATGGGATCAGGCACCCACGTATATGTAAATGGTGAAATGTATGTAGCTTCGTTTGATGGGCTCACTAATTTGAATAGGGATACGCTCCAATACACGGATAAAATCATCCCAATACGGGACCAGCCTGTTTACAGCAGCAGCTTAGGACATTTCCTGACCACTAAAGACAGCGTTCTATATTCAGTATCATCCTCGGGCGAGGAAACGGAGCTGTTTTCATGGATGAGCGTATCATTGAGTTATAGCCGTCTTTACGGAGGGAAAGGCTTGGAAAACTCGAACGGTGATATTTTTCATTTGACTGATAGAGTAACAAAGGTTTCCAAGGGGCCGGTTCCGGTAAAGAAAACCTTGGTGCTGGCGTGCTTCGGAGACACCTCTGATCAAGACTATTCATTTGCTAACAATTCATATGTATGTTCGGATAAATTAAAGGACGCAATACTCAGATTCAACAATAGTGATCCGGAATATCGTGTTGAGATAAAGCCGTATATCTATAATGATGAAAATGAACGCAGCAAAATGCTGATGTCCATCGCTACAGGAAACGGAATTGACCTGATAGACACGAGCTTACTACCTGACGGAGCCATAGACAAACAGCTTCTCGTGGATTTGCTTCCGTATATTGATGCAGATGATACGGTAAGCCGCAATGATTTCATCCCTACGCTACTGAGCAGTATGATGAAGGACGGCGGATTATATGAATACGTTGATAAATACACCATTCTGACTATGTTCACACACCCCGAGATTGTCGGTGATAACTCATGGACAGTTCAAAACATCGAGCAATATATAAAACAATATCCCGAGCTAAAAATGCCCACAAGTCAGGATCACTTAGTGCGACTCTTTTCTTGGGCGGCAACAGCGGAGTTCATTGACAGAGCAAACAGCACTTGTAATTTTGACTCCCCTACCTTTGCCTCATGGCTTTCATTGTTGAAGTTCATAATTGAAAGTTCAGACAATTATAATTCCGGCACATATTTTTGCGGTATAAGCTATGACTTTGCCAAAAGCGTCGGATTCAGAGCTCGCTTGACCATGCGTGGAGACTACCTGACTGTTGGATTCCCAGACGCAGAAGGGAACGGAAGCTATTTCCTTAAGCTTGGAAAACCTGGAATCTCGGGCTCTAATGGGCACCTTGCGGATGAACTCGATATGTATACCTTGGGTGCTGCCACGAGCGTTGGGATAATTGCCTCCAGCCCCAGTCGCGACGGAGCATGGCGTTTTTTGAGAACCTTCATTTATGGAGAGGAAACCCCTAACCTCCGCAAAGGCATTCCAGTTCTGAAAGAGTCTTTCGAGCAGGCGATTCAAACTGAACTTGCCAGAGATACAAGTCAAGAGAATCTCCCATATGCGAATTTTACAGCGACGGACGCAGATATTCTGCGTGAAATTGTATACGGCACGGATAAGGTTGTTTGTACGGACGAAGCCGTCATTGATATAATCGCAAGAGCAATCATTCCGTACTTAGAAGGCAAGGGAACCGCAGATGACGCGGCACAGCAGATTCAAAGCAAAATGAGCGTATATCTTGCGGAGCAAGGTTAGGCATTGAATAAACGGGGCTAAATCGCGGAGATGGCAATGCCCTGCTATTCCAATGCCAGAAATCAAATACCACAGCAAGCAAGAACCTCCCCGCCTCAAGCAGGTTGGGAGGTTCTTGCTGCACAGACGCATCTTCGACAAAATGCAACGTGTAACGTGTAATATGTAGATTTATAGTTCAACACAAAAGGATGCATCCAGCTGAATAGGGCGAACAGATACATTCCGCATATGCGCAGCCGGGCAATGGGTGCGCCGGGATCGCCGGGAAACCGGCAGAGCGAACAGCACCATCGTTGCAAGCAGCATTTGGCAGGGCTGTCGCCAATGAAGCGTATGCGGAGATTATGATACTTGCGCTGGCTGCACGTCACAGAGTAGAGCGCCCCGCCATGAGCATGAAGGAAGGCACGTTAATCCTATGGAGCGGTTTAGCCCACCGCCGTCTGTTTCTGCCTTTGAAAAACACTTCGTGATATATCAAGGACAACACTGCCATCGTCATGAAGGTAACGCCCAAAAGCGAACACGAGGTCGCGCGCATGACGCTCTATCCTGAAACTCTCGGCGCTTCAAACCGCAAAAAGCGGTTCAGGCGGACGAACCCCGATGAATAGAAAATTTGACCCTGCCTATGACTTGAAGTGTTCCCGCTCAAAGACTGAATTCAAAATACCAGACTCTTCGAAGGCACCTGCCACCTGTGCAAAACAGGCGGCAGGCCTTTTCGGCTGCTTGAACAATTTTTACTTAAAAATATTGTCTAACTTTTGGGGTCACTTCAAAGATCGAACCGGGCGTTTCAGCTCTTCATATGTATTATTCAATTCAATGATCGGATTTCAGCCCGGCGCCGCACATGGTTATGAGACTGTCAGGCGTTCTGCCGTAAGCGGCGCAGTATTTCTTATACGCCGCATAGTTCCCGGCTGTGGTATGCTCGCAGTATACGCCGCGGCGCGCAAGTTCGGCACGGGCTGGGAGAATCTCCTTTTCCGGGATCATGACGACCTTCATATCGTACTCATATATCTTCTCCAATATTTCCGCGCCGCGCATGGGCTTGCCGATGGCTATACCCTCAGCCAGTGTCGGTGCGGGCGTAACGTCTGCCGCGGCGTGCAGTCCGCGCTCCGCCGCGATGGCGATGGGCGCACAGGACTCGCTCTGAACCGCAATGATATTTGGCATTTTCCCAATCACGCTGCTTTTAAGCAAATGCTCAAGCGCGAGCACCGCGCCGAGGAAGAGCGTGCCGTTGCCGACGGGGATGAATATATTCTCTGGAATACGGTGCAGCTGCTCATAGACCTCATAAATATAAGTCTTTGTTCCCTCATAGAAGAATGGGTTATAGACGTGGTTGGCGTAGTATTTCCCCTCCTCAATCACACGCGCGCGGCACACGTCGGCGCAGTGGTCTCTCGACCCGGGAACGATGTTCACCTGCGCGCCGTGCGCGCGTATCATGTCGATCTTCTTATGTGACGTACCCTCCGGAACAAATATCTCGCAGGCAATGCCCACCCTGCCGCAATAGGCGGCGACGCTGTTGCCAGCGTTGCCGCTGGAATCCTGCACAACGGAATCCACGCCTATTGCCTTGCAATGCGCGATGAGCACCGCCGCACCGCGGTCTTTAAAAGACAGCGTCGGCATAAAATAGTCCATTTTCAGCATGAGATCGTCGTCAAAGCGCACAACGGGGGTCATGCCCTCGCCCATTGTCACCTGCCGCCATGTATCGCCCACAAGCGGCATAAACGCGCGGTAACGGAAAATGCTCCACTCATCCCGGTCTATGAGCGCCTCGTCAAATGCGGGCGGGTCATAGCTTAGCTTCCACAAGCCGCCGCACTCGCATTTTTCCGACAGCGTCGTTACATCCGCGGTTTTACCGCATCTTGAACAGATATACTGAGCTTTCATGGAATACCTCCAAAATCTTCATATTATCATTGTTCCTGCCTATACCCGAAATTGCAGAAAATTATAGACGCATACGCACATAATGACGATGAGCAGCCTGAGAAAGAGTTTATCCACGACGGGCTTTATTATCACGCCGCCGCCAATGCCGCAGATGCAGCCTATAACCGAGGCGAAAAAGGCAGCAAGAATGAAAACTATATGCGCCATTTGAAAACGTCCTTTCGTTTCCTCCGGGCAATTCTAGCATAATTTCAGGTGCAATACAAGAAAAAACGAAAAGGTCTGCCGCCTGTTTTGCACAGGTGGCAGGTGCCTTCGAAGGGTCTGGTATTTTGAATTCAGTCTTTGAGCGGGAACACAAAATACCAG
>ERZ808262.922-NODE-922-length-10101-cov-4.117161_pt1 | contig 10101 bp, 26 predicted proteins | sample MGYA00520895_ERZ808262 | MGnify/ENA primary metagenome ERZ808262 (study PRJEB31516, sample SAMN03275588) | gut metagenome | biome: mammalia-associated habitat; material: feces | host: Papio cynocephalus | place: Kenya | collected 2012-08-02 ... | reverse complement strand
AGTTTCAGAAACTCGCTCTGCCGGGTCTTGCGGGGATGGTCTTTTGCCCACCGCTCGACGATTTCGACGGCTTTTTCAGGGCATTCGCCGAAGAGACCAATGCAGTTAGCCCGCATTCCGTTATTCGCATATGACAACCCGCATTTTTCACAGTTGCCCTTCATCATCTCGTGCATCCTGTCCTTTTCTTTCAAAAATTCAACCGCGTCCATTTTCATCCTCCTCATCGAGTTTCGCGCCGCAGAACATACAGCGCGGATACTCCACGTATTCGCTGACGCCGTTGTGGCAAACGGAGCACTCCGTGACACCGGCGTCGCCGTGGCAAATCCACTGTCCGTGCTTTACTTCCTCGACATCGGCGGCGGGGACGTCATCCAAAATCGCTTCGATTGCCAAATCAACGGTCGCCTTGACGATGCGTTTCATGTACGGCGAGCCGTTTATTTCGGTGCTCTTCAGCAGTTCAATTGCCTTGCTTCGCTCAATATACTCAGCCATCGTTCTCGTCCTCCCTACTCCATGCGTCGACAATCTCTTGCTGCGTGATCACTGTTCTGATCCTGAGTTTAACGACACCGATTATGGATTTCGCCTTCTCGAACATCTCCCGCGCCTCCGCATAGTTCTCACTCGCGCAGAAGTATCGATACTCCCGGTCGTCTTTGCGTTTGTATTCGACGACGTTATCAATATGTCCCATTGTTTTCCCTCTTTTCATACAAAACCACCATATTTCCGACATTATACGATGTCATGGCGAAATTAACGGAGATGATATCTTCGCGACTTATCTGCGCTTCCCAGAGAGCATCTTCGATACGTTGTATGCTCTCATCTGTTTTGTGGTCAAAGGTTGGAATAATCAAAGCTTTAATCATTGTTTTCTCCCTCCGGCGGCTCAGGCAATGGCATCCAGTGCGTTACTTCATCATCGATGTTATTGTAATGGTCTTCGTGGATGTAGTGGTTGCTTTCCCACCATCCTTTTGGGATTCTGTATTCATCTTTTTCCTCGTCGTATATTCCCCACTCCCAGATTTCAGCCCAGTTATAACGGCTATCATTTTCGAGTACTGTTCCATCTTCATAATATGCTGTAGTAATTATTGAACGCGGATCACCGCAGCATTTCCATTGCGCTCGTATCAAAACCTCGGTTTCGACTTCTGGCATCTTGTCCTTAACGCTTATCCACTCAGACATTATCTCCCTCCTGCGTCGCGCGAAGCACTTCCCAATCGTCATACGAGCCGTGCGTCTGATTCCGGCAGTCGGTCTCGTTGTCGTACAACTCACTGCGCCGAAAGCTGTCGAACTCCCACAGACCGTGTATTCTCCGTCCGTGGTCGTCGACAAGCCCGAGTAAATCCTCACCGTCGTCCGTCATGTAGGTATCGCGGACGCGACCGCGCCGTACTCTGCCGTTCTGGTTCACGTAGTACTCGCTGAATCCCAGCGACTTGTCCCGCGGGGACGGGATGTACGCTTCGATTTTCTTTCGGATGTTTTCATCAATCATCTTACTCCCAACCTTCCTTTCCGTTCTGGAAATTGCATTTGCGCTCAATCTCAAGCATCAGGCGGCTTATTTCAAGCCTGAGCCTGCGGATTCGCGCTTTCGTGCCGTGTTTGCCATAATAGCTGTCATGCGCCTTCCGGTCTCTCAGCACCTCGATAAACTCGCGCTGGAGGCGTTGCAGAAGCTCAAAGTCACTCATTCGCGCCCTCCTTCAGCCGCTGTGCCCAGCGATAAACCTTGCCGTTTGCGATAAGCCCCGAAGCACCCAGAAGACGCTCATGCTTATTCTGCTCATAATATACCTTTTCGGCAATGGACACATCTATGATCTCCTCGTACAGATTGTGCAGCGCCTCGTCCTCCGAAACCGGCGCCGGGTTCGTCCCGGTGATCACTCTGCGCAATTTCAGCGCCGCCTGCGAAAGTTCTGCGGCTTCCTCGGCGAGCTGACACAGAATGTCCTCCCGGCTCAGCTTCGATGCGATGTATTCAATATCACTCATTTTGTTTCCTCCCAGACCTTCGGCAGCCAGTCCACCGCCACGTAATGCTTCAGCGGACACCAGCCGTATTCGCCTTCCGCGCTGATGACGCTGATCATGCATTCGTCGCAATCATCATGCTTTTCGCAGTACCCTTGCAGCACCGCGATGGCGCGCTTAACGCGAGGGGGTAGTTTATTGCTCATTTTTCCATCTCCTCCAATTTCTTAAGGTCACCGCTCAGCCACAGGCACATCGTCTCGATGATGATGAAATTCATCAGCTGGTCAAGGCTGGTCTCGAACCGTTCGTCGCCCGCTTTCGCGTACTCGGGCTGACCGGCGGTCTTCTGTGTCATGCAGCGCTTCAGACGCTCACAGCACTCGATCAGGAACGGCACGTTGGACTTCTGTGCGCCCATCATCATGAACGCCCACATGGTGTCGAAGCTGTCTTTCTTGACCTTCTCGTCGGCTAAAGCGACGATCTTGTTGGTCTCAGACGCCGCCTGCGCGAGTGCCTGCTTGTCCGCTTTGGTAAGTCGGCTCATATAATCCCCTCCCGAATTTGAACTGTTTGTTTCTCAACTTCCACAGTGTCTTGTCCGCCATGGCGTTGTACCTTGACATCTGCGCCCGATGGAAATTGCAGTACGCCGTGCTGTTCCCATCTTCGATCGGCGCGCCGCACTGGAGACACAGGTGATTCGCTTTCCGGTACTCGGGTATCAGCCCGCGCTCATGCCGTGCTTGCTTCTCCTTCTCCCCGGCTTCGCGTGAGTACCGCTTCATTCTGATATAGTGTTCATAGCAGTAATGCCCGCCATGCGTCGCAGGCTTGCCGCACATGGTGCAGAGTCCCGCTTCCTTGCACTGATGGTATCTCGCCGACCGCTTTTTGTTGTATGCCGCGCGAGCTCGCTTGTACGCTTCGGATTTTCGATATTCGGCGGCGTGATTCTGCATTTTCTCAAGACATTCCGGGCAGAACTTCCGCCTCGGAAAAACCTTCGCCTTATGACATCGGTGGCAGAGGTGATTTCTGTCGAGCATGGCGTAATATTCTTCGTTCGTCACGTCCTACCTCCCGGCGATTTCCGCCGCGCAGGCAAGATAACCGATTCCGTCGATATATGAATCCCCCTTAAACGTCCCGGTCATGATCCTCGCGACCTTCATAAGCGCCATGAGCATCGCGACGTCGTCGGGGTTGAGGGTCACTTCCGCTCCGCCGTCGACGCAGTGCTCGCTCAGGTAAACCTTCCAGAATCTCGCGATAACCGCGAAATTATCCTCCGGCTTCCCGTACTGCTTTTCCCGATCCCCGGTCACGATTTTCTTCGCGGCGTCGAGGATAGCGGCGCGGGTGGTTGGTGTATCGGTTGGTGCAACCGGCGTAGTTGGTGTATCAGTTGGTGCATCGACCATATTGCGCACCTCCGCAGAATGGTCATCCCCGAAGTCGCTGTCCCACATCGACGGGATTCCGTTCAGCTTGCAGGATAAATCGGCACGCGCGAACGGGCAGCCTTCGCAGTCGCACTTCTCAGAGCACATCTGCCGGAGTGTTCTCGCGGCTTCCATCAATTTTTCGTCTTTCATAATCGTTCTCCTCATTTCGATTTAATCACTATATGCGTTCTCCCGCGCCCGAGGAGCTCGTCCTGCATCATCTGCGCGACTTTGTCCTCCTCGGCGGTTTCGGGTCTGTAGTTCTTTCCGGCTCTTTCGGCGTAGTCGGAGACGATGTCCTCGACGCCTTTCAGGACGTACATCAGGCGCTTGTCTCCGAAGCTGTAGAGATCGTTCAGCGCGAGGCATACGGCGAGCAAAATCCGGTTCGTGTAGATTTTTTGCCGTTTCGCGAATTCGGCGCCGACCATCGTATGGACGGCTTCGTTTGCCCACGCCGGTAGGTTCTGCCGCGCTGTGGCGGCTGACATCCGGGCTTTCATGTCTCAGCCCTCCTGTAGGTGTTCCGCCTCGACGGGAAGAGCTTGCGGTTTTCGGCGCGGAGCTGATAGAAGTCGCTCCGCGACCTGTGCAGGGCGTCGCAGATTTCCGATTCGCTGATATCGCGATCCGACCACATATCGGCGGCGCGGGCGATCTCCTCCGGCGACCAGATTCTCCCGCGTTCGTGGCGGCGGGGGAAGAGTTCGCGGTTCCGAGCCATGACGCCGCGGACGGCTTGCTCAGACCGGCAGACGGCTTCGGCAATCTCAAAGATGTCCGCTCCTCGGCTCCAGCATTCCGCCATGTACTGGATATCCTTTTCCGACCACCTTCCGCGGTTGACACCTTTATCGATGTGGCTTTCCGCGACGCGGTCGGCGTTGTCGTGTCCGCGCTCCGGCGGAACGACTGTGACGAGACCTTTCAGGATTTTGCGGACGACCATGACCGGCAGCTTCGTCCGGGCGGCGATTTCATGGAGTTTCTTTTCGGGCTCGGGGGTGCTTTCGAGTTCCGCGAGGATTTCGTCCTTGGTAATCATGCCTTGTGCCTCCTCGGGAAAAGATCCCGGTTTTTCGACGCCGCGCGGTAAACGGTGTTCGGCGTGACATGCATTTCCTCAGCGATCGCTCTGACGTCGGCGCCGGACTTCCACAGCTCAGACATCCGGCGGAGGCGAGCGCCCTTGAACGCTTCGGACATATCCGGGCGGTGATACAGAATAATGCTCGTGATTGTGCTCGGAGATATTCCGTATTCGGCGGCGAGGTCGCGGACACGCTCGCCGTTCATCCGGCGGTTGATAACGTCGTTGAGCTTTGCTGTGGTCCATTTAGTGTTTCGCATTTCTGATCAGCCTCCTGATTACGAGTTCGGTGATTCCGGCGTTGTCGAGCCCCGAGACGTCGATGTCGAGGTATCCGCCGTCGAAGATGATGTAGACGTGCTCTTTCGTGTCGACTTTCCCGTACGACACCGCGAAGATATCGTCGTCCAGCGCGCGGAGCAGTGGGGACAAACGGGAGTGGACGAAGTCGGTTTTCTTCATGCGTTCTTCTCCCTCCACGGTACCCAGTAGGCGCAGGGTCTTTCGCCGCTGCGGTGCAGGATTGTTATGTTATACCAAAAGTTAGGATTCAGCCCTCGAGGTGAGTACCCATTCGTCGAGAAAATGTCGTTTTTCACGATCCAGTTCCAGCACCGGCGGAACGTCTTGGCATTCAGCCGGATCGCCTCGGGGTAGAGGTCGGTGTGGCATTTTCCGCCCTCAGTGAAAACGCTGACCTGTGCCACCAGCGAGCGAACCCGGTCGGTGTATTTCTTCTTCTGCCTTTTGTTCATTTCGGTCTCCTTTCAGCCTTAAAACGGCAGCTCTTCCTCATCGCTGAGGACTTCAAACTGCGGCGCGCTCATGTCCGGAGCGCCTGAGGTTGTGTTTCCTGCTTTGTCACCTTTGGAATCGACGAAGTTCACCTCGTCGGCGACGACCTCGGCGACGTATCTTTTGTTTCCGGTGTTGTCGGTGAAGCTCCGCGTCTGGATGCGGCCTATGACGCAGATGCTGGAGCCTTTGTGGAAGTACCGGCTGATGAACTCCGCCGTCGACCTCCACGCGACGCAGTTCACAAAGTCTGACTGCGGCGTCTGCGGCGCTCCGTCTGTTTTCGCGGCGTACTTTCTGCCGACCGCGACGGTAAATGACATGACGGAGGTTCCGCTCGCTGTCTGCTTGAGTTCGGGGTCGGCGGTGAGCCGTCCTCCGAGGATGACTTTATTGAGATTCAGGTTCGCCATCGTTTTTCATACCTTTCATTCCGCGCCGGAGTGCCGCCTGGAAGAACTCTTCGGTGTCGAAGCCGCTGTCGGCGTCTCCGATGGTCTGTGAGTTCTCTTTGCGGTTCCGCGCTTTGTAATCGTCGTACTTCCCGGCGAGGACTTTGTCCATGTTCGCCGGGTCGGTGAGCCAGCCGATGTTGCATTGCCATCCGTCTTTCGGCTCGCTGAGGAACCGGCTTGCCGCCGCCCGTTCGAAGACTGCTGTGTAGTCCGAGAGGGGGCGGTCGACCTTGAAGATGTTGAGCATAAACTTCGCGGTTTTGACGGGTGGGGGAAGTGACGGAAGGATTCGCCGGTACTCCGAGAGGATAAATCCGGCTTTTCCGTCCGTGTCGTCGTCTGTGTCCGTCCCTGTGGAAACTGTGGAAAACTTTGGGGTTTCTGCGACAGAAACGGGGGTTTCTGTAACAGAAACTCGCGCAGAGACGTCATAGTCATTTTCTTTTGTTTTATTTATTTTACTTTGTTGCATTTCTGCGACAGAAACGGGGGTTTCTGCGACAGAAACGGGGGTTTCTGTAACAGAAACTGTTTTTTTGGGCGCACTTTCCAAAGCCCCATCGACTTTACGGTTGTCGAGAAGCCAGTAGCGTGTTAAATTGACCTTATTCCTCTTCGTAACGGCGGCATACCGTTCTTGGATTGCGACGGAAGTTATAACGTTCTGCCTCACGAGGGGTGCATTGATTAACCCGATCTCGGCGCAGTAAAGAATAACCTCAACACTAAGGTCCGTGGCGCTCATCCCCGTTTTCCTAAACCAACTTTCACCGACTGTGCGGACGATCATTTGTCCGACTTTTGACAGCGGCAGCTCCAGATAGTAGCCCTCGCGGTAGACGAGCGTTAGCAGGACGTCGAAGACCGTGAGACCGAGCGGACCGTACTTAAGCGCAAGATCCACGATCTTCTCATCCTGATAAAAGTCAACATCTTTCGGAAAGTACGCAAGCCCTTTTCGTATGGGTCTTGCCATCTCTCACCTCAAAAATCTTTTTCGTCGATACCCTCGGCGACAGGGATGACCAGCCGGAGCGCTTCCTCCGGGCTGTAGCACACGGCGGCGAGACACCCCGCGGCTTGTGCTTTGGTGATAAAATCTATCTGCTTCGGTGTGGGCTTGTTGGGCTTAACCTTGCATTCGATGTAGACGGCTTTCCCGTCGCTCTTCCGGTATCCGGAGAGGTCGGGATAACCGGCGGGGACGCCGGTCGAGAACCATCTGCCGTCGGGGGTTTTCATCCGCCCGACGTTTACCCGGTGCAGCACGCAGTGAGGGTACAGCGTCCGGATGATGGCATTTAACAGCTGCGATTCATTCCTCCACAGTGTCATGGTCTGTCTCCGCTCCGCCGCGGTCGTAGTCCTCGGCGGTGATTTCCGGCGCCTTTCCGGCGGCGTTTCTCATCTGCTCGGAAAAGTACTTGGCGACTTTCGCGTCGGCGTCATCGAGCTTGCCGAGGAGCTTAAATTTGACGACGGAGTATTTCTGCCCGCTCTGCGACATCTGCGGCGCGAGCGAGAATTCGGTGACCACCTCACAGGGCTTCAGATGCTTTGACGCGAGTGTCGAGAGCCTGTAGTTGCGGAAGGCTTTGAGCGAGGTCGGCGGAAGCGAGAGCATGAGCGGGATCGCGGAGCCCTCGACCATGATGTAGAGCCGGTGCATGTTTTTGCAGGCTTTGCCGGGTCCTTTGCTCGAGGAACCGAAGACGTTCCGCGGGCACTGCTCGCAGAAATAGCATTCTCCGGATATCGTGTCGATGCCGGTGACGGCGTCCATCGAGGAGCAGACCGGCGGGGTGTTGCCGCTGGAATCCTCGTCGAAGAAAGCGTTGCAGTTGTGATTGTAGACGATGACGCCCGAGAAGTTCGGGACGCTCGTGCTGGTGTCCTCGTCGCCGGTGTCGATTTCAAAGTTTTTTCCGCCGCCGGTGGCGACTTTTGCGCGGAATGTCACCATTCCTCCGACCTCGCGCTGAGCGGCGGCTATTTCGGCGTAGTCCTTTTTGATGGATTCGAGGTCGAAATTCAGCTCGGCGATAGGTTCGGGATTTTTGAAGAGTTGTAAGCTCATCCCCATCTTTCAAGTTCCTCCGTGTTTCTTGGGACGACGACGTCGTTCCAGAATTTTTTCTCGGTCGCGATGATTTCGGCGATATCTTCGTCGTTTCGTGGTACTTCGTACCACACAAACTTCTGATTCCCGATCAGCGCGGCAAGATACCATTTTTTCCACCCCGTGACCGCCATGTAGTGCTGCATTTGCACGTAGTAGTTGGCGGGGTAGGTGTCCTCGGTGAATTTCCGGTCGTTGTATACGGTGGTCGTTTTGATTTCGAGCCCGTAGTCGACGCCATAGAGCTTGCGGTCGATGTTCGCGAACATGAACGGATTCTCACCGGAGACGATGATTTTGTTGAGCCGGTGAACTTTGAGCCCGGTCGCCTCGGTGAAGAGTTCGGCGACGAACGGCTCGAGGAAGCTTCCGACCCGGCAGGCGAGCGGGGACGTTTCGTCCGGCTCGCTGACCTTTGATTCGTAAACGTCCTTCGGGCGCGACCAGCTGTAGACCTCGCGCGGGAGGACGAGGGCGGGGGAATCGCTTCCTCCGATGCCTGACTGTCTCGCTTTGAGCCAGTCGGCGCGGCTCATGCCGACGGTGGAGATGTAGGTGTTCACCATTTGACCACCTCATCCGATTCGACCGACTTCATACAGTACCGGCAGCCGAGAACCTCGGCGCTTTTCCGGTCAACGTAGATTTCGTCGAAGACTGAGAGCTCTTCTCCGCACCGGGGGCAGTGAAACCGTTCACCAGTCTGTCCCGGCGCGAAGCCTGTCCGCTCGCACCGTTCGATGTCCGGATGATCTCTGAGATCGTTCACTTGATTTCCTCCATCGGGATAAGCTCCGCTTTCTTGTATTTGTCGTTGCTGACACTGTCGGCGTTCGACGCGATCATCGCGAGGGACAGCCGCGCGGTGTCCGGAATCTTTTCGACCGAGATCAGACCGACAACGAGGAATCCGCTTTTCGCGACGATATATGTACCGTTATTCGCGAACCGGAGCCAGAGCGACAGCTCGTCGCAGTCTTTGAGCGGCGCGAGGTAGTCGGCGTCGATAAAGGCTATGGTCGAGGTGTCCGCCGCGGCGGTCAGGGGGAGGAAGCTCCGTCCTCTCCAATCGAGCGTCCATGATGTGGTCGTGAGCGCGTGTTCCTCGTCGGCGACGTCCGCGAGGGTGTATCCGCGGTCGGTGAAAACCTCCTCCGAGAGCGTGCGGACGGTGAAGCTCTCGTCGTCCGGGCGGACATCGAAGAGCGTTCGCACTGACGATTCGGTGAGATTGATTCCGCCGAAGACGGGATAAATAGCTCCGGGGGTTCCGAGCCACTGGTCGCCGTTGAGGCGGTTGACGATGACCGTCGTCCCGGCTTTACAGATTTTCTTCGCTTTTTGCAACAGCACTTGACAAATCTCCTTTTCTGTGATATAATATTGGTGTCATAAGGTCTCCTTTTTTGGGGCTCGCGCGGAAGTTGCGGTTCTGCGCGAGCCTTTTTCATATCCTGACGAGCAGGATGTCGCCGCCGATGGTCTGCTCGACGCGGAATTTGACGTCGTCGCGGGATATTCCCTTTGCCGGGACGAAAGCCCGGTCGCGTCCCTCGCGGTCGAGCTCCCGGACGAGGGCTTCGGCGAGGGTCTGAGCGGTGAGCCGGAGAGCGTTGTTCGCGTCGGTGAGCTCGTCGATCTTGCGGTCTTGGCGGCGGATGAGGTCGGTCTGGACCTCGAGCATTTTTTCGTAGGTGACGTCACTCATCGTCTGTTTCCTCCTCGTCCTTCTCCTCCGGCGCTCCGTCCGACAGCCATTCGACGATGTCCATAAGGTCGCCGTCTTTGTCAGCCCAGATGCTGAGGCGGGCGTTGACCGCTCTCGCGGCGTTAAGCCCCTGCATGATCAGGCTGTCAATCAGTATGCTCTGGTCACGTTTGATTCTTGCAAGCCGTTCTTTGTTGTCCCGCGTTTGTAGTGTCATTTTTTGTCTCCTCCTGTTTTTGTTTTTCGATGTGCCGTCTGACGGCGTCGAGCGTCGCCCTTGCGAGTAGCTCGCGGTTGTCTTTACTGAGAGCTGAGAGTGTCATTTTCTGCGGTCTCCTTTCGAGGGGTTTCGCCGATCACGATGCCCTTCGCGATATTGAGGATATCGCGGCGAGCCGTTTCGCTTTTGATGGTTTTGAGTTCCTGGATCATTTCGGCGAGGAATTTGGTTTCCTTGTCGAGGTTGGTGGTTGCCATTT
>ERZ808262.918-NODE-918-length-10125-cov-2.668620_pt1 | contig 10125 bp, 6 predicted proteins | sample MGYA00520895_ERZ808262 | MGnify/ENA primary metagenome ERZ808262 (study PRJEB31516, sample SAMN03275588) | gut metagenome | biome: mammalia-associated habitat; material: feces | host: Papio cynocephalus | place: Kenya | collected 2012-08-02 ... | reverse complement strand
TCCTTATATATTGTGTAAATCTGGTTTGTAGTGAACTTGAAGTCGTCCTTTCCAAGGGCTTTCTTGTCAACATTGAACGAATAAGCCGACTGTGGATCACGGTCGCGATTGGAATAAGCCTGTCGGCAGCCTTCCTTGCCCTGGCTTTCCACGGTCAGGCTTATTTGCAATGAGCCGTCTTTCTGTTTCACTATCAGCGGTTTGCCAAGCACACGGTGACGCAAGTCATACAGTCCATACTTGAACCATTTCCCTGGATAGCCAATGCCGGCATCGTTGTCGGTAGGAGCGCGGAAAGCATCGAGCTTAGGGCCATTACCATCGGCGAATACAGTGTTGTTACCGTAGGCAAGCGCGCTTATCGCGCCAGTAGAGAGGTCGAACGTCGCATTGAAGCCAGAACCCTTCACATTCACCTGCTTCGCGTCCTGCGTGAAATAGATGCCTCCATCGGCATTGGCGACCGTATTCAGTGCCGGAGCCTTAATGTCAGCTCCCTTCACACGCAGCTGCTCCTCCATCTGTACATATCCTTGCTTTGCCCATGGCATGTCCTTGCCCAACAGGAACTGAACCTTGACAAAGTATTCGCTTCGTGGGTCGAGCTTAGAATAGTCGTAATTGAGAGTGTATTCCTGACGCTCGCGTGGACCGAGGATGTTCTTGGTTCCCATTAGCGACTTGTCCTTGGCGACGCATTCGCCGTCTTTCCACAACGACCATACGATATGATAGCCACGCAGCGGCTCAAAGTAGTTCTTATTGAATATCTCGATGCGTCCCTTTGTCATGTCAACCGCCTTGACACCAACATTCTGGTAGACCTTCTTCACCTCGTAGTATTGAGCCTTTGGCGAGAGGTCTGGGCGCATGATGCCGTTCATGCAGAACATGCCGTCGTTTGGCTTGTTGTCCATGCCGAAATCGCCTCCATAGGCCCAATAGCGTTTGCCTGTTTTGGGGTCAATGTTGTCAATGGCCTGGTCAACCCAGTCCCAAATGGCGCCACCCATGAAGAAATTCGTGCTCTCGATGGCGTTCCAGTAGTCGATGAGGTTGCCGACCGCGTTGCCCATGGAATGCGCGTACTCAGAGATGTGATATGGGTACTTTATGCTGTACTTGCCTTTCACAGCCTCCTGCACCCAGGAAATAGAAGGATACTGGTTTGAGCCCATGTCAACGATATTGTTGTTACGCTCGTATTGCACGGGGCGGCTTGTGTCGTAAGCCTTTATGGCATTGTAGCAGTCTTTGAAGTTGTCGCCCGGGCCAGCCTCGTTGCCAAGACTCCAAATCACGATAGAAGGATGGTTGACAGTGGAGTGCACCATCTCCATGTTGCGTGCCACGTGGGCGTTGCGGAATTCCTTCACATGTGAGAGCGACTCCTTGCCATAGTAGTATTCATGGCTCTCGATGTTGGCCTCATCCTCAAGATATATGCCATACTTGTCGCACAGGTAATACCAATAAGGGGCATCAGGATAGTGGCAGTCACGCACATGGTTGATGTTGCCACGCTTCATGAGAAACACTTCTCGCTCCATTTGCTGGCGCGTGACATAGTGCCCAGTGGCAGGATTGTTCTCGTGCCTGTTAACGCCCTTCATCTTGATGGGTTGGCCATTGAGATAGTAGTAGCGTCCAGCCAGCCCAAACTCATCCTTGTCGGCAGGCGTGTCCTTTATCTCGATTTTGCGGAAGCCGACGATAGTGGAGATAGTCTCAACCACGTTGCCTTTCTTGTCCTTCAACTCGCCCACCAATGTATAGCGGTGAGGAGCTTCTGCGCTCCATGGCTTTACGATGTTGCCTGCATTTAGTGTGACATAGGCCGTGATTTCCCCATTTTTACCTATTCCATCAACCTTGGCAGTCGCGCTGACACCAGGCACGAGAGTGTTCTCGTCTGAATACAGCTTGTTCTCGTATAGTTTATAGTCTATGGAATAGCCTTTTGCCGCCTTGGTCGTGAGATTGTTCACCACGGCAGATATGTTTAGCGACGCATTCGTGAAAGTCGCGTCATAGTCGGGAATGGCCTTGATGTCGCGTACCTGTATTCTTGGCTTGGCGGTAAGCGACACAGAGCGGAATATGCCCGGCAGACGGAACATGTCCTGGCTTTCGAGGAAAGAGCCGTCGGAATTGCGGTATACCTCAACGGCCACGATGTTTTCACCGTTCTTGTTAAGATAAGGTGTAATGTCGAACTGCGCGAGGTTGCGCGAATTCTTCGAGAATCCCACATACTTGCCATTGATATAGATATAGAAGAACGAGTCTACACCATCGAAGTTGATGTATATCTCCTTGCCGTTCCAATCGGCAGGAATGGAAAATGAGCGTCTGTATGAGCCTACTTCATTGCGGTTCTTGTAGGTCATCCAGTTTTTGTTTGGTTCGCGCATGACACCGCCTTTCCAGTCGCCCTCCTTCACATGGTGCTGGAAAATGACGCGCTGATTGGAATATAACGGATATCCATATTTGAATTCGCCCTTATCGTTCATGCCAGCCGTGTTCCAGTTCATTGGCACTTGAACACGGTCCCACTGGCTTGCGTCGAAGTCGGTACGGAAGAAGTCTTTTGGACGCTCGTCGGGGTTCTTGGCCCAATGAAACAGCCATTCCCCGTCAAGTGAGCGCCAAAACGAAGAGTACTCTGGCAACACGCGGCGCGCCTCGTCAACATCCTTGAACGAGAAGAACCATGCGTGTGGCTGCTGTTTGTTGTAGGCCACAGAGTCGGGGCTTTGCCATTCCCACCCAGTGGGCGACTGCATTTGCCCATAGTAGAATCCTCCCAATTGTGCTGTCTGTGCATACATCGGTGATGCGAGCAGGGCGACAAGGAGAGTCAGACTTGCTTTGTTCATAGAGATAGGTCTTATTATTTATCGTGCTGGGGCACCACGGCGAAATAGACCACGTCGTGGTCGGTGAGATTCTCCATGTAGTGGCTGTGGTTCATGGGACAGTAGTGGCACTGGCCGGCATGACACACCTCTATGGTATCATCGTAATGAAAAGTCAGCGTGCCACTTATGACGAAGATAATTTCCGAGTTGCCCTCATGGGTATGCAGGCCGCTCGAAGCCCCTGGACGAAGTGTGGAATACATTATCTTAACGTTGTCGTCCACATAGTTGCGCGTGTCCAAATGCCCCTTGCCACCCTTGAAACCGGTGATATGAGCCTCTGGTATCTTCTCGAAATCAATAATCATGGCTAATCTAATTTATGGTGTTCTGATTTAATCTTAACTGTTTATGACCTCGACGGAGGATTGCGGGGCAGAGAGTTTAGCCACCTCGTCCAGCCACAACGTGGCCATGGCATCCGACGGCATACGCCAATCGCCGCGCGGCGAAAGCGTCACGGAGCCAACCTTGGGGCCGTCTGGCAAGCAAGAGCGCTTGAACTGCTGGTTGACAAAACGGCGGCAGAACGTGCCAAGCCAATGCAGGATGACATCGTCGGAATAGTGACCCACGCCGTCATCGGCAGCGACACCGTTGCCAAACGCTTTTTGTGCAAGCATGAATATCTTTCGCGGACTGAAGCCGTTGCGAAGGAAATGGTAGAGGAAGAAATCGTGAAGCTCGTAAGGGCCCACAAGGTCTTCCGTCTTCTGCTGTATGTTGCCCTCCTCGTCGGCTGGTATCAGCTCCGGCGATATAGGAGTGGCAATGATGTCGTACAGGGTTGACGCCGACTTGTCGTCAACGGTCTGTGCCACGAACTTCACCAAGTGTTTTATCAGGGTCTTCGGTATTGACGTGTTGACACCGTACATCGACATATGGTCGCCATTGTAAGTGGCCCATCCCAAGGCGAGCTCAGAGAGGTCGCCCGTGCCAATGACCAACCCATTGAGCTTGTTGGCGAGATCCATGAGAATCTGCGTACGCTCACGCGCCTGGGAGTTCTCGTAGGTCACGTCGTGCAAGTCAGGATCTTGACCTATGTCCTCGAAATGCTGCATTACGCTCTTGGATATGTTCACCTCTCTCATGTCAACGCCAAGGCTCTGCATCAGGCTCACGGCATTGCGATGAGTGCGGCCCGTGGTGCCGAACCCTGGCATGGTTACACCCACGATGCCCTTGCGGTCGAGCTTGAGCTTGTCGAAAGTCTTTACGCACACAAGGAGAGCGAGAGTGGAGTCGAGTCCGCCACTGATGCCCAGCACAACCGTCTTGGCATGGGTGTGAAGAATGCGCTTGGCGAGACCCATCACCTGAATGTTGAAAATCTCGTCGCACGACTTATGCATGTCTACGTCGGAAGGGACGAACGGATGAGGGTCTACATAACGCTCAAGCGCAAAATCGTGGGGCACGGCGGCGGCCTCTGCACGACCCACGTGTATCTCCTCGCCTATCATACGGCGCTGGGCGTTTACGAACGTGGTGTTACTTCGCCTGTCGGAGTTGAGCTTCTCCACGTCGATTTGGGCGAAGACGAGTTGGCTTTCCATGGAGAAACGCTCGCTCTCGGCAAGCAGTTGTCCGTTCTCGTAAACCAAGGCGTTGCCACCATACACCACGTCTTGCGTGCTCTCGCCAAAGCCTGCGCCACTATACACGTAACCGCAGATAGTGCGCGCGCTCTGCTGGCAAAGGAGGCTCTTGAGATAATCGTGCTTGCCTATGAGCTCATCGCTCGCGGAGAGGTTGAAGATGATGTCGGCACCCGCCAATGCGAGATGATTGCTCGGAGGCGTGGGGGCCCACACGTCCTCGCAAATCTCAACGCCAAACGACACGCCGTCGCCAGTACGGAACAATTGTGGGTCGGGAGTGATGAACACCGGGTGTCCCGCATAGCGAATCTCCTGGGGGCGCAAGTCTTGCGAAGAGGCGAACCACCGCTTCTCGTAGAACTCACTGTAATTGGGGAGGAAAGTCTTGGGCACGATGCCGAGAATCTTGCCGCGCTGAATGACAATGGCACAGTTGAGCAACAAGTCGCCAGCCACCAAGGGCACTCCAATGATGGATATGATGTCCAACTGACGGCTAAACTCCAGCAATTGCATCACGCAGTTCTCCGTAGCGTCCAAGAGAAGTTGCTGGCGGAAGAGATCCTGGCACGTATATCCCGTGACACTGAGCTCTGGGAAGACGATAATTTCTGCGCCTTTTCCCTCTGCCATGGCTATTTGCGATTCTATTTCCTTGATGTTGCTGACACAATCGGCAACCTTCACCGTGGGTACCGCCGACGCCACCTTTACTAATCCGTACTTCATATAGACATTTATCTGATAGTGACTTGTGTGGCGCCATATCCATATTCCTGGAACGACGCGTCCTGCCACTGGTAAGACTTGTGTTTATAGGTCAGCTCGTTGATAAGCGCTCGCCTCAATACGCCGGCACCCTTGCCGTGGATGAAGATGAGCTTTTGGCCTTTCTTGTTCTCATATTGCTTTAAGGTGTCACGAAACACCTTCATCTGGTATTCGAGTATGTCGCCCGCCTGCATTCCCTGCATGGTGTCGAGCAACGTCTCGGCATGCAAGTCGACGACAATAGCATCATCGATACCGCGATTCCGAATATACGGCGCGTTCTTGGCATTGCCCTTGCTCTGATTGTCATCATAACGGCGCACGAGCTGTTTTTTCTTTTCCGTGGTAGCATCTTCTCGCGCTTGCGCGGCAGCATGACCGTACATTTCTTTCTTAAGTTCCTTAGCATCCACCACAAGCGATCGGGCTGGCTTGTCGTTTTCTACGATGGTATACAACAGCACTGGCGACTCGAAGAATGGGGTATCCTCGAAAGTGTGTGTCTTGTAAAACTTCAATGGCTCAAGCCTCAGTTCCACGCTGACGGGAGCCTTCACGATAAAGTTCTTGTCGCGCTTGTAAGCGAGAAGTTGCACCACTAGCCTGCCAACGTGATTGATGTCCTGTGAGCTCATTTCCTCGATAAACACCTTGGTGTTTGGTTCCGCCTCTCCCTCGTTCTTGATGGAGCTACTGTTTCCCTCGACCGAAAGGATGACATAGCGCATGTAATAGTTGCTGTCGTTTATGAAGTAAGCCTCAAAGTGCGGCGTGTCGAGGCTGCTGTCGTTTGTCGGCGCGAAGGCTATATAAGCAGACAGCTGATTGCCGCCCTTGCGCTCCTCTGCCTTGGGACGGAAAGACACGTCCTTGGAAATGTCAACCATGTCGGGAGCCGACATGTCAACTTCCTCGTCCTGCCCCTCCTGCATCATTGCCTTCACTGAGCGATGGCCACGCAGCAGTGGAGTCTCGGCTGCTTTCTGTTCTTGCTCCTCTGCACGGCGATTGATGACATTGGCCGTGCTGTAATCCTCGCTTTCGACCACTACTACCTCATTGACGGGTGTCGGAATCTGGAACCCATCCTCATCCTCTACCAACACGATGTTCTTACCTTGGAAACCGGCTATCTTTCCGCCTCCAGTCTCGCTAAGAAACTTTACTTTATCTCCTATTTTCATACTACGTTCTTTTTTATTATGGTATAAGCAGATTGGCATCGCCATAGCTCAGGAATCGGAAACCGTGCGACAACGCATAGTCGTATACCACACGCCAGTTTCCCTTGAGAAACGCGCTCACGAGCAAGAGCAGCGTACTCTTAGGCTGATGGAAATTGGTGACAAGGATTTTCACTATCTTGTAGACATATCCTGGGGCTATGATTATTCGCGTGGACGTGTGCAACGCGTCAAGACCGTCGCGGTCGAGATAATCGAGTATAGCCCTTATAGAATCACACACATGCACTGGCTTGCCGTCAACGATCACGAGGCCATCGTCATCGTGTGGCAGGTCGTATGGCTCCCATTGTTCCACACTCAACTCCTCCTCGGTGGCGTTGGGGTTGCGCAAAATTTTCACGCCGACATAATACAGGCTCTCAAGTGTGCGGACACTCGTGGTGCCAACGGCTATCGCTCGGCCATCGTGACGCAAGAGTCGCTCAAAAGTGTGGCGATGCACCACTATGTACTCAGAGTGCATCTTGTGGCCTTCTATCTCCTCCGTCTTGACGGGCTTGAACGTCCCCGCGCCGACGTGCAACGTCACCTCATCGCGAGTGATACCCTGTGCGTCGATGTCTTTCAGCACCTTGTCGGTGAAGTGCAAGCCTGCCGTGGGAGCCGCGACACTGCCCTTGATCTTGGAATAAACCGTTTGGTAGGTCGTCTTGTCGCTCTCCTCAGTCTTGCGGTTGAGATAGGGCGGAATAGGAAGCTCGCCAACGGCATCGAGAATCTCCGCGAAATTGACCTCCGCGGCATCCCACTCGAAATCAACCCAATAGTTGGTGCCGCCACTCTTCTCTATTGTCTTGCTTCTGTCCATAGTGACCGACAATGTGAGCTTGCGACCCTTAATCTCAAAGACTCTCTTCAACGCGCCATCTTTCCATTTCTTCAAGTTGCCTATCATGCAAAGCCAGCTGCAATGGGATGTAGACTGGAACATCTGCTCGTAATCGGCTGGACTGGCCGGCTCCATGAGAAAGACCTCTATGAGCGCGCCTGTCTCCTTGCGGAAATGCATGCGCGCCTGGATAACCCTCGTGTTGTTGAAAACCATCAACGCACCTTTGGGAAGATACTGCGGAAGATTGTAGAAAATGTCGTCGGAAAGCTTGCCCTTGTCGTATACCAACAACTTGCTGTGGTCGCGTTCCTTCAATGGGAACTTAGCTATTCGCTCATCCGGAAGACAATAGTCGTAATCGTCTATTCTTATGTGTTTTGTATCCATGTTCTTATATTGGTTCATATCGAGATGTCACCAAACGCCAAAAGCGTCACTACCGCAATGGTGAGCACCAATGTCGCCACCACCATGTCAATGTCGGCCTTGGCATAACCCGATGCCGTGTATTGTGATGATATGTATTGAAATTTTATGTTGAACTTATAAAACAACTTGAAGAAAGCCAAGTAAACCAAGGTTCCTACAAAAGAGCCATAAAGCATGCCGCAAAGTATGTCGGAAGGATAATGCACGCCCAGGTAAAGCCGTGTCCAGCAGTTGAGCAACGCCCAAAGAAACATCACGATCGCGAAAAGCCTGTCACGCACAAGCAAACTGAAAAACATAGCCAATGAGAACGTGTTGGCAGCATGTGAAGAAAAGAAACTATAACTATCGCTCAACGTGCCAACAATGAGGTTCAATTGCGTCTTGACCATTGGGTCGTTGCATGGGCGCAACCCCCCGACCATGGGCTTAACTATAAAATCGCCAACACCGCCAGCAAGAACAACGCACAGCATGGCAGCACCAACGACAAGTCCTATCTGCGCCATGGTCTCATGATTCTTCACGACAAGATAAAACAAGGCAAGATAAAGAGGTATCCACGTCAGCCCAGATGTCAACATCGGAACCAACGCGTCGAAGTATACAGAGTTGCCGCTATTAAAGAAACGCAACAGTGAGAGGTCTGCCGACAAGATATTTTCAAGCATCATCAAATCTTTTCTATCATGCCAGACTTAATCCAGCCTTCCCTGCCATCGCCAAGCTCAACTTGCTTCCAGCCTTTCAGCCCATCGTCTATGATTTCCACTCGCGTGCCTTCGTGGATCACGAAAGCGTCGGGACTCTTGTCTTCTGGTATCGTCTTGACACTAATGGACGGTGACATGACTATAGCTCCATGGCTATTGTGAAGCCAGTATTTTTGCTGCCAAGCGAAAAGCGTTGAGAACGCGAACACCACCAAGAAAGCGGCACTGCCAAAGAAGCCTACCTTACGCAACCACAGTGGCGATGCAAAAAGATAGCAAAGCATGAGAATCAGTGCCACGATGACACTACCTATACTCCAAGAAGCCCACGTGTCGACATTAGCGAAAGAAACCACGTCGCGGTATAACGCCACGAAAAAGTTGTCTGCCTCGGGAGCGATCTTGTCTATCGTCTTGGAGCGGGCAAATTGCAGGTTGAACCTCACGTCGTCGTCGCTCGGCGAGAGCCTGTAAGCTCGTTCATAACAAAGAATGGCCTGGGCAAGACTGTCAGAACGATAGTACGCATTACCCAAATTATAGTACAAGTCAGACGACACTCCATGTTGAAGCAATGCCTTGTAATCGGATATGGCCTGCTGGTAATTGCCCTGCCGATAGCAGCTGTCCGCAATACCCTTGGTGAGCGCGAAAACCGATAGCGGACTAAGGAGCGTCGCCAAGAGCGTGATGACAAATATATTGAAATGGTGCTTTATCATTTTCTTTTCCTCATTACATCTTCTATATCCACAATGGCGGTCATTGCCGACTGGAACGTCTTCTCCATGTTTCCGGCCTCATCGCCAGGAGCGTAGCGTTCATACTCACACTCCTCAAGGGCAGACATGAACTTATCTATAATGTCCTCGCCCACCCCGCGTTGAGCGAGTTTTTCCCTTATATTGTCACGCGAGAGACTTTCCACTGGCATATTCAGCTTGAAACTGACATAGCCCCACAGCGTGCGCAGGATCTCATCATAAAACTCTGCGGTGTTGTGCTCAAACATCAACTTGCTTGCCCTCTTCAAGCGTTTCCTCGCAATCTTGTTGGCGCGCTTACCGCGCATCTTCACCACGTCGCCATTTTCTATAGCCCGACGACGGAACACTATGAGCAATATCACGAACGCCAGCAATGGTACCAACAGGCAAACCCAATATGCCACACTGTCAAAGAAAATCTTGCCACCAGTGGCATTGGTTGACGCTCCGCCTTTTATGGAACGGATGTCATTGTCGGCCATCTTATCGAAGCTTTCCGTTGTGCCCTTGCCGTCGCCTGGAGTGACATTGACGACGAACGATTGGGTATGCAGCGTCTTGTAGGCATTGGCGTCAACATCGTAATATATAAACGACACTGCCGGAATGGTGTACTTGCCTTGGTTACGAGGTACGACAAGGAAATCGTATACCATGTTTCCTCCTATCCCGGCATTGGTAAGTTTAGTTTTGTCTGTCACCTTAGGGTCATACTTGTCGAATCCCTTCGGGAACTCCACCACAGGCTGCTTTATGAGTTTAAGGTTTCCAGTGCCACCCACGACCACTCTAAGGGTAATGGGCGAGCCCGCCTTAACCTCCTTGCTGCTAAGAC
>ERZ808262.917-NODE-917-length-10129-cov-11.347727_pt1 | contig 10129 bp, 9 predicted proteins | sample MGYA00520895_ERZ808262 | MGnify/ENA primary metagenome ERZ808262 (study PRJEB31516, sample SAMN03275588) | gut metagenome | biome: mammalia-associated habitat; material: feces | host: Papio cynocephalus | place: Kenya | collected 2012-08-02 ... | reverse complement strand
GCCAAAGCGGTTCCGCCAGAGACCTTAAGTGTTGCTGTCGCGCTTACATAAGTGTCGCTACTCTTTGTGCAAACCACATTTGAAGGATCTGCAAAGTTGATCTTATAAGATCCTACAATATCCTCAGGTGCGGTGAAAGTGATTGTGCTGATGGTAAGAGGCGTCTCATTCTCATTAGTGACAACGATCTTTACGACTGAAGTTATGTGCTTCATGGTAATTTTGACAGGATCACTGCCTTTTACATTTTTAGCGACACCATAAAGCGGACAGAGAGTTCCAGAAAGATGAGTTGTGCTGTTATATCCCTTTTGGCTTGCACCTCCCTTATGTCCTATGTATGTCCATCCGTCACCTTCGCCGGTTGGGGATGTTACAAGATATTTCTCATTTGTGTTGACTGGATACAGCGCATACCAGTCATAGCTCTTGCCGTCCTCAAGCGGATTTTTGAGGGTTCCGGAGAAGTTCTCGCCGGAGACGAAAGTAAACTCGTCGTTGGTACCATAGCTAGCTGTACCGGCCTCGGCGTGGAAGAGATTGAGTGCGTCGCCCGTTGCCCAAGTAGTCTCGAGTCCGTTATTGGTAGTCTTGGTCTCGGCTGTGGAGGCTACGATCTCGAAAGGCATCCCCTCTGAAGACGGGGTCTGAGGTTCGATCTTGCTGCAGTTGGTGAGTGAAAGCGCAGCGGCGCAGGCGATGCCTGCATAGACAAAAAGCTTTTTCATGATCGCTGCGGTTTAGAAGTCAAGGCCAAAATTCTCATCTTCTAGCCACTCATCGGTACTAAAGGCACCGCTCTGGCAGATAGTTGATTCGGTGTCGAGGTTCAGAACCTCGCATTTTGGAGCGGAGTAGACAGTTCTACCCCCCCCAGTTTTTCTGAAAGAACAGTTTTAAACATGATAATGTAATTATTTAATAATGATAAGCATTACTCGTCTTTTCCGGACAAATGTAAGCAAGAATGGCAACCTTTCCAAGTCAGGCTGCTGGAAATTTCGCCCGCGTAACAAAATCTTAACCTTGTTCTAACAAATCCTTATCGGTCAAAAAGTCCAAGAGCCCAACAGTCAACACTCCGAGTTCATCTTCCTTACGATGAATGTCGTCACCGACAATTACCATTTTACGAAAATGGTCGTTGATAGATAACAAAGGGCGATGCTCTTGTGCTTCTTTTTCTGGTGTTGGCATGTGGAAAGCAGATTGAATGTAAACGCGATATGGTGGACGATTCACTACAAAATCCACTTCCAACTGTCTTCTGATGAACTTTCCGTTCTTATCTTTGCCTCCAAGTTCTACCAAACCGACATCAACATTATACCCACGGCTACGAAGTTCGTTGTAGATAATGTTTTCCATGATGTGCGTCTCTTCCTGTTGGCGATAGTTGAGTATGGCAGCACGGATACCAATATCTGTAAAATAATACTTGGTTTCAGTACCAATGTATTTTCTGCCTTTTACATCATAACGCAGTGCCTCCTCTATGAGGAAAGAATATTCCAAATAATCAATATACTGCTTTATCGTGTCCCTTTTTATGGCTACTCCTCGTGTTGATTGGAAAGTATTGGCTATTCTGGTTGGGTTGGTGGAAGAACCTATGCCCGAAGCAAGTACACGCACCAATTCTTTCAGTCCTTCGGGGTTGCGTAGATGATTGCGCTCTATCACGTCTCGCAAGTAAGTAGTTTCGTACAGCCCACGCAAGTAGTACATCTTCTTTTCTTCCGTTTCCAACAGAGCCACTTGTGGCAGTCCTCCGAAGGTGTAGTAATCTTGCCAAGCCTTACGTATATCTCCCCCTACGCCTGTGAAATATTCATCGAAGGTGAGAGGCCAAATGCGTATCTCATCACCCCTTCCACGAAATTCCGTTACGACATCACTTGACAGAAAACGAGAGCTGGAGCCTGACACATATACATCTACATAACTAATGTGCGTCAAACTAAGGATAACCTCAACAAATTTTTCAACAAGCTGTACTTCATCCAAGATAACATAATAAGGATTACCATCATCCACAATCATAGAATCTATGTGATCTAGCAAGACCTCAGGTTTTCTCAACCGTCTGTTTCGGAAATCATCAAACTGTATTTCTATGATATGATTATCAGTTACCCCATGCCCCAAAAGCCAGTTATGCCAAATGTTAAACAGCAGGAAGGACTTTCCGCATCGTCTTACACCAGTTATAATCTTTACAAGTCCGTTCCCACGTCCTGCGATAAGTTCATTTAAGTATTTTTTACGTTCAAATATCATATTAGCGTACTATTTTTGATATTAGTATCATATTTTATACCTCAAAAATAGTATTTCCCAAGTATGCTTCCAAAAAAATTGACCTTTCTTTGACCTCCCTGAACTTCCCTGGGAATGGTTGACACTTTAGAGGTTGTTTAACTGTTCTTCTTCACATCATCTCTGGATAGGTTTACAGCTATCCTGCAGGCATGGCAATTATTTGTATCTTTGCCGACAGTTAAAACGAATGCAATGAAAAAGATTTTAATTGCGCTGACCTCAGCCCTGCTCTGCCTGCCGGTCAGCATCGACGCGCAGCCGGGCAGAGAAAAATACGGGACATACACCCTTGAACAGCTCCACTGGCGGGATAACTGCGTTCTTGCCGACCCCGTTTCCCGTGAGTATATCATGGTCGGCCCCGCCGGGCGCAGCGTCAAGAGCTACAGGAGCAAGGACCTCATACATTGGGAAGGCCCGACAATCATCTACACGGCTCCTGACGATGTCTGGGGAGACATCAAGATCAACAGCATCTGGGCCCCGGAACTTCATTATTATAAGGGCAAGTACTACCTCTTCCAGACATTCGACACCAGCGAGAAACTCTCCGAGCAGTGGCGCAACTGGTATCACACCGGCCGTGTCATGCGCGGAAGTCAGGTGCTTGTCTCCGACTCTCCTTACGGCCCGTTCCGCACGTTCGCCCCGCATGCCACCCTTCCGTCCGACATGATGACCATCGACGGGACCCTGTGGGTCGAGGACGGAGTGCCGTATATGGTGTATTGCCATGAATGGGTGCAGGTTACGGACGGGGCCGTGGGTTATGTGCGTCTCAAGGATGACCTCTCCGACATGGACGGGGAGCCGAAGAACCTCTTCCGTGCGAGTTATGTCAACCACACCTGGGGCAAGCCGATCCCGCCTGACGGCAGCGGATACGTCACGGACGGGCCTTATCTGTGCAAGGGCAAGACAGGCAAGCTCTATATGATCTGGACAACCAACAACAGTTGCGGAATCGCAATCTCCGACTCGGGCAAGATCGCCGGACCGTGGCGCCAGCAGGACGAGGCCCTTCTGGTCAACGCCGGCCACGGGATGATTTTCTGGACTTTCGACGGTCGTCTGATGCTGGCCCTCCATGCCCCGTACTGGGGAGAGACCCATCCGAAAATCTACGAACTTGAGGATACGGGAGAAACCCTGAAAATTCTCGGGGAAATAAAGTGACCTGAGCGCGAGGGACGTCTTTCACGCAAGGGATGGGGTGGCAGGGGCGAGGCTTTTGTGTTGGGCTCCTGCCATCTGTCTATGCGCCGAGATCCTCGCCCATTTCCCGTATGGGCACAACGGTCGTCTGCGAGGTTAGGGCAATTTTCGCGATTTTCACCCCTACCTTAGGCGGACGCCGCCACACAATCCCGGAGTAGCACCGACCACCTGCGCCGCTCTTTCCGCCTTCAAAAACTCCCCTCCGGCCCATCAAGCAGGTCTCCCGTACACCACAGCGCCGTTTTCTGTACCGGACGGTCGTGCAAGCGTCCCGCGTACAGAAAGAGGCCGGTTTTCTGTACCGCACATACCTGCAAGCAGTCCGCGTACAGATCAGGGCTTCATTTTGTACGGAGTTTGCCCCGGAGAATGTTTTGTGTATGTTTGCGGAGTTGGAGAGGTTCACAAAGAGTGCTGTCGAGTGCGTGGACGACCGCTGACAAGTGGATATTATACGAGACGGATATGGTAACAGTACTTGATTCGGCATTGCAATATGACTATGCGCGTGAACAGGGCGAAGCCATCGGGGAAGCAAGAGAAAAACCCGCCATCGCCCGGCGGATGCTGGAGGACGGTGTCCCAGTGGAGACCGTTGCGAAATACTCCGGACTCACAAAGGAAGATGTGCTGAAACTGGCACAGCCTTAGCCGGCATATTGCTTACTTGGATTGCCTGTTCTCACCATCTTCCCGAAGGCCAATAAAACGAGGCCCTAATACCACGTGGGGAAAAAGCCAAGTGCTGCTACCTTCACAGGCCGCAGCACTTAAAATGTTCAGTATCCTATTATTGTTTAATCAAAACGGTATTTGCTGACCCGTATATAGCATACACTGTGCCAAACTCACGGCTGTTGATGTAAGTTGCATATATACAGAAAAATACGTTTCGTGCTTGAAAATCGCTCACACATTCTGGAAAATACGTAAATTTGCAGACCACAATAATACACCAACATGACAAAACCACATTTTACCACCATGGCGGCACTTGCCATGGCCGTGACGACTCTGGCTCTGGGAGCCTGCTCCGGACAGGGGAAGATCGACCGCAAGGCACTGGTGACGCGCAACAACCCCCATGTGACGCAGGTCAATCCCCTGCACTCCCTGAACCTCGGCAACGGGGCTTTCACCATCACCCTTGATGCCACGGGACTCCAGACATTTCCCGAATACTACAAGGACGGACTCTCGCTCGGAACATACAGCCAGTGGGGCTGGCATTCATTTCCGGATACGGAGGGCTACACTATAGAGGAAACCCTTGAAGACCATCCGCTTCCTGGGCATCCTCATGGTATCTATTCCGTCCAGGAGGGCCTGACCCTTGGCGGGAGAGGCAAGGCCGCAGCCGAATGGGTCCGTTCCAACCCTCACCGTATGCATCTCGGCAACATCGGCTTCGCCGGGATGTCTCCGGAGCAGGTAAGCGACATTGACCAGACTCTCGACATGTGGGACGGTGTCCTGCACTCAAGCTTCAAGTGGGGCGGTACCCCTGTCGAAGTCGAGACCGTCAGCGGCGGAGACGGACAGGACCTATATGCTGCGCACATATCTTCCGATAAGGCTCTCCCGGTAGTTATAAGATTCCCGTATCCGACCGGGCAGCACAGCGATGACGCTTCCGACTGGAATGCCGACAACAGGCACAGTACGGAATTCGTCTCCCACGATGCCTCATCGGCCGTCCTCAAGCGCACGGTTGACGCGAGCACATATTATGTGACAATCCGCTGGGACGGAGGTGCGAGTCTGGAGATGACAGGTCCCAACCGCTTGGTGCTCAAGCCGGAAAACGGGGACTGGAGCTTCTGCGCCTCGTTCTCCGAGAAACTCCCGCAGGGGAGCGTCCCGACTTATGACAAGGCCCGGGAGGGTGCACGCCGCCTCTGGAACAACTACTGGAAGACCAGCGGCGTGATAGACTTCTCGCATTGCACCGACTCCCGCGCGCCGCTTCTTGAGAGGCGGGTCGTCCTCTCCCAATATCTGATGCGCGTGCAGGAGGCTCAGGATTTCCCGCCTGCCGAGACGGGCATGACATACAACACCTGGTTCGGCAAATTCCACCTTGAGATGGTGATGTGGCACAGTTTCCACTATGCCACCTGGAACAAGCCCGAACTCCTCGAAAAACAGTTGGACTGGTATCTCGGCGTGATGCCGCAGGCCCGTAAAATCGCTGAACGCCAGGGATTCCAGGGCATCCGCTGGATGAAGATGACAGACCCTTCGGGGGCCGAGACACCGTCCGATGTGGGCTCTTTCATCATCTGGCAGCAGCCGCATCCTATATACATGGCCGAACTCATCTACCGTGCCACGAAAGACCGCAAGGTGCTGGAGAAATACGCCGGCATGGTCCAGCAGACCGCCGAGTTCATGGCCTCGTTCGTCAGCTATGACAAGGCCGCGGACCGCTACATCATAGAGGGGGCATGCGCCGCCAATGAGAACTACAACGAGCGCTCCACCCTCAACCCGGCATTCGAGATGTCCTACTGGCACTTCGGCCTGAAAGTGGCCCAGCAGTGGAGGGAACGCCTCGGGCTGGAGCGGATGCCTCAGTGGGACGAGATAATGGACAAACTCGCCCCTCTCTCGACAAGCCCGGACGGCATCTACCTTCCGGCCGAGAAAGGCCCGGGCATCCCGGACTTCGTCAACATGACCGTGGAACTGGACAACAGCCCGGCGGCACCGGCAGGAGGTTATTTCAACGGCATCAGACCGAAAGCAGAGCCGACAACCGTCAAGGCTGCCCCGGCAAACGGCCGCGACCCGTTCTATGTCCGTGCCACCTCTTCGGAGAACCTTCTTGCATACGGCATGCTGCCAGGGTGCAGGCTTTTCAACGAGGAAAACATGCAGAAGACGGTGACCCGCGCAGCGGAGAACTGGGGATGGAAGGGAGGCAGCTGGAGCTGGAACTACCCGGCCCTTATGATGAACGCCACCCGCCTGCACCGCACCGACATTGCCGTACGCGCGGCCACGATGGACGGGCGCAGCGACCTGCTTCTGCCGAGCGGCAACAATTACCGCACGGAGCGCCTGAGGATGTATCTCCCGGGCAACGGCGGCCTGCTGCTTGCAGTGGGGATGATGTGCGCCGGCTGGGACGGCTGTGACGAGCCGAACCCGGGATTCCCGAAGGACGGCAACTGGGATGTACGATGGGAGGGGCTGAGCCCTATGCCGTAAGAGCGTCCATGGAGATCATGAAGGCGTTGTTCTCTATGAGACTCTTGAGAAACGCCCTCGTCGCCATTTTTATATATTGACCTTTGAGGAGATGGTAGGAGCCTACCATCTCCGTTTCGTTGTGGTCGATGGCTATGGTACAGAACTCCGGCTTTTCCTTGACTGTGGCGGCAGAGTGAAATGTGATTAGTTCCGTACGGCTTACTAGATCGAGCAGCATATTCAAGTCATTGACTTCCAGTCTGACGTCGAACTTGTAGTTTTGCCCGAACAGCAGGCGGTCGAACTCGTTGCGCGCTTGGAGCCCGCGTGACGGGAGAGCGAGAGGGTATTTCTGCTGCGACACCGTGCTCTGCTATATGCAGAGCTGCCGGGAGGCATCCATCTGTCTGTCCGGTGCAGAAAGGCGGCCTTCTGCTGTACGGGAGGCACACGCGAGACCGTCCGGTGCAGAAAACGGCGCTGTGGTGTACGGGAGACCTGCTTGATGGTCGGAGGGGGAGTTTTTTAAGTCGGAAAGAGCGGCGCAGGTGGTTGGTGCTACTCCGGGATTGTGTGGCGGCGTCCGCCTGAGGTAGGGGTGAAAAGCGGGGAAAATACCTCAACCTTTGGCGGTGGGATGCCACGGAGGGTTGTGCAGCGGCAGTGCCTCCCGAAGGTAGGGGTAAAAACAGACAAAAACGCCCCTACCTACGGCAGGTGTCTCCGGAGGGTACGATAGGGGGGCAGGGGCGAGGGGGGGGTGAGTATGTGGCTCAGTCGGTGCGGATGTCGCGGGAGAAGCGGGAGGCGTTGGCCAGAACAGTTTCAGAAGTTGGGTAACGGAGATGAGACTGGGGTAGCCAATTATAGCTGTTTTTATGTATATTTGCTGAAACTCTCTATATTATGACAATACTTGACGGAGCGATAGGCAAAGTTCAGCTTTCTGAAATGGCAAAGGATTTCTATGGCGATATGGTTAAAGGCGTGGTGGACGTGGATAAAGGTCTTTTGGCCTTGAATGCGGAACTCCACTCCGATCTGGAGGGGCTGCTCTTGGAAAATGGCTCGAAACAAGAGTCTCTATGGGGAATCAACCTTTATCCCGAACAGTTGGGGGATGACTTTATAGAATTCGACTCTCTGATCAACATAAGTCCAAGAAGGAACAATTGCAGCAGAGATGTCGAGGACCAAAGTATAAGAGACAGAATCCGGAGTATTGTAAACAACTATATAAAATGACAAATCTTCCAGCAAGACCAGATGAGAGACGCTGGGCTGAATTGCCGTTCATTACGCAGATGGCAAATATCGGCAGCGAGGTCGGACGCACATACAAATGGAAACTGAAAGGCAATCCGGAAATGGCGCAGAAGGCCTTCATCAGGGCATTGGATCTCTTCGACCTCACGATAGAGGTCGGGAGATCTTCAGTTGTTGGAAAAAATGAGGGCAGGGGTACTATGCTGCGCGAACTTTTATTGGCAAGAGACTGCTTCTGCGAAGAATACCTTTCAGAAGACGGCTCGCGTCTATGCGCATCTGAGCGATACTTTCAGCCGTTTGCAAAAGCTGTCGCTCTGCGCTCCGGAAGATAGAAACATCCCGTCCGGAATATCATGCCACTGTCTCAGCCGGGACACCGTACTCCAGCATCCACCGGGCGATGGCGGATTTTTCTTCCGCCTTGCCTTCAGCTCTGCCTCTTGCTTCCCCGATGGCCTTGCCTCTTGCTTCCCCAATGGCTTCGCCCTGTTCGCGCGCATAGTCGTAGCGCAGTGCCAAATCAAGTTCTGTAACCATATCTTTCTCGTATAATATCCTCTTGTCGGCGGAGAAGCCAGCTATCTCGCAGGCATCGGTGACACCCTCTGCCAAACTGCTGTGCCTCAGCTCCTCCGGCAGCTCTTCCATCACTCCGCTGTGGCGAAACAGCCAGAACAGCGCGTCCCGGTCGTCCACGCATTCGGCGGCACTCTTTGTGAACCTCTCCAGTTCCGCAAATGGGTTTGGGAGATTGTCGGTCCTTTTCGACTTTCAGCCCTGCAGAGATCAGGACTGGGTATTCTTTGCCAGTTCTCGCACCTCGTCTTCCTTGAGTCCGGAGTATTTTGCCACGGTCTCCGCCGGGACACCGTCTTCCAGCATCCGCCGGGCAATGGCGGATTTTTCTCTTGCCTCCCCGATGGCTTCGCCTTCCGCTCTGCCTCTTGCTTCCCCGATGGCCTTGCCTTCCGCGAGACCTTCCGCCCGCGCATAGTCGTATTGCAGTGCCAAATCAAGTTCTGTAACCATATCTTTCTCGTATAAAATCCTCTTGTCGGCGGAGAAGCCAGCCAGCTCGCAGGCATCGGTGACACCCTCTGCCAAACTGCTGTGCCTCAGCTCCTCCGGCAACTCTTCCATCACTCCGCTGTGGCGGAATAGCCAGAACAGCGCGTCCCGGTCGTCCACGCACTCGGCGGCGCTCTTGTTGAACCTCTCCAACTCCGCAAAGATACACAAAATAGTGTCGGGCGCAACTTCTCCCGTGCGGCTCTCGATGAAGCGGTAGCAGGAGACTATGTTGTCGGAGCTCCAGAGGGACTCGTCCTCGTGCGGCAGGGAGTAGTTGAGGATGCCAACGATGTAGACCGCCTTCAGGTCATCCTCGTATGTCTCCCTGCTCAAAAGCCCCGTGTGGTATACTCCGGCGCCGTAGTACACGCATCTCTCGAAGAAGGCGTTCTCGGGCCTGCGCTGCATCTCCACTATGAAGGTCCTGCTGTCCTCTCCCCGGCAGACGAGGTCCATTCTCGTGGACTTGCCGTCAAGAAAATCCGGCCCCGTCTCGCGGTCGAGATACTCGACGATGTCCTTGACCCTGGCCTCCGGCGGCAGGAGGACGTTGAGCAGGCCGATGAGCAGGGCCTTGTTGCTCCTGTCGGCGAACACCGCCTTGAATCCCGCGTCAAGCGTCAGGTCCACATACCGTCCCGGGACTACGGTGGACTTGGCGGCGGTCCTCCTCCTTCCGCCGGCATTCGCGCGTCTGTCTCCGCCCCTGCTCTGGCCCACGTTCCTACCGCCGCTTGCGCTGCCTCTCATGTCTCCGCTTCCGGCCTCGGTTCCGCTGCCGTTTCCGCTTCCTTTTCCCTCGCACTTCTGCCCCACGGCCTTGCCACCGGCAGAATCGTTCTTGAAGTTCTTCATTGTTTTTTGTCTAAATTGTTACGCCCACAATGATAGTGCTTTCCCGGCTGACGCGCAATAAAGAAACTTCAAAAGACGAAAGAAACAGAAAAATCTGCGCCGGGCGCGCGAGGTCGGGGTGTTTGCGGAGCGGAGCCCGAATATCCTGGTTAGAGCATTTCGGTTTCTCTATTCTATAACCCGGACACAAAGATGCCGC
>ERZ808262.916-NODE-916-length-10134-cov-12.419288_pt1 | contig 10134 bp, 8 predicted proteins | sample MGYA00520895_ERZ808262 | MGnify/ENA primary metagenome ERZ808262 (study PRJEB31516, sample SAMN03275588) | gut metagenome | biome: mammalia-associated habitat; material: feces | host: Papio cynocephalus | place: Kenya | collected 2012-08-02 ... | reverse complement strand
CGCCGACTGCCGGTGGAATCCGTTCCACCATGCAGTCGGCGTTTTTCATATTCCCGCCCCATCCATTAAGGTGACTTCGGTGACCCATTGGGGTCGATGTCAGATGTTGAGAGCGATAGCAGCAAGGAGTGGAAGCGATGTCAGGTCTTCGCGGTCCGGATAGTTCGAAGGATGCACAGCGGTTGGATGAGAATGCCGTGTTTCCTGAGACCGTGGACGTCAACATTCGTCAGCTCGATCCGATTCCCGCTCCGCGCTATTTCATCAAGGAGCTGCCGCTTTCCGACGAGATGAGCGATCTGGTGCTCAGGTCCCGTCAGGAGATTCGCGACGTGTTGCATGGCAGGGACGACCGTCTGCTCGCCATCGTCGGCCCGTGCTCCATCCATGATCCGAAGGCCGCGCATGAATATGCGGAGAAGCTCGCCGCGGTCAAGAAGGAGCTCGAGGATCGTCTGGTCATCGTCATGCGCGTGTATTTCGAGAAGCCGCGCACCACGATCGGCTGGAAAGGTCTGATCAACGATCCCGACCTGGACGGCCAGTTCAATATCCGCAAGGGCATGTGGCTCGCCCGCAAGGTGTTGACCGACGTGCTGAACCTCGGTCTGCCCGCCGCCACGGAATGGCTCGATCCGATCACCCCGCAGTACATCTGCGACCTGATCAGCTGGGGCGCGATCGGCGCGCGCAACACGGAAAGCCAGGTGCATCGTGAGCTCGCCTCCGGCCTGTCGATGCCGGTCGGCTTCAAGAACGCCACCGACGGTTCGATCAAGCCGGCGGCCGATTCCTGTTTCGCGGCCGCGTTCGAACACCACTTCCTGTCCATCAACCTCGACGGCCGCGTGATTTCCGCGGAGACGAAGGGCAATCCGGATTGCCATCTGGTGTTGCGCGGTTCCTCGCATGGTCCGAATTACGATGCCGCATCCGTGGCGCAGGCGTTGGCCGACCTGAAGGCGTCCAAGGCGTCCGGTCCGAGCGAGCATGGACTCGTCATCGATGCGGCGCACGGCAATTGCGGCAAGAACGAGGTCCGCGAGGCCGAAGTGGTCGAGGAGATCGCCGACCGTATCGCTCACGGCGAGCAGGGCATCCTTGGCGTCATGATGGAAAGCTTCCTCAAGGCGGGGCATCAGAAGCCGGCTCCGCTCGACCAATTGGTGTATGGCCAGTCCGTCACCGACGCATGCGTGCCATGGGACCGCACCGAACAGTTGCTGCACACGCTTGCCGATGCGGTCACTGCCCGTCGCGCCCGCTGACCGGCATATACCGATGGCCGGCTGCGCCCGCCGACCACGCATACCGATGGCCGGCTGCCCGACGACCATCGGCGGATTCGCCGCGGTCATTGGCGGCCGTTCGCTGAGCGGTCGTCGGCCGGCGTGATGTTTTCCGCTGTTGACGAAGATTGCTATCCTTGGGGAAGATTGCGAACCGAGGGAAGCGAGTGCCATGCAGCAGCTGAATACGCCGGAAGATCTTCGCGCCATCAGGCGGGCGATGGATGAGGGTAGGAACCCGCTGGTCGAAACCGACGTGCCGCGCTGGGAGGACCAGGTCGGCATCAGCCGCATCGTGAACCGTCGCGTACTGGAATTCGAAGTGCTGCCCACGCCGGCGCAGGTGCTGGGCGATCTGCCGTTGAGCGAACAGGCGCAGGAGATCGTCGCCTATTCGCGTGACGAGATTCGCGCCTGCCTGTACGGCCAGGATGACCGCTTGCTGGTGATCGTCGGTCCATGTTCCGTGCATGATCCGGCCGCGGCGCTCGATTACGCGCATCGTCTCGCCGCATTGAAGGACGAGCTTGGCGGCGAGCTGCTGATCGTCATGCGTGTGTATTTCGAAAAACCGCGCACCACCGTTGGCTGGAAGGGTCTGATCAACGATCCGGATATCGACGGCAGCTGCAACATCAAAAAGGGACTGTTGTTGGCTCGCCGCACGCTGCTGGGGGTTCTGGACGCCGGATTGGCCGCGGCCACCGAGTTCCTGGAGCCGACCAGCCCGCAATACATCGCCGACGCCATCAGCTGGGGCGCGATTGGCGCGCGCAACACGGAAAGCCAGGTGCACCGACAGCTCGCCTCCGGCCTGTCGATGCCGATTGGCTTCAAGAACGCCACCGACGGTTCGGTCAAGCCGGCCGCCGATTCCTGCCTCGCCTCCGCGCGGCAGCACACGTTCTTCGGTATCGACCATCTGGGACGTGCCGCCGTCGTCAAGACATTGGGGAATCCGGATTGCCATGTCGTGCTCCGTGGCTCAAGCTCCGGTCCGAATTACGATGCGGCGTCCGTGGATGAGGCCATGCGGCTCATCCGCGAGGAACTGCCGGCCGATTCCGCGGCCGCGCATGGTCTGATCGTCGACTGCTCGCACGGCAATTCCGGCAAGGACGAGCATCGTCAGGCCGAAGTGGTGCGCGACATCGCACGTCGCATCGCACAAGGCGAGCGGGGCATCAGCGGCGTCATGATGGAAAGCTTCATCGAAGGTGGCAACCAGCCCGCGGCGCCGCTCGCCGAACTGGAATACGGCAAGTCGATCACCGACAAATGCCTGAGTTGGGAAACCACGGAGCGATTGCTGCGCGGCCTCGCCGAAGCGGTGAACGAACGCCGCTGGAAATAATCGGAATCATGCATCAGACACATCGGGAACCATCGGAAGGGAACGAACATGACAGCAATCGCCATCATCGGCGCAATGGATGAGGAAGTCGCCAATATCGCGGCGGCGTTGAACGACGTCGCCGTCACCAAGGAAGCCGGCGTCAATGTGACGCGCGGCACCTTGGAGACGAACAAGGGGACCATGGTGAACGTCATCGCGACGGTCGGCGGCATGGGCACCGTCAACATCGCGGCGACCACGCAGCATCTGATCGACGCGGACAAGCCGGACGCCGTGATCTTCTCCGGCATCGCGGGCAACCTCAACACGCATCTGCACATCAACGACGTGGTGCTCGGCGGCACGTTGCGGTACCTCGACACCGACATGCGTCTGGTGGGGCAGTGGAAGCCCGGCACCGCGGAGCATCCGGTCACGGAATTCCATTCGGACGACCGTCTGATCGAACTGGCCGACCAGGCGCTGAACGACCTCGGCATCCACCACATCGTCGGCATCATCGCCACCGGCGACTACTTCGTGGACGATCCGCGCAAGGTCGAACAGGTGATTCGCGAGACCGGCGCGGACGCCGTCGAGATGGAAGGCGCCGCCGTGGCGCATGTCGCGGCGCGCAACGACGTGCCGGCGCTCGTCATCCGCGCGCTGAGCGACAACGCCGACACCGATTACGAGGAATTCAAGGAATTCGACATCTCCGAATACGCCGACACCGCGGCGAAGCTGACGGTGAACATCGTCAAGCGCATGTGAGATCGCCGTAACCCGCCATGCCTTGCGTGCGCTGGCGCGCTTTGGCGCATGCGGCTTGCAAGCCGTGCCCGGAACGGTTGCGTTGCGTCCGGAACCGCGGTGTCGTTTCCGGAACGGTGGCGTTCGGGACGTTCGTATCCGAACAATGACGTCCGGCGGGACCGCGCTCTCGGGAAGATGTTCGTCCGAAGGCCGTTGAAGACGGTGCGGAAGGTTTTCGATGACGGTTTTCGGGAATCGCCGCGGTCTCATATTGTGGGATTCGTGATTCCGGTAAAATGAACGGCAGGGAAACTTCCGGTGGCATCGGCGCTTTTCATCGATGGAAGGTGCCGATGGCCGCTACTGTTGAACACGAATGGTGGATTATCGGAAGGTTAACGTATGGCGTTGGAGCAGGTGCCGGCTGTCGTCGTGCTGATGGCCGTCGCGGCGGTCGCGTTGCTGATCGGCCGCGCGTGGGGGCGCGCGTCGGCTGACGGCGGTGCCGGAACGAGACGCGCGAATGCGTCCGACGGCATGGGCGATGCGTCGCTGTTCGGCGCTGATGTGCCGGTGCGGTCGACGGAACGGCAATTGGTCGCGACGATGCCGGAATCGTTGATCGTCACCGATGGGCAATGCCATGTCGTATTCGTCTCCGATGGCGCGAAAAAACTGCCGCTTGTGGACAACGGCGCGCTGGCTTTCGACGAGATCCAGGACATCCTCAGATTGGTCGCCACCGACAGCGTGGTCCGCGACCGCGAACTTGCGATTCCGCTCGACCGCGCGCGAAGCGCCGCGGCGAAGAACACCGGCGGCAAAGGTCTGGAAGCCGGCAAACACATGCCCGCCGACACTTTGTACGTGCATGTGCGCATCGGGCGGCTCGCCGATGATCTGTTCGCGATTTTCCTATCCGATATGAGCGAGCAACGCCGTTTCGAAATCATGCGCAGGGATTTCGTCACCAACGTCTCCCATGAGCTGAAAACGCCTGCCGGCGCGATCTCACTGCTTGCCGAAACCATCGGCGACGCCTCCGACGACCCCGATGCGGTCAAGTATTTCGCCGGCCGTATCTCCAAGGAATCCCAGCGGCTGACGGAATTGGTCCATCGTCTCATCGACCTGCAGAAGGCGCAAAGCGCCACGGCGATGCTCGATACGCAGCGCCTGTCCGCATTGGACGTCGCGCGCGAGGCCATCGCGGAAAACCAGGTGAAGGCGGATTCGAAGCACATCGCGCTGGTGCTGTCCCTCAACGGCAAGACCATGCCTGTGGAAGATGGCGATATCGCCGCGGATTCCGCAGAATCTGCGGAATCCATCGATATCGAAGCCGACCCCGACACCATCAAAACCGCGGTGAAGAATCTGGTGGAGAACGCCGTCAACTACTCGCCGGAGCACACCACGGTCACCGTCGCGGTCGGCAACGGCTCCGGCAAGAACGCCGACAAAGTGACGATCCGTGTCGTGGACCAGGGCATCGGCATTCCGGAGGATTCTCTCGACCGCATTTTCGAACGGTTCTACCGTGTCGATCCGGCGCGTTCGCGTGAAACCGGCGGCACCGGTCTGGGCCTTGCCATCACCAAGCATTGCGTGCAGGATTGCGGCGGCACCATCGCCGTCTGGTCGCATGAGGGCGAGGGGTCGACCTTCACCATCACGTTGCCGAAGGCCCCGGCCGTCGGCGCATCCGGTGCGACGGCGGATGCCATGACGGACGCGACGACGCATGGCGCGGCCGCCGGCGTCCCCGCGGCTTCCGCCGCCGATGCCGTTTCAGCTTCCGACGCCGCGACATGGGAACCAAAACGTAGTCCCAATACCACAGAGAACACAGAGGAGAACCACTGATGACACGTATTCTGATCGTCGAGGACGAGGAATCGTATCGTGAACCGCTTGTATACCAGCTCACCCGCGAAGGATATGACGTTTTGGCCGCGGCGACTGGCGAAGAGGGACTGGAATTGTTCACCAAGGGCGGCGTCGATCTCGTGCTGCTCGATCTGATGCTGCCCGGACTCGACGGCACCGCGCTGTGCCGCCGCATCCGCGAGCAAAGCCGCGTGCCGATCATCATGCTGACCGCGAAAAGCGCGGAAATCGACAAGGTCGTCGGCCTGGAAATCGGCGCCGACGACTACATCACCAAGCCGTACTCCTTCCGCGAGCTGCTGGCCCGTGTGCGCGCGGTGCTGCGCCGCAGCCAGATGGTGGCGGAGGCCTCGGAATCCCGTGACGACGACATTCCGCTGGTGTGCGGCGACATCGCCATGAAGATCGGCCAGCATGAGGTGACGGTGCGTGGGGAGAACGTCTTCTTCCCGCTGAAGGAATTCGAATTGCTCGAATACCTCATGCAGAACAAGGGGCGTGTGATGACCCGTCACCAGCTGATCGACCGTATCTGGGGCTCCGATTACGTCGGCGACACCAAAACGCTCGACGTGCATGTCAAGCGCGTGCGTTCGAAGATCGAAGTGGATCCGTCGCATCCCAAATATCTGACCACCGTGCGCGGATTGGGCTACAAAATCGACGAACCCACCGAATGAGGCCGAATGGGATCGAACGGAATTGAATGAGGCCGAATGGGGCCGAATAGGGTGAATGGAAGAAAACGTCGATGGCGAAACCGTCGTAGACTGTTCACTTTCCGTTCACCGATTTTGGTTTTTCCCTCCCCAAACCTCCAATAGGCTGGAACTGTCATGAAGAAATGATGACGCGGCCAAACCACCAAGATTCAAGGAAACGCGTCGTCAGTATGTTGACAGAGGGAAAAAGAAATAATGCGTAACTCCATTCTTGTGCGCTCCATTGCCGCGGTTTCCGGCATCGTGATGCTTGCTTCCGTCGCGGCTTGCGGTGACAACACCGCCTCCACCGATTCTTCCAGCAACAGCAGCACCAAGACCGAAGCCGTGTCCGGCAACTTCTCCGGCGCGGGCGCTTCCTCCCAGCAGGCCGCGGTCGAAGCATGGATCGCCGGCTTCCAGGGAACCAACCCTGACGCCAAGGTCGCCTACAACCCGTCCGGTTCCGGCGCCGGCGTCTCCACCTTCCTGACCGGCGCCACCGCATGGGCCGGTTCCGACGCCGCCCTGACCGATGACGAGGTCTCCCAGTCCAAGAGCGTGTGCGCCTCCGGCACCGCCTTCGACATCCCGGTCTACATCTCCCCGATCGCCGTGGTGTTCAACCTCAATGGCGTGTCCGGCAAGGGCAAGACCCTGAACATGGACGCCGAGACCATCGCCAAGATCTTCGACGGCAAGATCACCAAGTGGAACGACGACGCCATCAAGAAGCAGAACCCGAAGGTCGACCTGCCTGACCTCGACATCACCGTGGTGCACCGTTCCGACAAGTCCGGCACCACCAAGAACTTCCTGAGCTACGTCAAGGACGCCGCCGGTGACGCTTGGAGCTACGAAGTCGGCGAGAACTGGCCGAACGAGGTCGGCCAGGGCGCCAAGGGCACTTCCGGTGTGATCTCCACCGTGCAGCAGGCCGACGGCACCATCGGCTACGCCGACGCATCCCAGGCCGGCGAGCTCGGTACCGTGGCAGTGAAGGTCGGCAACGACTATGTGCCGTTCTCCTCCGAGGCCGCCGCCAAGGTCGTGGACGCATCCCCGCTCGACGATTCCGCCAAGGGCGACAACCGCGTGGTCATCAAGCTCGACCACAACACCACCGAAAAGGGCGCCTACCCGATCGTGCTGGTGTCCTACGACGTCGCCTGCCCGGCATACAAGGATGCGAACACCGCCAAGTTCGTCAAGTCCTGGCTCACCTACGTGACCAGCGACGAAGGCCAGCAGACCGCGGCTTCCGCGGCCGGCTCCGCTCCGATGTCCAGCTCTCTGCGCCAGAAGGTCACCAAGTCCATCGAGGCCATCAAGACCAAGTGAGTTTTCGAGGAAACCCCCAGACGATAGGTCTTTGATGAACAGCCATTGAGCATCCATTTCAGGCCGCATCCGCATTGCATAACGGTTGCGGCCTGAATGGTACCCATGAGTTGCGGCAAAGACGATGCGTCGGCTCTTCGGAGCGGGCGTTTCCCCAACGATTGCAATTAAGGAGAACCCGTGAGTTCGCAAAGCAAAACGGCGCAACAGCCGGTGAGCGGCAAAACCGCGGATAAGGTGTTCCGGGGCGTGGCCTACGCCTGCGGCATCCTCATCCTCGTGGTGCTGGCCGCCGTCGCACTGTTCCTGCTGTTCCGCGCCTGGCCGCTGATCGGCGGCGACCAGGCGGCCAACAGCGCCACCATCAGCAGCTTCACCGGCGGCAAGGCCTCCAACTTCTGGGGCTATGTCGGTCCGCTGCTGTTCGGCACCGTGCTGATTTCCGCGCTGGCGCTGCTGATTTCCTTCTTCGTGTCGGTCGGCATCGCCCTGTTCATTTCCCACTACGCGCCCAAGAAGCTCGCCACGGTGCTGAGCTACGTGGTCGATCTGCTCGCAGCCATCCCGTCCGTCATCTACGGTCTGTGGGGCGGTCTGGTATTGGTGCCCGCCATCTTCCCCTTCTGGAACTGGGTCGCCAAGTACCTTGGCTGGATTCCCCTGTTCGAAGGCCCCGCGGCCAATCCTTCCCGTACCGTCGCCACCGTCGCCGTCGTGCTGGCCGTCATGATTCTGCCGATCATCACGTCCATGTCGCGCGACATCTTCCTGCAGACCCCGCGTCTTCAGGAGGAGGCCGCCCTCGCGCTCGGCGCCACCAAGTGGGAGATGGTGAAGCTCGCCGTGCTGCCGTTCGGCAAATCCGGCGTCGTCTCCGCATCGATGCTTGGCTTGGGGCGCGCGCTCGGCGAGACGATGGCCGTGCTCATGATCCTGTCTCCTGGCCTCAACTTCTCCATCAAGCTGCTGCAGGCCTCGCAGAACCAGACGATTGCGGCGAATATCGCGGCGCAGTATCCGGAAGCCAACGATCTTGGCGTCTCCGTCCTGATCGGCACTGGTCTGGTGCTGTTCCTGATTACGTTCGTGGTGAACTTCGTCGCGCGTAAGCTCACCGAGAAAGCGAGTGTGTGATGACCGCCGTAGACAACAACGCCTCACCAATGGACGGCGCCCCCGTCATCGATTTCGACAAGTTCAAGCCGACGCGTTCCTTCACCGCGGCGCGCAAGCGCAAGGATTTCGCGATGCGCGTGCTCATCTCCTGCGCGTTCATCGTCGCGCTGATCCCGCTGTTCTCGGTGCTGCTCACCACCATCGTCAACGGTCTCAAGAGGCTGAATCTCAACTTCCTGAGCTACAACATGACCGGTGTGGTCGGCGGCAATCCGACGCCGTCCGGCGGCTACGGCGGCATTCTGCACGCCATCATCGGCACGCTGGAGATCACCTTCGGTGCCATGATCATCTCCATTCCGATTGGTCTGATGTGCGCCGTGTACCTGGTCGAATATTCGAACCATGGCAAGCTTTCGCGGGTCATCACCCTGCTGGTCGACGTGATGAGCGGCATCCCGTCCATCGTGGCCGGTCTGTTCGCCTTCTCGATGTTCACGATTCTCGTCGGCCCCGGCACCATCAACGGCTTCGAAGGTTCCGTCGCCCTGTCGTTGCTGATGCTGCCGACCGTGGTCAAATCCTCCGAGGAAATGCTGAAGATCGTGCCCCACGACCTGCGTGAGGCGTCCTACGCACTTGGCGTCACCAAGCAGCGCACCATCACGAAGATCGTGTTGCGCACCGCATTGCCCGGCATCGTCTCGGGCGCGATCCTCGCCGTCGCGCGTGTGATCGGCGAGACCGCTCCGTTGCTGATGACTGCCGGCTACATCTCCTCCACGAACTTCAACCTCTTCTCCGGCCAGATGACCACCCTTCCGGTGTACGTCTACCAGGAGTACTCGAAGCTCAACGCGAACTGCCCGGTCAACGCAAGCGCCTCCTGCGTGACCACCATCCCGATGGAACGCGCATGGGCCGCGGCTCTTGTGCTGATCCTCATCGTGCTTATCCTCAACCTCATCGGTCGACTGGTGGCGAAGGTGTTCTCCGTCAAGTCGGAGCGCTGAGTCGGTCAGGTAACGTCGAAATCACAGAAAACATAAGGAAATCAAATGGGACAACGTATTGATGTCAATCATCTGAACATCTACTACGGCGACTTCCTGGCCGTTGAAGATGTGAACATCAACATCGAAGCCAACAAGGTCACCGCATTCATCGGACCTTCCGGATGTGGAAAATCCACGGTTCTGCGCACGCTTGACCGCATGCACGAGATCATCCCCGGCGCCCACTGCAAGGGCGAGGTGCTGCTGGAAGGCAAGAACCTGTACGACAAGGACGTTGATCCGGTCGCCGTTCGTCGTGACGTCGGCATGGTCTTCCAGCGTCCGAACCCGTTCCCGACCATGTCGATCCGCGAGAACGTGCTGGCCGGCGTGCGGCTCAACAACCGCAAGATCACGAAGTCGGACGCGGATGATCTGGTCGAGTGGGCCCTGCGCGGCGCGAACCTGTGGAACGAGGTCAAGGACCGTCTCGACAACCCGGGCATCGGTCTGTCCGGTGGCCAGCAGCAGCGTCTGTGCATCGCGCGTGCCGTGGCCGTGCACCCGCAGGTGCTGTTGATGGATGAGCCGTGCTCCGCCCTTGACCCGATCTCGACGCTGGCCGTCGAGGATTTGATCAACGAGCTGAAGAACGACTACACCATCGTCATCGTGACCCACAACATGCAGCAGGCCGCCCGTATCGCCGA
>ERZ808262.913-NODE-913-length-10150-cov-9.803170_pt1 | contig 10150 bp, 5 predicted proteins | sample MGYA00520895_ERZ808262 | MGnify/ENA primary metagenome ERZ808262 (study PRJEB31516, sample SAMN03275588) | gut metagenome | biome: mammalia-associated habitat; material: feces | host: Papio cynocephalus | place: Kenya | collected 2012-08-02 ... | reverse complement strand
GAACACCTCCGACGATTGGGCCTCGGGGACGGCATCGACATCAGGTTCCTCGGACGATTCATCGGACGATTCGTCCGATTCCTCGAGTGATTCGTCCGGCGACTCCTATTCCTCGGATTCCTCCGGCTATGACTCGGGTTACGACAATTCCGGAAACTCCGGTTATGGCAATGGTTACTAAGCCAAACGCTCTGTGCGCGTAAAGAACGGCCCGTCTGCAGTTGAAGATGAAACTGCAGGCGGGCCGTTTGCATTGTATTGGGGTCATTGATTCCAGGCTCGAGCCTTAGGCGAAGCGCTTCACGAGCTCTTGGAGGACGTCGACCATCGTGGTGAGTCCGCTCACTGGGATGAACTCGTTGACGCCGTGATAGCAATAGCCGCCGGTTGCAAGGTTGGGGCAGGGAAGCCCACGGAACGAGAGCTGGGCGCCGTCGGTGCCACCGCGGATGGGGATCACGTTGGGCTCGACGCCGCAGGCGAGATACGCCTCGCGGGCCACGTCGATGAGCTCGGGGTAATCGCGGACGACCTCGGCCATGTTGCGGTACTGCTGCTTGATCTCGACGTTCACGCACTCTTCGCCCAGGCGCTGGTTGATGTAGGCGCCGGCGCTCTCGATCAGATCGATCTTCTGCTGGAACTTCTCGGCATCGTGGTCGCGGATGATGTAGCGTGCCGTGGCGTGGTCGACCGTCGCCGAGACCCCCTCGAGATGGAAGAAGCCCTCATAGCCCTCGGTGTATTCGGGACGCTGCTCGCGGGGAAGCAGGGTATGGAAGTCGGCGAAGACGTTGCCGGCGTTGACCATGCAGTTCTTGGCGTCACCCGGGTGCACCGAGACGCCGTCGAACGTAACGACGGCCTCGGCCGCGTTGAAGCACTCCCACTCGAGCTCGCCCACGGGGCCGCCATCGACGGTATAGGCATAGGTGCAGCCGAATGCGGGGATATCGAGCAGACTGGCGCCGTGGCCGATCTCCTCGTCGGGGCAGAAGCAGATGCCGAGCGCCGGATGGGGAATCGTCGGGTCGGCGGAGATGCGGGCGACGAGCGCCATGATCTCGGCGACGCCGGCCTTGTCGTCGGCGCCGAGTAGCGTCGAGCCGTCGGAGCAGACAAGGTCCTCGCCTACGAGTTCACGAAGTGCCGGGAGTTTTTCCTCGGACATGGAGACTTCTTTGCCGTCGACGATGCCTGCGACCAGGTTGCCGCCTTCGTAATGGACGATATGCGGCTTGACGCCGGCACCGGGTGCGACCTCGGTGGTATCGAGGTGCGCGATCAGCCCAAGCGCAGGCTTGTCTTCGGCGCCCTCACTCGCCGGGATATGGGCCTGGACGTAGCAGTGCTCGTCGACCGAGACGTTCTCGGCGCCCAGAGCGCGCAGTTCGTCGGCCAGCAGGTTCGCGAGGTCGAATTCGGCCTCGCTCGAGGGGACCCGATCGCAATCGGCGTCGCTCGATTGCGTGTTCACCTGCACGTAGCGCAGAAAACGCTCGAGGACATCGGGGGTTGTCGTCTGCTCTCCCACTTAATTCTCCAATCTTCAATGGTCATGTGCATCCTGTACTCTAGCACGGTAAGCCGGGGCATACCTTCGCCTGGGTTAGGGTAGAATCAACCCCGTTATACAGAGAGGACGGATAGGCATGGATACGACTGACAGCTCGCGCGAACTGCATCTGACGGTGGCGAATGAGGACTACTTGGAGTGCATGGTGCGCATCGAGCGCGAGGATGGCGAGACCGAGGGTGTTCGCTCGGTCGACATCGCGCAGCGCCTCGGCGTCTCGAAGGCATCGGTCAACAAGGCCGTCACGGCTCTCAAGGCATCCGACCTCGTCGAGCAGTCTCACTACGGCAAGGTTATGCTCACCGACCGCGGACGCGAGGTCGGCCAAGCGGTCTGGTACCGCCACCGCCTGCTTCGCACGTTCCTGGTCCAGGAACTCGGCGTCGAATTCGATCGCGCCGATGCCGAGGCCTGCATGATGGAGCATGCGCTTTCCGAGGACACGATGAACCGCTGGCTCGCCTACCTCGAGAAGCAGGGTATCAGCGTCGAGGACTAACGAGGTGGCAATGGATACGAGCTATTACAACCGGGTGGGCGCGGAGGAGCTGATGCGCCGGCTCGGCTCGGAGACCCTGCTTTCCCAAGGCCCCATGGGCAGCGTGCTGATGGGGGAGTTCGGCGCGGCCGATATCCCGCCCGCGTTCTGGAACCTCGCGGAGCCGCAGACGGTCGCGCGCGTCCATCGCCTCTATGCCGCCGCGGGCGCCCAGGTTCTCGTTACCAATACGTTCCAGGCTTCCGCTCCCTGCCTCAAGCGCGATGATATCGCCCCCTCGGTGGCCGAGGTCAACCGGGCGGCCGTCGCCGATGCGCGCCAGGCCGATCCGCAGCTGCTCCTGGGTTCGATGGGTCCCGTCGGTATCGAATGGTTTGCCGAGGATTCGTCCGAGTATCGTGAGGCCCGGGCCGCCGCACGCGATCAAGCCCACGCCCTGCTCAACGCCGGTGCCGACGGGCTGCTCCTCGAGACGTTTCCCTCGATTCGCGACCTGCAACCGGTACTCGTCGGGGCGCTCGATGCGGCGGACGGCATGCCCGTGCTTGTGAGCTTTGCCATCGATGACGACTGCTGCCTGCTCGGTGACGGTCTTACCATCGAAGGCGCCGTCGTCTACGCCGAGAAGCGCGGCGTGGCATCCGTCGGCGTCAACTGTTGCTCCGTGCATGCGGCGACGACTGCCGTTCCGAGGCTCGTCGCGTCTGCGAGGACCCCGGTTACCGTGCGGCCGAACGCGGGAAATCCCATCCAGACGGATGAGGGCCCGGTCTGGCATGAAGATCCTCAGGCGTTTGCGAAGGCCGCTCTTCAGTGGCGACACGACGGGGCTTCGCTGGTGGGCTGCTGTTGCGGCGCCACGGCGCAGAGCACGGCGGCCATGGCCGAGGCCCTCGAGCTCTAGGCTCCCCATCACCCTCAAACCGAATCATGGACGATCGATATGCCCCGGTTGCCGTTGCGGCGGCCGGGGTATATCTGTCTCGTAACATTTCCAAACACGGTGAGGTGTCTGCGCGTGAGCGCGATTATTCATTTTGGTACCGATGGCTGGCGCGCCCGTACCGACGGGGAGTTCACGCTCGATAACGTCGGCCGTGTCGCCGATGCCGCAGCCGATATCTGGCAGAGCACGCATCCGGGCGCGACGGTGTACGTGGGATACGATACCCGGCCGCGGGCCAGAGAGCTTGCCGAGGTTGCCGCCGGAACCCTGTCCGCGCATGGTCTCGATGTCGTGCTCGTTTCAAGTCCGGCCCCGACACCGGCCCTTACCTGGGCCGTCGCGCATGATGGCGATGCCTGCGGAGCACTCATGGTCACGGGTTCCCACCATCCGCAGGGGTATCTGTGTCTCAAGCTGCGCATGGGAGACGGCTCCACGGCCAACCAGGACTTTATCGAGGCGCTGGAATCCGCGATCGCCCCTGAGCCCTTGGGACTCCAGGATGCCTATCGTGAGATGGATGTCATGCCTTCTTATATCGATTCGCTCAAGAATGCCGTCGATTCCGAAGCGATTCGGGCGGCGCATATGAGGGTCGTCGTCGATCCACTCTATGGCGCCGCCCGCGGCTATCTCGCAAATATCTTGGTCGACCTGGGCGTCGAAGTCCACGAGATACACGGCGGGGAACCCGAACCAGACGAGGATATCCATCCCGATCCCGTCGAGCCCTGGGTCGACGCATGCGAGCGCGCCGTCGTGGATGATGGAGCCTGCGCCGGACTCGTTAACGACGGCGACGCCGATCGCGTCGGGGCCGTCGATGAGCGTGGGCGGTTCGTTCATCCCCACCAGATTCTGGCGCTTGTCCTCGGGGACCTGGTGGTCAACCGAAAGATGAGCGGACGCGTCGTGGTCAACCTGTCCTGTTCGACGCTCGTGCGTCGTTTTGCCGAGGCGCTGGGTTGTCGCGTGACGGTCAAGCCCATCGGTTTCAAATACATCTCGGCCGAGATGGAAAAGGGCGGCGTCCTCATGGGCGGCGAGGAAGCCGGCGGTATCGGTATCGCCGCTCATGCACCGGAGCGGGATGGCTTGCTCGTCAACCTGCTGCTCTGCGAGCTCATGGCAAAGACCGGCAAACCGCTCGGCGTTCTTTTGGATGAGATCGAGGATGCGTTCGGCAAAACCTGGTATGGCCGTCGTGACTTGCGCTTGGAACCCGATGTCATCGAGGGCCTGCGCATGATGCTTCCCGGTCTCAACCCCCAGATGGTGCGGGGAAAGAAGCCCAAGAAGGTGAGTCATATGGACGGCCTGCGTCTCGAATTCGAGGACGGCTCATGGCTGTTGTTGCGTCCGAGCGGGACCGAGCCGCTGGTCCGCGTGTATGCCGAGGCGTTCTCCCTGGAAGAGCGTGACGGTTTGCTCGAGGCCGGCTGCGCGCTCGCCAGGGGAGAGGAGCACGTATAGCTCTATAGGAGGGGGCTCTTAGCTCTGCAGTTAAGGCAATGGCGTTCGTCTTCGGTGGGCGGTACGGCAAACTCGGCGAGCGAAGCTGGAAGTCACGAATTTCGAGCATTTGTGTAGGAACCGTGGAGGCCGAGATTGAGGCCCCCGGCGCCCCTCCCGTCTGGCAATATATCTCCTTGCCGCGCGGCCCGGTGGTTCCCACCGAGGACCGCAGGCGTGCACCTTGAGAACCGGATACTGCGAGGATGGACATATTCAGATATGTCGCATCCGGGCAGACATCGAACCATTTGAACTATTTGGTTGAGATTTGGATTGGTTTTTGGCGGTCCTGCACCAGATGCAGGAGCCCATATCAATTCCCTTTTTCCTATAAGACCATATGAATCGAACGGAACCGATCAGCTTTATCTGAGAAGGTACCGGACGGGCTCGAAGCCCTCAAATAATTTTTTGGACGGAGAGTTCGATCCTGGCTCAGGATGAACGCTGGCGGCGCGCCTAACACATGCAAGTCGAACGGCACCCACCTCCGGGTGGAAGCGAGTGGCGAACGGCTGAGTAACACGTGGAGAACCTGCCCCCTCCCCCGGGATAGCCGCCCGAAAGGACGGGTAATACCGGATACCCCCGGGCGCCGCATGGCGCCCGGGCTAAAGCCCCGACGGGAGGGGATGGCTCCGCGGCCCATCAGGTAGACGGCGGGGTGACGGCCCACCGTGCCGACAACGGGTAGCCGGGTTGAGAGACCGACCGGCCAGATTGGGACTGAGACACGGCCCAGACTCCTACGGGAGGCAGCAGTGGGGAATCTTGCGCAATGGGGGGAACCCTGACGCAGCGACGCCGCGTGCGGGACGGAGGCCTTCGGGTCGTAAACCGCTTTCAGCAGGGAAGAGAAGAGACTGTACCTGCAGAAGAAGCCCCGGCTAACTACGTGCCAGCAGCCGCGGTAATACGTAGGGGGCGAGCGTTATCCGGATTCATTGGGCGTAAAGCGCGCGTAGGCGGCCCGGCAGGCCGGGGGTCGAAGCGGGGGGCTCAACCCCCCGAAGCCCCCGGAACCTCCGCGGCTTGGGTCCGGTAGGGGAGGGTGGAACACCCGGTGTAGCGGTGGAATGCGCAGATATCGGGTGGAACACCGGTGGCGAAGGCGGCCCTCTGGGCCGAGACCGACGCTGAGGCGCGAAAGCTGGGGGAGCGAACAGGATTAGATACCCTGGTAGTCCCAGCCGTAAACGATGGACGCTAGGTGTGGGGGGACGATCCCCCCGTGCCGCAGCCAACGCATTAAGCGTCCCGCCTGGGGAGTACGGCCGCAAGGCTAAAACTCAAAGGAATTGACGGGGGCCCGCACAAGCAGCGGAGCATGTGGCTTAATTCGAAGCAACGCGAAGAACCTTACCAGGGCTTGACATGACCGTGAAGCGGGGGAGACCCCGTGGCCGAGAGGAGCGGTCACAGGTGGTGCATGGCTGTCGTCAGCTCGTGTCGTGAGATGTTGGGTTAAGTCCCGCAACGAGCGCAACCCCCGCCGCGTGTTGCCATCGGGCAGTGCCGGGCACCCGCGCGGGACCGCCGGCGTCAAGCCGGAGGAGGGCGGGGACGACGTCAAGTCATCATGCCCCTTATGCGCTGGGCCGCACACGTGCTACAATGGCCGGCACAGAGGGCTGCCACTGCGCGAGCAGGAGCGAATCCCCAAAGCCGGCCCCAGTTCGGACCGGGGGCTGCAACCCGCCCCCGCGAAGTCGGAGTTGCTAGTAATCGCGGATCAGCATGCCGCGGTGAATGCGTTCCCGGGCCTTGTACACACCGCCCGTCACACCACCCGAGTCGTCTGCACCCGAAGTCGCCGGCCCAACCGCGAGGGGGGAGGCGCCGAAGGTGTGGAGGGTGAGGGGGGTGAAGTCGTAACAAGGTAGCCGTACCGGAAGGTGCGGCTGGATCACCTCCTTTCTAGGGAGCTGAGTTCTTAGAGAGAAAACATTGACTCGACGTGGCAGGAGCCCGTCCGGAGAGATGCCTGGCCGGATTGAGTCCCCGCAGCACCCGGTCCCCGGGGTCGCACCCGCGTACCTTGAGAGCCGCATAGCGTAAGGAGAGAGATGGAAGAGATTCATCTTCCAGACTCGATTCTTTTCTGCGATTTTGACACGAAGAGTGATGAGAGATCACTCATCCGATCCAATCAAGAAGAATTCACTTCAGAAATAGGAGTGAGGAGCATCTGATCGCGAGCACAGGCTTTCCTGTGCCGCGGTATGAGATACCCGAATTGCGACACGAAGAGCGCTATTCATGTATTTACTAGATCTTTTTTAGCGACATACGTGGTTCCCGCGGGCCCGCGAGGCGGTCCCGCAAGATACCACGGGCGCACGGCGGATGCCTTGGCACAGGGGGCCGATGAAGGACGCGGCAAGCCGCGATAGTCCCGGGGGAGCAGCACACGCGCGACGATCCCGGGGTCTCCGAATGGGCGAACCCATGCACAGCGGTGTGCATACCTCCAGGGTGAACACATAGTCCTGGAGGGGACGACCCGGGGAACTGAAACATCTAAGTACCCGGAGGAGAGGAAATCAATCTCGAGACTCCCCGAGTAGCGGCGAGCGAAAGGGGACCGATGGCCAAACCGGCGAGCGGGGATACCCGGCAGGGGTTCCGCCGCCGGGGTTGCAGGGCCGCGCATCGGGCGTCTGCCGGCGCCCGGCGCAGGTCCGGCTGGGGAGCGGAACGGCATGGGAAGGCCGGCCGCAGCGGGTTAGAGCCCCGTACGCGAACCCAGACCGGACGGCGCGACGCGGTCCCTGAGTAGGGCCGGGCACGTGAAACCCGGTCCGAACCTGGGTGGACCACCATCCAAGCCTGAGTACCTCCCTGTGACCGATAGTGGACCAGTACCGTGAGGGAAAGGTGAAAAGCACCCCGGGAGGGGAGTGAAACAGTACCTGAAACCGTGCGCCCACGAGCAGTCGGAGCAGCCTTCGGGCTGTGACGGCGTGCCTTTTGTAGAATGAGCCAGCGAGTCGCAGGCGCGGGGCGAGGTTAACCGTAAGGGAGCCGTAGCGAAAGCGAGCCTCAACAGGGCGTATCAGTCCCGCGCCGCGGACGCGAAGCCGGGTGAGCTATCCGTGGGCAGGCTGAAGCGGGGGTAAGACCCCGTGGAGGGCCGAACGCACGTCGGTTGAAAACGGCGGCGATGACCTGCGGATAGGGGTGAAAGGCCAATCAAACCCGGAGATATCTCGTTCTCCCCGAAATAGCTTTAGGGCTAGCGTCGCGCGTTCACCGCCGGAGGTAGAGCACCGGATGGACGAGGGGGCTTCGCCGCCTACCGAATCCAACCGAACTCCGAATGCCGGCGGCCCAGAGCGCGGCAGTCAGAGCATGTGGGCTAAGCTGTGTGCTCGAGAGGGAAACAGCCCGGACCGCCCGCTAAGGTCCCCAAGTTCCAGCCGAGTGGCAAAGGATGTGCGTCCGCCCAGACAACCAGGATGTTGGCTTAGAAGCAGCCACCCATTCAAAGAGTGCGTAACAGCTCACTGGTCGAGTGGACATGCGCCGACAATACACGGGGCTAAGCTGGACACCGAAGCGGCGGGATTTTAAGTATTTAGAATCGGTAGGGGAGCTTCCCATGGGCGGCGAAGCCGGAGGGCGACCGACGGTGGAGCGCATGGGAGTGAGAATGCTGGCATGAGTAGCGAGAGACGAGAGAGTAACTCGTCCGCCGTGAACCCGAGGTTTCCTGGGCAAGGCTAATCCTCCCAGGGTCAGTCGGGGGCTAAGGCGAGGCCGGGAGGCGTAGCCGACGCGCAGCAGGCAGACATTCCTGCACCGCGCACGCGGCGCTACGACCGACGGGGCGACGGATGGGGGTGGCTCGGCGGGGTTCTGGACGTCCCCGTGATGGAGCGCGGCCCGCGGACCAGGGAAATCCGGTCCGCACGAGGGCGAGGCTCCGGACGAAGCGATCAAGCGAAGCGAGTGAGCCCGAGGTCCCTAGAAAAACCCCTAGGCAGGCGCGTGCGCGCCCGTACCGCAAACCGACACAGGTGGGTGGGTAGAACATACCGAGGCGATCGGGTCAACCATGGTCAAGGAACTCGGCACAATGGCCCCGTAACTTCGGGAGAAGGGGTGCCCGCGCGTACGTGACTGCACTTGCTGCACGAGCGGAGGCGGGCCGCAGTGGAGAGGCCCAAGCGACTGTTTACCAAAAACACAGGACTCTGCAGAAGCCGCAAGGCGACGTATAGGGTCTGACGCCTGCCCGGTGCCGGAAGGTCACGCGGAGGAGTTAGCTCGCGAGAGCGAAGCCCCGAAGCCAAGCCCCGGTAAACGGCGGCCGTAACTATAACGGTCCTAAGGTAGCGAAATTCCTTGTCGGGTAAGTTCCGACCTGCACGAAAGGCGCAACGACTTGGGCGCTGTCTCGACCATGGACCCGGTGAAATTGCACTGGTCGTGAAGATGCGACTTACCCGCGGAAGGACGGAAAGACCCCGTGAACCTTCACTGCAGCTTGGCATTGGCCGCTGGTCCCGCGTGTAGAGGATAGGCAGGAGGCATCGATCCGGAGGCGCCAGCCCCCGGGGAGCCGCCCTTGGAATACTGCCCCCGCGCGACCGGCGTCCTAACCCGCGGCCGTTCATCCGGCGCGGGGACCGTGCCAGGCGGGCAGTTTGACTGGGGCGGTCGCCTCCTAAAGGGTAACGGAGGCGCGCGAAGGTCCGCTCGGGACGGTCGGCAACCGTCCTTTTGAATGCAAGAGTACAAGCGGGCTTGACTGCGAGGCCCACAAGCCGAGCAGGTGCGAAAGCAGGCTCTAGTGATCCGGCGGCCCCGAGTGGGTGGGCCGTCGCTCAACGGATAAAAGGTACTCCGGGGATAACAGGCTGATCTTGCCCAAGAGTCCACATCGACGGCAAGGTTTGGCACCTCGATGTCGGCTCATCGCATCCTGGGGCTGGAGCAGGTCCCAAGGGTACGGCTGTTCGCCGTTTAAAGCGGTACGCGAGCTGGGTTCAGAACGTCGTGAGACAGTTCGGTCCCTATCCTCCGTGGGCGCAGGAGAATCGATGGAGGCTGCCCCCAGTACGAGAGGACCGGGGTGGACGCACCTCCGGTGAACCGGTTGTCGACCAACGGCACGGCCGGGTAGCCGCGTGCGGCGCGGATAACCGCTGAAGGCATCTAAGCGGGAAGCCGTTCCAGGGATTAGTTCTCCTTCCGGTAAGGGCCCAGGTAGACTACCTGGTCGATAGACGGCAGGTGCAAGGCTGGCGACGGCCTCAGCCGAGCCGCACTAATCGCCCGAGCTCTTCCGGAACCGCACCTCCGCGGCCCGCGGGACATGCGCTCTTGCGCGGTCCGGGCACGAAGGCGCTCCCGAGTCAACAACCTCCTCCTTCACGCCATGCGGCCCCCAGGGCACGTAGATGAGACCCAGGACACACCGAGAACGGTGGGCGCCGCCCACCGGTCAGCGGCCAGAGCATGGGGGGCACGCCCGGTCCCGTTCCGAACCCGGAAGCTAAGCCCCATCGCGCCGAGAGTACTGCGGGGGAAGCCCGTGGGAGGCCAGGGCGCCGCTGACCGGTGGACGGCACCGAGCCGGTCCGTCGTGATTCCCGGAGGGGGAGGCGAG
>ERZ808262.910-NODE-910-length-10201-cov-3.561206_pt1 | contig 10201 bp, 8 predicted proteins | sample MGYA00520895_ERZ808262 | MGnify/ENA primary metagenome ERZ808262 (study PRJEB31516, sample SAMN03275588) | gut metagenome | biome: mammalia-associated habitat; material: feces | host: Papio cynocephalus | place: Kenya | collected 2012-08-02 ... | reverse complement strand
CGAACCACTGGTTGCAGATGTAGATGCACAAGACGGGCATTATACTAATTATAAAGTTGCAAAAAAACAAGACGCTTCAACTGGAAACACAAAAATTGCAATTACTCCAATGGTTAGTTCAGAAGGCGAACTTATTTACTGTGTTGTAAAATTGAACTATCAATTGCCAGAAGTGCTTGCAACAGATGGAACATTGGGCGTAAATTCAAACATTGGTTTTAGTACTTCACAAGGTGAAACCACTCAAATTTTAAGAGATTACATCACTACAAAGTTTTATAACGATGTTTCATCAACAAATCCAATTCCAGTTCAAACAGCAGAACAATTTTTGTCAATGAGTAATGGTTCAAACAGCGTTGGGGTTTATTACTATGGCTTGACAGGTGATATTACATTGGAAAATTATAGCCCAATTGACATTTCATATTTGCACCTTGAGGGAAATGAACACACAATTACAATAAAGAGCTTCAGCTATACAGAAAATTTTGATGGAAATTTGGGATTATTCTCAACTATAGATGAAAACTCAACAATTCAAAATTTGACAGTTAAATATGACATTGAAAACGAAATTGACCTTTCACAAACAGAAATTGGCACAATCAATTTCGGTGGTGTTGTTGCCGAAAATAATGGCATTATTTATGATGTTAGTGTTACAAAAGGTGAGAACAATCTCACATTCAAATTCCCAAGTGGAAGCCTTAGCTCGGTTGAAGCATATATTGGTGGTGTTGTTGGACAAAATGGTGGTTATATTTCAAACTGTCAAAGTATGCTTCCAATTTCTGCAAATCGTGGTTACTTGGGCGGATTTGTTGGAACAAACACAAACAAAATTTCTGCATCAAAGGTAGTTTTAACTGGTAATTTGGAAAGCACAAGCACAACAGATCTTTTAACTAGGACAGCAGGTTTTGCGTCAACAAACAGTGGCTCAATATTTGGTTGTTATGTAACTAACAATGCTGATGACAGTAGCAAGGCAATAAAAGATGACGCAAAGGCAATTAAATCTTATGCGTCATCAAGTGGATTTGTTTATAATAATGGTGGAACAATTTCAAACAGCTTTAGTGCAATAAATATTAAATGTGAAACACGTTCAAGTGGATTTGTTTACAACAATAGAGGAACAATTCAAAGTTGTTATTCTGCAAGCTATCTTGAAGAAAACAACATTGCTCACAATCCATTCACAGCAGTTGATGATGCTGGAAATGTTTTAAACAGTGGAACAATTGATGATTGTTACTATCAAAACTTGGTTGTATTTGGTTCAACAGCAAAAGAAATTGCAAAACGAATTGCTAAAATTGATAAAGATAACACAGAATACACAAAAAATCTATTTGCAAAGTTTGTGTTTACACACGAGTCTGAAACTCCACAAGTAAATGATGCATATAATGGCATTTGGAAGTTTGAAACAGACAAGATGCCAACCCTTGTAGATGCAGATTTAAACATTTTAAATCAAAGAACATACGAGGGCACATCACTTGACAGTGAAACAAATACCTATAAATACACTTGGGCTTTTGATTCTGACAAACCAATTTATGGCGGAGAAACTGAAATCGATGGAAAGACCTACATCAACCCAAGAACAATTTCAAGTTTTGCAGAATATAATTCAGTTTTGAATAACAATGGCGAAAAGAAAGCTGGAGATGTAAGCACAAACAAAGATAACTGGTTCATTTTGCTTAAAGACATTGACTGTGATGATTATACTGAAACAAATTCTTCATCTTTTGAATTTGGTGGAATTTTGCTTGGTAACAATATGAACATCAAAAACTTGTATCTAAATGCAAAAACAAGCAATACAAACCAATACTATGGTATGTTTGGGAAAATCAGTTCTTATGTTCATCAAAATGACAACACAACACGCCGAAGCATTGTTAAAAATCTTGATATAGAAATTAAGCAACTGATTGCAAATAATATTGGCCTAGTTGGTTCACTTGCCGGTAGAATTGATAATAGTGATATTTTGGATGTTGATATAGACGCAAGAAATGTTGTCATTCAAGGCAAGTATATGGTTGGTGGCATTGTTGGACTTGCATACAATTCAACATTGACAAATATGACTATAAGTGCAAGTGTAAATGCAAGTTATCGTGGCAATGGCGATGAAAGTGAAGAAGAAGCTCAAGACGATTTGGCTTCAAACTTCCCTAAATCTTTTGAAAGCGACAAAGAAGATATTGAATTTGATTATTCTTATGTTGGAACAATTGCTGGTGTTATAACTGGTAATAGCGTTGCAAACAACATTCAAGTTTCTGGTAATTGCCGTTCAATTGGATATTTCGCAAGTGCTGGAATCGGTTTGGTTGACAGCGATGCAACAGCAAATCTTATAAATGTAACAATAGACCCAACACAATATGTAAGAGCATATTATATTGCTGGTGGTGTGGTTGCCGAAAACAGAGGAGTGATTTCAAATTCTTCTATTGCACACACTTATTCAACTCAATATGTAATTGACTGCACAAATAGTATAAATAATAGAAACTTTAATTTCTTCACTGGTAGCCCACGAATCATTGGCGGTTTGGTTGGCTTTAACAATGGTGGAACAATTGAAAGTAGTTTCAGTAAGCTTGATGTAAGGATTAAAAACAGAGGCAACTATACTGCCGGTGGTTTGGTTGGCGTTGATGTAAAGGGAACCATCGATGGTTGTTATGCAACTGGAAGTGTAATTTCATATTACACAGTTGGTGGACTTGTTGGCACAGTTTCATCAGCAAAATACTTAATAAAAGCAGAAGCAAGTGAAATTGGAACAGTATATTTGTATAAACCAAATGCTTATGTTAAAGGTCAAAATGGTGAAGATTCAGACAAGAAGACAAGCATAACAAATTGCTTTGCATCAAACAGATGGCTTTTGACAGCAGAACCAAACGAGTTTTACACGGATAGTGAAATTTTGTCTGCATTCACAATCACAAAAGGTTTGTTCATTGGTTGTGTAAACTATGATGGTAGCAATGGTAGTGATATTGAAGAAATGATGGCAACAATGTTTGATTGTGACAAGATGTTTAACAAAACTGACGAAAGTGGCAAAACAATTTACACTTCAAAAAATAACTATATGAATACTCAAATAAATGTTGAGATTACAGATAAGAATAGTGATAATTTGTTTAGTTCAAATACAATTTTGCAAGCATTTATAAGAACAAGTGAATCAGTTACAAAAGAAAACATAACCACTCACACTGTTGGAAGATTTAGTCAATACCTTACCGGTGTTGGAAGCTTTGGCGAAGAATTAAATTATATCAATTTTGCAAAGATTGATTGCAATAATGCTATGATTTCATATTATTTGTTAAATAAAAAAGACGAATTTATGAATGAGATTTATGGACTAGATAGCAAAACAAACAAAAACAATTATGGTATGATTTTGCCAAAAGATATGTCAGTTAATTCAATATATCCAGACATTGAACTTAACATAAACAACATTGGTTAAACAAAAAATAACTACAATTTAACGATTGTAGTTATTTTTATTTTCAAATTGTAAAAAATTTTATATAATGATGTTGGAGAATTGATATGAAACAAAAGCTGTATGATTTGATTGTTGTTGGTGGTGGTCCTGCTGGACTTACTGCCTGCATATATGGTGCAAGGAATGGGCTTAAGACATTGCTTGTTGAAGAATTTGCTTGTGGTGGACAAGCAGTTAATTCGCTTGATATAAAAAATTACCCTGGATTTGAAAGTATAAGTGGCTTTGACCTTGCTCAAAAAATGGAAAATCAGGCAAAAGAATTAGGGATTGATGAAACTTTTGAAAAAGTTGTTGATTTTGAGTTTTCAGGTCCTCAAAAAGTTGTTGAGACATCAAACAATAAGTATTTTGCGAAAGCAGTTGTTTTGGCAATGGGTGCAAGAGAAAGGAAGCTCGGTTTAGAAAATGAGGCGCAACTTACTGGAAGAGGTGTTAGTTATTGTGCCGTTTGCGATGGTGGCTTGTATAAAAATAAAGTTGTTGCTGTTGTTGGTGGCGGAAACACTGCAATGGAAGATGTGTTGTATTTAACAAATCTAGCAAAGAAAACATATCTAATAAATAGGTCAGACAAATTTAGAGCAGAGGCTTCTTACGTTGAATGTTTGATGGCAGAACAACAAGCACAAAAAGTTGAAGTGCTTAACAATTGTGTTGTAAATAAACTTGTTGGCGAGAAAAAGCTGGAAAAACTTGAACTCAAAAACTCAAAAACTGGAAAAGTGGAAACGATTGAATGTGACGGCTTGTTTATTGCAATTGGCAGAGAACCAAACATTGAAAGTTTGCATGGCAAAGTTGACATTGGTGAATATGGTTATGTTGTTTGTGACAACAATTTGATGACAAGTGCAAAAGGTGTGTTTGTTGCTGGCGACATAAGGCAAAAGTCATTAAGGCAAATTGTAACAGCTTGTGCAGATGGTGCGCTAGCAAGCACAAATGCTCAAAAATATATCAAGACCGCAAAGTAAATGAAAGATATTAAATTTGTAATGGTTGATGACACATTTTTTGAAAGGGTTGCAACTGGTTGTCTTGCAAAAATTTTTAGTGTTACATTATACCCCAAAATTGCAACAAATTTTTGCAATAGACAATTATTAGAAATTTTTGATAAAAAAGCTGATGTTTTGCTGGTTTTGGATAGCGAAAAACAATTTGCACATAAGGTGCACTATAAAAATTGTGATATAGGAATGTTCTTTTTTAAAGAAGGCAATCAAACTTTTGTTAAAATCTTTGATGGAAATGGCAAAATTTGTGGCAAAAAAACTCAAGGGTTGATTGATGATATGTTATTGTGCACATATAACACTTTTTTAGAAAAGAAGAAATTAGTTCAAAAAAACTATCAAAACTTAGAAAGAAAAAACTTGTTGTTTGAATAGTGCTTTTGCACTATTTTGGTTTAAGCAATTTTTTGTCTAAATATGTGTATGATTTTATGCGCTGAACTAAACAAAAGTTTCAGTTTTAATTTTAATGCTATTGGCAATAGTTTTATAAAAGATTATCATTTTCAATTTATATGTAAGTTTTGATGGACATCAAATAGTTTTTGTTACATTTGATTGTTAAAAATAAATTTATATTGTATAATTAAATGAAAAATTTTGACGTGATTTTTTAGTGTCAGATACAGGAGAAGTATGCTTTACATAACAAAAAATTGGTATGAATTATTGAAACCAGAACTTGAAAAGCCATCTTTTCAACAATTTTTGAGCTTTTTGGATAGACAGTATCAAACAAGAACAATTTATCCCAAACCAGAAAATATATTTAATAGCATCAATCATATAAAATATGATGATGTTAAAGTTGTCATTATTGGACAAGACCCATATCACGAACCAAATCAAGCACACGGGCTTGCTTTTAGTGTTGAAAATGGAGTGGAGCTTCCACCAAGTTTGGTAAACATTTTTAAGGAAATTAAGGCAGAATTTGGCGTTCAAAACACAAATGGCAATTTGATGAAGTGGGAACAGCAAGGAGTGTTGCTTTTAAACAGTGTTTTAACTGTTGAACGTGGCAAAGCAAACAGCCACAAGGGGCTTGGTTGGGAAGCGGTTACACAGAAAATTGTAAGTTTGTTAAATCAGCGACAAAAACCAATTGTGTTTTTGCTTTGGGGTGCATCTGCGCAAAAAGTTGGTGCAGTGGTCACTAACCCAAACCACTTGGTGCTTAAATGCGCGCATCCAAGTCCACTTTCAGCATACAACGGTTTTTTTGGCTGTGGGCATTTTAAAAAAGCTAATGAATTTTTAGAAAAGAACGGAGAAACTCCAATTGATTGGAGAACATAACAAAGGAGAAAAAATGGCAAAACATATTCCAGAGCAAGTGGAACTTACAAATATGTGTATGATTGTTGATGAAAAAAACAACAAAGTGCTTGTTCAAAAGCGAACAAAACATAATTGGGACGGTATGGCATTCCCCGGTGGACATATTGAAAAGGGCGAAAGTGTAATTAGGTCAACCATACGAGAAGTGAAAGAAGAAACAAATTTGGACATTTCAGATTTGCAATGTGTTGGCTTTAAAGATTGGTTTATTGATGAAGCTGACAAACGTTATTTTGTTTTTTTGTTCAAAACAAACAAGTTCAGTGGCAATTTGCTTTCAAAATGTGCCGAAGGCGAAAATATGTGGCTTACAATTGATGAGCTTAAAAAATCAAATCTTGCAAGCACATTTGATGAAACCATTGATGTTTATTTGTCAAATTCGATGCAAGAATTGTTTTATGAAAAAGATGTTGATGGCAATTTTGTAAAAAACATCATAAAATAAATTTATTAAAAGCAACTTACATTTACTAAAGTGTGAGCTGTTTTTATTTTTTTGCTAAAATTTAAAGCAAATGTTTAGGCGTTAAAATGTTCAACAAAAAAAATAACAAACAAATTCTAATTGTTGCTATAAGTTTAAGGGGAACATTTAGCATAATTTTTGCAAAACACTCACTTTTTAAATGTTTGAAATTATTTATGTTTAATATTTTTGCTTGTATGCAATTTTTGTAAAATGCAACAACACTTTTGTGATATTTTCAATTTGGGTATTTACATTTTGTTTATGATTTGCTATAATATTTACAAGGAGAAAGTAATTATGACAAGTATGCTTTTAATTGATGTAATAACCATAGTCGGTATTGTAGTTGTTGTTATGGCAATTGTTTGTGGTGTTTATCTCGCAATCAAATTGAATAAAAAGGTTACAAACAACTCAAAACATGTTGATTGGAACAAATATAATGCAAAAGGAGAGCTTAAAAAACATACGCCAGTTCTTTGGCCAAAGGAACTTGAATTTTATGAAATTTTTAAATCTGTTTTGCCAAAGGGGTTTATGGTAATTCCAAAAATGGGCGTTGATGAAATTGTTAAGCCAAATGGTGGAAGCTTGGTTTTGTTTAATCAAATTATGCACAAGCACGTTGATTTTTGTGTGGTAAAAATGAGCAATATGGAGCCAGTTGCAGTGCTTGACACATACTATCCAAGCATTGCCGATAGCACAATGCAAAAACTTGACCCAGCAGTGCAAAAGGCACTTGAATGTGTTTCAATTCCAGTTATTCAATATGAAATTTTGGATATACCTTATGACAAAGATGCAATTTTGAAAAAATTTTTAGACGCAATTGACCCTGTTGTTTTGGCACAACTTAGAAAGAGTGAAAAGTGAGGTTGCTATGAATAGTAGAGAATATAGATTGGGTAATATGTTAATTGAAAAGGCACAAGACCTTGATAAAAATAGTGCAGAATTTAAACAAATTTGCCAAAATGTGATAGATACAAATAATGCAGAACTTAATTATCTATTTGCAAGAAATGTTGAGGGCGCAGATGTAAAAAAACACGGAGAGGTTGTTTTGCGTTCAAAAGACCCATCACTCAATTATTTGTTTGCCACCGAGGTTGTTGGCGCTGACATTGAAGCCCATAAAGACGTAATTGCACAATCTGGTGATAAATTTTTCTTGCAAAAACTTATTTATGAAACCACACCAATTGATGAATTAGAATTGTGACTGGAGGCATGAGGTTATATGAGAAACAAAAATGATGGAGATGTTACAAAAATGCTTAGTAAGCAAGAAGTATTGAACTTGTTTTTATATTATAAACTTAATATTTTGACAAAATATTTGCGACCAAGATTTGAAAAATTGTGTTTTGGTGATAAAACGGGGACACATTCAATGTAATGGCCAAGGTTACTTCTTATATCAAAAACCAAGATCTTGCTGCATATAAGTCTCTTTGCCTAAATTTGAGTGATAGATATGTTAACAAAACAGATTGCCCAGAAAGACAAAAATGTATTTTGAGAAGTGAAATCGTTTCGGAATGTTTGCTTGGCTTTGAAGAAGTCCAAAAAACAAATTTGGCAACAGATAGAATAAATAATTCAAACAATACAATTTCTTTAATTGCACTTAATAAATCGATGAAAAAGGCTGTTGCGTTAAGGAATTTAAACAATGAAAAAAATTGTTTTAGAAATTTATGGACAGAAGAAAACAGCATTATAAAATCTAATAACAGAAAAATTAAAAAGCTTGTAAATTCAATTTATAGTGCAGTTGATGATGGCGCGTATGATTTATCTCCAATAGATACTGAAAAGAAAGTTAGAAAGGAATTGGATAAATTGTTAAAAATTATAGAAAAACATAAAATACAAGAAAAAGATTATTCACTTTAATGTAAAATGGAGCAAAGATATTTGCCCCATTTTTTATTTTATAAATTTTTGCATAAAAAAACTGTGCAACCTTTTTTGTGGCGCAACCCCAAGTGATCGAACAAATTTTTTGCTCCATCAAAGTTTCCTTATGGCACATAAAAGTCACCGCTTAATGCTGCTTCCTTCCGGACCTGACATGGTTCACAGTTTTTTATTGCATAAGACCTTAATTTCAACACAAGAAAGATATCTTCTGCTTGAAATTGCAACCCCGAGAAAGGTGTTCTGCCTTGCTGAGCGGATTGCAAGAAAAGGGCACCGCTAACTCCCCACATAGCACAGTAATATTATATTACAACATCTTGGCACAAATTTCAAGCAAAAAGCAAAAAATAGAGTTAAAAATTTAATATTTTTGCTTTTTAAGGTCTTATTGTTTGCACATTTTGTCGTTTTTGGTATAAAATACTATATAAGCATTTTTTGTTTGTGCATTTAGCATCAGGAGAATTTTATGAACAATGCAGAGAGATTTTTAAAAGCATACAACACGCTTGACCATAGTTTGCGCACGCAATACAACTTCAAACGCAGTATGGCGTTTTCTGACATCATTAGGCGCAGTGTTTTGCTAAACAGTGTTGTGCGTAAATATGAAGATGACCTAATTGACTATGGCAGACTTAGAAATGCAATTGTTCACAGTGGAAATAATGAAGAGATTATTGCCGAGCCACACACAAATGTGGTTGAAAAGTTTGAGCGAATTGCAAAACTTGTTTCAACGCCACCAAAGGCAGTTGACAGCATTTGCCGAAAAGATGTTTTGTGCGTCAGTGCAAATGACAAACTTAAAAAGGTTATTGAGCTTATCAGCAAGTCTGGTTACAGCAACTTGCCGGTTTACCAAGGCGATAAACTTGTTGGCATTGCAAACGGACAACGTTTGATTGACTGTTTGGGCAAAGTTATTGCAAACGGCAAAAATTTGGATGATTTTTGTGAAAAAGTGTTGATTGGCGACATTGTTTCTTCTCAAATTTTTGACACCTATTATGCAATTGAAAATGCAGACATAACCCTTGAACAAGTGCTTAATTTGTTTTATAGAAACAGAAAAATGCTTGTAATATTGATTACAAAAAATGGAAGTGACACCGAAAGGCCAATTGGCATTATTAGTGTTGCCGACATTATGGACATAAACAATGTTTTGGAGAATTATTGATGGAAGTAGTTTTTGAAGATAATCATTTGCTTGTTGTTGTAAAGCCACAAAATGTGCCAAGTCAGGCAGATTCTAGTGGCGACAAAGACATTCAAACAATGTGCAAAGAATATTTAAAAGAAAAATATAACAAGCCGGGCGAAGTATATTGTGGGCTTTTGCATCGTTTAGACAGGCCAACTGGTGGACTTATGGTGTTTGCCAAAACCAGTAAATGTGCAAGCAGAATGACAGAATCAATCAAACAAGGTCAACTTGACAAAAAATATTTGGCAGTTGTTGTTGGCAGACCAAAATATGATGCTGACTATTTGATAAACTTTTTGAAAAAAGATGAAAAGACAAATGTTGTAAAGGTTGTTCCTCAACTTGAAACTGGCGCAAAGAGAGCAGAACTTACATACAAAGTTTTGGACAGAACCGACAAACTTTCGCTTGTTGAGTGCAAACTTTTGACAGGCAGAAGTCATCAAATTAGAGTTCAAATGGCAACAATTGGTTGCCCAGTGTTTGGCGATGTTAAGTATAAGGGCGATATAGTAAAGGGTTGGAATTTGGCACTTTGGAGTTACAAACTCACATTTGAGCACCCAATCACTCACAAAATTATGAACTTCATTTGCTACCCACCAGAAGATGAAACCCCTTGGAAGTTTTTTAATCTTTCAAAAATAAAATGAATTAAAAGTTAAATTATTTTG
>ERZ808262.907-NODE-907-length-10223-cov-2.742427_pt1 | contig 10223 bp, 10 predicted proteins | sample MGYA00520895_ERZ808262 | MGnify/ENA primary metagenome ERZ808262 (study PRJEB31516, sample SAMN03275588) | gut metagenome | biome: mammalia-associated habitat; material: feces | host: Papio cynocephalus | place: Kenya | collected 2012-08-02 ... | reverse complement strand
TTTTCCGGTCTTTTCGGCGCGGAAAATTTTGAACGTTTTTCCGTCAATTTCCGCCGTCGCGACCGGCCAGGGAATCAGGCCGCGCACATGGTCGATGACAAACTGCGCAGGCTCCGTCCAGTCGATGGGGCTCATGGCTTTCGAGAGCATGGGCGCATACGTCGCTTTGGCGCTGTCCTGCGGGGTGCGTTTTGCCGTGCCTGCTTCGATGGCGCGCGCCGTGTCGCAGGCAAGGTCTGCCGCGATATGCGACAGCCTTTCCATGAGCTCGCTCGTCGTTTCCATGGGATCGATGGGCGTTTTGCGGATCTCGATGATATCGCCCTCGTCCATGCCCGCCGTCAGATACATCGCCGTCACGCCGGTCTGCTGACAGTGGTTCAAAATCGACCACTGCACCGGGCCCGCGCCGCGAAGAGAGGGCAAAATGCTCGCGTGCATATTGATCGCGCCGAATTTTGGAATATCGAGCACGCGCTGCGGTAAAATTTTGCCGTAGGCCACGACGATAATTAGGTCGGGCGCAAGGGCTTTCAATTGCTCGACAGCCGCGTCGTCCTTGAATGTCTCCGGCTGGATGACCGGAAGGCCGACGGACTGTGCATACGCTTTCACTTCGGATGGAACGAGCTTCATGCCGCGGTTTTTGGGCGTGTCGGGCTTTGTATAGACGGCTGCGATGTCGAAGCCTTCGGTATATAATTTTTCCAGGCACACCTTTGCAATTTCGGGCGTGCCCATATAGACGATCTTCATGCTTCCGGTCCACCTTCTTCCTCTTCCTGTTCAGCCTCCTGCTTGAGAAGCTCCTCGAGCTCCTCGGGCGTGAGCATCTTGTCAGCAAATTCGGTGTACATATGTCCGTCGAGATGGTCGAGCTCGTGCAAAAAGCACCGGGCCGTCAGGCCTTCTCCCTCATATTCATACCAGTCGCCGTTGCGGTCCTGTGCGCGGACCTTCGCGTAGACGGGCCTCGTCACAAGGCCCCACTTTCCCGGAAGGCTCAGGCAGCCTTCGATGCCGCTTTCTTCTTCCTCGCTGACCTCGACGAGCTCGGGGTTTACCAGCTCCCAGTCCTCGCCCTCGGTGTTGATGATGACGACGCGGCGCAGAATGCCGATCTGCGGCGCAGCCAGTCCCGCGCCGTTGGCGTCGTGCAGCGTCTCGATCATGTCGTCGATGAGCTGCGCGAGTTTCGCGTCAAATTTTGTGACCGGACGGCAGACCTTGGTAAGCACCGGGTCTCCGACCGTGACAATGTTCCGAAGCGCCATAGTTTTTCCTCTCAATCGTATGAATTGACGTCGGCGTAAGCGTTTACGCCTCGGTTCTGTTTATCCTTGAAAAACGCCTTGAGCTGCGAAGACAGCAGCTGCCGCAGTCCTTTTGCGTTCTTTGCCGCCAGCGTCAGCCGGTAGCGGTAGGTGTAGTTGATCTTCACGATCGCGCAGGGCGCAGGGCCGAGCACCGTCGCGCCGCCCTCTAAATAGGACGCAGTTTTGAGCTTTGCGCGAAGCTCGTTCCGGAACCGCGCCGCCGCCTGCTGGACACGGTCTTCATAGAGTCCGGTAAAGGTGATGAAAAAGATGTCGGAAAACGGCGGGCAGTGGTGAAGCTCCCGGATGGCGATCTCCATGTCGTAAAACGCGTCGTAGTCCTGCTTCGCGGCAAGAAGCAGCACCGGGTGCTCCGGCGTCATCGTCTGGATCATCGCAGAGCCCGCCGCATCGCCGCGTCCGGCCCGGCCAACGACCTGCGTTATTAAGCTGAACGTCGTCTCCGCCGCGCGGTAATTGCTCACATAAAGGCTCATGTCCGCGTCCAGAACGCCGACCAGCGTCACATTTTCAAAATCCAGTCCCTTGCTGACCATCTGCGTGCCAAGTAAGATCGGAATTTTTTCTTCTTCGAAACGCTTCAGCATCTGCTCGTGGCCGTTTCTTGCGGTGACGGTATCGGCGTCCATGCGCAGAATTTCGGTGTCCGGAAAGATCCAGCGAAGCTCCTGCTCGATCTTCTGCGTGCCGCTGCCGACGGGCTTGAGCGCACCGCCGCATTTGGAGCACCGCATCCTCACAGGCTCGCAGTAGCCGCAGTAGTGGCAGATGAGCCGCTGCGTCACGGAGTGATACGTCAAATGCACGCTGCACCGCGGGCAGACCGGAACGTCACCGCACTCCACGCAGACCAGATACCGGCTGTTGCCGCGCCGGTTCAGAAACAGGATCGACTGCCGGCCGGCGATGATATTATCCCGCAGCTTTTCTTCCAGCGGCAGGCTGATGGCCGTGGCGTTTCCCTGCCGGATTTCCTGCTTTAAGTCGACGATCTGCGCCGCGGGAAGCTGCTTTTCGTTGAAACGTTTTTTGATCGTATAGAGCCTGTAATCGCCGCGCCTGGCCTTGTACATACTCTCGACCGACGGCGTCGCCGAGCCGAGCAGCACCAGAGCGCCCGCCTTCGCGCCGCGGTAGAGCGCAATTTCTCTTGCGTGGTAGCGCGGGGAATTTTCGGATTTATAGGTGTGCTCCTGCTCTTCGTCGAGGATAAAAAGGCCCGGATCCTGCACCGGCGCAAACACCGCCGAGCGCGTCCCCACGACGACCTTTGCAAGCCCCGCTTTGATCCTTCTCCACTGCGCAAATCGCTCCGACACGCGAAGGCTCGAATGCAGCACCGCGACCTGCTCTCCAAAGTGCGCCGTGAGCTTCGACAAAAGCTGCGGCGTGAGCGAAATTTCCGGCACGAGCAATACGGCGCTTTTGCCTTCCTTGAGCGCTTCGTAGATAAGACTTACATACACGGACGTTTTGCCGCTTCCGGTCACGCCGTATAAAAGCGCCGCACCCGGCTTATCGCTTTTCATCTGCGAAAGAAGGCCGTCAAAAACCGTCTGCTGCTCCTGATTCAGTGTCGGCGGCGCGGCATCTTTTTTGGCAGATCGCAGAATTTCCGGCGGCCGCTCCTCTTCCCAGACGGTGATAAGGCCGAGCTTCTCAAGCCGCGCAAACGTCGTGCTCCCCGCGCCGGTGAGCTCGGTGAGCTCTTTACAAGAGCACGCGCCCGCCGCGCCGAGAAGCTCCAGGACCGCCGCCTGCACCGGGGCCGTGCGCTTTTTCTTTTCGGCGTAGGAAGCCGCTTCTTCTCCTGCCGCGATGGCGGCAAATTTCTGCTTTTTGGGGCTGGCCGCAGCGGAAAGCTCGCTATCGGCCTGCATATATTTTTTCGATATCAGCCACGAAAGGGCGGCTTCCGCCTGCTCGCGGTCCTGCGTCAGTGAAAGAAGCGCCGTCTCCGGTGCGCTTGCGCCGAGGTCCTCAAGAAGCTGCATCATGGACGCTTCGAGTGGTCTTTCCTCCGCGATCGAGCGCCAGTCGAAGCCGGTTTCCCGGATACGGTAAATTTTCTCCTGCCGGAACCAGAGCCCCGCGGGCAGGATCGCGCGCACCGCGTCATAATACGTGCAGAAATAGCGCTCTCTGACAAACGCGGCAAGGCGCAGCTGCTCGTCCGACATGACCGGCGCGTCGTCCAGCACCTGTTCGATCGATTTGAGCTTCTGATCGGTCCCCTCCGACACGGCCAGGACCATGCCCTCCGTGTGCCGGTTGGCCCGGCCGAAGGGAACGAACACGCGCATTCCCGGCTGTACCTCCCAATTGGGCGGAACGCGGTAGGAATACGGCTGGTCCATCGAATACACCGCGCAGCTCACGGCGACTTGTGCGATCATCGTCTTCCCGCCTTTCCGATTACAAGTGCGAAAGGCGTAGGATGTTGCCCTACGCCTTTGCAGTCAACATTTATTTCAGGTACTTTTCCTTGAGCGACGCGGTCAGCTCGCCTCTGGCCACCTCGTTGATGGCGATGGTGACGGGCTTGTCCGTCAGCGGCTCGTGCGTCAATTCAGACTCGATCGACAGCTGTCTTGCGCGGTGCGCCACAACGTTCACCAGAAGATAGCGGCTGTCGACGTGCTTGAGTAATTCACTCATTGCGGGGTAGAGCATGATAGTTCCTCCTTGATCAAATGGATGCGTTCCATCGTTTTACATTTTTCCGCCAGCATGATGGCCTTGAGCTCCTCGCCGGCTGTTTTGAGATCGTCGTTGACGACGATGTATTCATAGTGCTTGGCCTGCGAGCACTCCCATTTTGCCCGTTCCAGGCGCTCTTCCATGAGTCCCGGCGCGACGTCTCCGCGGTGGATGAGCCGCTTGCGGATGATATCAAAGGACGGCGCGGTCACGAACACGAGCACTGCCTCCGGAAGGCGCTTTTTGATCTTCAGCGCGCCCACAACGTCCACGTCCATCACAACATCGACGCCATTTTCGATGGCCTCCCGGATGGGGCCGAGCGGCGTTCCGTAGTAGTTTCCCACGTATTCGGCGTATTCCAGCAGCGCGTTTTCCTCGATCAGCTGCTCAAAGCGTTCGCGCGTGACAAAATAGTAGCTTTTCCCATCGACCTCACCGGGCCGGATGGGCCGCGACGTCGCTGATACAGAATACTGCACCTTTTCGCCGCTGTCAATAATGACGTTCAAAAGTGTATTTTTTCCGACGCCGGAAGGCCCCGAGACCACAAACAGTTTTCCCTTCATGTGCCCTGCTCCTCCGGTTCCGGTTTCCCCTCGATCCGCGCGGACAAGACCTCCGGCGAAACGGACGCCAGGATGACATGGTCGGTGTCCATGAGCAGGACCGACTTCGTCTTCCGGCCGAACGACGCGTCGATGAGCATCCCGCGCTCGCGCGCTTCCTGAATGAGCCGCTTGATGGGCGCGGACTCCGGCGCGACGACGGCAAGAATGCGCTCGGCTGCAACGGCGCTTCCAAAGCCAATGCTGATAAGCTTCATGGCCGCCCTCCGTCACTCAATGTTCTGTGTCTGTTCGCGGATCTTTTCCAGCTCCGCCTTGATCTCGACCACGGTCCTCGCCTGCTCGAGGTCGTTTCCCTTCGAGCCGATGGTGTTGGCCTCGCGGTTAAACTCCTGAAGCAAAAAGTCCAGCTTCCGGCCGATGGCGCCGCCCGCGGTCAGCATTGCGTCGAGCTGCGAAAGGTGGCTTCTCAGGCGCACGGTCTCTTCGTCGACGGCAATTTTGTCCGCGTAGATGGCGGCCTCCTGCAAAATGCGGCCCTCGTCGATGTTCGCGTTCTGCAAGACCTCCTGCATCTTCTGGGTCAGGCGGCTTCTGTATTCTGCCAGCGTCACAGGGCTTCTGGCCTCGACCTTTTCCACCAGCGCCAGAACGGTCTTCGCCCGGCTCCGGAGGTCGTCTTCCAACGCCGCGCCCTCTTTTTCGCGCATGGCGGTGAACCTGGAAAGGGCCTCGGTCACGACGGCGAGGATTTCCTCCGTCGCCTTTTTCTCGTCCTCCTCCTGCTTTTCCACGACAAAAATGTCCGAAAACCGCGTCAGGTTTGAGACGGAAATATCGTCCTGGACCTCATAGTCCTTCGCGATCGTCTTCATCGCGGCCAGATACCCTTCGAGCACCGGTCGGTTGAGGGATATTTTCATATCGCTTCCGGCGGTGACGCTGACGGTAATGAACACGTCGACCTTGCCGCGTGAGATCGCTTCTTTGACCTTGGCCTTCACGCTGTCTTCTGCGAACGAGAACACGCGCGGCAGCTTGACGCTGCAATCGAGATAGCGGTTGTTGACCGAACGGATCTCGACGGTGATCTCGCGGTTTTCAAAGGTCTGTACGGCTCGTCCATAGCCGGTCATGCTTTTTATCACGGTAACATCTCCATTTTCTCTTTCAGCCGCCTTTTCTGCGGCGTTAATCTGCGTTTTCCAGTACCACGACGATCTTGTAATCGTCTCCGATGACGCCGGCCTCCGGGTAGCCGTCGATGTAGATCGTGACCGGCACCTGGTACGTTCCCGCCTGCGAATACTCCGACAGATCCGCTACCACGCGCAGGTTGTTGGCCGCGATTTTCTCAATGTCTGTCGCCGAAGCGCGGACGGTCGTCTGCACGAGCTGGGTAATGCTCTTGGCCGTGAAGCCCTCGGGCGTGTTGATGAAGGCGATATTCGTCGCGCCGATGACGCGGGTCTTCTTGTTTTTGACCTTGATGGTCACGCTTGCGGTCTCTTCGCCGGAAACGTTCTTCGCGTCGTTCGGGATCTTGATATCAAAAGACACCACGGCGTTGTTTTCCGTCTGCCCGAGATCGATATTGCCGAGAACGATGGTGTTGACGCTGTCGAGCACCGTCGCGTCGCCCGCGAGAGTGATGTATTCCGGGTCAATGTCCACATCCGCGTCCGCGCCCGTCGCGCCGCCGCCGTCGATAAAGTTCACGGAAAGCGGCACCTGCTTGAATTTCACGACGTCAATTTCCACCTGAATGGTATCCACATCCGTCGTAAGGTCCGTCGTGTCGACCTCGTTTCCGTCTGCGTCTACGAGCGTATACTCGACGTTCTCCGTGATGTTTTTATCCACGTTCGTCCGGTTCATGACGATCTGGGCGCAGTCGATCTGGGAAACGACCGACTCGGGGCCCTCGACGGTGACGGTGTCATAGTCAAAGTTGGTAGACTCCAGCAGATACCCCTCCGCGACCTCGACGCCCGAAAAATCGCCGCGCACCTCGATTTCGCGCCGCAGCAGCTTTTCGACCTCGATCGTAATGACGGACGGATTGCGGTCTGTGGCCTGCACGGCCGACGCCTGCACCGCGTTCGGAAGCGTCAGCTGATAGGTCAGCTGGTATTCCTTCGCGCTTCGCACCTTCGAAACGTCGACCACGGCGGAAATTTCGTCCTTATACTGTTCGAGCTTTTTCAGGTCCGTATTTTTTCCGTAGAAATGCACCGAGACCATGTCTGTATAGCCGCCCTTGATGACCAGTCCCTGATCCTCGCGCAGCACCTCCTGCCCGGAGAACGTCACGGGGATGCCGGAGATGATGGTGTCTCCCTCGGGATTGACCACCGTCACGACATACGCCCAAAGACAGATCGCCGCCAGCAGAGAAATTGCCATGGTAATGAGTTTACTTCTTTTCATTGTGATCCTGCCTCATTTTGAAATGGCTCGTCAGCCAGCTCTTGAACGGTCCGCTCTTCTGCTCCGGCTCGGCGACGAGCTCGTTGGTCAGAAGCTTTCCGAGCGTCTGCGGGGCCAGATGCCGCTTGAGCATCCCGCCGATGGCGACCGAGATCGTGCCCGTTTCCTCGGAGACGATGACGACCACGGCGTCTGATACCTCGCTCGTGCCGATACCCGCGCGGTGGCGCGTGCCGATGTCGCCGGGAAGATGCGTATTCTCCGACAGCGGCATCACGCAGCCCGCAGCAGCCACGCGGCTTCCGCGGATGATCACCGCGCCGTCGTGCAGCGGAGAGTTTTTGAAAAACAGATTCCGAAGCAGCTGGTCGGAGACCTTTGCGTCGATGATCGTTCCGGTCTTGAAGTACTCCTCCAGCGGCGAGCTGCGCTCAAAAACGAGAAGCGCGCCGACCTTTTCCTTCGACATCACCGCGCACGCAGAAACGGTCGCTTCAATGGCCTGCTGCTCCGCTGTCGGCGTTGTGCCGCTGCTGATGAGGTTCGTAAAGAACTTGCCGCCGAAGCGTTCTAACATCCGCCGCAGCTCCGGCTGGAACATGATAACAAGGGCGATCACGCCGATCTCTAAAATCTTGCTCAAGATCCAGTTGAGCGTGTAGAGCTTGAAGATCTCCGTCAGACCCGTCACGACGATCAGAAGCAGGATGCTCCTTGCGATGCGCGCCGCGCTCGTCGAGCGGATCAGGCGCATGAGGGTGTAGAACAGAAATGCGACGATCAGAATATCGATTATATCGTTAACCCCGATCTGGGGGATGCGGTTCCAAAAATCCTGGAAAAATGTGCGTATCGCGGTCATAGACGCCACTCCTGCTGATACTTATAATTATTGTGATTATACTCCAAAATGGAGCTGAGCGCAAGTGGCGAAGCGCAAAATTTGGAACGTGTTCACAATTTAAGCGTACGCGCCGCCTTCCGCACCTCAAAGGCCGTGTTGAAGACCGAAAAACCGGCCCGGACGGTGCCCGAGCGGAGCGTCCCGGCCGACGCGTGGGCCAGCGGTGCGCAGTGAAGTCCCGCGCGAACGAAGACGCCGTGCGCGGAGAGCCGTTTTGCCGTCTGCTCGACATCCTCGTTTTCCAGCAGAAAAGACACCACGCCCGCCTGGTTTTCTCCATGAAAAACGCGTACGCCCGGCATATTTTCAAGCTCCGCGATCAAAAGCTGCGCCAGCATTTCCTCGTGCGCGGAAATGTTCGCGAGCCCCGTCTGCCGCACGAACCGCACGCCCTCCAACAGCCCGCAGATGCCCGGCACATTGTGCGTGCCCGCCTCGCCCGCGTCGGGGTTAAAATCCGGCATTTCGGCGTTTTCAGACAAGCTCCCCGTCCCGCCGCAAAGAAGCGGTTTGACAGGCTCTGATGCGACAAGCACGCCCGTTCCCTGCGGGCCGTAGAGCGATTTGTGCCCCGGCATACACAAAAACGCCGCGCCCGTCGCTTTCAGCGACACCGGCAAAATTCCGGCCGACTGCGAGCAGTCCAAAATCAGCGGCACCTGCCGCTCTTTGCAGAGCTCCGCAATTTCCGCAATGGGCAGAATGAAGCCGAAAACGTTCGATACGTGCGTGCAGATAACAGCCTTCGTGTCCTTCGTGATGGCCGCGCGAAATTCGCCTATCACATCCTCCGCGTCAAATAGCCGCCGGCCCGCGATCTTGATCTTTGCGCCGAGCATATGAAGGGGCCTTACGACCGCATTGTGCTCAAAGCCGGAGATCACGACCTCGTCTCCCGGCAAAACGAGCGTCCGGATGGCCAGATTCAGCGCGTGCGTGGCGTTCAGGGTGAACATTACGTTTTGGGCTTTCGCTTCAAACATCGCCGCCAGCTCCTGCCTACAGGCATAGACCGCGTCGGAGGCCTGCATTGCAGGCAGATGCCCGCCTCTGCCGGGGCTTGCGTAGTGCGCCATCGCATACGTTGCCGCGCGGGAGACCTGCGGGGGCTTTTGCAGCGTCGTCGCCGCTGCGTCAAAATAGATCATACTCCGCCTCCTGCACCGAGCCATCGTCATACAGCCGGAAGACCCTGCGGTAGCCCACGCCGTAAGACCGCAGGACCCCCGCCGCCCGCACACCATCAAATTCCGATACCTCCAGCACATACCCGCAGCCCTGCACGGCGATCGACTTCGGCGCACGCGAAAGCTCTGCCGCGATACCGGAAACGTTCAAAACATCCCGCCCGGTCTGTGCGCCGGTCAGCGAGCGGAATGAAAACGCATACAAAAACATACTGCTCCCTCCTTGCTCCATCGTATGCACGGACGGCTTTTTTCGGCACAAAGCGGCTGCTTTCCTCTTTTGTGCATAAAAATACAAAAATTTCTCGTTATGACTTGACAAGGAAAAATACGTCTGTATAATAGAGGCAGTTATGATAGAGGTTGCGCACTGCATGAGTCGCGTCCGCTAAAACCGGCAGGAACCGGGGACGCAAAAGGGCCGTGCGCCGAAGAGACCGTTTTGTTCCTGCAGGCGGCACTCTGGGACGTATGGAGAAGATCCTGCGGACTGTCGCGAAAGCGGAGCGCTGTCATGTCGTTTTACGAGGTTTCTTGTTGTGCGTCATGATGCTGTCATGACGCATTTTTGTTTTGTGAAGGAGAAATCATCATGAGGAAGACATCCAATGCGCTGCTGCGCGTCATCGTCATCGCGGCGATGCTGATCCTGGTCGTCACGGCGGCGATCGAATGTGCAAACGGCGGAACGCTGGCCATGACCGCATGGTCGCTGCTGCCGCCCTTTATCGCGATCGTCCTTGCCCTCATCAGCAAGGAAGCGTACAGCTCGCTTTTCATCGGCATCGTCGTCGGCGCTCTGTTCACGACGAACTTTGCCCCTGTGGCCTCACTTGATTTCATCATCAACGACGGCCTGATCGCTGCCATCGCCGAAAACGCAGGCATTTTCCTGTTCCTCGTCCTGCTGGGCATCATCGTTGCTCTGGTCAACGCTGCGGGCGGCTCGGCTGCCTTTGGCCGCTGGGCCCAGACGCACATCAAAACGCGCGTGGGCGCGCAGCTTTCCACGTTCGTCCTCGGCGTTCTTATTTTCATCGACGACTATTTCAACTGCCTGACGGTGGGCGCCGTAATGTCCCCCATGACCGACAGC
>ERZ808262.904-NODE-904-length-10244-cov-7.088036_pt1 | contig 10244 bp, 7 predicted proteins | sample MGYA00520895_ERZ808262 | MGnify/ENA primary metagenome ERZ808262 (study PRJEB31516, sample SAMN03275588) | gut metagenome | biome: mammalia-associated habitat; material: feces | host: Papio cynocephalus | place: Kenya | collected 2012-08-02 ... | reverse complement strand
ATCTCATCATCCGCCCCGCTTGGCTGGAATGGTTCGGGATTCATCCATTTCTCCAGCACCAGCCAGTTGCCGAGGTTCACGCCATTGATCTTCTCGCCGACACCTAGCACCGTATCGCTGTCTTCCTCCCGCAGGTTCTCCGGCCACCGGGCCCTTTCGGAATAAAACCAACAGGCCGGGCAACACGGTTACCGACCCCATTGTACGCATCTTGGGTTCGCGTCCAGGATCCCACGGAATCCTGGACGCGAACCGCTTCCCGGCAAAACGATGGTCTGAGCCGACTCAATCGACGGGTTTCGTCTCATCCGCCTCATAATCGAAGAAATCGAAATCGGCGGTCTTCTCATGCAACACCGCATCAGTGACGACAATACCGACCATCGTGCCGGTGAACTCGCCGTACCTGCAGTATTCGTCAGAGAAGGTGGTGGTATCGAAATCAGGACCTATTTTGGTCCAGACATCGCCGTCATAGCTCCATGCAAACCACGTACGGCGGCCTTCGATGTTGAGACGAAAATACATCGGCCTGTCTTCCACCGCCACACGGGTCTCAAGCATTTCCGTCTTCTCGCCGTTTTCGAGGCGGATAATGGAGATCGCGGGACCGCTGAGCGTTTCGGAATAGTATTTGCGCAGGAAGATGTTGTTCATATTGTCGTAGTAGATGGTCAGACCTGCGGAATGCTGGTAGACCTCCGGGCGGAACTCCATCTTCGTGGTCACGGTGGCGTACACGCTGGTGAGTTTGCGCGCGACCAGGCTCGTTCGGTTGAGCGAGGCAAGCGATTCCTCGCCGCGCACGCGCAGCCAGCCGGGACGTTCCGTCACATTGGCGAACGTCGTCGGCATCTGCCGCGGCGAATAGTACCAATTGCCGATCTCGCCGTCATCGAAATCGTCATGGCCCGGAATCCGCGGCATCGGCACGTCCGGCAGATCCGGTTCCTCAACCTCGATCTTGGCCAGGTTGGAGCCGTCCGCCATGCGCAGCCAGCCGTCGTCCGTCCACGTCATCCTCTGGATGGCGGTCTCGCGGCCGAGCGTGCAGCGCAGTTCCGGCACGAACGGTCGGCTGGTCAGATGCACCAGGTAGGTTTCGCCGTTCGGCAGATCCACGTAGGAGCCGTGGCCGGACTTCTGCAGCACGGAATCCGGGTTGAAGTAGCGAGGCTTGAGATGGTCGGCATCGGCGCGCTCGTTGGATTCCTTGGGCTGGGAGGTGACCAGCGGGCCGTTGGGATCGGGCTCGTACGGCCCCCACACGTTGCGTGAGCGGCCCATGGTCACGGCATGGTTGTAGCCGGTGCCGCCTTCGGCGCACATGAGATAGTACCAACCGTCGCGCTTGGTCAGGTGCGGAGCTTCGATACAGCCACGGTCAGTGGCTCCGCGCCAGATGCGCTTCGGATATCCGACCACGTGCTTAGCCTGCGGATCGTATTCCACACAGCAGATCACGCCCGGTTTCTCATAGCCTTCACGCGTCTCCCATTCGAGGCTGACGATGTACTTTTTGCCGTCGTCGTCATGCAGGATGGACGCATCGAAGCCGGAGGAGGTGAGGTAGACCGGTTCGCTCCATGGTCCTTCAATGCTCTTCGACTTGATGAGATAGTTGTTCACGTCGAAGTAACGGGCGTTCATGGAGTTCATCACGCCGTAGATCACGTAGAACATGTCCTCGGATTCGCTGTACGTAAGGCACGGCGCCCAGATGCCCTTCGCGCTTGGCAGCTTGGTGAGGTTCGGATCGGTGTCGTCGGTGAGCACGTGGGTGAGCAGCTCCCAGTGCTTCATATCCTTGGAATGGTAGATCGGAATGCCCGGAAACCACTCGAAGGTGGAGACGGCCACGTAGTAATCGCCGCCTTTTCGACAGATGGCCGGATCGGGATTGAAGCCTTTGAAGATCGGATTATGCAGCATTGTCATTCCTTATGTCGCTTGATGTCGGACTACTTCTGAATGGGGAACCAGCCCTGGGCGATGCAGCGCCCGAGGTCCCACGCATCCCAGCCGATCCAACCGGGGGTATTGACGGTGTCGGTGAGCAGTTTGTAGTTCCAGTAGTAGAAACCGCTGCCCGTGCTCCATGCGGCGAGCTGGGATTCGGCCACGCCCCGGTACAATGAACGCTTCTGCTCGGCGTTGAGGGTTTCGGCCCGCGCGCCCTCCTCGCCGTTGAGCACGCTTTGACCGCCGTGGGTGTCCACACCGCAACCGACGGAGTTGAACAGGCACCACTCCCCCACGATCACCGGGAAGTATTCGCTCATCTCGGCGATCATCGGCGCATAGGTGTTCCTCACGAAATCGTCGTAGCCTTCCACGGTCTGCGGGCAACCCATCATTTCGGCGGTCATGAGGTACTGGTGGGTGTCGAGGATTACGTTGACGAATTCCGGAGCGAGCTTGCCGTCATCCCCGCGCATGAAGTCCTTCCACTGCTCGATGTCGAAACCGTCGTGGAACACCACAGCCTTGTCGACAGGCAACGCGCCTTTGTCGACGTCACGCAAACGGTGGTAGGCGGTGACGTAGAAGTTCTTGAGCCAGTCGAATTCGACCGGACCGGTGCCTTCGGCAAGTTCCGAATCGACCGCTTTGTAGCGTTCGGTCACATTCATCATCGGCCAGGAGGAGGTGGTGTTCGGCTCGTTGATGATCTCAATGCCCATCAGCGCCTGGCGATGGCCGTACCGCTTGGCGAGGCGTTCAAGCACGGACAGCACGAATTCGACCTCGTCGGGCAGCTGCGCCCATTTGCACACACCGGAGATGCCGCCGTTGTCGAAACCATTCTGGCTCATCGGCGCGGTATGCAGGTCGATGAGAATGGTCAGGCCGTATTTCTCGGCCCAGTTGAAGGCTTTGTCGAGTTCGTCGATGCAGCCGATGAACGGCGCGCGGTCACCGAAGATGAAGTATGGCACGGGGATGCGCACGGAGTTCAGACCCCACGATTTGATGGTGGCGAAATCGCGTTCATTGATGTATTCGGCACGGTGGGTCTTGATGCGCGCCTCGTAGACAGCCGGGTCGAGCTGTGTGGGCAGGTAGTATTCGTCGTCCGCGGTGGTACCGTCGAACAGCGCCGGGTTCATCCACTTCTCCAGCACCAGCCAGTTGCCGAGGTTCACACCTTTGATGTAGTCGAGATTCATATGCGCTCCTTTGTACGATGCGGTTTCCATTACTCAATAACTCCTTGATTCACTTCTCCGTCGCATGAAACCCGGTTGTCACCGGACAATGGCCCCTGTCGATATGGCAAAAGCCGCGTCGAGACGCTGCGCCCGACGACTCAAACGCAGCCGTCGGCATTTAGCGCGGCCATAGGGGAGAAGGGCACATCCGCGCCATGCAACGTAAACAAACCAACGACCCACGGCCCGTGTTCCGTCCGGCGCAAAGGCACCGAACGGAACACGGGGATAGGATTCGCCTTACTTGACTTTCTTGATGGCCATGATAAAGAAGCAACCGACGATGGCCAACGCGATGGCGACCGGGAAGGCGAAGCTGTATCCCAGGGCCACAACGATGCTCGACATGATGATCGGGCCGCACATCTGGCCGAGGGTGGTGGCCATGTTCAGGATGCCCAGATCCTTACCGGCCTCTTCCTTGCTTGGCAGCACGTCCACCAGCAGCGCCTGATCGACGGCGGAATAGACAGCGTAACCAAGACCGGCGATGCCGGCAAACAGGTACATGCCGAGCGAGGACGGAATCAGCCACGGCATCGCGATGCCAATCGCGAACAGCACAGAAGCCACGACGACCGGCACCTTGCGGCGGCCGATGAGATCGGAGACCGGACCGGAGATGAAGGACCCGACCAGCGTCATGACCATGGTGATCATGGACACGACGGACACTGTGACCGCGGACTCGTCGACGGACTGGCCGATATAGTTCTGGATGATGTACAGCTGGTAGACGGAAATCATCTGGTAGGAGATCAGCATGCAGAAGCGGCCGACGAACGCCTTGTAGAAATCATGGGCGGTGTCGAACTTCGGCGGCCTGAAGGAGACGAGAACATCCTTGAGGGAGCCTTCGTCCTTCGGCAGAAAATCAGCGGGCTGCTCCTTGGGGATGATGATCACGGCGACGACGCCGCCAAGGAGCATGAGCACACCGGCGACGGCGAAGCCGGGGGTCAGGTTCTTGATGAACAGAGCGCCAAGCATCGTGCCGATCGGAGATCCGATGGTGGAGCCGGCACCATAGAAGGCGGACATGGTGCCGCGGATCTTGGAAGGCACGCGATCGGACAGGATGGCCACTACCGGCGCGATCATGCAGTTCAGACCGAACATGCAGGCGCAGTAGAAGAAGGTCAGCAATACGGCGTTGTGCGTGGTGCCGGTCAGGAACAAGGTGACGCCGCCAAGCACGGCTCCGAAAATAATCCAGGGGGTGCGTCGACCAAAGCGGGAACGGGAGCGGTCGGAGAAGTTGCCGAACATCAGGTTGGCGACCAGGGACGCGACCGCGGTGAACGCATTGACGATGCCGACAAGGGCGTCGGCGCTGATGCCATCAATGCTCTTGTAATGCATGGGCAGCAACACCGCGGAAACGATGCCCAGACCAGACATCCATAACACGCCAAAGGCCAGAAAACCAGCGCCAAAACGTACGGCGTTCGCCTTGGACAGCGGCCGGCCCGTTTCCGGAGACAGCATCGGATTCTTCTCCGCCGCCGCGATATTGGCGTTGTATGCGGCCAGCCGTTCTTCCCTGCTTGCTATTGCTTCACTCATGAAACTCTCCTTTGAATCATGCTCCAATAGTGAACTCGTGTCGTATGTGCGATTCCGCACCCTATCAATGTGCGTGCGATGGAGCCGCCTCGCCCCATCAATTAATTACCATCCGGTAATTAACATGGTTTAGCATATGGCATCTTTTGCGAAGACGCAAGTCAACGGTGTTCCACCGCCGTCGCGCCGCATCCGCAAGTCAGCCAAACGCTGTTCTGCACCTATTTCGCAATTACTGGTTTCATTACCTAGTAATCACTTAGTTAAATCATATTATAAATTTGATGTTCGGCGATAATCCCGCGTGTTCCAAAGGTTTTTATCATCCTCCTCTCCCCCTTCTTGTACCTTAGTAGGCACTAGATGAAGGAGAAGAACATGCGTCGCCGCACAGAGGGCAAATCCAAAAAACGAATGAACGCCAAGGAACGTAGAAGGGCGATTCTTGAAACCACCATCTCATTCATCTCACAATTCGGGTTCTGGGGATTCACTATCCGCGACGTGGCGCAAGCTCAGAACATCACCGAAGCCGGACTCCTTTACTACTTCAAATCCAAAGAACAGCTACTTGAGGAAACCCTCAAATACGCTGATCGAACCAATCAAATCGCCATAGCCGAGCATCTTGGCGTGCAGGGTGTGACCGGCGAAGTCCTCGATGACGGCATCGCATACCACTGCGAGCTGGGACTGAAGGCCATTTCCACGGGGACCGTGGAAACCAACGCCGACCGTCCGGAGATGGTCCGGTTCTACACCCTGCTGGAAAGCGAAGCGCTGAGCAAGGACCATCCCATGCACGAGTATTTCGAACAGCGCGAGATCAATCTGCTGAAGGAATACACGTTCGCGGCCAAGCGCGATGGAGTCACCGATCCGGAGCGCACCGCGCTGCAGGTCCTGTCCGCAATGGAGGGGCTACAACTGCGCTGGCTCAGCGGCTCGCACGACGTCGACTTCATCAGGGAATGGAAAGCCATCATCGACCTGCTCATCCCATAACGCAAGGCAGTAAGGTCAATCCTCTACCCCGCGATCACCACAAGATTCCACGGCCCGATCTCCAGCTCGTCGCCCACAGCCACCCGGGATCCGGCTTTGAGCGCAATATCGGCATTCGCCGTTTCGTCAAGCTCACCGTCCCCACCGACTACCTCCGGAGCGACCACCACGTCGCCCGCCACTGGGCTGGCGACGGTGACCTCGTCTGCGGAGTAGTTGAGCAGGTACGTCACCCGCTCGCCGCGGGCGTTCGTTCCGCGACGCACCGTCACTTGGCCAGCGAGCGCAGCACCGGCATCGACGACGCCCGCATGTTCCACGGCCTCGCGCAGCACCGCGCGGATGGTGTCGGCATCGAGCAAGGTGGCGATCCATTCGGCATCGCCTTTGCCAAAGGCATGGCGTGTGATGGCCGCATAGTCCTTCCACGCGTAATGTTCATACGAGGCCAGCACCTGCGCGCCTTCGTCGGCATCGACCAACTCGATTAGCGCCTGCGCCTCAGTCGGTCGCACGCCGGCGAGCGGACCGGTGAACTCCACCGGCACGTTCTTCGGACGGGTGAACCGGTTGTAGGTCATGCCGAACACGTCGGTGAGGTTATGCGGCGCGCGATCATGCCATACAGTGACCTCATCGTCGGCCACAAAGGAACGCATGGTGGCGATCAGGTGACCACCGTCCGCGACGAATTCGCGTAGTCTGTCGATCGTTCCCTGCGGAGTGCAGTATAGCGCCGGGGCCACAATCATCTCGTATTGGGCCATGCGTTCGCTTGGCGCGTCGGCGGGGATGAAATCGCATTCCACGTTGAGCTCGAACAGCGCGTCATAGACATTGCGTACCACGTCATTGTATTTGAGGGTGCCGCCGAACGGGAAGCCGGCCTCTATGAGAAACCAATCAAGCGCGGTCAACGCTTCGTTGCTGACCATGATGGCCACCTTGTTGCGCTTCTTCAGGTGGACGAGCCGCTCTCCCACTTCCGGTCTGGCGATCTCGCGGCCGAACACGCCCGCCTCGCGGTAGGTGGGGTTCGGTTCGAGGTCGTGGCTCAGCAGGCCCTTCCAGTAGGTCTCGAAGGAGTTGTGGATGGAGTGCCAGTGCCAGTATTCCACCATGTCGGCGCCGGAGGCGAGGTGGGAGTAGGCCTGCAGGCGCAGTTGGCCCGGGAACGGCACCCAGCCGTGCTGGCCCTGTGCCTCCGTTTCGAGCACCAGATAGTTCCGGCCGTTCTTGGTGGAGCGGGTCATGTCGCCGCCGAAGGCGATCTCCTTGCCGGTCAGGTCGTCCTCGGTCGGGTGGTAGATGTCCACGCCGGTGATGTCCACGGCGGTGGCGGCCTTGAAGTGGTCGACGGCCGGCTGCACGCCGTAGGAGTATCCGCGCCATTCGAAATCGAAGTTGTGGGTGATGAACTGGTCGTCATGCGCGTATTCGCGCACGATGTCGGCCTGCCACTGCAGGAAGGCGCGCACCTGGTCGCGGCGGAACTTGTCGAATTCGCCGCCGAGGGACTCGTTGACGGTGGCGGTCACGTCCGGGAAGTCCTCCCAGGAGTCGATGCGGTTGGACCAATAGTCGAGGCCGAAGTGGCGGTTGAGCTCGTCCAGATCGCCGTGGAACTTCTCGCGCAGGTACTTGACGAACAGGCGCTGCATGTCCTCGGAGACGGAATCGTAGTATTTCGTCTCGTTGTCCACCTGGTAGCCGATGACGGCCGGATGGTCGGCGACGTGGGAGGTGAGCTTGCGGATCACGCGTTCGCCGTAGAAACGGTAGGTGGCGTTGACGATGTCCATGATCTGGCGCGCGCCGTATTTGCCCTGCCCGTTCGGGGTGACGGCGATGACGCTCGGATCGAGTTTGACGAGCCAGCTGGGCACCGCGTAGGTCGGCGTACCGACGATGACGTCGATGCCGGCGCGGTGGGCGGCGTCGAGCGCACGGTCCACATGGGAGAAGTCGAACACACCCGGCTGCGGCTCGCAGGTGCTCCATGTGGATTCGGCGATGCGGATGACGTTCAGTCCCGCGTCCTTCATCATCGCCATGTCCTCATCGATGCGGTCAATGCCCTTCATCATGAGATATTCGTCGTAGTATGCGGCGCCGAACAGAATGTGGTCTGCCTCGTAACGGCCCATGAATCCTCCATCGTCCTCGTTGACTTTTATATCTAATTGTTATTAGATATAAGAACTATATAACTTCCTGCTCAGAACGTCAAATACCGCAGTATTTGAGGCGTTTCTTAACTAACGTTTATTAGATATGCGTCACGAGACGGCTTAGCGATATCCGTCCCACACCGGCGAGGGGAAGATCATCCGTTCGAACACCAACCACTCGTCGTACAGATCGATCGGCGGCCTGCGCATCCACCGCAGCTGGACGCCGTCCATCGCCTCGATGCATTGCCGCACGATCGGCCGCATATGGTCCCATCCGCCGATCTGCGGCGGCAGGCTCCACGCGAATCGCGAATAGTGCTCCCATGTTAGATCCGGTCGGTCTTCGAAATAGTCGTGCAGCGGATGATCGGCGCTGAACGATTCGGTCTCCAGCACCATGTACAGCTGCACCAGACTGCGGCGTTGCGCGTTATAACGGACCAGGAACCGCAGATAGGCGGGGAACAGCATGCCGTCCTGATCGCTGCCGGGCAATCCCGACTTGGCGAAGTCGGCGGGCGTGCCCTGCTGGTCGTAATCATCGGTAACCAGCAGCGACAACAGCCGTTCCTTGTTGCCGATGTAGTGCAGCAGACCGGGCTGGCTCATGCCGATGGCGTCGGCAATGTCCTTGAGCGACGTGCCGTAGTACCCCTTCTCGCCGATGAGCCGGCCCGCCGACGCTATGATTTCGGCTTTGCGTTCCTGCGGTGATTTGCGGATGCGTTTCTTCCCCTTGTCTGCCATGATTCTCAGTCTACCGAATGGGTATTCGATAGGGATGCCGCATGTCGGTCGATTCACGACCCTCATGCAGCATGGGTTTATGAGAGTATGCCAATCGTGTCAATACCCCATTCCCGCGCATTCGCCAGTTTCAACGTCACCTCATGATGGCCGCTTTGCAAACCGCCCACACACAACTGCGTGCGCAGCGACCCTTCATTGACCTGCAACGCCGTGTTTTCCATCGTCAACGAACCGTCCACATACACATCAACGCGCGTGGTGCCATCAGATGGACCGAACACATCCAATCCCGTACCCTCAAACGCGCAGGTCAGCGATGCGCGCTCTTCATCCGTCAGACCGTCACCATTGGTGCTGTTTGGACGATCAGCGGAATTGGAAAAAGTGGCCTGTGCTTCGGAATTCCATACTTCCTTGTCATATTCGTCGGCAAGTCTCTTGAAGTTGCCTTCGGAATCATCTTCGACGGAATAATGATAGCTGGCAATATCTATCGCCTGCAAATACTCGGGATGAGCAATCACCTCGCCAGCGAACGTGCCGGTCACCTCCTCATCCGAAGTGATGATTTTGATGCGATGAAACAGTTCACGCTCCTTGTCGGAACGCCAGCCAGCATTCGGATCGCTCGCGCCATTACCTTCGAAACCGATTTCATCGGTATGCACGCGATGCGCGAATTCGGCCACCCGATCCAAATCGGCAGTGCGCTCGTTAACATCGGGATTGACGGAACCCACCATAATGCCATATTCCCGGTACGCCGCCAGAATTGTGTTCTTGTACCAGCGGTACACATCGTCGTTGGAATGCACCCAAGTCGGCGCCATCCAACGCAGGATGCTCACTTTGATATCCGGATCGTAGCGGCACGCATCGGAGGCGAGCTGGGAGCTAGGTCCACGCGCCACCACCGGATAATCATCACGGTCGCGCATGGTCGCCACGTTGGGACCAGTCGAATTGTTGCGGTCATTGCCCATTTCGATTTTGACGGTGTTCATCAGCGGTCGTTGCCCGCCAAACAAGGTCTTCACCATTCGCCAATTCGCCAATTCGCCACCGGCTGCTCAGCCTTGTTAATCCAGCAACAAACTGGATGTAGCGTTACCCGACAGCACGCCGAATCCTTTATAAGTCAAACCATTACAATTTCGTGCAGCAGCCTTCACGGCTTCCGCGCGCAAACGCATCTCCACCATACCGGGATATATTTCACCACCCATGTTTTTCCTTCGGTTTTTCGAGTTCAGAACAATGTCTCGTCGTGATCGTCGGCGGGATGCGGGGTGTAGATGATTGCAAAATCATCATCGGCAGGAACTTCGGACTCGTTAATTGCCCGATCGGACTTGTGCAAGGTAACGGTGCCGTATGCCGGCACTTCGACTCACTGCCACCGTGCACCTTCACCGTTAATCGTCACCACCGCGATAATCGGCTTGTTTGTCGGATTGTAAAGAATCGCAGACAAATCGCCACTCATTTCCTGCAGCACGGTCATTCACGTATCGGCGCCGCTTTCAGCGAGACTCCC
>ERZ808262.903-NODE-903-length-10274-cov-3.208044_pt1 | contig 10274 bp, 7 predicted proteins | sample MGYA00520895_ERZ808262 | MGnify/ENA primary metagenome ERZ808262 (study PRJEB31516, sample SAMN03275588) | gut metagenome | biome: mammalia-associated habitat; material: feces | host: Papio cynocephalus | place: Kenya | collected 2012-08-02 ... | reverse complement strand
AGTCGGACACAGCGTGGCGGGCAGTCGCCTTGCCCTTGACCGACCCAGCCTGCTGTATAGCCCCGCCGTAAAGCAGCAGTTTCTCGGTCAGCGTGGTTTTGCCCGCGTCCGGATGGGATATGATTGCAAACGTTCTGCGCCGTTCGATCTCTTTTCTCAGATCAGCCATAGTTTCATTCCTTTTGAAGAAGTGCATTATTAACGATTTATATTATCATACTATTTGTCAAAAATCAAAGCCTATTGATGAATTATTTCTGTCTTTTTCATTTTTTTGCCCTGCGGCGGCACCGCAGGGCAAAAAACAGGCTTTATTTTCTTGTCAGTTTCCAGCTTACGTCGTTTTCCTCGACCGAAAAGCCGTTTTCCTCCGCCTCGGCATAGATGCGCGACCCGTCAAGCCGCGGTGCGGCAAAGGCATTGTCCTTGAGAATATAGACATACTGCGGGTACTTGTCAGGATTCATTTCATAATACAATCGCAGACGAAACTCCGTCACATCGTCAAGTCCGGACATCCACGCAGAAAACCCGGCATATGGGTAGTCGTCCAGAATAAGATAGCACCATGTTTCCTGCGCGTAAACAAGCATATTTCCGCGCAGCTTGCTCTTGTATGAGGAGAGGTCGTTGTAAACGCGCATATAGTCATCGCTCAGGCGCTGCGAGGTAACGATGCCGCGTGCAGGTCCTTCTTCAATGCGCACGTTCAGGCGCGCAGGAGGCTCATCCCAGAAGCAGTGCGCCGCCTTTACCGTGACAACAAGCAGCGCAAGACAAACTACCGGCGCAATACCGGAAACAAATCCAAGCCGGCGCTTTTTCCAGGGCATGCGCCGCATCTGGCGAAGAAGCAGTGCAATAAACACCGTGCTGCCGAGGTTGGAAACAGCAAACGCCATGCTCAGCACATCGAAGCCCATATTGGATGTGGCGCATACGCATACGGAGTATAAAAACCCCGGCACGAAAAGCCCTGTGAACACTTCTCTCGGCTTGTTTTCAAGCAGGAGATACGCTGTGAACCCCACAAAAGCAAGCGGCAGCATCACGCCGTTATAATAGCTTTGCGTCAGCTCCCCCGCAAAAAGCATGAAGCATATGAACGTCGGAATCGCCGCGAATGCAAGATGAACGTGCGCATGCTCCGCGCGCTTTTTATCAAGAATCAGCGCCGCAAGTGAAATGGCATATACGCAGAGCGGCTCATACATCAGCATGTGCGCCGTCACGAGGCAGTAGACATAGTGCTTGACCATAAATCCGACGGAATAGCCGGGGTGCTCGGGATCTGTGAAGAGCCCCGGCAGTGCGCCGATCACATCCGCTATACTCGAATGCCGGAAGAAAAACACGGCAAACAGCGCCGCCGTTACTGCGGCGCCGCACGTGATGCGCGCAAAGCGCCGCCAAGTCAAAAGCGTATTGCGCCACATACGCTTACCTGTTTTTTTGTAAAGCACGGCATATAACGCCGTCGCCATAAAATACAGTGCATATACCGTCACAAGATACGGGCAGCACACGACCGCACAGGCGAAGAGCATCCCCGCGGCAATATCCAAGGCACGCTTTCCGTCCGCCGCCGCAGCAAGCACACCGGCAAGCGCGAGCGCGTCAAGCGCAATGGTGTTGTAGCTATAGCACATCATGTCAAAAGGCGTGAAAAGCATATAGATAATGCTGCCTGCGGCGGTGAGCCTGCCGAAGCGTCTCAGGCGCAGGTAGACAGCAAGCGCAGCGAGCGCATGAAAAACCGTATAAGTATAGCGCGCGGCAAGCATTATGCCGTCGTTTGAGCCGACCAGATGCCTGTAGACCGACACAAACGGGAATGTAAAAAACGATGAAAGCTGCGAGAGATGCCATTCATCACGAAAAAGCTCATCCCCGAGAGTCAGCCGGTGCGGCACTGTAAGATAAAACGCCTCGTCGCTGCCGCCAAAGCCGTATGGGCACTTACACAGCATAAACGCGAGCGAGAGCGCGAAAGCCAGTGCGAAAACTGCGTCCTGTCTTGAAATATTCGCTTTTTCCCCTGCAAGCTTCAAACCTGCCGCTCCTCCTCCGTTTTTTGCCGCATGTTTATGCAGATCTATACCTTTGTCATGTGCGGTGCAGCGGCGCGCAGCATAAGGCGCTTTACACCCTGTGCAAAATCTATCTCCACGAGGAAATCCCCGCCCATCGGCGACATCTTCGTGATAACACCATCACCGAACGCCTTGTGGCGCACACTGTCGCCAACGGCAAAGCTCTCGGCAGCTGCCGGATTCGCGGCGCTTGCCGCTGGGGCTGCAACGCCGCCCTTGAGCGTGTAGTAATACTTGCGGCGCGTGTGCGTATAGCTCTGCTGCTCGCGCGACGGATCTTTATGGGCATAGCCCATCGGAATATTCTTTTCAATATGCTCTTCCGGTATTTCATCGACAAAGCGGGAGACCCGGTTGGCTGTCGTGCGTCCGAAAATCATGCGTTGGCGCGCGCACACAAGCTCAAGCTCACGCTCGGCACGTGTGATGGCGACATAGCACAGCCGCCGCTCCTCCTCCATTTCCGCCTGCTCGCCGATGGCGCGGATGCCGGGAAAAATGCCCTCCTCCATGCCGACGATATATACGCTCGGGAATTCAAGCCCCTTTGCCGAATGTATTGTCATCATCACAACGGTATCCGCATCCGGATCATAATTATCAAGATCTGTATACAGCGCAACATTTGCAAGGTAACCCTCAAGCGTATCGTCGCCGGATTCCTTCATATACCCGATAATACTTGAGCTCAGCTCTTCAACATTTTCAATGCGCGTTTTATCTTCCTGCGTGTTCTTTTCCTCAAGCGCACGGATATACCCCGTTTTGTCAATAATCTCTGCTAGAAGCGCATCGGGCGTATTATTCTTTGAAAATTCGCGCAGCTCATCAATCATTGCAGCAAATGCGCCGAGCTTTGCGGCCGCGCGGCTCAGCGCCGGGTAATCGTCGGCGTGTGCGATCACATCGTACATGCTGAGATTATATTCGGATGCAAGCTGTCGCACAATGTCGATGGTGCGCTCGCCTATGCCGCGAGGCGGGCTGTTGATTATCCTCGTCAGGCGCAGATCGTCCGACGGCGTGGCAATGACATTGAGATATGAGAGCATATCCTTGATTTCAGCGTGGCTGAAGAAGCTCATTCCGCCGACTATGCGATACGGTATGCCGTTTCGCTTGAACGCATATTCAAGCTGGTACGACTGCGCATTCATGCGATAGAGCACCGCGTGGTCGCGCCAGTTTGCCCCGCGCCCGTAGTCCGCCATTATCTTCGCCGCGACGTACTGCGCCTCTTCGTTTTCGTTGTCGGCAACATAGAGCTTAACAAGATTACCTGCACCTGCATCCGTCCACAGCTCCTTGCCCTTGCGCCCGGCATTGTTGCGGATGACGGCGTTGGCGGCGTCGAGTATATGGCTCGTGCTGCGGTAATTCTGTTCCAAGCGTATCGTGCGGCAGCCCTTGAACTCCTGCTCAAAGGAAAGAATGTTCTCTATCGTCGCGCCACGGAACTTATAGATGCTCTGATCGTCATCACCTACGACGCATATGTTGCCGCTCCCTCCTGCGATAAGCGAGGAGAAGAGGTATTGAAGATGGTTGGTGTCCTGATATTCGTCAATGAGCACATATCTGAATCTGCGCTGCCAGTAGCTGCGCACATCCTCATGCTCTGCAAGGAGCTTTACCGTAAAGAAGATGAGGTCGTCAAAGTCCATCGCGTTTGCCGCGAAAAGCCGTCGTGCATACTCCTTGTATACCTCGCCGATTCTGATGTGCCGGGCATCGCCCATTTTTTGCGCGGAATCGAGATATTCCTGCGCCCCCATTCTGCCATCCTTTGCCCGGCTGATCTCCGCAAGGACGGAGCGCGGCGGGAAGGCTTTTTCATCCAGCTCCTGCTCCTTGAGGATGCGCTTTATGAGACTTTGACTGTCAGCAGTATCGTATATGGAGAAATTCGACCCGAAGCCGAGCTTCTCCGCATCGCGGCGAAGTATGCGCACGCAGGCAGAGTGAAACGTGCATGCCCACACGTCGTTCGCCGATTCCGCGCCGATCATGCGCTCCAGTCTGGATTTCAGCTCGCCCGCCGCCTTGTTGGTGAAAGTGATCGCCAGAATGCGCCACGGCTCAACAGGGTCAAGTGCGGCAAAAACCTCCGCCCCGGGTGCGCGAGTCTTGAGCGCCTCCAGCGTTTTCTCGTCGGCAAAGGCAGGCAGCTCGTCGCTGTCTGATGCTTTGCCGTACTTCAGCAGATTAGCGATGCGGTTTATCAATACCGTGGTCTTGCCGCTTCCGGCGCCGGCCAGTATCAGCAGCGGTCCCTCCGTGGCCATGACCGCATCGATCTGTCTGTCGTTAAGGTGCGAAAATTCAGCGCGTATGTATGCTTTACGCGCCTCAACATATTGTTTTTCAAATTCAGTGTTCATAAATTGAATTTTAACACATCCGCATATAATAAACAAGGCGCAAATTTTGTTGACAAGCCTTGCGCCGATACGCTATTATTTTGTAGGAAATGTGAAAACGCAAAGAGAGCTACACATGAGAAATTTCTTTATTCGTCTTCTCCGCTGGGCGCGCGATGAACGCCATGAGAGACTTCTTATCATCATACTTCCCTGTCTTGCCGTAATGGTCTCTGCGCTGATAATCGCGCCTCAGCTGGCGGTATACCGCGCCAACCGTGCCGCAGCCATGCAGGCCGTGCGCGAGCGGAGTGCGGCAGAAAACGCCGGCACGGACGCAGGCTCTGCAAAGTTATTTATCTCCGCGGCTTCCTCCGGCGAGGACATGTTCATTTCCATATGCGGCGAAGACGGCACGCCGGTGACCGGGGTGCGCTTTCAGATCACTCTCACCGCGCCGGACGGAAACGAGATATTCTGTTCCACCTACACCGACGGAAGCTGCTATCTCGTTGAGCTTGCCCCGGGTGCTTATACAGTGTCTATGTCACCGCAGCCGGGCTATGTCACGCCGGCTGCCGTCGAATGCACGGTCAGCTCGCTCACACACGAGGCAAAGTCGCTTGACGCACTTGTCCCCGGTCTCAACACCGTAAACGGGAAGCTTTACTATCAGGATATAACCGGGCGCCGTGCCGCTGCCGTCGGAGTGGACATTTCCTGTTTCAACCGCAGCGTTGACTGGAACGCACTGCGCGAGCAGGGTGTGGATTTCGTCATACTGCGCATCGGCGGGCGCGGCTGGGGCTCAGGGCACATCTATCTTGACAAGCTGTTCCACGAATATTTTGACGCTGCGCGCAGCGCAGGTCTGCGCATTGGCGTATACTTTTATTCAACCGCAGTTAACGCGCATGAGGCCGTAGAAGAGGCGGAGTTCATTGTTTCTGCTCTCCGCAGCGCACAGCTGGAGCTGCCGGTATATCTTGACACGGAGTATTCCGGCAATTATCCCAACGGGCGTGCTGACAGGCTGTCTGCGGCAGAGCGCATGGATATACTTTCGGCATTCTCAGCAAAGGTGCGGCAGCACGGTTATGAGTCCGGAATATATTCCGGCGTATATTATATTGAACACGAGCTGGACGCCTCGCGCCTCGGCGCGCACAGTCTGTGGATAGCAAACTACACGCGCAATAACGCCCTCCCTTCGGTTGATTACCATTATGACATATGGCAGTATACCGAGAGCGGACGTATACGCGGCATATACGGCATGGTGGACATCAATGTAATACTGAAATAAATTCAGCGCCCGGAGAGAATCCGGGCGCTGAATCTGACCGACATATGACCGATGGTCAATTTACTCCAGCATGCCGCGCAGTGCCTCTACGGCACGGCGTTCGAGACGCGAGACCTGCACCTGTGACACATGCATGACCCTGGCGCAGCTCTGCTGTGTCATTCCGTGATAGTACCGCAGGGCAACGACCTGCCGCTCGCGTTCAGGCAGGCGTTCTATCGCCGCGCGCAGCGCGACGTGCTCCACCATCTTCTCCTCCGCGCCGTAATCGCCAAGCACGAGTTCAAGCGTGAAACCGCCCTCGCCGCTCTCCTTCTGCAGGCTCTCCGCCGGTCCTGTTGCAACCTCTGCAAAGGCGATCTCCTCCGGGGAAAGCCCGGTCTCTGCTGCAAGCTCGGATATATTCGCCTCGCGTCCTATACGCTGCTCAAGTGCGAGCCGCGCCGAACGGATCTGCGCCGCCTGCTCCTTTATTCCACGGCTGACCTTCACCGTGCCGTCATCACGCAGAAAGCGGCGTATCTCACCGGATATTTTGGGCACAGCGTAGGTGGAAAAACGTGTGCCAAACCCCTCGTCAAATCCGTCGATCGCCTTGAGAAAGCCCACGCAGCCAAGCTGATACAGATCATCCGGGTCAGCACCGCGCCCAAAGAAACGCCTGGCAACGCTCCATATAAGCCCGGAGTTCTCCTCTACAAGCCGCCCCGCCGCCTCCCGGTCACCGGATTTTGCCGCACGGATGTCACTGATAATATCGGCGCTCATTTTCGTCCAACTCTCGGGCTGATCGTGCGGAGCATCGTGACGGTCGTCCCCTTTCCGGGCAGGGAACGCACGCGGAGCTTGTCCATGAAGCTGGACATGATGGTGAAGCCCATGCCGCTCCTGTCCTCGCCCCCGGTGGTGAAAAGAGGCTGCATCGCCCGCTCAATATTATCGATCCCGCGCCCCCAGTCACGCACGGAGATCTCCAGCAATCCGCCCTCCAGTATTCGCAGGCGCATGCTCACGCGCCCTATATGGTCCGGATAAGCATGCACGATGCAGTTTGTCACCGCCTCGGATACGGCGGTTTTAATATCGCCAAGCTCCTCCATTGTCGGGTCAAGCTGCGAGGCGAACGCCGCCGCCGTCATGCGGGCCAGCCCCTCATTGGCACTGCGGCTGGGAAATTCGATTTTTATGTAATTGACGCTGTTCACTGTAAATTCACTCCTTTATTTGCTTATTGCAACAGGCACAAGCCGGTCAACTCCCGATGCGTCGATGACGCGCAGCGGCTGCTTTGCCGGGTTTTCTATCCATACCCTGCCGCCAAGGCTCTTCATGCGCTGGTTTATCCGGATTATCACAGCGATGCCGGACGAATCCATAAAGCTCAGCCCATTCAGATCCAGCACGCAGTCGCGCGGAAGGTATTCATCCAGCAGATCGTCAATTGCGCGCGTGGTGCAGCGCGCCTCGTGATGGTCGAGTTCCCCCAGGAGATACACCGTAAGCCGCCCTGCGGCAAAAGTCGTGCGTATGTTCATACTCTCACCTCTTATTTTTATAATATATGCATATAAGCAGAAAATAACACCGTGCACATAAAAGTACACGGTGTTATTTTAATAATATTACGCTGAATTTACTGTCGAAATACGCGCGCCAAAACTTTTATTTGCCGAGGTTTTCAAGGCTGAGCTTGAGATTTTCGATGAGTGCGGCGAGCTTTTCTTTCTTCTCGCGTTCGGCGTTGACGACATTCTCCGGCGCACGGGAAACGAACTTCTCATTGGCGAGCTTTGCGATCTGTCCCTCAAACTGCTTGACGGCGTTGGCAAGCTCCTTTTTGATGCGCTCGCGCTCCTTGTCGAGATCGACAAGCTCCGCCAGCGGCATGAACATGCGGGCGTTGTCGGTTGCGAGAGAGACGGTGCCGTCGCCTCCGGAGGCTCCGGCATCGCAGACGCTGACCTCGCTTGCAAAAGCAAGCTTGCAGATATAGCTGCGCCCGGCCTCGAACGCTTCCTTGCGGTCAGTGGAAATGATAAGGTGCGCCTTTCTTGACGGCGGCACGTTCATCTCGCTGCGGCGCGCGCGAACGGTCTTGATAACAGTCATGACCATCTCAAAATTCTGCTCATCCTCCGGGAACGACAGCTCCGGTTTGAACTCCGGATAGCGCGCGATCATCAGCGCTTCGCCATCATGCGGCAGCGCCTGCCATATCTCTTCGGTGATAAACGGCATGAACGGGTGCAGCAGCTTGAGTATCTCTGTCAGCACGTACAGCAGCACCTTCTGCGCGGAAAGCCTGGATTCTTCATCCTCGCCGTTGAGGCGCGGCTTTGTCAGCTCAATATACCAGTCGCAGTAGCTGTCCCAGATGAAGTCGTATATCTTCGCCGACGCAACGCCCAGCTCAAAGCTGTCCATGTTCTCATTGACCTCTTTGACGACATCATTGAGCTTTGAAAGTATCCACTTGTCCTCTATCTCGAGCTTCTCGGGCAGCTCGTTTCTATCAATGGTGAGGTTCATCATGACAAAGCGGGAGGCGTTCCATATCTTGTTGCAGAAGTTGCGCATAGCCTCGCACTTCTCAACATAGAAGCGCATATCGTTGCCGGGTGAATTGCCGGTGATAAGGTTGAAGCGCAGCGCGTCCGCGCCGTATTTGTCAATGATCTCAAGCGGGTCGATGCCGTTGCCGAGAGATTTGGACATCTTGCGACCCTGGCTGTCGCGGACAAGGCCGTGAATGAACACCGTCTTGAACGGTTCCTTGTTCATCTGCTCCATCGCGGAGAATATCATGCGCGCGACCCAGAAGAAGATGATGTCATAGCCCGTTACCATGACGGAGGTCGGATACCAGTAGTCAAGCTCCGGCGTATGCTCCGGCCAGCCCATTGTGGAGAACGGCCACAAAGCGGAGCTGAACCACGTGTCCAGCACATCCTCGTCGCGCGTGATATTCCTGCTGTGGCAGCACTCGCACTCGGTCGCGTCCTCGCGGGAGACCGTAATGTGCCCGCAGTCCGCACAGTACCACGCGGGGATCTGATGCCCCCACCACAGTTGGCGGGAGATGCACCAGTCGTGCACATTCTCCATCCAGTTGAGATAGGTCTTTGTGAAACGCTCCGGCACGAATTTTATCCGCCCGTCCTTAACGACGTCTATCGCTTTCTTTGCAAGCGGCTTCATCTTCACAAACCACTGCGGCGAGAGCATCGGCTCAACAGCCTTGCCGCAGCGATAGCAGCAGCCGACGTTATGGCTGTACGGCTCGACCTTGACAAGGTATCCCTGCTCCTCAAGGTCGGCAACGATCGCCTTGCGCGCTTCGTAGCGGTCCATGCCGTCGTACTTGCCGCCATTGATGATCTTGCCGTCCTCGTCGATGCACTGTATCTGCTCAAGATTGTGTCTGAGACCGACTTCATAGTCGTTGGGATCGTGGCAGGGGGTCATCTTGACCGCGCCCGTGCCGAAGCCAAGCTCGACGTAGTCGTCCGCCACTATGGGCAGCCTGCGCCCGACGAGCGGGAGAATGGCGTTCTTGCCGACAAGATGCCGGTATTTTTCATCTGCGGGGTTTACGGCAACGCCGGTGTCGCCGAGCATGGTTTCAGGCCTTGTAGTGGCGATGATGAATTCCTCATCAGAATTCTCCACCGGATAACGGATATACCAGAAGCTGCCCGGAATATCCTTGTACTCGACCTCCGCGTCCGACAGCGCCGTGCGGCAGTTGGGGCACCAGTTTATCATTCTGCGTCCCTTGTAGATAAGCCCTTTGTCATAAAGCTCGCAGAATGTTTCGCGCACGGCCTTGGCGCAGATATCGTCCATTGTGAAGCGGCTGCGCTCCCAATCGCAGCTGACGCCCATGCTCTTCTGCTGCTCGACTATGCGGTCGCCATACTGTTCTTTCCACGCCCACACTCTCTCAAGGAACTTTTCGCGTCCAAGGTCATAGCGCGTCTTGCCCTCGGTTTTGCGCAGAACCTCCTCGACCTTTATCTGCGTGGCGATGCCCGCATGATCAACGCCGGGTATCCACAGCGCGCTGTATCCCTGCATGCGCTTGTAGCGCGTGAGTATATCCTGCAGGGTGGAGTCCATAGCGTGCCCCATGTGCAGCTGCCCCGTGACATTAGGGGGCGGCATGACGATGGAGAACGGCTTTTTGTCAGGGTCTATCTTCCCGCGGAAGTACCCGCCCTTCATCCACATATCATAGATTTTCTTCTCGACCGACTTCGGGTCGTACACCTTCGGCAGCTCTTTCATATTCTGCGCTCTCCTTTGTCCAGTATATGCCTTGCCCGGGACGAAAAACGCCCCGAAGCCAAAGGCTTCAGGGCGATAAATTACCGCGGTACCACCTGAATTCCGCACAATATGCGGCGCTCTTGTCCGCTTAACGCGCGGAACACGACCCGGCTACACAGCGCACGACCTTCACCCGGTATACTCAGAGCCGACCTTCCGCAGTGCAGATCGGAAGAGCGTCGTGTA
>ERZ808262.901-NODE-901-length-10307-cov-2.541455_pt1 | contig 10307 bp, 8 predicted proteins | sample MGYA00520895_ERZ808262 | MGnify/ENA primary metagenome ERZ808262 (study PRJEB31516, sample SAMN03275588) | gut metagenome | biome: mammalia-associated habitat; material: feces | host: Papio cynocephalus | place: Kenya | collected 2012-08-02 ... | reverse complement strand
GATAAAATATGGGAATATTCTCAAAGATATTCAACAGGAAGCCACGTGAGGAGAAGACTGGTGGCATGCAGGACTACATGACCCTCGTGAGGGTGTATTTCCAGGCATCGCTCGCAGCCCAGCTCGGCATAACCAACCTCGCCATGCTTCCCGACTTGCGCGTTTTCAAGTCGACGCTCCATGTGCCCACCCAGAACAACAAGCTCGGGGTGGGAGAGAGGTCGCATTGCCGCAAGATGATGCGTGAGATTTATGGCACGGAAGACACGTTCTTCAAGGAAATAGACCAGAGCATACGCCGCAATTGCAGGAAGCTGCCCGACGTGCAGGTTTACCTCATACAGTTCCAGAACTTCTCGCAGGAGTTGATGATGCTTACGGGCAACCTGATGAAGTTCAAGCTGCGCGTGCCTTCTTTCTTCAAGAAGACCATCTATGCCATGACGGAGAAGACGGTGAACGACATATTTACGAAAAACAGCTACACTGATGCCAGCGTAGTGAAAGCCGTGATGGCGGTGCGCAAGTTCAACCAAAGGCTGAACTTCTCGCAAAAGTGGGTCACCGATTTTGTATACCAAGTCGTCATGCTTGCCAAGAAAGAGCCGGCACCATCGCAGGAAGAGGCCAAGGAAGCCGAGAAAAAGCTGAAAGGTTGACGCCGCCGTCTGGTAAGCGTAGTTTATAAGACATGTTCGTGTTATGGATGCCAAGACGGAAAACCTTAATGTTTTCACCACGAGAGTGAGGCAACTCATGCTCAGCTATAAGGCGCTTAAGGAAGAGAATGAAGCGTTGAAGGGCGAAGTCCAAAAGCGTGAGGAGGAAATCGCTGGCTTGAAGAAACTTGTCGATCGCCTTCAGCACGACTACGACTTATTGAAAGTGGCACGAATGATGCAAATCACCGATGGTGACATCGAAGAGGCGCGGAAAAGGCTCAATAAGCTCATAAAAAACGTCAGCAGGAGCATCACGCTGCTCAACGGACAGGAGTAGCAAGTTGTGCTCCAGGTTAATTTTTTGATATGGAAGAAGAGCTCAAGCGAAATATCAGACTTCGTATTTATGATACTTTCATCTCTGTCAGAGTACCACAGGATGAGGAGCCGCTTTACAGGAAAGACGCGGATCTCATCAATGAGTTGTTGAACCTATATTTCTCTAATTTCAAGGACAAGAAGCCCGACAAGGAGATAATCTATTATGCCATGATAGACCTTGGGCTGCGATTGCAGAAAGAATTGCGACGCAACGACTCTGAGCCTTATGAGAAGGTGATGAAAGAACTTACCGGCGAGATGGAAAAGCTCTTGGAGGGCTAATAAAGAGTGAATTTACATTTTAAAAACACGTTAATATAATATTATAGGATGATAAACATTTTGATTGCCGCTATTGTAGCCCTGATTGTTGGCGGTGTAGCGGGTTATTATATTTTCCGCTATGTGATAAAGGGAAAATACAACCAGATGATTGAGGCTGCCAACAAGGAGGCGGATGTCATAAAAGAGAAATTCCTCAACAAGAAAGGAGAGCTCGACAAGGAGATACAGGCTCACAACCAAAGGATGCAGGCTGGCGACAACAAGCTCAAGCAGCGTGAGATCTCGCTCAACCAAAGACAGCAAGAGCTGGCCAAGATACGTCAGGACATGGAGCGCGAGCAGCAGCGCATGGAGAACGAGAAGCAACTCATGGCGGCCAAGCAACAGGAACTTGACAAGATGCAGGACCAGGAGCGCGCGAAGCTGGAGGAGATATCCGGCATCTCGGCCGAGGAAGCGAAGAACCGTCTTGTGGAGAGCATGAAAGACAAGGCCAAGATGGATGCCGCGAGCTATATCAACGAGGTCGTTGACCAGGCCAAGCTTGACGCCAATATGAAGGCCAAGAAAATAGTCATCCAGACCATTCAGCGCGTGGCCACTGAGACCGCCATCGAAAACTCTGTCAGCGTGTTCCATATTGAGAACGATGAGGTGAAAGGCCGCATCATTGGTCGTGAGGGTCGCAACATTCGTGCGCTGGAGGCTGCTTGTGGCGTGGAGATTGTCGTGGACGACACTCCTGAGTCTATCGTCATTTCTGCCTTTGACCCTGTGCGTCGTGAGGTTTGTCGTCTTGCCCTTCATCAGCTTGTGGCCGATGGACGTATACATCCGGCCCGCATCGAGGAGGTCGTGGCAAAGGTGAAGAAACAACTCGATAACGAGATAATAGAGACCGGAAAGCGTACTGCCATAGACCTTGGCATACATGGACTTCACCCAGAGTTGATACGCATCATCGGCAAGATGAAATACCGTTCAAGCTACGGCCAGAACCTTCTGCAGCACGCTCGTGAGACTGCCAACCTGTGCTCGGTGATGGCGGCGGAGCTTGGCTTGAACCCTAAGAAGGCAAAGCGCGCGGGTTTGCTCCATGACATAGGCAAGGTGCCCGATGAGGAGAGCGAGTTGCCACACGCGTTGCTTGGTGCCAAAATGGCGGAGAAATACAATGAGAAGCCCGACATCGTGAATGCCATTGCCGCCCACCACGACGAGACGGAGATGAAGACCCTGCTTGCGCCAATTGTGCAGGTTTGCGATGCCATATCAGGTGCTCGCCCAGGTGCTCGCCGCGAGATAGTGGAAGCGTATATCAAGCGTCTCAACGACCTTGAGGCCATAGCCATGAGCTATCCTGGCGTTACGAAGACATATGCCATTCAGGCAGGTCGAGAGCTGCGAGTAATCGTGGGCGCCGACAAGATGAACGACGACGAGAGCAACAAGCTGTCGTCGGAGATAGCGGAGAAAATTCAAAATGAAATGACATATCCTGGCCAAGTGAAGATTACTGTCATCCGTGAGACTCGCTCGGTGGCTTACGCGAAGTAAAGGTCATGATTGCCTGAAAAGGTGACATAGTGAAACAATAAAAGGCAGAACCGTAGAAAAACAAGGCTTGAACCTTGGCGTTCTAAGGTTCTGTCTTTTGTTTTTGTATTTATTGATGTGTCATCTCGCAAATTTCCATGCATCAACACATGCTTTCAGGGATAAACCTTGCAGAAATATGACATAAATAATATCTTTATCCATCATGGCAAAGAAAAAAAAGAATAAGCGGCAGGGAGGAGGACAACAAAATCTCTCGCCAGAGCGTTTCATACGCGAGAGAATGAGAAGTGTTAAGATAGGTAAGTGCTATATGACCGCAGATCATGACTGGGAAGAGGGCATTGGGCATGTCATCGTGACGCGTGAGCACACGGGCGGGCGTGTCAGCTTGGCCGCGTTTCTTATCGACCGCTGGTGCCTCGGTGTGAAGAACTGTTTTTTCAAACTACGTTTGGATGACTATGATTTTGACGGCATACTCGGCCTCGCGAAACAGTCAACCGATTTGGAAGAAGTAAGCTACGACGAGGCTCACAACATGGTTTGGGGGGCAGTAGAGTTTGCCGAGGAAGCGGGCATTGCGCCTTGCAAGGACTTTGCTCTCGCACAGTACTTCCTTGAAGACGATACCGATGACATCCCGCTCATAGAATACGACTTCGGCAAGGATGGCAAGCATTACCTTGTGGCGAACAGTAATCTGGAACTCACGAAATACTTGCCGTTGTTGAAGAAAAACCTTGACGAGAGTGAATACTCGTTTATGGTGCAAGATGATGACTTTGACTTCGATAGTGACAAATGGGACAGAGACGGATACCCACTCGATGAATATCCATTGTACTATCAGTATGACGGTTTCCCCTATACTTATCATGGTTCTTACCCAAAACAGATAGACGAGCCTGCGTTCCCCGAGGTTAACGAAGCGTTCGCTTCATCCGACAACTACTTGGCCTTGCCTGATGCTGAAGTAGACCGCATACTCGCGTTGCCTCACGACAAGTTGCGTAAACAACTTGAGCAACTGATCCTGTGGGGGCTCGGCATCGCCAACGATGGTGATGGTGGCGTGAGCGATAACGCCGGTACAATAGACCAAAGCATCATGCATTCTGTGATATTCCTTGGCTATCTTGGCGGTGGCGAAGAAAGTCTGAGAGTGGTTCTTGAGACTTTGCGACAGTCGGACGACGTTATGGATTACCTTTGGGGCGATAGCGCTAATATGGTCGCCACGCCTACGCTGGCACGGCTTGGCAAGGACTCATTGCCACTGTTGCGCGACTTCGTTCTTGAGGAAGGCACAATGCACTGCGGCAAGTTTCACGTGTTCGAGGCAGTGGCAGACATAGCGACACTCTACCCCGAAAAACACGAAGAGGCTATAGAATGGTTCTCAGCCATCATAGACGATATACTCAACGGCGGTCCGGAGGCATCTTTTACCGACTATACCCTAAATTGGATGCTTGTCGGTGAGCTGCTTAACATACACGCTGAGGAACTGCTACCGAAAATAAAGCAGATGTATGACCGCAACCTCGTGGAACGCGATGGCTGTGGCTACTGGGAGGATGTGGAGAGCGACATGAAGGCGGGCATATACCATAACGATGACTGCATAACAGACATCAAGCAGACATACCGCGAATTGGACAGAGCTTTTGGAAGAAACAGGTAAACATAAAAATGCGAAAAACTCGGCAAGCCTAATATCAGAGGCTTGCCGAGTTTTCTATGTGCTTGTTTATAAACTCGCAGTTAAGGGACATGATGTTTCATAACATTCAGGCTATGATATGATATTGAAATGCGCGAACTTCAAGAGCAGTTGTTTGGTGCCAGTCTGCTCAAATCTCACTGTGGCTTTCCTGTTCTCCCCAGTGCCTTCGATGTTGATGACTGTGCCCTTGCCGAAACGTTGATGCTCTATGACGTTGCCGACATTCAAGGATGAAGCCTCTGCCGATGATGATTCTTGGCTGGTGGCCGCCCTGCCGCCATTTGCCATGGCTCTCGACACCCGCGACCACCTGCCCGTCTGCTTCAGCTTTTGCTCAAACGACTCTGAGAACGGATTGACGGCAGTCTCGGCCTTGTGTGGCGTTGTCAACTTCGGCTTGGGGTCAGCCATGAACTGCCCTGCCACGGGTCTTGAGTTCTGCATGCGTCCGCTGCGTCGCGTGTAGCCGTCGCCCCAGTCGTGGAATCCTGTATATGGCTTGTTTATTTCATAATCCTCGTCGCAAGAGCCCCATGAGGAGCGTGCGGAAGAGTTGCCGCCCCATGCTGAAAAACTGCCAGAGCTCCTGCCACCCTCAACCACGGTGCGCAAGTATTTCGAGTCAATCTCAGAAATGAAACGGCTTGGGTTGACAAAGGCATCCAACTTGCCATAGCGCCAGCGAGTGTGAGCCCATGTGAGGTAGCAATGCTTCTCGGCTCGCGTGATGGCGACATAGAGCAGCCGTCGTTCTTCTTCCAAGTCTTTTATGCTGTCTACCGACATCAGGCTTGGGAAAATGTTTTCCTCAAGACCAACGACGAAAACGGTGTTGAATTCCAATCCTTTGGCGGCGTGGATGGTCATGAGCGTAACCTTGTCGTCGGAGTTGTCATCATTGTCAGCATCTGTCATCAATGACACTGTCGAGAGATAATCAGTGAGATGGATGTGGTCGCCCTCGCCGTCCTCTTGTTGCGCTTGCACGAACGACGCCATGCCCGATATGAGCGATTCCACGTTCTCGCGCCGTGCGTCGCCTTCGGGCGATTGATCCTTCCAGAGGTCGCCCTTTATGCCCGACTTCTCAATAATCTCTTGTCCGAGCTTCAAGGCGTCTTTTTCCGTTGCCTCGTTTATAAAAGACGCTATAAGCTCACGGAAGCCAAGGAGCTTGGCCATAGTGCCCTTGTTCACGTCGAGGGAGTGTTCAGCTGGATGCGAAATCACCTCCCACAGGCTGACACCATCTTGCTCTGCCACTGCCGCGATTTTCATTATCGTAGTGTTGCCGATGCCACGCGCTGGATAATTGATGACTCTGCGAAAAGCCTCTTCGTCATCCGGGTTCACCACAAGCCTGTAATACGCTATGATGTCCTTGATTTCCTTGCGCTGGTAGAAGCTCAGCCCACCGTAGATGCGGTAGTGGGCACCCATGCCCACATCGGGCTTGCGCATCTCCTCCTCGAACGTGCGGCTCTGGGCGTTGGTGCGGTAGAGGATGGCGATGTCGCTATATTTCAATTGCTCTTCCTTGACCAGGCGCTTTATCTCCCTGCACACAATGCTTGCCTCGCGCTTGTCGGAGATGGTCTCGTAGACCGTCACCTTGTCGCCGTCGGCGTTCTCGCTATACACGTCCTTGTCAATCTGGCTGCGGTTGTGCTTCATCAGCGAGTTGGCTGCCGCCACGATGTTCTTTGTGGATCGGTAGTTTCGCTCCAGCTTGAATAGTCTTGCCGTGGGATAGACCTTGTTGAACTTCAATATGTTGCCAATGTTGGCGCCACGGAAGGCGTAAATGCTCTGATAGTCGTCGCCCACCACGCAGACGTGCGGATTGTCCTTGGTGAGCAATTCCACTATCATTTGCTGGGCATAGTTTGTGTCTTGATACTCATCCACCAAGACATATTCAAACCTTCTGGCGTATTTCTGCCTTATGTCCTCATGTTCTTTCAGCAAGCGAAAAGTTTCAGTCAGCAGGTCGTCGAAATCCATCGCATTGGCTTGCCTCAGGCGTTGCTGGTATGCCATGAAGATCTTGTTGGTTTCCGGCATGTTGCGCCTTTTGTCGCGCTGCAGGTTCTCTCCATCCTCAGCATATTGTGCTGGCCCACAGAGGTGGTTTTTCGACATTGATATGGCCGCGTGCACGGTGGCGGGCTTATAGGTCTTGTCGTCAAGTCCCATCTGCTTGATGATGTTTTTTATGAGCGAGCGCGAGTCAGTCTCGTCGTAGATGGTGAAGTCGGATGTATATCCTATCGCTTGGGCCTCAATGCGCAAGATGTGCGAGAAGACAGAGTGAAACGTTCCCATCTGTAGGTATCTCGCCCTCTCTTCGCCCACGATGCTCGCTATGCGCTCTTTCATTTCCCTTGCCGCCTTGTTGGTGAACGTCAGCGCGAGGATGTTCCATGGTTTTAGACTGTAATGGCTTAGCAGGTAGGCAATCTTGAACGTGAGCACTCGTGTCTTGCCAGAGCCTGCTCCGGCGATGACGAGTTGTGGCGAGTCGCAATATGTCACGGCTTGCTGTTGGGCAGTGTTGAGTTGGGAGAGGATGTTTTCGTCTGTCTGCATTTATGGAGAGATAACTTAAGGTGTTGATTATCAGCTTGTAAGATGAATGTGCCGGGAGGCCGTCGCGATTACGGCGTAAAGGCATCGCGATTCAAGCGTAAAGGCGATGCGATTCAAGCGTGAAGCCATCGCGATTCAAGCGTAAAGCCGATGGGGGTATATAAGGTGATGATTATCCAACGAGAATCGACCAGGAAAATCAACGGTAGGTGCCACCCACGGCTGTACTTGGATCATAGTCTTCACCCTCTTTTGGGAATGAGGGGATGTAGCGCATGTTTGCCATGATCTGCCTTTGGCGCTTGCGCATATACTGGCTTGGGTATTTGGATGAGAACTTTCGTGGATTGGGCAACGTGGCGGCAATCAGCGCGCAGTCGGCCCGTGACAATTCGTCGGCCTTCTTGCCGAAGTTCAATTCCGCGCACGCGTCTACACCATAGATGCTCGGACCCATCTCGATGGAGTTGAGATACACCTCCATGATGCGTTGCTTGCTCCAAAACAGTTCCATGAGCGCGGTGAAATAAACCTCAAAGCCTTTTCTCACCCATGAGCGTCCTGGCCAGAGAAATACATTTTTCGCCGTCTGTTGCGATATGGTGCTGGCTCCGTGCTTCTTTCCGCCTCTCAGGTTGTTTTTTGCCGCTTGACCTATGGCGTTGAAATCGAAGCCATGGTGCAGTAGGAACCTGGAGTCCTCGCTTGCCATGACAGCCACGGGCATGTGCGCCGACATCTTGTCGAGCGAAATCCAGTGGTGGTGTATGGTGAGCGATCCGTTTTGGAAGCATCTTATCACCATCAATGGCGTGATGTAAACCGGAATGAAACGGTAGGCTATGACAGCAAGAATGGTGGAGGCAAAAAATGCCCCCACCACCCATCGTGTGATTATCTTGAAAAGACGCATTATTTCAAAGTGCCGTTGTTTGCGGCATCAACCATTTCCTGTGAAGCGTAGAGATATACCTCCACACGACGGCTCGCGGCGCGGTTCTCGGTGCCGTCGGCGTTGGTGATGAGGTTTGTCTCGCCATAGCCAACGGCATTCTTGATCTGCGAAGAAGGCACGGCGCAATTGTTCACGAGGAAGTTCTTCACGGCGTTGGCGCGGTTCTGTGAGAGCTTGAGGTTCACTTCGTCGGAACCGTCGGAAGAAGCGTAGCCCTGAATGTCTACAGAGCAAGTGGAGTTGTTCTTCAGCACGTTTGAGAACTGTGTCAAGTCCTTCACGGCACCACTCTGCAAGTCATACTTGCCGACCTTGAAGAGAATGCCATTGTCGAAAGTCACTTTCACGGCCTTCAAGCCGTTAGAGTCGGTCACGGTCTCCACCTTGGCGTTCTCCACCTGCTTGGCCTGCTCAGCCACCTTGTCCATGTGGCGGCCAATGAGCGTTCCAGCTCCAGCGCCCACGGCCGCGCCTATTGCGGTGCCTATGGCCGCGCCTTTGCCTTTGCCGATGAGTCCACCGACGAGAGCTCCTAAGGCGCCACCGGCGCCAGTGCCGATGAGTGTGCCAGTGCCTTGCTTTGTGGCGCAGCTTGTGAATGTGAATCCACTAACCATAGTAAGCATGCACATTCCGAGTGCGACAGTCTTTGTGTTTTTCATGATAATAATGTAGTTTATATGTTGTTTTTCTTTATGCAAAGGTAGCCTTTTTTTGTCAGTTAAGCCGTTTATGCTATCTTTTTTTATTAACTTTGCCGCAAAATTAAACATAAATAAAATTTGCGCATTCCGGAAACGCCTACACTCGTGTAGGGATTTCCCTATGATTGAAGAATTATGGCAAAAGAACTGAAACAATTGACCAAGCGTGCCGATAATTACAGTCAGTGGTACAACGACTTGGTGATGAAGGCCGACCTGGCAGAGGTGGCACCAGTACGTGGTTGTATGATAATCAAGCCCTACGGCTATGCCATTTGGGAGAAGATGCAAGCACAACTCGACAAGATGTTCAAGGAGACTGGCGTGCAGAACGCTTACTTCCCATTGCTCATACCTGTCAACTTCTTCGCCCGTGAGGCAGAGCACGTGAAGGGTTTTGCCAAGGAGAGCGCTGTGGTGACCCACTACCGTCTCAAGGCGACCGACGACGGGAAGATCGTAGTGGATCAAGACGCGAAACTCGACGAGCCGCTCGTCATCCGCCCAACATCGGAGACTATGATTTGGCACACATACAAGAACTGGATACATTCTTGGCGCGACCTGCCAATCATGTGCAACCAGTGGTGCAACGTGATGCGCTGGGAGATGCGCACGCGTCCTTTCCTCCGCACCTCAGAGTTTCTTTGGCAGGAGGGCCACACCGCCCATACCACCAAGGAAGAGGCTGAGGCAGAGGCACAGAAGATGCTTCACGTTTATGCCGACTTCGCCGAAAACTGGATGGACGTTCCCGTGCTGCAAGGCGTGAAGAGCCCTACGGAGCGTTTCGCCGGCGCGTTGAACACGTACACCATAGAGGCGATGATGCAGGACGGCAAGGCCTTGCAGAGCGGCACGAGCCATTTCCTCGGACAGAACTTCGCCAAGAGCTTCGACGTGCAGTTCCTCAACAAGGACAACAAGCCAGAGTATGTCTGGGCAACGTCGCGGGGCGTTTCCACGCGTCTCATGGGCGCGCTTATAATGGTCCACTCCGACGACAACGGTCTCGTGCTTCCGCCGCGTCTGGCTCCTATCCAGGTCGTCATCGTGCCAATAAGCAAAAATGCCGAGCAGCTCGCGGCTATCACGGCCAAGCTGCAGCCAGCCATCGACGAGCTGCGCGCCTTGGGTGTCAGCGTTAAGTATGACGATGCCGACAACAAGCGTCCGGGCTTCAAGTTTGCCGATTATGAGCTGAAGGGCGTGCCAGTGCGCCTTGTCATGGGCGGTCGCGACCTCGAGAATAATACCATCGAGATCATGCGCCGCGACACGCTGGAGAAGGAGAATGTCAGCTTCGACGGCATAGTGGATCGCGTTAAGAATACTCTCGACGACATGCAGAAGGCCATATTCGAGAAGGCCAAGGCATATCGCGACGCTCATGTGTATGAGTGCGACAACTACGATGAGTTCAAGGAGCGTGTCAAGGATGGCGG
>ERZ808262.898-NODE-898-length-10330-cov-4.456058_pt1 | contig 10330 bp, 8 predicted proteins | sample MGYA00520895_ERZ808262 | MGnify/ENA primary metagenome ERZ808262 (study PRJEB31516, sample SAMN03275588) | gut metagenome | biome: mammalia-associated habitat; material: feces | host: Papio cynocephalus | place: Kenya | collected 2012-08-02 ... | reverse complement strand
TAGACGCTGTTCGTCGCCAGGTCCTCCGCCCAGGCGCACGTCTCGTTCACGCGTCCCTCGGTCAGGGCCGTGCGGGCGCGCGTGGCGTCCGTGTCGACCGAGACGCACCCCGCCCCGGCCAGCAGGGCGATTGCGAACAAGGCTGCGAACGGTTGTTTCGTCTTCATACTCTATATAAGGTAGAGAGGATGGCCCGCGTCAGTCCTTCTGCAGAATCACCTTCGCAGGCGCTTCGCCCGAGACGTCGCGCCAGTTGGAGGTGTCCAGATTGACCTTGATGCCGCGCACCTGCGCCGCTTCGGCATACCGCCGCGCCAAGTCGGCGCGCAGGGCTTCCGCGCGGCCCCACTTCGCGAGCCCCTCGTCGCTCATCTCGAGCGCAATGTCGAACGACGCGTCCGGCGCGATGCGGACGGTCGCGGAATAGGGCTTCATCCATTCGCGCCGCACGACGAGCTTGTGCAGTCCCGGGGTGGCCTTGAACGTGCCGGGCGCCGACCCGACGACGGCGCCGTCCAGTTCGACGGTCGCGCCGCCGGCCACGCGGCGGAGTTCCGCCAACTGTTCGCCGTTCACGCCCTTCGTGCGGCTCTCGAGCTCGGCGATCGTCTTGTCGATGCTGGTCGTCACGGTGAACGGGACCTCCGTCCGGGCGGGGGCGGAAGGCGCGCGCCAGTCGGATTGCGTGCGCGCCAACGCCGCGACGGCGTCCGTCACCCACTCGTCGACGAGGATGTTGTAGTAGGCCAGATCCCCGTCCGCCGCGTCCAGGACCGGATACTGCCGCGTCCAGGTCGGGATGCCCGCGACGCTCTCGCCCTGCGCATTGAGTACGCGCACGGTCATGCGCAGCGTGTAGACCGTGTTGAGCCGCCCGTTCAGGTTGCGCTTCAGCGCGCGCGCGTCCACCACCGTCGCCACGATGAGGTAGTCGCACCCCAGCATCTCCGCCAGGCGCGTGGGCGCCGCGCCGGAAAACACCCCCGCGTCCGCGCCGGACTTCTCCTCGGCGACCGTCGTCTTCCACCGCCGGTAGGTGTCAGCCACGAGGGCGCTGTCCACGATCGACAAGCCGTCCACTTCCGCCAGGGACGCCGAAAGCCGGTCGCGGATGCCGTCCGTCTCGTCGTCCATCCCCGGCACGCGGGTGCGGTTGAGCACGAACACGGCCGCCTTTTTGGGCGCCGCGGACTCCGCCGCCCGGCACGTGAAGACGGACACCCCCGCCACACAGGCGGCCACAAAGAATAGAACGAGTTTTTTCATATACCTCTATTATAGCACAAAATGCCTAATCCTGCACGCACATTCGTCGCCCTTCGCGCATCCGGCTCCAGCGGACGGTCCGCGGGAGGACTCCAGCCTTTTCGTGGCGGGCCGGCAACACAGTTCCAAGAGACCACGGTCTCTTGGTCTAGAGACCGCGGTCTTTTGGCCCGGAGACCGAGGTCTTTTACCCTAGAGACCGCGGTCTCTTGGTGCTGAGACCGCGGTCTCTTGCCCTGGAGACCTTGGTCTCTTGGTCGCGGCCTGCCGAGGGAAGTCGTGCGCCTGCCGAGGAAGTGGGTGTCGCCGCTCTAAGAGGGACGTTTGGCGCCGGGATCAGCGCGAGGGGGAAAGGAGACGTCCGGCGCGGTGGCCGGTGAAGGTTCCGTGGGAGTAGGTCAAGACGCCGTTCACAAACGAAGCGACAAGGCCGGTGGAGAAGGAATGGGGATTCAGGTACGTGGCGGTACCCCGAAAATCGTCTTCGCGCCAGACGAGTACATCGGCGAAAGCGCCGCGGTGGAGTTCGCCGCGGTCCGCTATCCCGAAACGCCGCGCCACCGCCCCCGTCATGCGACGGACCGCCTCCTCGCGCGGCACGCCCAGCGCCCGGACCCGCCGGTAGAACTCCGGCATGGTCGCGTAGGCGCGCGGATGCGGATGGTCCGCCCCGAGCGGTCCCCACGGGGCGCGCAGGGAGGCGTCCGAACCGGGCAGAATCCACGGTTTCGCGAGGATTTTGTCGAGATTCGCCTCGCTCATGGAGAAAAAGAAGGCGCCCGTCCGGCACCGGTCCTTCGCCAAAATAGCGCAAATCAGCGTGCCCGCCGTCTCGCCGGGGCGGTCTGCGAGAATATCCGCTAGGGCGCGTCCGCAGAATTCCTTGTTGTCCGGGTGCCACGTGCCGCCGATCCGGACGGTCGTCCAATCGCGTCCGGACGCGTCGATTTCCGCGGCGATGCGGGCGCGCAGGGCGGGGTCCGCCAGGCGTGCGCATTCGGCTTTCGCCGCGCCCTCGCCGGCCCAGTCGGGGAAGACGACGTCGAGATCCGTCCCCGCGGCGCAATAGGGATAGCGGTCGCTCCCGAGGAGGATGCCTTCGGCCATGCCGGCTTCGATTTTCTCCAGCACGGCGTCGATCTTCGGCCAATTGGCGCGTCCGCTCGTTTTCAGGTGGGAGATCTCGGCGCGGATGCCGGTTTGGCGCGCGAGTTCGGCGACTTCGTCGATCGCCTCGAGGATGTGGTCGCCCTCGGACCGCATGTGGGTCGCGTAGAGTCTGCCGCGGCGCGCGGCGGTTTGCGCCAGGAGCCGCACTTCGTCCGGCGCGGCGTATTTGCCGGGCTGGTAGATCAGCCCGGTCGTGAGCCCCCAGCCGCCTTCCTCCAGCGCCTGTTCGAGCAGATAGGCCATCCGCCGCAATTCGTCCGCCGTCGCGGCGCGTCCGGCATAGCCCACGACGGAGGAACGCAGGGTGTTGTGGCCGATGAACTGGACCGTGTTGACGGCGGGGCGGGCCGCTTCCAGCACCGCACGGGATTCGCCGAATGTGCGCCACGTGAGCCGGTCGCCCAGAATGCTCGCCCAGTCGGAGGAAAGCCGCGCTTCGCCGAACCGAGGCACGACGGAGCCGCCGCATTGTCCGTTGATTTCGGTCGTGATGCCCTGGGTGATTTTGGAGGGGGCCTCGGGCTCGACGACCAGATAGGCGTCGGAATGCGTGTGGGTGTCGATGAAGCCGGGCGTGACGAGGCACCCGGTCGCGTCCACCGTCTCGCAGGCCTCGTCCGGCGGGAGCGGGGCGCCTTGGGGGACGACCGCGGCGATCCGGTCGCCCGAAAGGAGGACGTCCCCCTTGAAAGCGGGGGCGCCCGTCCCGTCCACGATCGTGCCGCCGGCGATGCGCACCATGTCCGCGCGCCCCCGGTCAGTTCTTGAAGGAGTGGATCGGGGCGGGGATGCGTCCGGCGCGGGCGATCAGCGCCGCGCAGGAGAAGGGCGAGACCTTCATGACGGGCGCATGGCCCAGGAGGCCGCCGAACTCGACGGTGTCGCCGACTTTCTTGCCCGCCACGGGGATGACGCGCACGGCGGTCGTCTTCTGGTTGACCATGCCGATGGCGGCCTCGTCGGCGATGATGCCCGAAATGGTGGTCGCCGGCGTGTCGCCCGGGATGGCGATCATGTCCAGCCCCACCGAGCAGACGCAGGTCATCGCTTCCAGCTTCTCGATGGAAAGCGCCCCCGCCTCCACCGCGTCGATCATGCCCTGGTCCTCGCTGACGGGGATGAACGCGCCGGAAAGTCCGCCCACGTAGGAGCTCGCCATCACGCCGCCCTTCTTGACCTGGTCGTTCAGGAGCGCGAGCGCCGCGGTCGTGCCCGGCGCACCCGGCTGCTCCAGGCCGATTTCCTTGAGGACATCCGCCACCGAATCGCCGATCGCCGGCGTGGGGGCGAGCGAAAGGTCGATGATGCCGAAGGGCACTCCCAGACGCCGCGAGGCTTCCTGCGCCACGAGCTGCCCGACGCGCGTGATCTTGAACGCCGTCTTCTTGATGGTTTCGCACAAAACCTCGAAACTTTCGCCGCGGATGGACTTCAGCACGTGGTTCACGACGCCCGGGCCCGATACGCCCACGTTGATCACGGCGTCCCCCTCGCTGACGCCGTGGAAAGCGCCCGCCATGAAGGGATTGTCGTCCGGCGCGTTGCAGAGGACGACCAGCTTGGCGCAGCCGAGCGAATCGCGATCTTTCGTGCGTTCCGCCGTCTTTTTGACGATTTCGCCCATGAGCCGCACGGCGTCCATGTCGATGCCGGTCTTCGTCGAGCCCACGTTCACCGAGGAGCAGACGCGTTCCGTGACCGCCATGGCTTCCGGGATGGAGCGGATGAGCAGCTCGTCCGCCGTCGTCATGCCCTTGGAGACGATGGCCGAAAAGCCGCCGATGAAGTTGATTTCCAGCGTTTTCGCCGCGCGGTCGAGCGTCTTGGCCAGCCGTACGAAGTCCGCCGGCTTGCGGCAGCAGGGGGCGCCCACCAGCGCCGCGGGCGTGATGGAGACGCGCTTGTTGACGATGGGCACGCCGAATTCGCGCCCGATGTCGTCGCCGGTCTTGACGAGATCCTTCGCCAGACGCGTGATTTTCGCGTAGACGTTGTCGCAGGTCGTCTTGAGGTCGTCCGTCGCGCAGTCCAGAAGGGATATGCCCATCGTGATGGTGCGCACGTCCAGATTCTCCTCGAGAATCATCTTGTTCGTTTCGAGAACTTCGGAGAGGTTGATCATGGCTCGCCTCAGATGCGGTGCATTTTCTCGAAGATTTCCGCCCGCTGGCAGCGGATGGTCAGCCCGATCGTCTGCCCGAGGCGCGTCAGTTCGAGGCCGATCTTCTCCAGCGTCTTCGGGCAGCCGGAGGCGTCCACGACCATCATCATGTTGAAGTAGCCGCCCACGACGGTTTGGGCGATGTCCAGGATATTGACGTTGTTCTTGGCCAGATACGCCGTTGTCTTGGCGATGATGCCCACGGTATCCTTGCCGACGACCGTAATAACGATTTTTTTCATGGCTTACCTATAGTAGTCGTAGTGCTTCTCGACGCGCGAAAGCGTCCAGGCGACGACGAAGTTGAACAGATAGTAGAAGACGCCCGCGGCGATCAGCGGGGCCATCGTCGTGTGGGCGCTCGAAAGCTGCCGGGCGATGGTGAACATTTCCGTCACCGCGATCGTAAAGGCGAGCGAGGTGTCCTTCACCAGCGTGATGACCTCGTTGCCGACCGCCGGGATGACGCGCTTGATGGTCTGCGGCAGGATGATGCGGAAGAACGTCTGCACCGGATCCAACCCCAGCGCCTTCGCCGCCTCGCGCTGGCCATAGTCGATGGAAAGAATGCCGCCACGGTAGATTTCCGCGAAATACGCCGCGTAATTGAGCGAAAACGCGAGAATCGTCGCCACCAGGCGCGGATAGTGCGCCAGACTCGCCCCGAAGAGATAGTACGGCGCGAAATAGACGAAGAGAATCTGCAACATGAGCGGCGTACCCCGCACGATCGAGATGTACGCCTGGAAGACGGCGGATACGATCGGATTCTTCGCCATGCGCCCAAACGCCACGACAAAGCCGAGCGGCAGGGCGAAAACGAGCGTCAGGAAGAAGATTTCGAGCGAAACGAGCAGTCCGCCCAGCAAATCCTTTATCATCTCGACGAACGGCAAGGTGTTCGCGGACGCGGCCGGCTCGGCTTTGGCTTCCTCTTTCTCCGCCCCACGGGTGAAAATCAGCGATTTCTTCTCGATTCCATACGCGCCGGCGAGCTTGTCCATGACGCCGTTCGTCGCCAGAACGGCGAGTTCCGCCTCGACTTCGTCGCGCAAGGCCGTGTTGCCCAGCTTGAAACCGATGCCGTACGTCTCGCTCATGACGACTTCGGGCAGAAGGCGGAATTCGCCGGGTTTATCCGCCATCTTGGCGCGCGCCACGCCCACGTCGAGCGCCACGGCGTCCACCCCGCCCATCGCGAGCTCCTGCACCGCCTGGTTGTAGTTGGGCATGACGACGAGATCCTTGAACGTCCGCCCGAGCGCCTCCTGTTCACCCCCGGCTTTCAGCGCCTTCCAGACCGGCGTATCCGTCTGGACGCCGACGCGTTTGCCCGCCAAATCGCCCAGTTTCTGGATGTCCGCCCCCGCCTTGACCATGACGACCTGCGAATTGTCCACATACGGACGCGACCAGGTGTAGGCGTTTTCCCGTCCCTGCATGGTGAAACCGTTCCAGATGCAGTCGATGGAGCCGGAATTGAGTTCGAAATCCTTCGAATCCCAGTTGATGGGATTGGCGACGAATTCCCAGCCTTTGCGGGCGCAAATGGCGCGCGCCAGATCGAGGTCGAAACCGCGGTACTCGTTCCCTTCCTTGTAGCCGTAGGGCTTGAAGTCCGCATCGAACCCCACGACGAACTTGCGCGCGGCAGGCGCCGCGGGCTTGGTTTTCGCCTGGTTTTTCGCGAAAATGAGCGATTTCTTCTCGATTCCATACGCGCCGGCGAGCTTGTCCATGACGCCGTTCGTCGCCAGAACGGCGAGTTCCGCCTCGACTTCGTCGCGCAAGGCCGTGTTGCCCAGCTTGAAACCGATGCCGTACGTCTCGCTCATGACGACTTCGGGCAGAAGGCGGAATTCGCCGGGTTTATCCGCCATCTTGGCGCGCGCCACGCCCACGTCGAGCGCCACGGCGTCCACCCCGCCCATCGCGAGCTCCTGCACCGCCTGGTTGTAGTTGGGCATGACGACGAGATCCTTGAACGTCCGCCCGAGCGCCTCCTGTTCACCCCCGGCTTTCAGCGCCTTCCAGACCGGCGTATCCGTCTGGACGCCGACGCGTTTGCCCGCCAAATCGCCCAGTTTCTGGATGTCCGCCCCCGCCTTGACCATGACGACCTGCGAATTGTCCACATACGGACGCGACCAGGTGTAGGCGTTTTCCCGTCCCTGCATGGTGAAACCGTTCCAGATGCAGTCGATGGAGCCGGAATTGAGTTCGAAATCCTTCGAATCCCAGTTGATGGGATTGGCGACGAATTCCCAGCCTTTGCGGGCGCAAATGGCGCGCGCCAGATCGAGGTCGAAACCGCGGTACTCGTTCCCTTCCTTGTATCCGTAGGGCTTGAAGTCCGCATCGAACCCCACGACGAACTTGCGCGCGGTGGATGTCGCCGGCGTCTCCGCGGCAAACGCAAAGACGCCCGTCCAGGCCGCGAACGCGGCGAAAAGAGCGCGGCGGAGCATTATTTCGCCACCTTTCCGAGGAAGAGTTTCAGCCGGTCGGACTTCGGGTTGCCGAAAATTTCGGCGGGGGTGCCTTCCTCCGCGATGGTGCCGCCCTCCAGGAACAGGACGCGTGTCGCCACATCGCGCGCAAAGCGCATTTCGTGCGTGACGACGACCATCGTCATGCCCTGCCGCGCCAGGTCCTTCATGACGTCCAGCACTTCCCCCACCATTTCGGGGTCCAAAGCCGACGTCGGCTCGTCGAAGAGCATCATCCGCGGCTCCATCGCCAGTGCGCGGACAATCGCCACGCGCTGTTTCTGTCCGCCCGAAAGCTGCTGCGGATAGCACTTCGCCTTGTCCACGAGCCCGACGCGCGCCAGAAGGTCCATCGCCTTCTTTTCGGCGTCCGCCCGGGAAACGCCGCGCACCAGGCGTGGCGCCAAGGTGATGTTGTCCAGAATCGTCAGATGCGGGAACAGGTTGAAGTGCTGGAAGACCATACCCATTTCGGACCGGATGAGGTTCTTTTCGCGCTCGGAAGCGGATACGATATCCTCGCCCTTGAAGACGATTTTGCCGCTCGTGGGCTCGTCCAGCAGGTTCATGCAGCGCAGGAAAGTGGACTTTCCGCCGCCGGAAGGCCCGATCATGACCACGACCTCGCCCGGACGGATCTCCGTCGAAATGCCCTTGAGAACCTCCAGTTTGCCGAAGTTCTTCTTCAGATTCTCGATTTTCAACAATGTTTCTGCCATAATCTCAGTCTCCGCTCGCACTTACGAATCGTTGTGGACGGGGTCCGCCCCCGTTTTGCGCAAATGGCGCTCCAGGCGTCCCAGAAGCCAGGTGAAGGTCAAAACAAGAATGAGGTAGATTGCCGCGACCGTCAAATACGGCAAATACACCGAATACGTCTGGCTGCGGATGATGTCGCCGCCCTTGGCCAGGTCGATGAGCGCGATATAGCCCACAATCGACGTATCCTTCATGAGGACGATGAACTCGTTGCCGAGCGCCGGCAGAACGTTCCGCACCGCCTGCGGCAAGACGATTTTCAGCATCGTGCGCCAGTACGAAAGCCCGAGCGCGCGCCCCGCCTCCATCTGGCCCGGCTCGATGGACTCGATGCCGGCGCGGATGATTTCCGCCTGGTAGGCGCCCGAATTCACGCCGAAGGCCAGAATGGCGATGAGCACCTTCGAATCCACGCTCCGCAGGATGATGTAGTAGGTTATAAGGAGCTGCACGACCATCGGCGTGCCGCGGATGAGCGCCAGATAGACCTTCGCCACCGCGTTCAAAACCGTGAAATACCCGTATTTATCGTGCGAAGAGCGGATGACCGCCACCAAAAAGCCGATGAAAAGCCCCAGCACAATCGCCGAAAGCGCGACCTCCAGCGTGACACCGAGCCCCTGGATCAGATATTCGCCGCGGTAGGAGCCGTCCGCCGAACGCTTCAGGAAGCAGAGGTAGACGTCGTCGTACAGCGACTGCCACACGCGCTTGAGCGCGGCGGAAAGCCCCGTGGCGTCCGTCGAAACCTCGGCCGGCGCGGCGTTTTCCGTCTCCTTCAGGCGGTCGCTTTCCGCCGTGTAGTCCGCCACCCACTTGTCGAGCCGCCCGTCCGCCCGCGCTTCGCGGATGACCGTGTTGACGACCTCCAGCAGGTTCGTGCGCCCCTTGGCGACGGCGATCGCATACTCCTCGGACGACAAAAAGTCCGAAATCGCGAGCCTATCCTCGCCTTTTATGCAGTTTTTGGCGGGGTTGATGTCCGCGATGACGAAGGCGCACCGTCCGGCGAGCATGGCCGCGCACGCTTCGGGCGAGGTCTTGAACCGCTCCGGTTCCTGCTGGAGCGTCTCTTTCACGAACGAATCGCTCGTCGTGCCGCCCTGCACGCCGATCTTCTTGCCCTTGAGCTGGTCGAGCCCCGTGTAGGGTTCCGCCTTGCGGTAGATGACCACGATGCCCGTCTTGACGTACGGAATCGAGAAGTCGACGTTCTTCTTGCGGTCCTCGGTGACCGTGATGCCCGCCGCGGCGAGGTCCGCCTTGCCCGAAATGACGGCGGGGATGACGGAATCGAAATCCATGTTCTCCGCGCGGAAGCCGCGGCCCATTTTCTGGGCCACGGCGCGGCAGAGTTCCGTGTCGATCCCGACGATCTCCTGTCCGCGCAGGAACTCGTACGGCGGGAACGTCGCCTCGGTCGCCATGGTGAGCGTCTCCGCCCCGGCCGCGGCGCCCGAGAGGAAAATCGCGCAAAAAGCGAGAAGCCCCAGTCGTTTCATCCGGCTTTCTTTCACGTCCTTACTTGTCCTTCAGCTTGTCGCTCTCTTCGGTGAAATCCTTGATCCACTTCGCCAGGCGCCCGTCGGCCTGGACCTCGGCGATCGTCTCGTTGATCGTCTTCAGAAGCTCCGGCTGGCCCTTGCGGATGGCGATGGCGTACTCCTCGGACGTGATGAAGTCCGAAAGCGCCAGATCCGCCTCGCCCTTCACGCAGTTCTTCGCCGGGTCGATGTCGGCGATCACGAAGTCCACGCGCCCGCTCTTGAGCGCCGCGACGGCCTCCGCCGGCGATTTCGTGCGTTCCGGCTCCTGCTTCAGCTGCTCCAGGACGAACGTTTCGCTCGTCGTGCCGCCCTGCACGCCGATCTTCTTGCCCTTGAGCTGGTCGACGGACGTGTACGGATTCGCCTTCTTGTAGATGACCACGATGCCCGTCTTCACGTATGGAATCGAGAAGTCCACGTTCTTCTTGCGGTCTTCGGTGATCGTGATGCCCGCCGCGGCGAGATCCGCCTTGCCCGAAATGACGGCGGGGATGACGGAATCGAAATCCACCGTCTCGGCCTGGAAGTCCTTGCCGAGCTTCTGGGCGATTGCGCGGCAGATTTCCACGTCGATGCCCGCGATTTCCTGTCCGCGCAGGAACTCGTACGGCGGGAAGGTCGCTTCCGTAATCATTTTGAGGGTGTTCGAATCCTTCTTCGCGCACCCGAGAATGCACAACGCCAAGGTTGCCAATACAACAATTTTCTTCATCGTTTACTCCGTTTCTATCCGCTCCACGGCGAATAGGCATATTATATCATATCTTTGCGCTTTCGTGGAAACTCTTTTTATCCCGGCGCAATTTGTCCGGACTGCGCCTACCGAATTCCCAACCAGTCTGCCGGGGGGAGCCGTCTGCCCAATACAACGCCCCCGTCCACCCCGTTGCGCCGGAACGGTGATGCCGTTGCGCCGGAACCGCCACCCCGTTGCGCCG
>ERZ808262.897-NODE-897-length-10336-cov-2.676782_pt1 | contig 10336 bp, 11 predicted proteins | sample MGYA00520895_ERZ808262 | MGnify/ENA primary metagenome ERZ808262 (study PRJEB31516, sample SAMN03275588) | gut metagenome | biome: mammalia-associated habitat; material: feces | host: Papio cynocephalus | place: Kenya | collected 2012-08-02 ... | reverse complement strand
AAAAGTCCGGGGCTAAATTGATTCCGTTATACCATTCAATGAGCCAATGGTTTAGGCCGATTTGAATAAATTTGTTTAGGAAAAATTTTGCAACTTAGATTATAAGTCGTAAATTTGCCATAGCATAAACCATTTAAGTCCAACAATTATGAACATCGCAATAAACACAGCCGACAACTATTGGAACCTATTGAAATTTCTCAGCAACGATGTGAAAATTGAACTTATAGCCAAGCTCAGCAATTCTTCTTGTGCATAAACAGAAAAAGCGTTCTATTTCCGCATCGCGATTTTACGGAGTGTGGAGCGACGCAGATTTTAAAAAGCGGTAATCAATTATACTAATATAATCGACCCCTAACATGAGATACCTCGACCCGAAAGCCGACCTCACCTTCAAGAAGGTGTTCGGCGAACACAAGGACTTGCTCATAAGCTTGCTCAACGCCTTACTGCCCCTCGATGGCGACGGATTGGTGGACAGCGTGGAATACCTGCCAGCCGAGCTCGTGCCCGACCTGCCAATGGGCAAGAACAGCATAGTGGACGTGAGATGCAAGGACAAGAAAGGGCGGCAGTTTATCGTGGAGATGCAGATGATATGGACTCCTGCCTTCCAGCAGCGAGTGTTGTTCAACGCATCCAAGGCTTTCGTGCGGCAACTGCGCCGCAACCGCAAGTATGAACTTTTGCAACCTGTCTACTCGCTCAACCTTGTCAACGAGACTTTCATGAACGACTATCCCGACGAGTTCATCCACAACTACAACATAGTGCATGAGCTTCATAGCGACAAGATAATAGAGGGACTTCACCTCACGTTCGTCGAGCTGCCCAAGTTCAAGCCGCAGACAATCTCCGAACGCAAGATGGCCGTACTATGGCTGCGCTTCCTAACGGAAATCAACGAGGACACGACTGTCGTGCCCGAGGAACTTCTCCAAAACCCCGAAACCTCAAAGGCCCTAAAGGAAGTGGAGGAGTCTGCCTATACCGAACACGAGATGGACGCTTACGAGGACTTTTGGGACAAGCTCGGCGCGGAGCGCTTGCTGATTGTTGACTCCAACAGTATAAGCAGGAAAGAAGGGCGTGAGGAAGGACGCGCTGAAGAACGCAAAGCCATGGCAAAGAAAATGCTTGCAATGGGGATGGATAAGGATACCATCACGAAACTGACAGGACTTTCCGAAAGAGAGCTTGACAAGATCTGAATTTGCGCCAATGAAAAGCGAAATGTTTAATTATTCCCCCCTCTGGCACAGACTGACACCCACTTCCCCTCCAAGTGAGGCGCAAGCCATTACAAGGCTCGTGCTTGAAGACCGCTACGGCTTTTCTCTTACCGACATTGCCATGGGAGCCGTTGCCGACCTGCCCATTGGCGAAATGGAGCGGCTCCAGGATATAGCAAAGCGACTGGGCGAGGGCGAGCCCGTGCAATATGTTCTGGGCAAGGCATGGTTTCATGGCAGACAGTTCGGTGTGGCACCGGGCGTGCTCATTCCCCGTCCAGAGACCGAGAAATTATGCCAAGCCATCATCGACGACATTAAGCTTAACAGTGCGCGACACGACAATGAGCCTCTGCGGATTCTCGACATGGGCACTGGCAGCGGCTGCATAGCCATAAGCCTTGCCCTTGACATACCAAATGCCTGCGTGTCGGCAATCGACATTTCCGACCAAGCGTTGAAGATTGCTACGGCAAACGCCAACAGGCTGCACGCCAATGTCGCTTTCCAAAAGCAAGACATACTGCAAGCCGCGTTATCAACTCCAAAGACAAGCCAAGGCGAATGGGACGTGATAGTGTCGAACCCACCCTACATCACCGAGAGAGAAAAGGTCAACATGGAGCCCAACGTGCTCGACCACGAGCCAAGCCTCGCCCTGTTCGTGCCCGACGACGACCCTTTGCGCTTCTACAAGGCCATTGCCACCTACGCAGCAAAGAACCTGCGCTGCGACGGGCAATTATATTTTGAGATAAACCCCCTTTTTGCCGAAGACATGATAAGTATGCTCAAGCAAAAAGAATTCACCGACGTGACAATTGTCAACGACCAGTTTGGCAAGCAAAGGTTCACAAAATGCACGAAACAAACCACAAATCACTGAAATGATGTTCACACGCCAACCTTTAAGCAAGGAAAAAGCCCTGGCAAAGCTCGCTGCGCTATGCGCCAAAGCCGAATACTGCATCGGCGACATGGAGGACAAGATGCGGCTATGGGGACTCAGCGGCGACGACATCAAGGAGAACATAGCGTATCTCATCGACAACAAATACATAGACAACGCACGCTATTGCAAGGCGTTCATAAACGACAAGATAGCCTATAACCATTGGGGGCGACGCAAAATCGAGCAAGCCCTATGGGTGAAGCGCGTACCAGAGAGTGTTTTCGGACCCATTCTTGATGCCGTACCAGAAGAAGAGTACATCAAAGTGCTCAAGCCACTGCTCATGTCAAAGTCGGCCACGGTAAAAGCCGATAGCGACTATGAACGGAAGATGAAACTTATGAAGTTCGCCCTCGGGCGCGGATTCAGCGTAGACGAGATACAGCAATGCCTCTGAGACTTCTTCGCCAACTTCTCGACATTGCCGCACCACGCCTGTGCAGTGCTTGCGGCAGACGGCTCAACGATGGCGAGGAGGTGTTTTGCGCCACGTGCATGATGCGGCTCCCACGCACCGACTTCCTCGCACATCCCTACGACAACGAGATGGCGCAAACCTTTTGGGGGCGGGTTAGCCATTTCGAGAAAGCCTATGCTTTCGTCTACCATCAACCTCACTCCGAATCGGCCCGAGCCGTGTACCAGATAAAATATTTCGGCATGGCCGACACTGGCATTGACATTGGTGAGATAATGGGCAGACAGATGAAAGCCGCGGGATTTACCGACGACATCGACATCATCCTCCCTGTGCCCCTCACCAAGGAGCGCAAGCGGCAACGTGGGTTCAACCAGAGCGAGATGATAGCCCAGGGCATCAGCGACGCGACGGGCATCAAGGTGGCGAAGGAAATCGTGAAGAGGGTGTCGTTTCATGGCAGCCAGACAAGGCGCGACCGCCAAGATAGGGCAGATAACGTGGAAAACGCCTTCTGCCTCGCAAGTGGCAAGCGCGTCACCGGCAAGCACGTGCTCATAGTGGACGACATCGTGACCACAGGAGCTACGATAGTGGCGATGGCCCAGCAGATAACTCTACAGCCAGGTGTGAAGGTTAGCGTGGCGGCCATAGGCTTCGCTGGTGAAAGGATATACGAAAACTCAGGCCGCGAAGAAGACGAGGATAACATTTTTAGTTAATAACGCCGCGCTTTTCTTTGCCAAATCGCACATTATCCTTATCTTTGCATATATAGACAATTAGCAAAAAAGATATTACCATGAACGACTTGAAACACGCATTCGCGGAGAAGCTTCTTGGCATCAAGGCCATCAAGTTGCAACCTAACACTCCTTTCCAATGGGCTTCTGGCTGGAATTCACCCATATATACCGACAACCGCCTGGTGCTGAGCTATCCCGATGTAAGGGCATTCGTAAAGACAGAGCTGACGCACGCCGTCATAGCCAACTTCCCGGAAGCTACAGCCGTGGCAGGTGTCGCAACTGGAGCCATCGCCATGGGCATGGCCGTTGCCGACTTGCTGCAACTGCCTTACGCCTACGTGCGCCCGAAACCGAAAGACCACGGCACGAAGAACCAAATTGAGGGGCGCCTGCCCGAAGGCTCCAAGGTGGTGGTCATCGAGGACCTCATCTCCACAGGCTCGTCGTCGCTGAAGGCTGTCGAGGCTTTGCGCAAGGCTGGTTTCGAGGTCGTGGGCATGGTGGCAAGCTACACCTACGGTTTCCCTGTGGCCGAACAGGCTTTCAAGGATGCCAACCTCAAACTCGTCACTCTCGGCGACTACGAGCACACCATAGAGATAGCAGCAGAGACAGGCTATGTTTCCAAAGAAGACATAGAGGTACTGAAAGAATGGAGAAAAGACCCTGCCAACTGGAAGAAATGACAAAGATAGAAAGCAGCATTCGCGAGATCGGATACCCACAGCAGTCGGTATACAATCTCTTGAGCGATCTCAGCAACATCGACAAGGTGAGAGACCGCATACCTGAGGACAAGATAGAGAACCTTGAGTTTGACCACGACAGCATCTCCATAAAGACACAGATGGGTGCCGTGAAACTGGTCATCGTGGACCGTGAGGAGCCAAAGACCATCAAGTTCGAGACAGCGGAAAGCCCCCTGCCCTTCAACTTCTGGATTCAAATCCTACCAGTCACGGAGACGACAAGCAAGATGAAGCTTACCATAAAGGCCGACATCAATCCTTTCATGGCCACAATGGTCAAGAAGCCTTTGCAGCAAGGCATAGAGAAAATTGCCGACGCGCTGCAGATGATAAAATATTAATAATATAACACTCATGTCCAACAAACTTTGGGAAAAGAACTTTGAGGTCAACAAGGAGATAGAGCGGTTTACGGTGGGCCGCGATCGCGAGATGGACATGTATCTCGCCAAATATGACGTGCTCGGCTCCATGGCTCACATCACCATGCTTGAGAGCATCGGACTCCTTGAGAAAGACGAGCTGGCGAAACTTCTCGCTGAGCTCCGCCACATATACCAACTCTGCGAGGATGGTAAGTTCACCATCGAGAAGGATGTCGAGGATGTCCATTCCGAGGTTGAGCTCATGCTGACGCGCAAACTTGGCGACATGGGCAAGAAAATCCACTCAGGCCGCTCGCGCAACGATCAGGTGCTCGTAGACCTAAAGCTCTTCACGCGCCACGAACTCATGGAGGTGGTTGAAAATGTGAAAAGCCTTTTCGACGAACTGATACAAAAGAGCAACCAATATAAGGATGTGCTAATGCCTGGCTACACCCACTTGCAGATAGCCATGCCATCGAGCTTCGGTCTATGGTTTGGCGCCTACGCTGAGAGCCTTGCCGACGATATGCTCTATCTTCAGGCCGCTTGGCGCATGACCAACCGCAACCCTCTCGGTTCTGCCGCTGGCTATGGCAGCAGCTTCCCGCTCAACAGGCAGATGACGACCGACCTTCTCGGCTTCGACTCCATGGACTACAACGTGGTATATGCCCAGATGGGGCGTGGCAAGATGGAGCGCAACGTGGCTTTCGCCATGGCGACAGTGGCCGGAACGCTGGCGAAGATGGCCTTCGACGCATGCCTGTTCAACTGCCAGAACTTCCAGTTCGTGAAGCTCCCCAAGGAGTGTACCACGGGTTCAAGCATCATGCCACACAAGAAGAACCCCGACGTATTTGAGCTGATACGCGCCAAGAGCAACAAGCTGCAGAGCCTGCCGCAGCAGATAATGATGATAATGAACAACCTGCCCGTGGGCTATTTCCGCGACTTGCAGATAATAAAGGAAGTGTTCCTGCCAGCCTTCGACGAGCTAAACGACTGCTTGCGCATGGCTGCCTACATCATCAACAAGATGGAGGTCAACGACCACATTCTCGACAACCCCATGTACGACCCAATGTTCTCGGTGGAAGAGGTGAACCGTCTCGCAGCAGCCGGCATGCCTTTCAGGGACGCTTACAAGAAGGTGGGACTGGAGATAGAGGCCGGAGAGTTCGTAGCCAACAAGGACATCCACCACACCCATGAAGGCTCTATCGGCAACCTCTGCAACGACAAGATACAAAGGCTTATGGAGCAGACGCTGAAAGAGTTTAGTTTTGAAAAGGTTAGAGATGCCGAGAAGAAGCTGCTGGATATTTAGCGTTACGTTGTTGTTGTCAGTGCTCGCATCGTGCGGAGCCGATGACAACACCTACAGCAGTCTGCGCCTCGCCATCTACATCGACAATTCCACCCACCAAGACGCCACGCTCGCCACGGCGATGAACGCGGCCTCGCCTGGCGTGTTTTGTCACATCAGCTACGATGCCGCGTCACGGTCGTTCGTGTTCGCCTCCAACCAGGGACAGCAAAGCCGCAGCAGGCTCAACGCCAAAGAGACGGAGATGGGATTCTATAGCAGGATTGGCATGGACAACGGCATAATAGTGGGCTATGGCAACCTGAGTACGACGACATCGGGCCAATATGTTTTTTACGCATACGACGCGCAATGCCCCAATTGCTTCGACTACAACGCCATACCTGTGAAGAGCTATCCGCTCACAATGAACACCGCAGGCATTGCCACTTGCGCAAAATGTAAACGGCAGTACAATATGAACACGGGCGGCAACTGCGTAAACGAAAGCGGAAAAGGCCTGACAACATACAGGTCGTCGACCACTGGGACATTGGGCTATCTCGTAGTAAACTGAAAAATCGACAATTATGAAACTGACAATAGTCATTCCTTGTTATAATGAGGAGCAAGTGTTGCCCTGGACTCTTGGCAAGCTCGCGTCTCTCATAGACCGACTGAAAAAGGAGGCCGACACCGACGCGCGCCTACTACTCGTGGACGATGGCAGCCACGACCGCACGTGGCAGCTTATCAACGAGGCCGCAAAAGCCCACGACTATGTCAACGGCATACGCCTCTCGCACAACGAGGGTCACCAAAGTGCATTGTGGGCCGGCATGCAGGAGAGCGTGGCCACAAGCGATGCAGTGGCATCTATCGACGCTGACCTACAAGACGACGAGACGGCCATGATCGATATGGCAAAGCAAATCAACGAGGGAAAGGACATCGTGTACGGCGTGAGGAAAAAACGTGAAACTGACACCTGGTTCAAGCGCTTCACCGCGCAATCGTTTTACAAAATGATGAAGAGCATGGACTCCGAGATAGTGTACAACCACGCCGACTTCCGCATGATGAGCCGTCGTGCCGTGGAAGCCCTCATGCAATATCCAGAGCGCAACCTCTTCTTGCGCGGCATTGTGCGACGGCTCGGCTTCAAGGAGGGATTCGTGTATTATGACCGGCGTGCGCGCACTTTGGGCGAGTCGAAATATCCATTGAAGAAAATGCTTGCCTTCAGCATTGACGGCATTACGTCTTTCTCTATTGCCCCTCTAAAATTCATCACATTCACCGGTCTAATAATGACGTTGGTATCACTCGTGATGATAATCTTTGGTATAGTGAGACATATCGAAGGCAATACCATTGAGGGTTGGACATCTCTGTTGGTGTCGCTATGGTTCATCGGCGGCATTATCACGACATCACTGGGCGTGGCAGGCATCTACATCGGCAAGATATACGTGGAGGTAAAGCAACGCCCAAGATACTTCGTGCAGGAAAGGGCCTGACACCTATTTCATTTATACAGAAAAGCGAAATTCCCATCGACGCCATACACAAAAGTGCGTCGATGGGAATTTAGCGTTAGCGCAGTCTTTGCCTGTCGAGCATGAACTGCGCCGTTTGCTCCATGCTGAAGACATAATGGCGCAAGGGCTTAAAGGCGGCACTGCCACGCGTTTTTTTGAGCTTCCATCCAGGTAGCGCGTCATAATAGAAAGCCCTGCCCATACGTGGGTTGTAAACGAAGCAGCGGGCAGAGTCGCGCGCTACAATCTGGTTATCGGCAGAATAGAACACCATGTCACGCTTGCGCTTGAGCAGGTCAACGCCAAAACCATCATAGCTATAGTTCACGCCCATCAATCCGAGAAGCGTCGGCATCACGTCCACCTGCATACCTAACCCGTCATATTTCATTGGCTTGACACCCTTGCCGAATATAATGAGCGGTATGTGATTGTAGCTCACAGGCAACTCGGCATCGCTTTGTCCAACCATCTTGCCATGGTCGGCCTGAATCACGAATATCGTGTTTTTGAACCATGGTTCTTTTTCCGCCTTGTGCAAGAAGTCGCCTATACACCAATCGGCATATTCCACTATTTGGGTCTCCTTGTCCTTTGTGCGAGGCTTAAACCAAGACGGAATTATGTAAGGCGGATGGTTACTAATTGTAAGTATCGTGGCGAGAAACGGCCTTTTTCTCTTTGCTTTCTCGTTTATCTTGCCCAAGGCATATCCAAATTCAAAATGGTCGCTCACTCCAAAACTGTTTACCACCTCGCTCTTAGGATAGTCTTCCTGAGAATATATGTCATCATAGCCATTGGTAGCGAAAAAAGCCTTCATATTATCATACTGGGCCTCATGTGTCATGAAAAACATATTGTCATAGCCCAGACCTTTAAGCACCGTTGGCAATCCCTGACGGTGCGGAGTCACCGTGCCTTTCATTAGATTGCGAAACATCAACGCAGGAAAACTGTATAGCGTTGCCGTCATGCCGTGATTGGTGTGTATTCCCGCACTGTAAAAATTGGTGAACGCAAGAGAATGCTGGTACAGCGAATCGAGCGTGGGTGTTAGCGGCAATCGCTGCCCAAACTCCCTAAGCAGCGAACCGGACATCGACTCCATCAATATGACAACTACATTAGGCTTGGCAATAGGCTCTTTTCTCAATGAATCGTTGACAATGAATCTTCTGAGCACAAACCAAGCCATGAACGCGTATAGGTCACGGCATCGGCATCAGGCATGAGCCTCAACTCCTTATTCTCAGGTTTCAAGTCATCGAGCGTAGAAGTGAGTAGATTAAATGCTGGATTTATGCCGAGTTGGTTCAGAAATGGGTCGTCGCAATAATAAGCCTCGCTTATCTTGATCGGATTATATCCCCTGCGACCGCGTATGCCAAAGACACAAATAGCCACAAACAGTGCCGTAAAAACCGAACATGCCACATACGTTCTTGTGGAGCGCATGACTGGAACTGCCGAAAGCCACTTTGCATAAATACGCTCAATACGAACCAACAGGAAAACAAATACTGTTATGGCTATGAAATACAAGGCTATGTACAACCACCAACTTTTTTCCTCCATAAGCATGCCAACCGTAGTGGCAGTATAGCCGAACCATCCGAAAATACTCGAATTGATATTCTTGAAGAAATAGGCAAAATACGGAGTGTTGGCCGCAGATGGCATGAAAGCTATTGCATAAAGAACCGAAAAATAAATCGTTACGCCTCGACGAAACCAATGGCGACTCCACCCAATTATGGCTGACACAAGAACAACGACCAAAGGCAACACCATGATGTAACAGGCTATCACATTGTCGAACCACACTCCACGGACAAAAGCACCAAGCGAACTGGCATCATAATGGGCAATCTGGGAATGAAGGGAGACAAACTCCACAAGCCTAAAGAAAGAAAAAAACAACAATGCCATGACATGAATAATGGCAAGCCACAACACTGACTTTATAAAACGTTCCATAATACAAAATTAATACATATCCGTGTCAAAACAGTGCTTTCATAGAAAAAAAACGTAATTTTGCAAGCCCTATAAAGCAACTCAATAAAACAATATCCACCAATGACTATAGACAAAAGCCACAGATTTGTTTTCTGGTCAGTAATAATAATCTCAGCATTGACGCTCCTGCCATTTCTCGGCAATACCGATTTCACCACCAAGGGTGAGCCACGCGAAGCTGTCGTGGCCATGTCTATGCTAAACCAGCACAATTGGATTCTGCCAATCAACAATGGCTTCGACATACCATACAAACCGCCATTCTTCCAATGGTGCATAGCGACCATGTCGCTGGCGACAGGCCACGTCAGCGAGTTCACATCTCGACTTCCATCAGCATTAGCACTAATCATCATGCTTGGTGTCAGCGCATTATTCTATGCCAAACGAAAAGGCAAAGACGTGAGCTTCCTCGCCGCCATGTTCACACTCACTGCCTTTGAGGTTCACCGCGCAGGGACCAACTGTCGTGTAGACATGGTGCTGACCATGTTCATAGTGTGTGCGTTATATTCCATGTATAGATGGTGGGAGAAAGGCTGCCACCATTTGCCATGGACTGCTATGCTCTGCATGAGTGGAGCCACACTTACCAAAGGCCCTGTGGGCATAGTGTTGCCATGTTTTGTAATATTCACATTCTCGTTGTTCACAGCTTGGCAACACAGACGCTTGAATGGCATGTTGGCATGCAAGACCACATACAAGCTTTTGGCATCGGCAGTACTTGCTTTTGTGCTCCCATTGCTGTGGTATTGGGCTGCCTACCGTCAAGGTGGCGAACAATTCCTCGGCCTTGTTCTTGACGAGAATGTAGGACGGTTCCTCGGCAAGATGAAAGCTGTGACCCACGAGAACCCATGGCACTACAACCTTCTGATGCTCATATCAGGATGGCTTCCATGGACATTGCCAATGCTTGTGTCACTATTTGCATTGCCCTGGAAGAAATGGTCAAGACATCTTAAAACGACAGGCTGGGCATCAATATGGACA
>ERZ808262.895-NODE-895-length-10343-cov-3.381610_pt1 | contig 10343 bp, 6 predicted proteins | sample MGYA00520895_ERZ808262 | MGnify/ENA primary metagenome ERZ808262 (study PRJEB31516, sample SAMN03275588) | gut metagenome | biome: mammalia-associated habitat; material: feces | host: Papio cynocephalus | place: Kenya | collected 2012-08-02 ... | reverse complement strand
GTGCCGGGATCATCGGGCCGCACATGATGCAGGCTGGGTTCACCGGGGGCGTAAATCCGGCCACCGCCGCAAAAAGCACCAGCAGCGGCAGGCCGAAGGCGGCGGTGAAATATCGCTTCCGGAAGGTCATGGAGCAGATGATGGCAAAGAAAATGGAAATATGCAGGCCGGAGACCGCAGCCACATGGCGAATGCCCGTGACCTTCAGCCGGGTATCCAGGGCATAGCTGAGCCGGGAGGTGTCGCCTAAAAGCAAGGCTCTTCCGAAGGCGGCGCAGTCTCCGGAAAGAAACCGCTCCAGTCTCCGTCCAATCTCAAACCGGATTCGGGCGGGAAGGTTCGACAGCGTCCGCTCCCCTGTCTTCCGGGTGATTTCACCCTTCTGATAGGCTCGCAGGAAAATGCCCTTGCCCGGATAGTAGGCGGAGGGATTTTCGCCCTCGTCCGTAGTCAGGCGCAATCGGAAGTCTCCCGCAACGGTGTCTCCGGGCGAAAACCCTTTCGTTTCATCCAGATAGGCGGCCACCCGATAGGTTTTTCCGTTTATTTGGGTGGTTCCGTCCAGAGCCAGCCCATAGGCCGTTTCCCGGCTGTAGTCCTCCGCCTGGATGACGCAGTGGGCAACCGTCCCATCCAGCGGCTCGACTGCGGATAAATAATGGGTCTGATAGCCGGACAGCCAGAGAACCCCGGCGATGCAGCCTGCCAGGAAGATCAACGCTCTCTGCGCCGCCGTGCCCCTGCCCCGCAGAGCAAGGCACAGCCCCAGTAGCGCAAGCAGGCCGATTCCCCGAAGCAGCCAGCTGTCCATGTAGAGCATCAGTCCCAAAATGGATGCAAATCCGGCGGTAAAGAAAACCAGGGCGCGCACGGAAAATCACCTGTCTTTCAGCGTTTCTTCCGCAAAAAGGGACGCAGCTCTCACTGCGCCCCTTCTGTCCGTTTACTGAATCTTGGAAACGACGTAATCGTCCACCAGAGCCAGCGCATTGTCAATCTTGGTCGCGTCCTTGCCGCCGCCCATGGCAGAGTCCGGCTTGCCGCCGCCGCTGCCGCCGCAGCAGGCGCAGACCTGCTTGACCAGCTCTCCGGCCTTCAGACCAGCCGACACAGCATCCTTGCCGCAGACCGCCAGGAAGGTGGGCTTGTCGCCGCTGACAGTGGCGAGAACCGCCACCACATAAGGCTCCCGATCCCGCAATAGATCACCCATCTGACGCAGCTTGTTGGCATCCGCGTTGGGCACCATTGCCGTCAGAACCTTGAAGCAGCCAACCTTACGGGCGCCAAAGAGGAACCGATCCACATCTCCGGCGGCCTCCTTGGACTTGTAGCGTTCGATAGCCCGCTTCAGATCCTTCACTTCTTCCAGATAGCTCTGGACTCTGGAAACCAGCTCCGCTGGCTTGGCCTTCAGCCGAGCCGCCGCGTCAAAGAGAATCTGCTGCGCCTTCTCCATCCGCTCCAGGCAGGCCTTACCGGTGATGGCCTCAATCCGGCGGACGCCGGAGGCCACGCTGCACTCGCTGATGATCTCAAAGGGGCCTACCTTGGCGGTATTATCCAGATGGGTGCCTCCGCACAGCTCCACGGAGTAGCCGCCCATGTTGACCACCCGGACGGTGTTGCCGTACTTTTCGCTGAACAGGGCGGTAGCGCCGGAGGCCTTGGCTTCCTCAATGGACATTTCCTGGATGTCCACGGGATAGCCCTCCAGAACGGCGTTCTGCACCAGGGAATTGACCTTTGTCAGCTCCTCAGGGGTCAGGGCGGAGTAGTGGGTGAAGTCGAAGCGCAGATGGTCAGGCTCCACATAGGAGCCGGCCTGATGAACATGATCGCCCAGAACGGTCTGCAGTGCCTTCTGGAGCAGGTGGGTCGCCGTGTGAGCACGCATAATGGCCTTGCGCCGCTCCACGTCGATGGAGGCCAGCACCTCGTCGTCCACCTTGATGGAGCCGCTGATCATTTTACCGTGATGCAGATACTTGCCGCCCTTGTCCTTCTGGACGTCCGTAACCTGGAATCGGCTGTGACCCACCAGAATCACACCGGTGTCGGCAATCTGGCCGCCCATCTCCGCGTAGAAGGGGGTCTTGTCCAGAACGATGATGCCCTCCTCGCCGCCGGCAATGGTGCCGGAAACCTCGTCGCCCACGCAAACCGCCAGCACCTTGGCAGAGCAGTTATTCTCGGTATAGCCCACGAAGGTTGTGGGCGTGTTGTCCAGCCCCAGGTCAATACCTGCCCAGGCCAGATCGCCCAGTGCCTTCCGTGCCTCCCGGGCGCGAACCTTCTGCTCCTCCCGGAGCCGGTTGAACTCGTCCATGTCCAGGGTCATGTCCTCGTCGGCCACCATTTCGATGGTCAGATCAATGGGGAAGCCATAGGTATCCGCCAGCAGGAAAGCATCGGCACCGGAGAACTGGGTCTCTCCCTTCTGCTTGTGCTCGGCCAGCTTCTGGGCGAAGATGTTCATGCCGCCGTCGATGGTGCGGCAGAAGTTCTCCTCCTCAATCTTGACGATCCGGGTGATGTAGGCCGCCCGCTCCCGCAGATAAGTGTAGTGATTTTCGTTCTCATGGATGACCGTCTCCACCACCTGATACAGGAAGGGCGTGTTCACGCCCAGGAGCTTGCCGTGGCGGGCAGCCCGGCGCAGGAGCCGGCGGAGGACATAGCCTCTGCCCTCATTGCTGGGCAGCACGCCGTCGGCAATCATGAAGGTGGAAGCCCGGATGTGGTCGGTGATGACCCGCAGGGACACGTCCATCTTCACGCTCTGGCCGTAGGTAGCACCGGTAAGCTCGGTGACCTTGTTGGTAATGTTCATGACGGTGTCCACATCGAACAGGCTGTCCACATCCTGGCAAATCACCGCCAGACGCTCCAGCCCCATGCCGGTGTCGATGTTCTTATGGGCAAGCTCCGTGTAGTTGCCATGGCCGTCGTTATTGAACTGGGAGAAAACGTTGTTCCAGACCTCCATGTACCGGTCGCAGTCGCAGCCTACGGTGCAGTCAGGCTTGCCGCAGCCGTACTTCTCGCCCCGGTCATAGTAAATTTCGGAGCAGGGGCCGCAGGGGCCGGAGCCGTGCTCCCAGAAGTTGTCCTCCTTGCCGAACCGGAAGATCCGGTCTGCGGGAATACCGACCTCCTTGTTCCAGATGTCGAAGGCCTCGTCGTCATTTTCGTAAATGGAAGGATACAGGCGGTTTTCATCCAGACCCACCACCTTGGTCAGAAACTCCCAGCTCCAGTGAATGGCCTCCCGCTTGAAGTAATCGCCGAAGGAGAAGTTGCCCAGCATTTCAAAATAGGTGCCGTGCCGGGCGGTCTTGCCGATGTTCTCGATGTCGCCGGTACGGATGCACTTCTGGCAGGTGCACACACGGTGGCACGGAGGCTCCACCTCACCGGTGAAATAGGGCTTCATAGGTGCCATGCCGGAGTTAATGAGCAGCAGAGAAGCGTCATTCTGAGGGATCAGAGAGAAGCTGGGCAGGCGCAGATGTCCCTTGCTCTCAAAGAAGGACAGGAACATTTCACGCAGTTCGTTTACGCCGTAAGGCTTTGGATTCATAGTAACGACCTCCATAGAATATCCGGTGTCCCCGCAATAAAAAACGCCGCCCCCAATCCATAGGGGCGACGAAAGCATCGCGGTACCACCCTAATTTACCCCACAAGTAACCAATAATTAAATCGGCAAGAGTTATCAGCGAGAGATTTTGGCACGAATGAAAGTTTGAAAAACGCAGGAATACTTTGTGTACCCGCAAGGGGTATGCCGCATCCGTAAGCCAGCTTACGCCGGCAACGGCTGCGCTATATTTCAAGTTTTTCAAACTGCACAGTCGGGGCAAAAGATCCGCTGAGAACCGCAGACGATTTCATCAGCGGTTACACAAAGGGCAATCTTAGACACCCTGTAACGGGAGCAGCCCGTCCCGGTCATCCCGGGCAACGCGAAGGAAGTGGCCTGCGGAATCCGTGCTGAGGGCTTCCACCAGCTCCCTCTCTCTTGCAAGCATCAAAAACCGCTTCGCTTCCCCAATGTCTTTGCATATCGCAGATATTTTAGCACATTTCCCTTAAAAGTCAATGGCTGTTTCCGGATTTTTTCGGATTTTTTGAGTGGGATCATAGAAAAATGGCGCATCCGTCTCCGGGTTCAGAGGCCGGATCACCTGCTTGGCCACGGTGGGAAGCTCCGGAAGCCGTCCGCCGGGCAGCGTGATCAGCTCAAGCTCCAGACCATGAGGACTCCGCCCGATCCTGCAATCCAGAACGCTGTTCCAGGATTGCAGTGCGTTTCCCAGCTTCCGCAGATCGGCATCCGCTTCCGTCCGGCCGGGAACGATATCCATGAGAAGCGGTGCATACGACCCGCACTGGCACCGTCCCGTGAACAGCCGGGCATTCTCCCCCATGGCATAGCGGGTCTCCGGCCGACCCTTCCAGGAAATCACCATCTCTCCGGCTTCCCCTTCCGGCACAGGCACCCCCTTTTCGTCCACAATCTCTACCTGATACAGGTCATCCCGGATATGCACCCCATGGTGCTTCTCGCAGGAAAAGCCGGCCACAATCCCGGTGGTGCCCACGCTCAGGCAGCCTCTGGGATGGCAGTCAAAGCCACGGCAAAGACCCTCGATCATCCATTCCTCGCAGGGGTATCCGGCTGTGACCACATCCCGGATAAAAAGCGGAATGGAATAGTAATTCTGCAGCTTGGAAAGACCCAGGGCAATCAGCGGCGTGCTCACAATGGCACTGACCCGGGAGGAGAAGGCCAGCCGCAGCAGGCTCACCCACCGATGATCCTGCCCCCAGGTCACCGGCACTCCCTCGCACAGCAGCACCGCCTGCTCCATCAGGTGGCTCAGACTCCCCGGCTCCTGGTTTGGCAGGCAAATGAGAACCGAATCCATCCGCCTGACAAAATGGGACAGCTTTTCCGCAAGGTAGGAAACCGTTTCCTCCTGCGCCCGGGGCCGCATAGCAAACTCTCGCAGCAGGGCGTAATCCATAGCACCACATCCAAATTTCCATTTTATGCCATTATACACATTTTTTAGGACATAATGCAAGAACTATTTTTCAGATTTGTACAATTTTTCAAATTTTACTGGTAAGCCAGTCCAGCATTTCCTGCCGCCCCTCGTCAGACATAGGGAAGGTCTTCTCCCCCTCCATTTTGCTTTTCTCGTAGCAGTACAGGCCGTGCCAGTACTCGGCGTGGATGGAGCTGGCGGCAAAGTCCACCTCCTTTGGCGTTGCCATCACCACATTAGGCACCGCCCGGAACCGGAAAAGCCCGCTGGAGCCGGTGAAGGGATTGTTCATGGCAAAGGTGTGCAGGGTGGGAAGAAACAGTTCAGCCATTACGCTCCTCCGTCAGTGCTTCCATTTCATCCAGCAGCCGGTCAAAAAGCTCCAGTGCCTGCTCCACCGGCTCCGGGCTTGTCATATCCACGCCCGCGCCCTTCAATAGCGAAATGGGATCCTTGGAGCAGCCGCCGGACAGGAAGCCCAGGTAGTCCTTCACCGCCGTCTCCCCTTCCCGCAGAATCCGCCGGGACAGGGCAATGGCCGCGGCGTAGCCCGTGGCGTACTGGAAGACATAGTAATTGTAGTAGAAGTGGGGAATTCTGGCCCACTCCACAGCGATCCGGTCGTCCACCTCCATGTCCGGGCCGTAGTACAGCTCCGTCAGACGCTTGTACTCGGCGCAGAGCAGGTCCGCCGTCAGGGTCTTCCCCTCTTCCGACCACTTGCCGATGTTCCGCTCGAACTCGGCGAACATGGTCTGCCGGTAGATAGTGCCCTTGAACTGATCCAGGAAGTGGTTGATGAGATAAGCCCGCTCGGCCTTGTCGGTGGTCTTTCTCAGCAGGTACTCCATAAGCAGAGCCTCATTGCAGGTGGAGGCCACCTCGGCAACGAAAATCACATAATCCGCGTCAATGGGGTTCTGATGCTGGTTGGAAAGGTAGGAGTGGAGGGCGTGACCCATTTCGTGAGCCAGCGTAAACTGGCTGTCCAGGGTACCGGTGTAGTTCAGAAGCACAAAGGGGTGTACATCCGCACCGGCGGAATAGGCGCCGCTGCGCTTGCCCTGGTTCTGATATACGTCGATCCAGCGATGGTCAAAGCCCTCCCGCAGAATCCGGCGGTAGCCCTCCCCCAGGGGAGCCAGTGCGTCATAAACCGTCCGCTTTGCTTCTTCAAAAGGAATATGCCGGTCAGCGGCAGGCAGCAGGGGCGTGTAAATGTCGTAGAAATGGAGCCTGTCCACCCCCAGCAGCTTCTTGCGCAGACGGACATAGCGGTACATGGTGGGAAGCTTCCTGTGAACGGCTTCTATAAGGTTTTCGTAGACAGACACCGGCACATCGCTGGCATCCAAAGAGCTTTCCAGCGCGGAATCATATTTTCTCGCCCGGCTGAAGAATTTCAGCTGCTGATTCTGTCCGTTCAGCACGGCGGCGGCGGTGTTGCGCATTCCGGCAAAGCCGTCGTAGAGATTTTCATAGGCACTCTTCCGCAAGCAGCGGTCGGTACTCTCCTCCAGAAGCACGAAGGTACCCTGGCTCAGAGGATGCTTCTTTCCCTGGCTGTCCACCGCATCGGCGAATTTCAGATCGGCATCCGCCAGTGCGCTGTACACCGTGTCCGGCAGCTGGGCCATCTCCCCCGCCGCTGCCAGCAGCTTTTCCTCCTGGGCGGACAGGGTGTGGGGCTTTCTCCGGCGAAGGCTCGTCAGGTACCGGCGATACCGCTCCAGCGCGGGATAGTCCCGGTAGAAGCCATCCAGCGTCTCGTCGGAAATGGCCATGATCTCCGGGGTGTCGAAGCTGCACGCCGCGTTCAGTGCCACCACCGTGCTCATGAATGTTCCCTGCAAGGAAAGGCTTTCCGGATTGCGGGTATCCTCGTCAACCTTTCGCATACAGTAATTGCCCAGCCGGTCGGCCTTTACGTTCGTGTCTTCCACCGCGTGAAGAAAGTCATACAGGGTCTTTCCGCTTTCCCCCAGCCGTCCGGCATAGGAGGTCAGAACCTTTTCGTCTTCTTTCAGGGTCTTCAGCTCCGAAAGCCAGGCATCCGTGGTGGCATACAAATCCTCCAACGCCCACTTGGTTTCCTCCGGAAGCTCCCCGCGCTCCGGAATTTTCTTGACTTCTTCCATAAATCCGCCTCCTGATTGGTTTTGGTAATTGACAGTATTATACCACTTTTTGTAAATAAATGCAACGCCGCTTGCTTTCTTTTCCAAATTATGCTAAAGTATCCACCGGTGATGAATATGAAAAAGAAATTACAGGGCAGCATCCTTCTGCTGCTGACGACCACAATCTGGGGCTTTGGCTTTATTGCCCAAAGCGTGGGCATGGACTCCATCGGCCCCTTTACCTTCCAGGCCATCCGCTGCGCTCTGGCGGTCATCTTCCTGTTTTTGTGCTCTTTTGTAATGGAGCATAACCCCCGGGAATCCTTCGCAAAATGGAAAAATCCGGAGCTTTGGAAGGTTGGCCTGATCTGCGGCCTGGCTCTGTTTGTGGCCTCCAGCCTTCAGCAGATTGGCCTTGTTTATACCGATGCGGGGAAAGCGGGCTTTCTGACCGCCATGTACATTGTCTGGGTACCGGTTCTGGGTGCCTTTCGGGGAGAAAAGCTGCCGGTCACTACCCTTTTCAGCGTGGTGATTGCGGTGATTGGCCTGTATCTGCTCAGCTGCGTAGGCACCTCCGGCATCAACAAGGGCGATCTGTACCTGATGGGCTGCGCCATTGCCTTCTCCGTCCAGATTCGCTGCATCGACCGGTTCGCGGGAAACCTGGACAGCCTGCGCGTGACCTGCCTGGAAGCTCTCGTGACCTCGGTGCTGTCCGTTCCCTTCATGCTGCTGACGGAAACCGTCGATCCTTCCGTGATCCTCGCCTGCTGGAAGCCGCTGTGCTTTGCGGGCATTCTGTCCATGGGCGTTGCCTACACCCTGCAAGTGGTGGGGCAGAAATCCCTGGAGCCCACCACCGCGTCTCTGATTATGAGCATGGAATCGGTCTTTGCTGCCCTGGGGGGCTGGTGGCTGCTGAACGAGCGGATGACCCCCTGGGAAATTTGCGGCTGCATCCTCGTTTTTGCCGCGGTGATCCTCTCCCAGCTTCCCGCCGATATCTTCCTGAGAAAGAAAACCCGCTCCTGACGAGCGGGTTCAGCCTCTTGAAAAATCCTGTCATTGTAAACCTCGGGAATGTGATATCGTTGGCGTGATCCCTTCCAGAAATTACCGCCGGTCACAACCCCTTCCCAAAAACTGCGCTTTTTCGATCATCCGGCAATTCACGGAACTTTTAGGCAAGCAGATTTCCGAAGTCACTTTCCTTTTTCGGTATGACATGCACTTTTTGACACATGCAGGAGCTCTCCCAATCGGGGGAGCTCCTGATTCCATCCAAATCGATTACGCCAGCACGGCCTTGTGGAAAACCTTTTTTCCCTTGCGGAGCTTCACACCCGCCTTGAGCATTTCCTCCGTCACCGCGAACTGAGCGGAGGGCACCTTCTCGTCGTTTACCAGAACGCCGCCCTGCTCCACCAACTGCCGGGCCTGCTTGTTAGACGGTGCCAGACCGCAGGCCACCATCAGATTCAGAATGCCGATTTTGCCGTCTGCCAGCTTATCGGCGGTGATTTCCGTGGTGGGCATGTTGGCGTCGTCTCCGCCGCCCACAAACAGAGCCTTGGCCGCCGCCTGAGCCTTATCTGCCTCGGCCTCGCCATGCACCAGCTTGGTCAGCTCGTAGGCGAGAATCTCCTTGGCGGTGTTCAGCTGGGCGTCCTTCCAGTCCGCCATGGCGTCGATCTGCTCCAGGGGCAGGAAGGTCAGCATCCGGATGCACTTGAGTACGTCCGCGTCCTCAATATTGCGCCAGTACTGGTAAAATTCAAAGGGAGAGGTCTTGTTGGGATCCAGCCACACCGCGCCCTTGGCAGTCTTACCCATCTTCTTGCCCTCAGAGTTGAGAAGCAGGGTGATGGTCATGGCGTGGGCATCCTTGCCCAGCTTCCGGCGGATGAGCTCCGTGCCGCCCAGCATGTTGCTCCACTGGTCGTTGCCGCCGAACTGCATGTTGCAGCCGTAGTGCTGGTACAGGTAGTAGAAGTCGTAGGACTGCATGGGCATGTAGTTGAACTCCAGGAAGCTCAGACCCTTCTCCATCCGCTGCTTGAAACACTCCGCCCGGAGCATGTTGTTCACGGAGAAGCAGCCGCCGATATCCCGGATGAAATCAATGTAGTTCAGGTTCAGCAGCCAGTCGGCGTTGTTGACCATCATGGCCTTGCCCTCGCCAAACTCAATGAACCGCTCCATCTGCTTTTTAAAGCACTCGCAGTTGTGCGCAATGGTCTCCTTGGTCATCATGGAGCGCATATCCGTCCGACCGGAGGGGTCGCCGATCATGGCCGTGCCGCCGCCGATGAGGGCGATGGGGCGGTTGCCCGCCATCTGCAGCCGCTTCATCAGGCACAGAGCCATGAAGTGACCCACATGCAGGGAGTCGGCGGTGGGGTCAAAGCCGATATAGAACACGGCCTTGCCGTTGTCGATCATTTCCCGGATCTCTTCCTCGTTCGTCACCTGGGCAATCAGCCCCCGGGCGACCAGCTCGTCATATACTTTCATTTTCTAACCTCCAAAATAAATAAAAGCCCTCTGTCAAAATGACAGAGGGCGAAAAATTCCGCGGTACCACCTCAGTTTGGAGAATCCTCACGGCATTCTCCCTCACGCCGTCCAGTAACGGCCTTCGCGATATCGGGCGTACCCGTCCTTCCCTACCTAAGGCAACCCCGCACAATTGCATCTGCGAGCCGCAGCCAATCTTTTGTCTCACTTCCGCAGTTTTGAAAACGGGAAATACACACGGTATGTCGCCATTTTCAAAACTTTGAATTGAACCAAAATCTTCGGCTGGGGCTTCTTGCTAAATTGTGCGGTATTGCCTTTCTTCAGAAAGGCCACTCCGGGAGGTATTTGGGCATCGGGGAATCCACTGCCTCGCACCAAGCGGCAGCTCTCTGAAAATTCTTCCGAGCCTACTGTTTCCCATCAGCGTGTTAACGGTGTTATCCTAGCAAAGAAGCACAGGTTTGTCAAGAAGATTTTTCAGCTTTGCAGCATTTCCTCCGCGCTTTTCAGGGTGGTTTCGGTAATATTCGTGCCGCCGATGATCCGGGCCAGCTCCCGCTTTCTGCCCTCGGTGTCCAAGGGGGTCACGGAGGTGTAGGTACGCCCGTCCCGCTCGGTCTTGGCGATGAGCAGATGGGTATTG
>ERZ808262.893-NODE-893-length-10356-cov-2.723813_pt1 | contig 10356 bp, 7 predicted proteins | sample MGYA00520895_ERZ808262 | MGnify/ENA primary metagenome ERZ808262 (study PRJEB31516, sample SAMN03275588) | gut metagenome | biome: mammalia-associated habitat; material: feces | host: Papio cynocephalus | place: Kenya | collected 2012-08-02 ... | reverse complement strand
TCAACGGCACCCGCGTGGCCCGCTACCAGATCGGCGAAATGCTCGCCAACGCGAAGAGACTCAGGAAATTCGCCGATCCGACCTGGAAGCCCGGCAACATCATCACCACGCTGATCGCCACCGCCCTGTGGGGTGGTCTGCTGTGGATGGGCGTGGCCGACGCGAACGGCGGCATCAACGCCATGGTCCCGATCTTCGGCATTTCGAACCAGTTGCTGGCCGCCGCCTGCTTCGTCCTCGTCACGGTGTGCATCGTCAAGATGGGCTACATCAAGTACGCATGGGTGACGATCGTGCCGCTGGTGTGGGATGTCGCCGTCACCTTCACGGCCGACCTGCAGAAGATCTTCGGACCGTTGAGCTACTTCACCGTGGCTTCCAAGTATCAGACGCAGATCGCTTCGGGCAAGCTCGAGGGCAAGGCTCTGGCCAACGCCCAGGCCGGTTTGAACAACGCCTACCTTGACGGCGTCCTGTCGGTGTTCTTCCTGGTCATGATGGCCGCCTTCGTTGTGGTGGGCATCATGGTGGTCGTCCGCACGCTGGCAGCCGGAAAGTTCGGCGCCGACACCACCTCCGAGGACCCCTTCGAGGAATCCCGGTGGTTCGCTCCCTCCGGCCTGCTGCCCACCGGCCTTGAAAAGAAGGTTCAGCGCGAATACGCGGCCAAATTGCAGGAGCTCCGCCAGAGCGAACAGCCCGCGGCATGATGCTCGGGCAACTGGCCAAGGCGTGGCGTGCCGTGGTGTGGTACGCCCGGGAGATCAGCGGCGAGGCGCGATACGACCATTATCTCGAGCGCTTCGCCGCCGATCATCCCGGCCAGACCCCGCTGAGCGAGGCCGAATACCTTCGCGGGCGCGAGGAGTACGACCGCCTGCATCCCAACACCGGCTGCTGCTGCTGAACCCGGCGTCAGTTCGAGAAGTCGATGTCGCCGAGCTTGCCGATCAGCTTCATGTTCTCGCTGTAATCCACCGGGCAGGCGATGATGTCGACGCCGGAGCCGTCCTGCAGGGAGTGCCGCAGGACGGGGAAGAGCTCGTCGGCGGATTCGATCAGATGGCCTTTGGCGCCGAAGCTCTGGGCGAGCTCGACCACATCCGGATTCCTGAAGTCCACATATTCGTGGCTGCCGTCATGAATGTCCATCTTCCATTTGATGAGGCCGTAGGCTCCATCTACCCAGACCAGAATCACGATGCGGCACCCGCACCGGACCGCCGTCTCGATCTCCTGCACGTTCATCATGAACGAGCCGTCGCCCATCACCGCGAGCACCGGGCGGCCTGGATTCGCGAGCGAGGCGGCCACTGCGCCGGGCAGCGTCCAGGCCATCGTCGACAGCGAATTGTCGATGACGCAGGTGTTGGAATAATACGTGGGGTAGAGGCGGGCCATCCACATCTTGAGCGCGCCCGTGTCGACCAGGGTGATGTCGGTGTCCGTCTCCATGGCCCGACGGGTGTCGTACACCACGCGCTGCGGTTTCATGGGGAAGGCGTCGTCCTTGGCATGGGACCGGAATTCGTCCATCAGCAGTTCGCGAATGCGGGGATGTGATTCCTCGAAGCGGATGCCGCGCTCGTGCAGCACGACTATCAGCGCGGCCAGCGTCGCGTCGATGTCGCCCATGATGTTCAACGCGGTCGAATAGTGCGCATCCGTATCCTCGGCGAAGGTGTTGATGTGGATGATCGTCTTGTCGTCGTTCGGGTTGATCTTCTTCGGATCGAACTGCTGGATGGAAAAGCCCACCGTGATGATCAGATCCGCCTCGTCGAAGGCGAAGTTCTCGTAGTCGTGGCGCATGAAACCAACCACGCCCAGGGCGTTGGGGATGCGGTCGGAGATGACGCCCTTGCCTTCGAAGGTGGTGGCGACCGGCACGTTCAGCTGCTCGGCCAGGGCGAGCAGACGGTTCTCGGCATGGGCGCGCGCCACGCCGTTGCCCGCCAGAATGATCGGGTGCTTGGACTGGGCGATGATGCTCGCGGCTTCGACGATCGTGTCATGGGTGGGTACGATCTGCACGGGTTTGGGCAGCGGAAGCGGCTTCAATCCGGGCGGGCACGGCATATCCGCCACGTCCTCCGGAAGAACCAGACAGGTTGCGCCCGGGCGTTTGCGCGTGGCGATGGAGAAGGCCTTGCGAATCATCTCGGGCACCGACTCGGGGGTCATGATCATGCTCGACCACTGGGTCAGCGGACGGAACACCGACACCAGGTCGATGATCTGATGCGACTCCTTGTACAGTCGCCCCACATTGCCCTGCGCGCAGATCGCGACCAATGGCGTGGTGCCGGCGTTCGCCTGGGCCACCGGCAGCGTGAGGTTCAGCGCGCCCGGTCCGAGCGTCGCCATGCACACGCCCGGCTCGCCGGTCAGATGGCCGTGGGTCGCCGCCATGAACCCGGCGCCCTGCTCGTGGCGGGTGAGGATGAACCTGATGCGACCGTCCCGCTTCAGCGCCTCCATGAGGGGGATGTTCTCCTCGCCGGGGATGCCGAACATGACCCGCACCCCTTCGTTGACCAGACATTCGACGAACAGGTCGGCGACGGTTTTCACATGCTTCGTCGTCGCGGTTGCTGACTTCACTGCTTTTGCCCCGCTGCCTTCAGCGTTCCTGGGCTTGTTCTCGGTACACACGGCAGAACATGGTGACATGCATTTGTGACGTCCGTATGTCGGGTGTGTGTTCGCGCAGCCGCGGATGGCGCCGCGCCTCAGCACTCCACCACATTCACCGCCAGGCCGCCGGTGGACGTTTCCTTGTACTTGGCCTGCATGTCGGCGCCGGTTTGCTTCATGGTGGCGATCGCCTGATCGAGCGAGACGATATGCGACCCGTTGCCCAGCATGGCCATGCGCGCCGCGTTGATCGCGGTGTTCGCGGCCATCGCATTGCGCTCGATGCAGGGGATCTGCACCAGGCCTCCGATCGGGTCGCAGGTGAGTCCCAAATGGTGTTCGATGCCGATTTCGGCCGCGTTTTCCACTTGCCGGGGGGTGCCGCCGAGCACCGCGCACAATCCCGCCGCGGCCATCGAACAGGCCGAACCGACCTCACCCTGGCATCCGACCTCGGCGCCGGAGATCGGGGCGTTGCGCTTGAACGGGGCGCCGCCCGCGCCCGCCGTGACCAGGAATTTCACGACGCCGTCGACGTCGGGGTTCTCCGCGAACAGCCAGTAGTAGTGCAGCACCGCCGGAATGACGCCGGCCGACCCATTCGTCGGCGCGGTGACGATGCGCCCCCCGGCGGCGTTCTCCTCGCTGACGGCCAGGGCGAAGAGATCAACCCATTCCATCGCCGAGGCGCGTGCGGTCATCGAATGCCGCGGGCTGTCGCTGCAGTCGGGGTCGAGCGGGTCGTCGGTGAGCTGCGCGTAGAGCTTCGGCGCGCGCCGGGCCACATCAAGACCTCCCGGCAGGATCGGCTCGCGCGAGTTGCAGCCGTGATGCACGCACTCGCGCATCACCTGCCATATCCGGAGCAACCTTCCGCGCAATTCGTCGGCGGCGTGCATGGTCAACTCGTTGCGCCACACCACCTCGTCGATCGGCAGGCCCTCTCGCCCGCAGATGTCCAGCAGCTCGTCCGCGCTGGAGAAGGGGAAGGGGACCGGGGCGTCTTGCCCGCCGGAGTCCTTGCGCCGGTCGTCATGCCGATCATCCGGCTCATGGCCGTCTCGAACCGGTTCGAGATCGTCGAGGCCTCCGCGCACCACAAAGCCGCCGCCCACCGAGAACCACGCTTCGATGGCCAGGGGCCGCCCATCGGCGTCGAACGCCTCGAAGCGCATGCCATTGGGGTGGCGGCGCGGCGTGATCCAGCGTTCGAACATCATGTCGTGGTCATAGTCGAAAGGCATGTCGTGGTCGCCGTCCACGCGCAATACGCCGCGCCCGTCCGCCCGTTCGCGAATATGCAGCAGATCGTCGGTGTCCACGCTTTGAGGTTCGGCGCCTTCCAGCCCGGCCATCACGGCTCGGTCGGTGCCATGGCCAAGACCGGTCTGCGCCAGCGAGCCGTACAGCGTCGTCCGCACCCGCGCCACGCGACCGATCAGCCCCTGCCGGCGCAACCCCAGGACGAACGCGCTGGCGGCCCGCATCGGTCCCACGGTATGCGACGAAGAGGGGCCGACGCCAATGGAGAACATGTCGAGCACACTAAGCATTCATTGTCCTTGATCGCCGGTCGGTGTCGCGCACGCCCACGATGCGCGCACGGTGATTCGCAATGGCAATTGTCGTCTTACCCATGGATACTGTTGGTGAACCACGACAATGGACAAGCGAGGAGGCTTATGCGACTCATTGACGAGACGATCGATGGAATCGACGGCACCGTGGCGCGGTTTCGCGGCTATCTGATCGACAACAGCAGCCAGATGGATCCCGATCGCGTGCGGCCGGCGGTGCTGATCCTGCCCGGAGGCGCCTACGCGCACACGTCGCCGAGGGAGGCGGAGCCGATCGCGTTGAAGATGATCGGCTACGGCTACCAGGCCTTCATCCTCGACTACTCCTGCGCGCCAAGCGTCTATCCGGTGGCGCTGCTTGAAACCGCCGAGGCCATGAAACGCATCCGCGAGCATGCCGCGCAGTGGCATATCGATCCCGGTGCGATCGTCATCGCCGGCTTTTCGGCCGGCGGCCACGCGGCGGCCCTGTTCTCCGAACAGTGGGACAACGAGGCCGTGATCGAGCATGAGTACACCCCGGAGCGCATCAGGCCGAACGGCCTGATGCTCGGCTACCCCGTGATCAGCGCCGGCCCGTACGCCCACCGCGACTCAATCGACAACCTGCTGGGCAGGGGCCGCCGCCGGGACCCGGAATGGCTGGACCAAGTGTCGCTGGAACTGCATGCGGACGCCGGTCATGTGCCGCAGACCTTCCTGTGGACCACGGTCACCGATCAGGCGGTGGACGTGCGCAATTCCATGCTGTTCGCCAACGCGTTGATCGAAGCCGGCGTCAACGTCGAACTTCACGTCTTCCCGACGGGCGGTCACGGCTCGTCGCTGGGCACGCCCGAAACCGACAACGGCAGCCACAGCATCGGCGATCTGCCGTGCGTAAGCGTCTGGCCGAGCCTGTTCGACCGGTGGGTGCAAGACAAGTTCCCGGCGGCCACCAGCTGGAAATCCGGGAATAGGGGATAGCCGTCCGCATATTTTCCCTACGGTCGGATAGGCTGGACCCATGTCTTTCTTTGATATGTTCGGCGGCGTCTTCGACTCAGACTTCGACCCCCGCGATCCCAACGATCCCCGAAATCCCCGCAATCGACGAGCCCGCGCCAATCGTGCAGACGATGACGATCCGATCATCATCAACGTTCAGGCCGATGGCGACGAGAACCGCTCAGGCGCCGCCGGCGCCTCCGTCCCCCCTCGCCGGGCCAATGGCGGCCCGCGCATCACCAGTCGGCCGCAGTCATCCGGCTCCCGGAGGGGATCGCGGATCCTCTGGGCGGCGATAGTCGTTCTCGTCGTCATCGCCGGTCTGTTCTTCGGGCTGGCTCACTTCATCACCGATCTGATGTGGTACGGCCAGCTCGGCTTCTCATCCGTGGTCTGGACCCAGCTCGGCGTCAAAGTCGGCCTGTGGGTGGCCTACGCGGTGCTCATGGCATTGATGACCTTCGTCTCCGCATGGCTGGCCATCCGAGCCCGTCCGGATGCGGCGGACGGTTCCACCATTCGCGTCAACGGCGATGTGATCGAGGTGGGCAAGGGCGTCAGCACGAAACTCGCCATGCGCGTCGCGATCGTGGTGTCGCTGGTGGTGGGCGTGCTCTTCGGATCCCAGTTCAACGCCAACTGGTCCGAGATACTCCTGATGTTCAACGGCCAGAAGTTCGGCGTCGCCGACCCGCAGTTCGGCATTGACAACGGCTTCTACGTGTTCGTGCTGCCCGGCTTGCGCCTGGTGGCGTCCGCCGTCCAGATGCTGCTGGCGGTCAGCCTGGTGTTCTCCGTGATCACGCATTTCCTGATGGGCGGCATTCGCCTGCAGATGCCGGTGCACGGCCGTTCGATCCTCAACCTGACGGCCCGCGCCCGTCGCCAGCTGGCCGTCTGGATCATCCTGAACTTCCTGGTGGCCGCCTTCCAGATGCTGCTGGGCATGTTCGGTCAGCTCACCGTCCAGGGCGAGCGCATCACCGGCGCCTCATACGTTTCCGTAAACGCCACCATCCCCATGACCATCGTGATGGCGGCGCTGGTGGCCCTGCTCGGCGTGGTGCTCGGCGCGTGGGTCATGAACGCCAAGGCGCTGGGCGCCGGCACCCCGGCGAACTCCGCCATGGCCGCCTTCCGCCTGTGGCGCACCCCGGTCATCTCCGTCGCCGTGGTCGTCGTCGTCTCGCTGGTGCTGGGCGTCGTCTGGCCCGTGCTGCTGCAGCGGTTCAAGGTCAATCCGAACGCGCAGGAGCTGGAATCCACCTATATTCAGCGCAACATCGACGCGACCACAGCCGCCTACGGGCTCGACAAGCTCAGTGTCGAGGAGTACGACGCCACCACGCAGGGCAAAACCGGCGCGCTGTCGGAGAACGCCGAGGCAACGGCGCAGATCCGCCTGCTCGACCCGCAGGTGGTGTCGTCCACCTTCAAGCAGCTGCAGCAGTCCAAGCAGTACTACACCTTCGCCGACACGCTCGCGGTCGACAAATACGAGATCAACGGCGAAAGCCAGGACACGGTGATCGCGGCGCGCGAGATCAATCTCGACGGCAACGACAACCGCAACTGGGTGAACGACCATACCGTGTACACGCACGGCTACGGCATCGTCGCGGCGTACGGCAACAAGGTCACGTCCGACGGCCAGCCCGAGTTCTTCGAGAAGGACATCCCGACCTCCGGCGCGCTGACTGACACGGAACATTACGAGCCGCGCATCTACTTCTCCCCGAAGGCGCCCGAATACTCGATCGTGGGGGCTCCGGAAGGGTCCTCCTCGTGGGAGTTCGATTATCCGACGGGTTCCCAGGGCGCCACCACCACCTTCACCGGCAACGGCGGCCCGAGCCTCGGCAATATCTTCTCCCGTCTACTGTATGCCGTGCGTTTCGGCTCCGACCAGATCCTCTTCTCCGACCGCGTGACTTCCGAGTCCCAGATCCTCTACGATCGTTCCCCCAAGGAGCGCGTCGCCAAGGTGGCTCCGTATCTCACGCTCGACGGCCGCGTGTATCCGGCGGTGGTCGACGGCCGCGTGAAGTGGATCGTGGATGGCTACACCACGTCGGCGAACTACCCGTACTCCCAGACGGTCGATTTGGCCGAGGCCACCGAGGACTCGACCACCGAGAACTCCGATACCGTCAAGAGCCTCAGCTCCCAGAAGGCCAATTACATCCGCAACTCCGTCAAGGCGACAGTCGACGCCTATGACGGCTCGGTGGATCTGTACGCTTGGGACGAGAACGATCCCGTGCTCAAGGCGTGGGAGCAGATCTTCCCCGGCCAGTATCACCCGCTCTCCGAGATCTCCGGGGATCTGATGAGTCATATGCGCTATCCGGAGAGCCTGTTCAAGGTGCAGCGCGAGCTGCTGGGCAAGTATCACGTCAGGCAGGCCAGCCAGTTCTTCTCCGGCGAGGACTTCTGGCAGACGCCGACCGACCCGACCGAATCGGACAGCCAGCGCGCCCAGGGCGTCAAGCAGCCGCCGTACTACCTGACGCTGCAGACCGGCGGTTCCGACGAGCCCATCTTCTCCCTGACGTCGACGTATATCCCCGCCGGTACGGTGACGCGTGAGATCCTCACCGGATTCCTGTCGGTGGACTCCGACGCCGGCAACACCGCGGGCACCATCGGGAAGAACTACGGCACGCTGCGGCTGATGGAGCTGCCGAAGAACACCAATGTGCCAGGCCCCGGCCAGGCGCAGAACAACTTCAACGCCAACGCCGATGTGTCGAAGGAACTGAACCTGCTGCAATCCGGCTCCACCAACGTGGTGCGCGGCAACCTCCTGACCCTGCCGATCGGCGGCGGACTGGTGTACGTGCAGCCCGTCTACGTGCAGTCGAACGGGTCCACCAGCTTCCCGCTGATGAAGAAGGTGCTGGTCGCCTTCGGTGACCAGGTCGGGTTCGCCGACACCCTTGACGAGGCCCTCGACCAGGTGTTCGGCGGCAATTCCGGCGCCTCGGCCGGCGACGCCGCCAACTCCGACGGGCAGGAGACCAAGGCGCCGAAGGTGGACGGCTCCGCGGGATCGACGTCGTCCGGCTCGTCCGGCGCGACTGGTTCGTCATCGTCCGGCGGGCAGTCGAGCGCCTCGCCGAGCCCGTCCGCCTCGTCCTCCTCGGGATCGTCGGCCAGCTCGTTGCAGCAGGCGTTGGACGAGGCCAGCAAGGCGCTCAACGATTCCGACACCGCTCGCCGGAACGGCGACTGGGCCGCCTACGGCGACGCCCAGCAGCGGCTCAAGGACGCGATCGGCAAAGCCGTGGAGCTGCAGGGGCAGTGACGGATGCCGATGCGGACCCGCGGACCGGAGGGATGGGATTCCCTCCGGCCCGCGGTCGTTGTCGGCGATATGATGTCGGTATGCTCCACATTCGTCGCGTCGATCATGACCCATTCGACATCCGCTCCATCGCGCGGATCTACAACGCCTCCGTGACCGCCGGCGGCTCCACCGCCGATCTCGAGCCCCAGAGCTTCGAACAGAGGCTCGCGTGGGTGACGTCGCACCGGGAGCCGTATGGGGTGTATGTCGTCGAAACCGACGAAAGCCGCGACGAAGGTGACGGGGGCGTCGGCGCATCGGGCCGCGAAATCGTCGCCTTCGGGGCGCTGTCGGTGTTCTACGATCGTCCCGGGTACGACGGCGTGGTCGACCTGGCCTACTATGTCGCTCCCGATCGTCAGGGGCGGGGGATCGGGACGGCGCTGCTCGATTTTCTACTGCGGGAGGCCCGCCGTCTCCATATGCGCAAGGCGATCGGCATCATCTTCGCCGACAACGCCGGTTCCACCGCGCTTATGAGGCGATTCGGCTTCACGCGGTTCGGTCTGCTGCCACGGGCGGCCCGCTCCACCCGTGGCATGCACGACATGTCGTATTGGCATCTCGATCTGTAGGCGGGGCCGCGGGCTGCCGGGGCCGGCCCACCGGTTCACGCCTGTGGGTACAATCGATGCGTTTGACGGCTCCGCGACGGTTTCGCAATCACGAGATATCGCCCCGTCGCGGGCACAGGGAAGAACGCAGCAGCATATCAAGGGTTATCAAGGGTAGGCTATGGCATCTGATTATTGGCTGATCGTGGGGTTGGGCAATCCCGGCAAAAAATACGAAGGCACCCGTCACAATATGGGGTTCATGACCGCCGACGTGTTGGCGGAGCGGTGGGGCGTCGGCTTCTCCGACCACAAGGGGCTGGCCCTGCTGGGCAAATCCGTGATGAACCTCGATGGCCGGTCCGTCAAGTTCTTTCTCGCCAAGCCGCTGACCTACATGAACGATTCCGGCAACGCCGTGGCGTCGATCAGCGCCTACTACCAGATCGAGCCCGACCGCATCGTGGTGATCCATGACGACATGGATCTCGAATTCGGCCGCATCAAGGTCAAGGCCGGCGGTTCGGCTGGCGGCCACAACGGCATCAAATCAATCGACCGGTCGCTGGGCACGCCGCGCTACGCCCGTGTGCGCATGGGAGTCGGCCACGCGGCTCGCGGCGCGCACGCCCACGACAACACCGTGAACTGGGTGCTTGGGGAATTCGGCCCCGACCAGCGCAAGCGGCTTCCCGATTTCCTGGCGGATGGCGCCGACGCCGCCGAGGAGCTCGTGTTCCACGGATTGGCGAAGACCCAGGAGAAGTTCAATGGTCGATAAGACCGGCGCCCGCGCCGACGGCGCATCTTCGCCGCGTTCGCCGCTCGACGGCGGATCGCTGTCGTATCTTCTTGATTTGTTGGACAAGGACCCGGGATTCCACGACGTGGCTTCCGGCGAGGCCGAGTTTCCCGATTCGAAGGTCGATCCGAGCCTGACCGTCGGCATGCCGGAAGGTCTGCGCCCCGCCTTGGCCGCGGCAATCGCCGGTCGTGCCCCCGTGGTGATGGTTGTGCCGTCCGGTCGCGTCGCCGAGGAGACAGTTGGCGCATTGCGCTCCTGGTATCCGGGCGATCCGGCCGACATAGCGCAGCTTGAGGCATGGGAGACCCTGCCGCATGAGAGGCTCAGCCCGCGCGCCGACACCGTGGCCAGCAGGATGGCCGTGTTCCGCCGGCTTCGTCATCCCCAGGCCGGCAATCCCATGTTCGGTCCCATTCGCGCGCTGGTGATGCCGGTCCGTTCGCTGAT
>ERZ808262.890-NODE-890-length-10389-cov-3.607993_pt1 | contig 10389 bp, 9 predicted proteins | sample MGYA00520895_ERZ808262 | MGnify/ENA primary metagenome ERZ808262 (study PRJEB31516, sample SAMN03275588) | gut metagenome | biome: mammalia-associated habitat; material: feces | host: Papio cynocephalus | place: Kenya | collected 2012-08-02 ... | reverse complement strand
TGTCATGCCATTCCCATTCGGGTTGCGGACTGGCACAGTATCTTATACCCCTAACACGATGTTTGCATCCACGCCTAACTGACGACAGATTTGTCTGCCGACCTTAAGAGTTGGTTCTTTTGTGCCTGCTATATAGTTCTGCATTCTTGTTGGGGACACTCCGATGAGCTTTGCCGCGTTGGTTAGATTGAGTCCCATTTCTTCCATCCGTAATTTGAGCACGTCTGCAAGGGATGGCTCTCCAATGGCATAATGAGCGTCAGAATAGTCTGCTACCATGTTTGAAAGCAATTCAAGCTCTATGCTGTTAGGGTCATCCTTGGGCGTTTGGTCACTCACAAGTGGAAGTAGTTTCTCAACTCTTTTTACTGCCCAATCGTATTGTTCTTTGTTTTCAATTGCTGCCATATTGGAACCTTTTAAATAGTTTTACAGTCAATCTTGTCGTATTCTGTATGCGTGCCGATAAAGCGGATATATACAAATTTTATTGTGAATTTTATCACTACGACCAAGCGATATGTGTTGCCTTTTATGTTGAACACATAATGCTGGTTCCCGACGTTGTCAACACTGTTGAACGTGGTTTTTATATCGGCGAAACATTCCCATTTACTTTTCTTTACAATCGTAACCCATTCTTGCAAAGCAACTCTTGATTTGGGATTCTTGGCAATGTATTCTTTTAATGTTTGCTCAGTGAATATCCTCATATTTTATAATGGTTGCATAGTTGCGATATTTTCTTGTAAAGTTACCATTCAATTCATTTGCGTTTTATCTGTATTCCATTCCCATTCGGGTTGCGTGGTTAGTACTCAAATTAGGGCATACCCCTTTGTATAGGCACTTTTGCAAGTGCCTATATACTGAGTTGTTAAAAATTTTACTTGTTTATTAACTATTGGCATGGTGCCAATTCGATATTGCCTGGTCGCAGACTGAAAAAATCCCTGCAACCGTTAAAGATGTTAACAAAAAACTTTCCAAGGTAATCCCACGCTGACCGACCCTGTAGCTTCACCGTACTGATTATACTGTGATAAGTGGCTGCCATCTTCGCTCCCTCATCACTGCCAAAGTGGAGCATGCTATTTCGTTGGGTTGTCAGAGGACGGACTGCACGCTCGGCTGCATTGTTGTCTATCGGATAACTACCATCCTTTATATAGGTAAAGATGTTTGCCCAAAATATATCCAGATAGTTCAACGCTTTTTGCAAATAAGGAGTAACCGTTGCAGGATCCTTGGCTTTCTCTATACCGAGATGAGTGCGGAGATTTATCAGGATGCCTTTCGTCTCAAGACTCTGACGTTGTTTACCTCGTTCTTCATCTGTGAGACCGTCCTTTGTATACTGCCGTTCCAAGTTATACAAATCTTCAATGTATTTAATGAAGATGTCCGCATTCTTGTCACAGGCCTGCTCGCTTGCCTTTACAAACTTGGCACGGGCATGGGCAAGACACACCTGATGTTCTGTCTTTGAGAAATTGGGAGTGTCTGCTGTTTTCAACTCATTTCCTATAAATGTATAGGCATTGTAACCGTCAGACATGATACTCTTCAGTTCTGCGTCACCGATAAAATCGGTAAGCACGTCACGGCCACGAGAGCCATTGTCGTAAAAGAATATTACGACACGTTCCGCTTTGTTCACAAGCACCCAGATGTAGCATTTCTTGTAGTGGTCGTATTTACGCACCTTACACCAAGTCTCGTCACAGTTTACGATGGAGTCTTTCTCCAGGGCTACTTCCTTCAGCGACTCAACGAGCTGGTCAAGATAGACCTTGCCTTTCTTCAGCCAGTTGCGCAGAGTGTTTGCAGAAACGGTCATGCCCATATCCGTAAGCCACTGGTGGAGAAGACCGAATGTGACGTTCTTCACATAAACCTCATAGGCTATTGCCTGAAGAAACTCCGGCGTTGCCTTCGTGCCGTCAAACTTCGTCACAAATTCAGGATTTCCAGACTTCGGGAAATAGCCCCATTTCGGCTTCTTGCCTTTCTCCACATAATGCACCATCTCGAAGCGTTTCTCCACGAGACTCATCTCAAGGTGGAAAACTGAGACCATCTTCTTGTCAAGAATGCGCCCAGGCACTTTTGCCTCATCAGACTTGTACTCTTCTGCCGGCCCCTTTACGCACATGGTCTTGTAAGTTTCGGGACGGTTGGACAAGTCACGCTCCTTCTTTGACGGATTCTCTTCTTTGGAAAAAGCCTCGTTCTTGGAAACGGAGTTGCCCGGAAGGGAAGATGAAGTGCCGTCAAAATCATCCTCGTCCTTACCACGGTCTGACTCTTCAGTTTTTGCAGATTCAGTTTTCTTCACTTTCTGTCTCTTGTCGCCAAAGCGGTTCTTGTCGGCAAACTTAAGCTTGGCGGTGAGATCTGCCACTTTACGCTCTGCGACCTTGCGCTTCTTGCTTTCTTCCTTTAATGCGGATTCCAAGGATGCAAACTTTGACAACACGTCATCAAGTTTTGACAGACGTTCCTCATATTCTTTTTGTTTGTCCAAGAAATCTTGAAGCACAGCATCTCTGACACGCAAATCGAAATCCGCCTTACGAACACGTTCTGCCAGATAGTTTATATAATGTTTTTGTTCTTCTGCTGTCATATCTTTACTGTAATCAACAGCCGGGCGCGAGATTGCCTCCCGTGCCAACAGCTCTTGCTTTTGTTCTATGATATGTTGCAGTTCGTCCATTCGTAATGCCTTGATTTCCAACTACAAAGATAGTAAAAATATATGAGAAAAACGAACAAACAAACAACATAATTATTTGATTTTCAATGTTTTAACTATTGGATTTTCCAATAACAAAACGACATCCTTCCAGTCTATTCTGTACACTCTTTCATTGCCTTCACGCTCCACTTTCATGAACTGGTGACCAGCTATAAATTTCTTTTCGAAAAGACTGTAAGAGCGGTTATCGTATGTAAACAGTCGCACGATGCGGCGGTCTCGCGACATCACGATGAATACGTCTCCGTCACTTGGTTCACGGTGGAGTTGCTCGCGGATGATAGACAACACGCGGCTGTGCTTGCAGCGCATGTCGGTGAAGTCACGCAAATAAAAGAAGCGGTTCAGACCTGTCACGCTCAGCATAGACCCTCCAGTTTCTCTATCAACCGTTTCAACTCCTGATAGCTTAGGTTCTTCTGAGATATATGCAAACCGTTGGTCATACGCAACTCCACAAGTATACGAACTGTGGATGCCGCACTGACCTTCGGTGACTCTTGCTGGCATTCCTCCTTCCTCGGTTCTTTTTGAACAGAGGATGGCATACCTTCCACCTTCACTTCCACTATCTTGTTGCGTGTATCCTTGTACCATTTGTAGAATATGTTATAAGGTACTTTGTTGCGTGAGCAGAACTGCTCAATGGAGATGCCGTTAGGCATTGCCTCCGTCTGGTACTGGAAATAGAATCTTTCCAAATCTTCGCTGCTGTACATAAATCAAATGTTTAAAATTCAGCAGCGAAGTTACTTCTTTCTAATTTAAGCCCTAATTTGAGTGCTTACGGTTGCGTGCGGGTACACGACCCACACCCTGCACTGTTATCCGTTGAGACTGGCAATGTCTTTCTTGGTCAGCCCCGTCATGTCGCAGATGTCCTTTGTTGTCATGCCATTCGCGAGCATGACCTTGGCGATATCCAATGCCTTCTTCCTTTCGCCCTCAGCCATTCCCTTTGCCATTCCTTCGGCTATTCCCTTTGCCATTCCTTCGGCATATTTTTTCTTCTCTGCCGTCTTTATCGCGTTTACGATGTCGCGGTAGGCGTTGACGCTGTCCTCGTACGACTTGAGTTCCTGCGGGTTGAACTTTGAGATCTCCGCCTGTTCGAAGAGGCGGGTGAACACACGCTCTTGGAGTGCCGCCGGCCTGTCCATAAGCCGTGATAGGTTCTTCAAGACGAACATCCACTTGTCGTACATGGTGACAAGCTCGTCCTCGGTCTTGTCAAACTTGGGTATCTCCACATATATATACGTGAGCTTGTCGTAGAACACCTCGTGGGTGTCAACCTCCATCAGTTTCACCTCATGATGCCATCGGTGCGCGTCGCGCAATCCCTCTGCGAAGTTGAAGTTGAGGAGTCCAATGGTGTAAACGGAGTTCAGGTGAAAATCCCAGTCGCCCCCACGCTGCGCCTGCTCACGTATGGGGAACGTGGAATAGTATATCGTCCTGTCCTTGAAGAACTCTTGATACACGTTTTGCATCTCCACGATGAACCTCTCTCCCTTGTCATTCGTGCAATACACGTCGAATATGGCACGCCGTGCGTCAGCCCTCTCGCCGATGTGCTCCGAATTGAGGTAAGTGACGTCCTGCACGTTTTGTTCACCGTGGAACATGGCGTTGAGGAAGCTGATGAGCAGTTCCTTGTTGAACTCGGAGCCCAAAAGGCGCTTGAAGCCGAAATCAGTATGTGGGTTTATGTATCTTTCCGTAAGTGGGCTGTTTGTTGTCATGGGACGGATGTTTTAGTTGAACACGTAAAACGTGCCATTTATTGACTTCATATCTTCCTCGCTAAAAGCACAACGTGCTTATATATAGCGAGTTATGAGAATGGCTCGAAAATAAGGCAATTGCCAAGTGTGGCCTTTGCCACTATTTAGTCATGTTGGTTATCGTGGCTATCATGGCCTCGATAGACGACATGCTTGTGCTTTTGCGCCTCCTTTAAGGCATTACTGCCTATCTTTGTCGTTTTGAGTTCCTGTTAAATACTCTGAGGGAGTTATTACAGGAATGTCGTGTTTGACAAAGTCCTTGACGTTTCGAGTTACTATCAAGTCAGCCTTTGCTTCTTTGGCCGAGTAATACTGTAGGGCATCTTCTAAGTCCTTGTATTCTGAGGCTAATGCCTTTTCCACAGTTTCTTTATTTACACTTGTTGTTTCACACAATTGTGAAAACAGTGTCAATTTGTTTTTTATTTCGTCTAATGAAAATCCATGTTGGAGGATATATGCAGCATTAGAATACGTTAAAGATGAACAGAGTATTGTTATTTCTTTTTTGTCAGCTTGGCAAATGATCTTTGCCGCATCCGAGAAGAAGTTCTTTCTTTCACCAAGGAAGTCTATGACTACGTTTGTGTCTAAGAATACCTTTTTCATAAGTGTTTTTTCAAAAGGGCATCTTCCAGGATTTGTTTATCATCAAGTTTGTCGTCAAGTCCGTGTCCAGTGCACATTCTTTTTACGAATGGCGTCAACTCAAGCTCGCCTGTTGAAGGCTTAGACTTTATGGACAAGATTTGCTGGATGGCATTCTTTACTTGTTCAAGTATAGAGATGTCATTTATATCATATATTGTCTTTGCCAGCGAAGACTGTATTTCTATAGCTGTCATACTTAATTCTGTTTTTCCCTGCAACGTTGCGGATTTGTTTTGTGATCTTTTAGATTTGCCACTATTTAGTCATGTTGGCTATCGTGGCTATCATGGCGGCGATAGACGACATGCTGGAGCCAATGCCCAGTATCTCCGACGGGCTTGAGCGGCGCTTGATCTTGCTCGGCACCACGATCTCGCATCCAGGCTCCACCTTGGCCTTCGACGACTTCGACACCATGCCGTTCATGTATATGACGTATGCTCCGCCCTTGCGCGCGTTCCTGGCGTATCCGCCGGCGGCGTTGACGTAGTAGCTCAGGCTCTTGCCCTTGATGTAGCTCACGGTGTTTGGGTACATCACCGCGCCGTTGACCTTCACCGTAGAGGTGTATTGCGGCAACACAAGGCGGTCTCCCTCCCTCAGCACGATGTTGGCATCGCTGTTTGGGTTGGCAATAGCCTTGTCGAGCTCAATGCCCACGGGATACGTATTCGGCACCTGGAACTTCTTCAGCTGCTCTTCGTTGTTCTGCTGTCCCACCTGCTGCAATGAAGAGCCATTGTTCTGGCTCGCGGCGAGCGACATCAGTTCTTGTTGCAACTGTTCTTTCTGCATTTGCAGAGCCGCTTCCATGCGTTTGCGCTCTGCCTCGTTGGTCCTGCGCTCGAGCCTCGCCCCGTGTATGTAGGCGAGGTTGGTCGCGCCTCCGGCTGCCGCCACGAGGTCGGTCAGGCGCATCTGCCTACGCGACAGCGTGTAGGTGCCAGGGAATGTCACCTCGCCGTCCACGCTCACGTTTTGCTGCTCGCTGTATTGAGGGCTCTTGCGCACGAACACCTCGTCGAACGGCTGGAGCACGAATCCCTGTTCGCCATCCACCACGAAGCCGTCTTTAAGGGCAAATGAGAAGTTCTTGGCTATCACGCTGTCGGTGGCGAGGGCCTTTGGGTTGCCCACGCGGCGCGACACGTCCACTTTCACGGTGGAGGCACGGTCGGTGAGGCCTCCGGCCTGGAGCACGAAGTCTTCCAGCGTCTCGTTGTCAGCATACTTGTACACGCCAGGGTACACCACCTCTCCTTGTATGGTTATGGTCTGGTCGTTCATGGCCGTCTGCTTGGTTGGAATGAAGAGCACGTCGTTTTCTTTCAGCGGAATGTCCGCCACGGTGTTGTCCATTATGCCCTTTATGTCGACCGGAATCACGCGCAGCGTGCGGTCGGCCTTCATGCGGTGCATCACGGCGCGTGCCGTGAAAGCATCTTCGGTTAGTCCTTCGGCGTGTTGCACGAGCGTGCGCACGCTGTTGATGCCGTCACCGAGTTGGTACATGCCCGGGCGGAACACCGCGCCCTTTATCTCCACCGTGTTGGCGTAGCGGGGCAGGATGGAGTCTACGCTCACCGAGTCGCCATCGGCTATCCGGAATGAGCTCATGTCGAACTCGTCCACGTTGAACACCGCGTACTCGCGTCCCGTCTTGCGGTTTACTCTCACCGCCTTCTTGTAGGCGTCGCCCGTGAACCCTCCCGAGTAGCGCAGCAGCGTCTGCAGGCTCTCGTTGCGCTTCATCTCATAATACATTGGTCGCTTCACCTTTCCAGTGATATTCACAAGGCAGTCGTATGGGCCAACGATGATGACGTCGCCATCGTGCAGTCGCACGTTGCCCGTCATCTTGCCGTTGAGTATGTAGTCGTAGATGTCGCACACGCTCACGAGGCGGTTGGCGCGGTAAATCTTTATGTTTCGCAGCGTGCCTATGTCGTTTGTGCCGCCAGCCATGTAGAGGGCGTTGAACACCGAGGCGAATGCCGATAGGGTATATGTGCCAGGCTTGACCACTTCGCCCATGACGTTGATGGACACGGTTCGTGTCTGTCCGAGCGACAGGTTGATGCGGCTCGACTGGTAGCGCGAGCCGAGGGTTGAGCGGAGCTTTGCCTTGGCAGCCGCCACGGAGAGACCGCCGAGGCGGATGGGGCCGTAGCCTTCTATCACGATGTCTCCATCGGGCGACACGGTGCAGTCTATCGACTTCTGCGACGCGCCATAGATGTCTACCGACACTTGGTCGCCGGCACCGAGCACGTAGTTTTGCGGCGTGGCAATGTTCATTAGCGGCTCAAACGACAAGTCCTTGTTTGAGAATATGTCGCGTCCAAACACCTTTTTCTTGTTCGGCTCTTCGCTTTCTCCTTCGCCTTTCTGTTTGTCGTCAGAGAATGCCGCTAAGTTGTCCTGGTATTTCTTGAAGTCGGAATCATCCTCGTCGTATTGCTGCTGCCAAGAGTTGTTGCTCGCTATCCTCTGCGAGGTCTTGGCATCCCTTTGCGCGTTGGCATCCCGTGTGGCAAGTCGGTCGGCTTGCTTGTCGCCTGTGCCCTGCTTGCCCACGCCGTTGGCCTGCCTCAGGCGGCTTTGGCTTCGTGATGTCGTCACGTCGCCCAGCCCAGTGTCATTCTTGGCACGTTCGTATGCCTTCCTCACGCGCCTGATTTGCGTGATGTCCACGCCGCTCTGCATGAGGTGGGTCACTATTTGAGCCTGCGATGTGCCGCGCTTCATCTCCTGCTGAATGTAGCTCGCCACCTGCGAGTCGGTCATCGACGATTGCGCGAGCATATGGATGGGCAGCGCGAGGAGCAGCAATATGATGATTTTTTTCATTGTTTGTTCATGTCAATTTTATTAATAACCTAAATTTCGCCCTATTATTGCATAATAACGCAAAGTTATTGATTTTTTTCCTGAACGAGCAAAAAAATGTGTTGGTATTGATATGGAAAACGACAACAGAGACAATGAGAGACAACTTCAAGGGCATTTCATCGCCATGCGAATATCGCGTTGAGATGAAATTTATGGTCTTTCATTGTCTCTATTGTCGTTAAGACAAATTGCCATTCGGGTCGCGGACGGTCACAGGGCTCGCCCCCTGCAAAGGGTTAGTGTTTATGCAATCGGCGGAGCCGACATCTTTCAAATCTTTTTGATTCGTGTGAAATGAAATGTGTGTGATGTGTTATCTTTTATCAGTTTGTATAGCGCATTAATATTCAAGCGTTTAGCATTGTTGCTGAACCCCCGTCGGCTTCACGCTTGAATCGCGTCGGCTTCACGCTTGAATCGCATCGCGTTCACGCTTGAATCGCGTCGCCTTTACGCCGTAAAGCCGACGCGTGTCTTGACATAAGGCAAAAAGAGAGGGCGGAAGCGGGATAATTCATCAATTATTCGTACTTTTGCAAGCTATTAGAAAAAGCGATACTATTATGAGAATGCTGAGCGATGCCGACATGGCAAAGTTGCTGGACAAAGACATATTTCACAAAATCTCGGAGGCCGCCGACAGCCTCGGCCTTGAGACCTACGTGGTTGGCGGATACGTGCGTGACCTTTTCCTCCAACGCCCGAGCAACGACATCGATGTCGTGGTCGTGGGCAGTGGCATTGAGGTTGCCAAGGCTTTCAGGAAACTGCTCACGGGGCACGCCAACCTCTCCGTGTTCAAGAATTTCGGCACGGCACAGGTGAAATGGCGTGGCCACGAGGTGGAGTTCGTGGGCGCGCGCAAGGAGAGCTACAGCCACGACTCGCGCAAGCCACATGTGGAAGACGGCACCCTGGAAGACGACCAAAATCGCCGCGACTTCACCATCAACGCCCTCGCCGTGTGTCTCAACAAGGAGCGCTTTGGCGAAATCGTGGACCCCTTCGACGGTATTCTCGACATGCAAGACGGCATCATCCGCACGCCGCTCGACCCCGATATCACCTTCTCCGACGACCCACTGCGCATGATGCGCTGCGTGAGGTTCGCCACGCAGCTCCGCTTCTATATCGACGAGGAGACATTCGACGCCCTGGAGCGCAACGCCGACCGCATAAGGATAATAAGCGGCGAGCGCATATCGGAGGAGCTCAACAAGATAATGATGACCGCGCAGCCCAGCCGTGGCTTCGTGGACTTGCACCGTTGCGGCCTGCTGAAGCTCATCTTGCCCGAACTCGCCGCGCTCGACGTGGTTGAGACAAAGAACGGCAAAGGTCACAAGAACAATTTTTACCACTCGCTGGAGGTGCTCGACAACGTGTGCGACGGCAACAAGGCCGGCGCCGACGGCGAGCCCGCCTCGCTTTGGCTTCGATGGGCGGCACTGCTCCACGACATCGGCAAGGCGAAGACCAAACGCTGGGAACCGGCGCAGGGCTGGACGTTCCACAACCACCCGTTCGTGGGAGGCAAGATGGTGCCGTCGATCTTCAGGCGGCTCAAGTTGCCGATGGACATGAAGATGAAATACGTGCAGAAGCTCGTGGAGCTGCACATGCGCCCCATCGCCATTGCCGACGAGGAAGTGACCGATTCCGCCGTGCGGCGTCTGATAAACGACGCTGGCGACGACATCGACGACCTCATGCGCCTCTGCGATGCCGACATCACCAGCAAAAACGAGGTGAGGAAGGCCCGTTTCCGCGAGAATTTCCGCATGGTGCGCGCCAAGATAGCCGACCTGAAGGAGCGCGACTACAAGCGGTTGTTGCAACCCGTGATAGACGGCAACGAGATAATGGAAATGTTCAATCTCAAGCCCTCGCGGGAGGTTGGCACGCTGAAGCAAACCCTCAAGGATGCCGTGCTCGACGACAAGGTGCCCAACGAGCGTGAGCCCTTGATGCGACTGCTCAAGAAGAAGGCGGCCGAGATGGGATTGTCATAGTCGCCTGATGGACTTTTGTACCATATTTCGCGACAAATGAATAAAGAAACGACAAACGATTGTAATTGTTGTTAAAAACTCGATTGGCAAAAATAGTTTTCTAAGATAAATGTGCTAACTTTGCGCATATTTTAGGGAGATTGTGCCCTTTTGGGCGTTGTGCTATGCGCCTTTTGATTGGTAAAATGATTAAAATAATATTATTCTAAATTTAGGTATGAAAATCAAGAGTTGTTTGTTTGTGGCTTTGGCTGCATTGGCCCTTGCTTCTTGTGGCAAGAAG